>QLAH01000326.1_pt1 | contig 30551 bp, 26 predicted proteins | sample 4693081 | NCBI WGS metagenome assembly QLAH01 (sample SAMN09425401, study PRJNA476045) | Lake water metagenome, whole genome shotgun sequencing project. | reverse complement strand
GTGAATGTGGTGGGATGCCAGATCGGATCGTCGGGGCTCAGACCCACAAACCAGCGGAACAGCAGGTTGTAGTGCAGCTGCTCCAGCAAAAGCCGCTCCGATCGGATCCCGTAGAACGCCTGCAGCAACGAGGCCAGCAGCAGCTGCTCCGGCGGAACTGAGGGCCGGCCTTCTGCGGCGTAGAGCTCACAGAAGGTGGGATTGAGCCGATCGAGGACCTGATCCGCCAGCTTGCGAATCCGCCGCAGCGGATGGCTGGCCGGGATCCGCTCCTCAATCGACACGTAGGAGAACAGGGAGCCGCTGCGCTCCCGGTGGCCTCGCATCTGGACAGGGCAGTTGTCCCATTTTCGCAGAGGTGGACGGGTTTTTCAGCGAACTCTTCGGCGATCGCCGGCGCGGCCCGGCGATCCTGCTTTCTCCAGGCTCACCATCCCATGGAGGCGATGCTCGGCACGGCCGATCTAGGAGCCTGTGGCGCATAGATTTTCCTGATTAGGTAGCTAGCTCCACACTCCTCAAGATGCGTTCCGGCCGAGCGCCGCAGCTGCAGATGGCATGAACCATTCGCTCAGTCATTGCTGCCAAGTTGAAGCGGCGGTTGAAGCGGTAATTGAAGGCACCCAGGTAGCGATCAGCGTGCTGTTCGAACTTCAGGGCATAAAAGGTGCCGCTGAAGCTCGTTATCAAGTTGCTGAGGACCGTGTTGATCCAGCGGAATACCGGCAGTTCATTGGGATGGCGTCCTTTCACGACCACAGCTTGATGCAGGCAACCGACTTCTGTCACGGCGCGAAAGCAGGCCAGCCCATCCGAGATCACTTCGCATCCTATGGCCAGTGAATCCTTTGCCCAATCAGCGATAGCGGCAAATGAGAACGTGGCCACGGTGGCAAGCTTCACGTAACGAGGGTGGCCCGCATCATCGACAGAGACGGCGACCACGATCGGCACCTTGTTCTCTGATCCGCGACCAGGCTTTCCACCACAGCGCTCTTCGCCAAGGTAGGCATCATCTACCTGTACCTTTCCCTGCAGGACATAGGCTCCATCCCGCTCCTTCATCGCCTGCATGATCTTGTTGTGAACCAGCCATGCCGTGCGGTAGTTCACGCCGAGATGGCGCCTCAGAGCGAGTGAGGAGATGCCCGTCTTGGCCTGGCCCACCAGGTAGAAAGCGAGGAACCAGGTGGTCAGCGGCAACTTGGTCGCCTCCAGGATGGTTCCGGCCGTGAGGGTGGCCTGATGACGGCAGATCCGGCATTGACAGAGCTTGTGGCGCCTGCCATGGATCAACCCGTATTCCTTGCACTCACAGCGGGGGCAACGGAAACCGTCAGGCCAGCGTGCCTGCTTCAGGGCGGCCTCACATTTCTCCTCGGTGCCGTAGAGCTCGATGAACCATGGCAGCGACAGGCCTGCCTGAAACTGGATTCGACTCATCGCCACGCCGAGCACCTTTGGTACATGCGTACCACCCTAGACGGGAATGGCCTACTGACGGAGCTTGCTACCTAGTCAAGTAGATTTTCCAAGTCAGGGATATACGCAAAAAGGCCAAATTTGACCATCGTGGAGCGCCAGGCAATCTCGACGAGATTGTGGCAGCAATTCGTCTCGGCCCAGAGTGCTGGTGCAACACCAGCCTGGGTCCTATCCAGGGGAAAGAAAGTCGCACCCTTTCTCAGAGTGTCTCCGCCTTGGTCGCGTTGTTTGTGGATGTGCCCACATAAAATCTATGCGCAACAGCCTCCTAGGTGGGCATCAGCCACTCCCAACGGAACCTGGTGGGGTTCGACATGCGCCCACCGTCTTGGCAGTCCTGCCCCACAGGCCGCGCCTGCTGCACAGCGACATCGGAGTGGAGCCGCATCCGGATGGCCTGCTGGAGGTGCTGCCGATCCATCAGGCAGGGGAAATGCAAGAGAAATCCCTGAACACCCCGAGGATGTACCAGCCCAGTCCGAGGGCGTTGATGCTCCAGAGCAAAAGTTCGAAATGCAGAAGCGCTCGCAGCCAGGGACGTCGGCGAAGGTCGAACAAGTGCCGCAGATGATGATCGGCGGCGCCGATCACCTAGAGCAACCCCACCAGTTGCATGAGCCTCAACAGGGTATAGAACGAACCCACCCAGATCGCCAGGCCTTCCCCCATCAGGGCTTCCGCCACGAATAGGGTGATCGCCTGAGCCAGCAACAGCAGTAGATAGGGCTCCAAGCAGCGGCGCACAACCTTTTACAACCACCTGCCAACCCATCAACGGCAGCTGTGCTGGGCGCACCTGATCCGTGATCTCACCGCTATCAGTGAACGCACAGGCGCCAGCGGTGAGATCGGTCTGGAGTTGCTGGACCTGCAGCAGCAGCTGTTTGAGCAGTGGCACCAGTGGAAGGACGGAACGATCGAGTGGCCGCAGCTGCAGCAATACTGCCAGCCAATTCGCCAATCGTTTGAGGCCACGCTGCAGTGCGCAGTGGATCTGGGCTGCCAGCGGGGTGAGCGAACGCCGTGGGCCCAGACGGTGCGCACCTGCCGGCAGCTGCTGCAACGACGAGAAGCCCTGTGGACCTTCCTGGAGAAAGAAAGGATCGAGCCCACCAACAACGCCGCCGAGCGTGCCCTGCGCCAGTCAGTCATCCAGCGCAAGATCAGTCATGGCGTCCAGTCCGCCAGCGGTGCCGTTTGCCGCAGCCGCCTGCTCACGGCCACGACCACCCTCAGGCAGCAGGGTCGGGATGTGTGGGAGTTCCTGGAGCAAGTCTGGATCGCCCATCACCGCGGTGGCGTGATGCCCTCACTGCTGCCGGAACGCTGAGGCAGAAATCCGTTGAAGCAGGAAACCATGGCTTCTATCTGGGGAGTCATCGGCTAAGAATTGGCGCGGCGGGGTGTCCCGCCCTCTGAACGGGTACCTGTCGATTGACATCAGTGATCACGTCCTGCTCTTGATACCTGGGCTCAATCGATCCGTCCGCTCTATGGGGAAGAATGATTGCATGGGCAACCCAGAATGTCTTGCGAATGGTGAGAATCTTTGTGCTGGCATTCTTCGCTGAAACCGTGAGCAACACCGGGAGGGGATTGCCGTCGGCCTGGCTGAGGGGCTTGAGGAGCTTGACCTCAGGCCCCAGAGAGATGTTCACGGGAGCCACAGCGGGCCGCAGGATTTCCTGGAACAGGAACACCCATGCCCCCCAGAGGAATCCTGCCGTAACGCCAAGTCCACCGAAGACCTTCGGCCAATCCCCATCCTTAGGGCGCAGAGAAGATAGGAAGCGCTTTGGCAAAGATAGTGCGCAAGACGGCACTACAGAACCTATGCCGATTGCCCGTGCTTTCTATTATGCGAAGCTTCTCCACGACGGGCCGGGGAAACTTCGAATATCTTTAGAATTCGTGGCTCAGCCGGTATCCCTGGGCCTCTGCGGACAGGCGGAAGCGTGAGATCCACCACAAATCGATGGTGAAGATTTTTTTCGCCAGCACTTGCAAGCCGCCGCCGCTGAATGGGGCTATCCCAGATGGAAGTCAGGCGCTGCGCCACGAGCCGCGACCCGATCTTGCCGACAGATAGGCCTACCCCCCATCGCAGGCCCACTCAATGAACCTTCCATTTCCCTCCCGAGCGGGCCAGACACCTGCCCTGCACGTCAGCCCAGCTCTGCTGCTGGGAAGCCTGCTGCTGGTGCTGGCCATGACCGGCCCGGCCTTCGCTCAGCGCTGCTCCACCAACCAGAACGGCCAGACCATCTGCTGCGACAACAACGGCAACTGCTACAGCAAGTGATGCAGATGCGCCTCACATCCCGGTGATGCAGTACCCCGCATCCACGTAGACCACCTGGCCGGTGATGCCGCTGGCCAGGGGACTGGCCAGGAAGGCGGCGGTGCCGCCCACCTCCTCCTGGGTGACGGTGCGGCGCAACGGAGCCTTCTCCTCCACGTTGTGGATCATGTCGAGGATGCCGCCGATGGCGCTGCTGGCCAGGGTGCGGATCGGGCCGGCGCTGATGGCATTGACCCGCACCTGCTTCTCCGGGCCCAGTTCAGAGGCCAGATAGCGCACCGAGGCCTCGAGGGCCGCTTTTGCGACGCCCATCACGTTGTAGTTGGGGATGGCCCGCTCGGCCCCCAGGTAGCTGAGGGTGATCACGCTGCCTCCCTCGTTGAACAGGGGCTTGGCATAGCGGCACAGGGGGGCCAGGGAGTAGGCGCTCACCTCCAGGGCGCGGGCGAAGCCCTCCGGACTGATGGCGCTGTAGTCGCCGATCAGCTCCTCCTTGCCGGCGAAGGCCAGGCAATGCACCAGCACGTCGATCGAGCCCCACTGCTCTTGCACCCGCTGGAACACGGCCTCAATCTGGGCCGGGTCCTGCACGTTCAGGGGCTCGAACAGGGTGGGGTTGAGGGGGGCGGTGAGCTCGCGCACCTTGGCCTCGAACTTGCCCTTCTCATCCGGCAGGTAGGTGACCCCCAGTTCCGCTCCGGCAGCGGTCAGCTGGCGGGCGATGCCCCAGGCGATCGAGCGGTTGTTGGCGATGCCGGTGACGAGGGCCTTCTTGCCGCGCAGATCAAGGAGCATGGGGGAAGAAACCGCCAGGAGGGCAGCAGTGCGTTCGGGCGATTCTCCCGCAGCACCGGATCCCCAGACCCTTGAGGCAGAAGAGCCACTGGAGCCTTTGCCCTGGCAGCCGGCCGCGGACCAGAGAGGTGAGGACGGGGTGCCCCCGCCCCCGACCCTTCGGCAGGGGCCGCCCCTGGTGCTGCAGATCGATCGCCGCGCACCGGCCGTGCGGGAGGCTCTGGTCTGGCTTCAGGCCCTGCTGGGGCCACCGGAGCTGGAGCGCCTGACCCGCCTGCGCCGGGCCGATGACCGCGAGCGGTTCCTGCTCGGTCGCAGCGTGCTGCGGCTCACACTCGGCCGCTGGCTGGGGCGGGATCCGGCGTCCCTGGTGTTCCGCATCGGCCACCACGGCAAACCGGGGCTCGACGGCGCCCCTCCGTTCAACCTGTCCCACTCCGGCCACCTGGTGCTGCTGGCCTTCCACGGCAGCCGGGAGGTGGGGGTGGACGTGGAACAGGAACGCCCTGGGATGGATTGGCAGGCGATTGCCCGGCGCGTTCTCGCCCAGCAGCGTGTGGCCCAGCTGGAAGCGCTGCCGGCAGCCGATCAGCAGCGGGCCTTCCTGGTGGAGTGGTGCCGGCTTGAGGCGCAGCTCAAGGCCCGTGGAACGGGGCTGGCCGGTCTGGGCGAACGCCCGCCGGACCCCAGCAAGACAGAGCTGTGGGATCTCGTGCTGCCGGCCGCTCATCTGGGGGCCGTGGCGGTGGCCACCACCCTCACGGACCATCCGGCGGCCGCGGCGGCTCCTCGTCGCGGAAGTCGTCCGGAGTGAGGGGCAAGCCCAGCAGCTGCTTCTCCGCCCGCTTCACCACCTTGGGATTGCTGAGCAGATCCCGTTCCTCCCACAGCGGCAGCGGGGCAGGTCGCAGGTCCTGGGGGCGACGCGGCGGCTCGACCCAGACGAACTCCGCGCGCGGCGCCCGGCGACGGCACAGGGCCTCGAAGGCCTGACGCAACGCCAACCGCAGCGGGCCATGCCCCAGGGCGGCGAAGAACTCCGTCCGCGGGGCCAGCCCCATGCTCTGCGGCCTGGGGCCGTCACCACCCCGCAGCCGGGCGGCATCGGGATTCCAGCGAGGACGGCAGCGCCCTTCGACGCTCGTGTCGGTGTCCAGATACAGGTGGAGCCCCTCGCCGCCAGGGCGGCTCACCACCGCCAGGCCATCGTGAGCGGCGTGGCGCGGCAGAGGGAAGATCCGCCAGCTGGCCCGCTCGGAGGCCGGAACGCACCCGGCCAGGAGCAGCACCACCAACAGCGAAGGCAGCGAAGGGAACCGCAGAAGCGGCCAAGACCTGGACATGCCGCCATGATCCCTGTCCTTCCGCCTCGTGCCGCCACCACGGCGACGGTTCCATGGCCCTCACCCCCTCCGCGATGCTGCCCCTGGACACCCCGCTGCCCCGGGAGGTCCTGATCCAGGGTTTGCGGCCGGTGAGCGGCGGCCCCCTGCAGCCGGCCCTGGAACCGGGCAGGCCGCTGCTGGTGCTGTTCCTCTGCCCCCACTGCCCCTTCGTGAAGCACGTGGAGGCCGAGATCGGCCGGTTGCAGGACGACTGGGGCGAGCGGGCGGCGATCCTGGCCATCTGCAGCAACAGCCTCACCACCCACCCCCAGGACGGGCCGGAGGGCATGGCGGAGCAGGCGGATCGCAACGGCTGGCGCTTCCCCTATCTGCACGATCCGCATCAGAGCGTGGCCCGCGCCTTCCAGGCGGCCTGCACCCCCGACCCCTTTCTCTTCGATGGCGCGGGGAAGCTGGCCTACCGGGGCCAGCTCGACAGCAGCCGGCCCGGGAACGGGCTCCCATGCGAAGCTCGGGACGTCCGCGCGGCCCTGGCCGCCCTGCTGGAAGGCAGGAGGCCATCGGCGGAGCAGACACCCTCGATCGGCTGCAACATCAAGTGGCACCCCGGCACGGGAGCAGCCCCTGCAGGGAACGGGGCTTAAGGTTGCCGCCATGCACGTGCCCCCCTTCAGTCTCAGCGAGCAGCTGCGGGAACTCGGCGGCGCCCTCGACGAGGCCGTACTGCAAGTTCTGCGCAGTGGTCAATACATCGGTGGGAACACCATCGCCAGCTTCGAGCAGGCGTTCGCCGTCACCTGCGGCGTTCCTCATGCCATTGGCTGCAACAGCGGTACCGACGCCCTGGTGCTGGCCCTGCGGGCCCTGGGCATCGGGCCCGGCGACGAGGTGATCACCGCCTCCTTCAGCTTCTTCGCCACCGCCGAGGCGATCAGCGCCGTGGGCGCCACGCCGATGTTCGTGGATGTGGAGGAAAGCACCTACCTGATCGATCCCCAGCGGATCGAGGCAGCGATCACACCCGCCACCCGGGCCCTGATCCCGGTGCACCTGTTCGGCCGGCCGGTCGACATGGAGCGGATCGGAGCCATCGCCAAGGCCCATGGCCTGCTGGTGATCGAGGACTGCGCCCAGGCCAGCGGCGCGCACTGGAACGGCCGACCCGTGGGCAGCTGGGGCGACGCGGGCTGCTTCAGCTTCTTCCCCACCAAGAATCTGGGAGCCGCCGGTGACGGCGGGGCCGTGACCGTTCGCGATCCGGAACTGGCCCAGCGGGTGCGGGAGCTGGCGGTGCACGGCATGCCGCGTCGCTACCTCCACACCGAACTCGGCTACAACAGCCGCCTCGATGCCCTCCAGGCGGCGGTGCTGAACGTGAAGCTGCCCCACTTGCCGCGCTGGGTTGAGCGGCGCCGCCAGATCGCCGGCCGCTACCGGCAGGGACTCGAGGATCTCAGCGGTGTGGCCCTGGCCGATCCCGGCACGGCGGGCCACAGCTGGAACCAGTTCGTGGTGCGCGTGCCCCATTGCCCCGGCGGCCGTGCGGCCTGCGCCGGTGCCTGTACGCCTTCAACTGACAGCGCCTCCTACGGACTGCCCGAAGCCTGCTGCCGCGACTGGCTCAAACAGCAACTGCAGGAGGCCGGTGTGAGCACGATCATCTACTACCCGATCCCGATCCACCGCCAACCCGCCTACGCGCACCTGGGCTACGGCCCCGGCAGCCTGCCGATCACCGAGCGCCTCTGCGCCGAGGTGCTCAGCCTGCCGATCTTCCCGGAACTCAGCGACGAGCAACAGGACACCGTGATCAACCAGTTGCGGCGCCTGGCCGGTGCACCGGTCGTCGAAAGCAGCGTGACCGTGGCGGCGTGACATCCCACGGCGGGAGGCTGGCCCGCCCCACCCTGCATGAGCAACCTGCCGCCCTACAGCGCACTGATCGCCCTGGCCCCCTGGGAGCCTCCCGAGGTGGTGGCCGAGGTGCTGGACAGCCTGCGCCGGCAGTCGCTGCCACCCGACCAGGTGGTGATCAGCTGCGACGGTCCCCCGCCCCCGCCCCTGCATCAGTGTCTGCTGGCGAGCGGCCTGCCGCTGCGCATCATGCCGGGGCCGGGGGGTGAGGGGGCGGGACCGGTGCTGGCGCGGGGGTTGCTGGCGTGCCGCCACGAGATCGTGGTGCGGGTCGATGCCGATGATCTTTCTGTGCCGCTGCGCTGCGAGCGTCAGGTGCGCCGCATGCAGGACGCGCCCTGGCTGGCGGCGCTGAGTTCACCGATCACAGAATTTGAGCGTGATCCCACCTCTCCCTGTGGCCTGCGCACGGTGCCCTGCGGCGAGGCACAGGTGCGGAGCTTCAGCCGCTGGCGCAATCCGCTGAATCATCCGTCGTCGGTGATCCGCCGCTCGCGTGTGCTGGCGGTGGGCAACTACCGCAGCAAGCCCGGTTTCGAGGACTACGACCTCTGGCTGCGGCTGCTGGCCGCAGGTGAGCGGCTGGACAACAGCCGGGAGGTGGAGGTGATGGCCAGGGTGGGGCCGGCGCACCTGCAACGGCGCCACGGATTCCGCTACGCCCGGCGGGAACTGCGGTTTCTGCTCGCCTGCGGTCGCGAGGGCCTGATCCCCTGGCCGCGGGTGCTGGTGCTGCTGCCGCTGCGACTGCCGTGGCGCCTGCTGCCACCGGCGCTGCTGCGGTGGGTGACCCACCGTTTGCTCCACCGGCAGGTGCCTGATCCGAAACCAATCGGCAGTCTCGAGCCCTGAAGATCGGTGCCGATTCTCCCTAGATCCGGCGCAGCGAATCCGCCTTGTCCCGGAAGCTGCCGAGCAGCAGCTGCAGATAGGACACCTTGCGCAACTTGATGTTGGCGGTGAGGCTCATGCCCACCTGCAGGGGAAGCTTGCGACCGCTCTTGAGCTTGAGCTGCTGGCTGGCCAGCTTGATGCTTGCGGGGAACCGGTACTCCTCTCGCTGCTTGAGCTGATCGGGAGGGAGAGCATCGGAGCCAACCCGGCGCACGGTGCCCTGCAGCACACCGAAGTCGGTGGCGGGGAACGAATCGATGCTCACGTCCACGGGCATGCCCGTGCTTACGAAGCCGATGTCCTTGCTGGCGATCTCGACGCGGGCCTCGAGCTTGTCGTACGGAACGATCTTCATGATCGTTTCCGCCCCCTGGGCCGTGAAGCCCGGGCCTTTGGGCTTGAGGTCGAACACGACGCCATTCACCGGGGAGCGCAGTTCCTGATAGCGCAGCGTCACCCGGGCTTCCGTGAGCTGGCTGTCCAGCTCGGCCAGCTGGCTTTCGATGGCCGCGATCTCGCCGCGCAGCTGCTGGATCGCCTGGTCGAGAATCGCCCCCTGGCGCAGGCGGTCGACCCGGGTCTGGTTGAGCTGGCCCTCGCCTTCGGCCACCTTGTTCCGCTGCTGCAGGTATTGCAGTTCACCCGCAGCACCCTCCTTCTCCAGGCTGCCGAGGCGACGCAGGATTTCCTTGTCGAGGGCGAGGGTGTTGTTGAGCTTCTCCACCTCCTTGGCGTTCATCTCCAGATAGCGCTGCTGCTCGAGCTGCTTCAGCAGCAACTGCTGGCGCTTGGTGCGCAACTCCTCCTGCTTGAGCTTTTCGGTCTGGAACAGGGAGAGCTGCTTCTGGCGACTGGCCTCGGCATCGAGCCGGATCAGGATCTGTCCCGCCTTCACCTCATCGCCCTCCTTCACCAGGATCTGCTCGGCGATGCCCCCGATCGGCATCTGCACCTCCTTCACCGCCCCGATCGGCTCGAGCTTGCCGGGGGCCACCACGATCTCCTCCGTCTGGGCAAGAGCCAGCCAGCCGATCGCGAAGGCGGTCGTGCCCATCAGACCCCACAGCACCGCCCGGATCCATACCTGCGACTGCTGCAGCACCGCTTCGTCGTGGCTGACAGCACCCACCCGCTGCTCGAGAGCGTCCTGAAGCCGTTCGAACACCTTCATCAGCCCGCCTCCTGCTGGCGGTAGAGGGCGTAATAGCGGCCCCGGAGCTCCATCAGCTCCTCGTGGGTGCCGGTTTCGACGATCGCGCCCTGGTGCAGCATCACGATCCGGTGGGCCCGACGGATCGTGCTGAGCCGGTGGGTGATGAAGAACACCGTGCTCTCGTGGAGTGCATCGACGAGGTTGTCGCACACGCGCCGTTCGGTGTCGTAGTCGAGGGCGCTGGTGGCCTCATCCATCACCAGCAGCTTGGGATTGCCGAGAAGGGTGCGGGCTATCGCAATCCGCTGGCGCTGCCCACCCGAAAGGCCGGCTCCCCGCTCGCCCACCGGCGTGGAGTAGCCAGAGGGGAGTTCCATGATGAAGTCGTGGGCGCAGGCCAGAGTGGCGGCCCGCACGATCTCCTCGCTGTCGGCCTCGGGGCGGGTGAGGGCGATGTTCTCGCTCACCGTGCCGCTGAACAGAAGAGGATCCTGGGGCACGATGCCGATCTGGCGACGCAGCGAATAGAGCTCGACCTTGTCGATGTCGTAGCCATCGATCAGGACCCGGCCGCGATCGGGCGCGTAGAGACGGGGCAACAGCTTCATCAGGGTGCTCTTGCCGCTGCCGCTCTGGCCCACCACCCCTACGAAGGTGCCAGGTTCCACCTCCAGGTCGATCTCCTTCAGCACCGGGGGTGTGCCGTTCTGGAAGGAGAAGCTCACGTGATCGAAGGTCACCCTGCCCTGGATCGGTGGCAGCGGGATCTTGGCCTGGTCGGCCGTGTTCGATTCCTGCGGCGTGTTGATCACATCGCCCAGGCGCTCGAACGACACGCGCAGTTCCTGGATGTTCTGCCAGATGCCGGAGAGGCGCAGCAGGGGCTGGGTGACATAGCCACTGATGATGCGGAAGGCGATCAGCTGGCCGAGGGTCAGCTGGCCCTTGAGCACCAGATCCGCACCCACCCACAGCACGAGCAGCTGGGAGAGCTTCTGCAGCACCTGGCTGGTTTCGTTGAGCGCGGTGCCGGTGATGGTCTTCTCGAAGGTGCGGGCGATGTAGCGGCTGTAGCGCTCCTGCCACTTCCAGCGGCTCACCATCTCCACGTTCTGGGCCTTCACCGTCTGGATGCCGGTGAGCACCTCCACCAGGTGGCTCTGGGTGCTGGCGTTCTCCTCGGCCGCCTGGCGGAACTGGCGGCGGAACAGGGGAGCCCCCAGAAGGGTGAGAGCGATCTGGATCGGCAGCACGCCCAGGGCCACGATCGTGAGCAGCCAGCTGTAGAGCGCCATCACCACGATGTAGATCACCGAGAAGGCGGCATCGAGCAGGGTGGTGAGGGCCTGGCCGGTGAGGAAGTTGCGGATCTTCTCGAGTTCGCCGATGCGGGAGCCCAGCTCCCCCACCGGGCGGCGATCGAAGTAGCCCAGGGGCAGGCGCAGCAGGTGATCGATCACCTCGGCGCCCAGCCGCTGATCCATGCGGTTGGTGGTTTCGGCGAACAGGAACGTGCGCAGACTGCCGAGCAGCCCCTCCAGCAGGGTCACTGCCACCAAGGCGATCCCCAGCACCTGCAGGGTGTCGAGGCTGCGCTGGGTGATCACCTTGTCGATGATGATCTGGATCAGCAGCGGGTTGGCCAGGGTGAACAGCTGCACCACGAACGAGGCCAGCAGCACCTGAAGCAGCACGCCGCGGTAGCGCTGCAGCGCCGGCCAGAACCAGCCCGGCCCGAAGGTGTCCTCCGGCGTCGTGGTGGTGCGGTCGAGGAGCAGCAGTTCGATCCCGGAGGGGAAACGCTCCTCGATCTCCGCCGGGCGCAGGTTCAGCATCCCGTCGCGGGGGGAGGCCAGGGTGAGACCGCTGCCGTTGCTGCTCACGGCCACGGCGAAGCTTCCCTTCCAGGGGATCAGCGCCGGCACCTGCAGGCGGGTGCCCATCGAGGCCGGAACCTGGGCGGACACCACATGCAGGCCGAGGTTGGCGGCGAGCTGCCCCACCAGCTGCAGATTCGGCCCCTGACCGCGGCGCAGGGCGTCGCGCAGCACCTTCTCGATCGCATCGCGGCGGAAGGGCAGGTTCATCATCCGGCCCACCATCTGGAAGCACGCCAGCGTTTCCTGCAGCGGACCCTCGCCCCGGACCAACCGCACCTCTGGCAGGCCGCTGCCCTGGCCGAGGGACAGGGCGCTGGCCACGGGCAGGTCGGGGGCGGCGTCGATCACCTCCGGGAGCTCGACCTCCTTTCCCCTGGGATCGGGCATGGAGGGGACCGCCGCGGCATGAGCGCCGGTCCCCGGCACCAGAGCCCAGGGCAGGGCGATCAGGCGGAGCGCGAAGGGGGGCTGGGCCGGAGGCGGTGGCTGGCTGAGATCCACCGGGTCACCGATCTCGCCAGCGGCCACCGTGCTGGAGGCGAGGAAGATTCCGTGCTCGGCGCCTTCGCGTTCCAGAGCCTGAGCCGTTGGCGGCACCAGGCGGGCGGCCCGGGCGGCCGAGGGGAGCAGCTGCAGGAGAGAACCTTCGTCCCGCGGACTGCGGGCCTGCAGCACCTGCAGCACAGCCGCCACCTCGGCAGGCCACAGGTGGCTGTCACACCAGATCCTGAAACCCTCCTCCTCCTGGTACAGACGCACCACCTCGTGATCGGGCAGGGTGGTGGCCACCACCTCGGTGGCGGCACTCACGTTCTCGCAGGGGGCACCCCGCAGGAGCGAGGCCAGGCCCACGATCGTGCCGGGGCCCATCCGGGCGAGGCTGCTGAGACGATCCCGCTCCAGACCCAGCAGCCGAACCTCACCCTGGAGGATCACGAACACCTGGGCAGGCAGGTTTCTGCCGTCGAGAAGCGGCTGACCGAGCCGAAAACTCACATAACGAGCTTCCCGCTCCAGCCGCTGGCGTGAAGGTTCTCCCAGGTCCCGGAACGCCGGGTGGCGGCCGATCACCGCAGCAGGGGTCTGCGTCATGCCGAGAGCGCGGAGGGCGAGGAACCGCAGACCGTCTCCAGCCTACGGGTGGTTTCCTGCTGCACCCAGGCGTCAAGAAGTTCCACCGCCATCTGCTGGGCCATGGCTTCGTCGAAGATGGCCGGTGTGTAGCGCTCCAGGCGCACCACCAACCACCATTCCGCGAGGGGGAAAGGTTCCACCAGCACCCCTGGGGTAGCGACGCGAAGCTTTTCCGCCAGTACCGGGTGGGCCTGCGTGAGGGGCACCGGACCCACGATGCCGTTCGTCGCCTTCTCGGGCCCCTCGGCGAAGCGGGCCGCCAGGTCAGCGAAACTGGCTTCGCCAGCACTGATGCGAAAGTAAAGCTCGCGGGCCAGAAGCCCATCCCGTACCCGCAGCAGGCTGTACACCACTCGATCGAGTTCCGTCTTCCGGCTGAGGAAGCGAGCTTCCGCCTTGTGGCTGAAGTGGGCCAGGGCGTGCTGCTTCAACCGGGATGGCAATTCCATCTGCCAGGCCAGGTCCTCGTCGCGGAGGCCCTGGCTGGCCTGGTGGTCAGCCAGGGCCTGCTCGCTGTCCAGTCCTCGCTGCTGGCAGAAGCGCAGGCGAGCCTCCCCGGCGACGGAAGGATCCAGGGGCTCGGATCCCAGGAGGTCAGACAGGACCTCCCGCTCCACCAACAGCCTGAGCAGGCCATGGCGACGAAGCAGTGCAACGGTGTCAGCCGTCAGGCTCAGAAGTCGATCGCCCATCCCGCTCAACCTACCGACTTGCAGAGGTTGTGTCGGAGCGGGTCAGGGGTTGCCCAAGGGCCCCCCGGTGGTGCATGCTTTTGCGGTCGGCGGATGCCGACCGGTTTCGTCTGACGGTTCCCGACAGCGCCGCCGCGGATGTAGCTCAGTGGTAGAGCATCTCCTTGCCAAGGAGAGGGTCGAGAGTTCGAATCTCTTCATCCGCTTGATTGTTCTCGCACCATAAGGTTCTGGCTCAGCTTGGGGCGGAACCCCAGCCGTTCGTAGAAACCCGCGCTGTTGGTGGTCATCAGATAGACCCTCTCGCTTCGGGCCAGTGCTGGCGCCTCGATCAGGGCTTCCACGAGCCGGCGTCCGAGGCCCCGCCCCTTGTGGTCGCCGGCCACCACCACATCCCAGAGCACAGCGCGGTAGGCACCGTCACTGGTGGCCCGCCCGAAGCCCACGAGACGGTCGCCCTCCCAGGCACTCACGGCAGCCTGGCTGCCCCGCAGCATGCGCCGGAGGCCATCCGGAGGCCGCCCGGCCGCCCAGAAGCTTTCCCGATCGAACAACCGACGCAACTGCGCGATCGCCCCGACCGGCCGCAGGCCCGGGCCCAGGCCCAGACGCAGGGCGGGGGCCCCGCTGCCATGACGGATCAGCCGGATCGTGGCGGAACTCAAGTGCTCACCTGCCTTTCAATGGTCGGAATCCTCGCCTCCGGCCCGCCCTGTCCCACAAGGGGACGGCGGTAAGGTGACCCCTAACGGTTGGTCTTTGTCCCATGCTCAAGCTGCTGCTGGGTGATCCCAATACCCGCAAGCTGAAGCGCTACCAGCCGATCGTTTCCGACATCAACCTCCTGGAGGAGGAGGTGGCCGCCCTCCCGGACGACGGGCTGCGAAGCCTCACCGCCGAGTTCCGCGAGAAGCTCCAGAACCTGCAGCAGGAGTGCACCAGCCGGGGCCTGAGCCTGGAAGCCAGCCTGGAGCGGGAACGCAAGCTCCTGGATGAACTGCTGCCGCAGGCCTTCGCCGTGGTGCGCGAGGCGGGCAAGCGCGTGCTGGGCATGCGCCACTTTGACGTGCAGCTGATCGGCGGCATGGTGCTGCACGACGGCCAGATCGCCGAGATGAAGACCGGCGAGGGCAAAACACTTGTGGCCACCCTTCCCGCCTATCTCAACGCGCTCACAGGCCGCGGCGTGCACGTGGTCACGGTGAACGACTACCTGGCCCGGCGGGACGCCGAGTGGATGGGCCAGATCCACCGCTTCCTCGGCCTCTCGGTGGGTCTGATCCAGCAGGACATGGATCCCGCCACCCGCCGCCTCAACTACGGCTGCGACATCACTTACGCCACCAACAGCGAGCTGGGCTTCGACTACCTGCGCGACAACATGGCGAGCGACATCGCCGAGGTGGTGCAGCGCGCTTTCTACTACTGCGTCATCGATGAGGTGGATTCGATCCTGATCGACGAAGCCCGCACCCCGCTGATCATCTCGGGCCAGATCGAGCGGCCCCAGGAGAAGTACCGCCGCGCCGCCGAGGTGGCCGAGCAACTGGAGCGGGCCGCGGAGATGGGCAAGGACGGCATCGATCCTGAAGGCGACTACGAGGTGGATGAGAAGCAGCGCAACGTGACCCTCACCGATGAGGGCTACGCCAAGGCGGAGCAGCTGCTGGGGGTGCAGGACCTGTTCAATCCCGAGGATCCCTGGGCCCACTTCATCAACAATGCCCTCAAGGCCAAGGAGCTGTTCATCAAGGATGTGAACTACATCGTGCGCGGTGAGGATGCCGTGATCGTGGATGAGTTCACCGGCCGCGTGATGCCTGGGCGGCGTTGGAGTGATGGCCTGCACCAGGCGATCGAGGCCAAGGAGAACCTGCCGGTGCAGCCCGAAACCCAGACGCTCGCCTCGATCACGTATCAGAACTTCTTTCTGCTCTATCCCCGCCTGGCGGGCATGACCGGCACCGCCAAAACAGAGGAAGTGGAGTTCGAAAAGACCTACAAGCTGGAGGTCACGATCGTTCCAACCAACCGGACGCGCTCCCGCGCCGACTGGACCGATCAGGTGTACAAGAGCGAACCGGCCAAGTGGCGGGCTGTGGCGCTGGAAACCGCTGAGATCCACCGGGCCGGACGGCCGGTGCTGGTGGGCACCACCAGTGTGGAGAAATCAGAGCTGCTCAGTGCCCTCCTGGCTGAGCAGCAGATCCCCCACAACCTTCTGAACGCCAAACCCGAGAACGTGGAGCGGGAGGCCGAGATCGTGGCCCAGGCCGGCCGTGCCGGTGCCGTGACGATCGCCACCAACATGGCCGGCCGTGGAACCGACATCATCCTCGGCGGCAACAGTGACTACATGGCCCGCCTGAAGCTGCGGGAGGTGCTACTGCCGCGGCTGGTGCGGCCCGAGGAGGGTCACCGGCCGCCGGTGCCCCTGCAGCAGCAGCCTCAGGCAGGGGCGGCAGGCTTCGGCGCCGCCGCCGAGGCAGTTGCCCGCAAGGCGCCCAGCGAAGCCCGCGCCATCGGCGCCCTCTATCCCTGCTCCCTCACCGACGACACCGACCGGCAGCTGGCCCAGCTGGCCCAGGATCTGGTGAAGGCCTGGGGCGATCGCAGCCTCAGCGTGCTCGAACTGGAGGACCGCATCGCCCAGGCGGCGGAGAAGGCCCCCACCGACGACCCCCAGATCGAGGCCCTGCGGCAGCTGATCACCCGCGTGAAGGGCGAGTACGACGCCGTGGTGAAGCAGGAGGAGCAGCAGGTGCGCGAAGCCGGCGGCCTGCACGTGATCGGCACCGAACGCCACGAATCCCGCCGCGTCGACAACCAGCTGCGGGGCCGCGCCGGGCGCCAGGGCGACCCCGGCTCCACCCGCTTCTTCCTCTCGCTGGAGGACAACCTGCTGCGCATCTTCGGCGGAGAACGGGTGGCCGGCTTGATGAATGCGTTCCGTGTGGAGGAGGACATGCCGATCGAATCTGGCATGCTTACCCGCTCACTCGAGGGTGCCCAGAAAAAGGTTGAAACTTACTACTACGACATACGGAAACAGGTGTTTGAGTACGACGAGGTGATGAACAATCAGCGCAAAGCCGTGTACGCCGAACGACGGCGGGTTCTCGAGGGGCGCGAACTCAAGGCCCAGGTGATCGGCTACGGCGAGCGCACGATCGACGACATTGTTGAGGCCTACGTGAACCCCGAGCTACCGCCGGAAGAATGGGATCTCAGCCGCCTCGTGGGCAAGGTGAAGGAGTTCATCTATCTCCTCGAAGACCTCACTCCTGAGCAGCTGGAGGGACTCTCGATGGATGAACTCAAGGCCTTCCTGCAGGAACAGATGCGCAATGCCTATGACCTCAAGGAGGGGCAGGTGGAATCGGTGCGCCCGGGCCTGATGCGTGAGGCTGAGCGCTTCTTCATCCTTCAGCAGATCGATACGCTCTGGCGGGAACACCTGCAGGCGATGGAAGCCCTGCGCGAATCGGTTGGCCTGCGCGGTTACGGCCAGAAGGACCCGCTGATCGAATATAAGAACGAGGGCTACGACATGTTCCTGGAGATGATGATCCAGATGCGTCGCAATGTGATCTACTCCATGTTCATGTTCCAGCCACGGGTTGAGCCGGCGCAGGAGCCTGTCGCCTCGGCATGAGGTCATCGTCCATCGATGCTCCGGTTCTGGAGCTCCGGGATGTGTGGTTACGCATCCCGGTGAACACCCGCGAAACCCGCACACTCAAGAAGGCGCTGATTCGCTCACTCACCGGTGGCGCTCTGCGCAACACCCGCGCCGGCGCCGAGATCGAGGCCCTTCGCGGGATCACATGCTCCATCCACCACGGCGAGCGTGTGGCCCTGATCGGCCACAACGGAGCTGGCAAGAGCACGTTTCTGCGAGTGATCTCGGGGATCTACCTGCCCACCTCCGGGAGATTCCGCGCAACATGCCCGGTGTTTCCGATGATTCAGAAGAGTTTTCTCACAAGCCCCGAACTCAGTGGCCTCCAGGCCGTGAAGGGGCATTATCTGCTGCACCACGGCAACCTGCGGGGCTTCGCCGCCTACCTTCAGGCGATCGTGGACTTCTCCGAACTCGGCGATTTCATTCATCTGCCGATGAAGGGCTACAGCGAAGGCATGTCGGCCCGCCTGCTGTTCGCCCTGCTTACCTCGGGCAGCCATGACTGCCTCGCCCTCGACGAAGGCTTCGGCGCCGGCGATGCCCGCTTCTTCGAGCGGGCCCAGCAGCGCATGGAGCAGTTCATCGAAGCCTCCGGCACCTTGATCCTGGCTAGCCATTCCAATGCCCTGCTGCGCCAGTTCTGCCGAAGAGGCCTGGTGTTTAACCAGGGCCAGATCGCCTTTGATGGCTCGCTTGAGGATGCTTTAACCTATTACGATGAACACTGCGGTTAACTCTCTGCGCTTCGGCTGGCAAAGCCGCCGGGCCTGGTGGTTCACCGCCACGGCACGCACGCGGGAGCGGTTTGCCCGAACAGCGCTCGGCAGTTTCTGGCTGGGCCTCTCGAACCTGCTGTCTATCTCTGTGCTGGCGGTGGTCTACGGCACCGTGTTCAAGGTGCAGGACTTCAACGCCTACGTGGTGTATCTCGGCACCGGGCTCGTCACTTGGAACGCCATCGCCGCTTCCGTGCAATCGGCTCCCAGCCTGTTCAAGAACAACGCCGGCAACCTCAAGAACACCAACACCGATCCGATCTTCTACACGCTGGAGGAATGGTCGTTCCAGCTGCAGACGTTCCTCCAGTCGTTCGGCCTTGTCCTGCTCATCCTCTCGCTATTCCAACCCACGCTGCTGCCCCATCTGTTCACGGCGGGTCTGCTTCCTTTTCTCAACCTGCTGCTGTTCATCTATTGGTTCCCCCTGCTGATCTGCCTCGTCGGCGCCCGCTACGAAGACCTGTTCCAGCTGGTTCCGATCGTGCTGCAACTGATGTTCCTGCTCTCCCCCATCCTCTACAAGAGGGAAGCGCTGGGCCATCTGGGCTGGACCGCCGACCTCAATCCCCTTTACCGGGTGTTGAGCAATCTGCGTCACGCCCTGATCCATGGGGAGCTCAAGCTCGATCACGCCCTGCTGATCCTGTTGGCCAATCTGATCGGACTGCTGCTGTCCGTCTGGCTGCTCGGACGTCAACGCCACAAGCTGCCCTTCCTCGTGTAAGCCTCGGCGGCCAGCCGCTCAGCCCAGCTTCGGCAGGGCCGCGTAGAGCGCCTTGAAGCGGGCCTGCTGCTCGCGGTGATCCACGATCGGCTCCGGATAGTCGCCCCGCTCAAGGGGGGTGATCCGGCCGCTGATCAGGTCGGCGGTGGCGACACGGGCGAGTTCCGGCAGCCAGCGGCGGATGTAGGTGGCCTCGGAGTCGAACTTCGCCGCCTGGGTGGCGGGATTGAAGATGCGCAGGGGCCGGGGGTCCATGCCGCTGCTGGCACTCCACTGCCAGCCGCCGTTGTTGGCGGCGAGGTCGCCATCCACCAGCCGCTCCATGAACACCTGCTCGCCCAGGCGCCAGTCAGCGATCAGATCCTTCACCAGGAAGGAGGCCACGATCATGCGGCAGCGGTTGTGCATCCAGCCGCTGGCGTTCAGCTGGCGCATCGCCGCATCCACGATCGGGAAGCCGGTGCGCCCCTCGCACCAGGCCGCCAGCCGCTCGGGATCGTTCTCCCAGGGGAATTGCTTCCACTGCGGCCGGTAGGGGCCATCGGCCAGCTCGGGGAAATGGAACAGGGCCTGTTGGTAGAACTCCCGCCAGGCGAGCTCCTGCTCCCACACCTCGATCGAGGCGAGCGCCTCGGCGCTGCCGGCGAGCTCCCGGGCGGAGCGGGCCGCTGCCCAGGCCTGGCGGGGCGAGAGGGTACCGAACCGCAGGGCGGCGCTCAGGGCGGAGGTGCCCTCCTGGCCCGGCAGGTTGCGCTCGCCGTCGTAGCGCAGCAGCGGGCCGCCGCCGGTGCCGCCATCGGCGAAGGCCTCCAGTTGCTGCAGCGCCGCCGCCTCTCCCGGTCGGCAGGGGCAGTGCTCGGCGCCATCGAAGACGGGGCCCAGGCTGGCCGGCTCCGGCACCTCCGCCAGCTGCGGCAGGGCCTGCCAGAGATGGCGGCGCTCCGCCGGGAAGGCGGCGGGATCGAGATCCAGCAGTCCCCGGGGCGCGGGCGCCGGGTCGAGGCCGCCGGCGGTGGCCGGACCCAGGGCCTGCCTGCGCAGCACCTGGCCGCGCCAGTTGCGCAGGAACGGGCCGTAGACCCGGTAGGGGTCGCCGCCGCCGGTGCGCAGGGCCTCCGGCGCCACCAGCAGTTGGTCCCAGTCGGCGAGCACCCGCCGCCCCTCGGCCTGGAGCGCGGCGGCCACCCGCCGGTCGCGGGCCCGGCCCAGGGGTTCGACCCCGCGGTTCCAGGCCACCACCTCCGCCCCGATCGCCGCGGCCAGCCGCGGCAGTTCCACTGCCGGATCCCCCCGCAGCAGCACCAGGCGGCTGCCGGCCTCGCGCCAGCGCTGCTGCAGTTCCCGCAGGCTCTGCACCAGGAACCACAGGCGCGCCGGGGCCTGGGTGGGGGCCTCCAGGACCGCCGGATCGAGCACATAGACGCCTGTGACCGCCGGGGTGGCGGCGGCCGCGGCCGCCAGGCCGAGGTTGTCGGCCAGGCGCAGATCCCGCCGGTGCCAGAACAGCCAGCGCGCCGGTGCCATCAGAGGCCCAGCACCTGGCGGGCGCGGAACCAGGCGGTGACGCTCTTGCCGTCGAGGGCCTCGTTGCCGCTGGCGAGAACCGCATCCAGCTCGCCGGGCTCCATCAGCAGCACCTCCATGTCCTCGTCGTCGTCACCGGGGGGGCGCTCCGCCAGCAGGGTGAGCTCCCGGGCCAGGAACAGGTGGATCACCTCGTCGGAATAGCCGGGGCAGGGCAGCATCGCCCCCAGCTCATCCCAGCGCTCGGCCCGGTAGCCGGCCTCCTCCTGCAGCTCCCGCCGCATGGTGCTCAGGGGCGTCTCGCCCGGATCGAGGGTTCCGGCGGGAAACTCCAGCAGACGGGTGGCCACGGCGAAGCGGTACTGCCGCAGCACCACCACCCGGCCGTCGTCGAGCACCGGCACCGCCAGGGAAGCGCCGGGGTGCTTGATCACACCGAAGGTGCCCTCCACCCCCATCGGGAGCTGCATGCGGTTCACCTCGAAGCGCAGCTTGCGGGCATCGAGGCTGGCCGTGGTCTCCAGCAGGCGCGAGGGCTCGGGGGGAGGCAGGGGCGCCATCGGGAGGGGCGGCGAATGGCGGCCAGCATGGCCTATTCCGGCCAGCCGGGGCGGGGCGGCAGGCGACGGGGGGGAGGTTCCGCCGCCTCTAGCTGCGCCAGCAGCTGGGCCACCGAGGGCGGCGGGTCTGCTCCGGCGCCGGGAGGGGACAGGGCCGGATCAAGCGCCGCCAGGGGCTCCAACACGAAGCGGCGCTGGTGCAGGCGCGGATGGGGGAGCTCCAGCGCCGGCTCCTTGAGCCGGCAGGCCCCGCACCAGAGCAGGTCGAGATCCAGCAGCCGCGGCCCCCAGCGCTCGCCCCGCACCCGGCCGAAGGCACTCTCCAGCGCGAGCAGGTCGTCGAGCAGGGACCGGGGATCGGGGGTCGGATCGGGCAGGGGCCCGGCCACCAGCACCGCATTGACATAGGCCGGCTGGCCCGGCGGCCCGCCCACCGGCGCGGTGCGGAACAGGGGCGACCAGCGGCAGCCCCGCACCAGCGGCAGCCCGCCCCGCGCGGCCAGCGCCGCCTCCAGCCGGGGACGGACCGCCGTGAGGGTGGCCTCGGGATCGCCCAGGTTCGCCCCCAGGGCGATGGCCAGGGTGGAGGCGGTCATGCCTGGGCGATCAGGCCCAGTTCGGCGTCGCTGGCCCTGTGCCCGTACTTGTCGGCCGGGGGCCAGGGCCGGCTGCTCCAGGGAGGCTGAGGGGCGAAGGAGGAGACGCCGCGTCCCGGCGGCAGCGCGCCGTTGCCGACCCCCAGGGCGCAGTCGTAGTACAGACGCACGATCTCCTCAGGAACCACCTGACCCACGGCCGGATGGGCCAGGCATGCCTCGCGCCAGGCCCGCACCCGGTCGTAGCGAGGCTCGCGGGGCAGCTGGAACGCCTCGTAGTACTCCAGGAACCAGAACCGCTGGAACAGGGGGGTGTACACCGCCTCGGCCCAGCCGAAGTCGTTGAACAGCCAGGGGCCGCTGGGGGCATGCTCGAGCAGGAACTCGTTCAGCTGCCCATAGACGGCGAGAAGGGCCTCACGGCAGGCGTCGCGGCGCCCCGTGTCCTGGTTCATCACCCAGCCGTAGCCCCGCGCGCAGAACTCACCCTCGAGCAGGGTCAGCATCCCCTCCACCGCCCGGCGGTAGGGATCCCGCTGGGCGACGGGGGCTTCGGGGAAGCGTTCGTCGAGATAGCGCAGGATCACCAGGCTCTCGCGCAGCAGCCCGCCTTCGGGGGTCTCCAGCACCGGCAGGGGGGTCCGCCCGCGGGTCCGGCGCAGCAGCTCCGGCGGGCGGGGCCGGGTGATGTCCACCACCCGGAACTCCACGGCGTCCTGCCGTCCCTTGAGCTCCAGCAGGATCTCGAGCCGCTGGGAGAACGGACAGACGGGGATGTGATGGACGATCGGAGCCTCCAAGACCATCCACCCCAGGGTGGACTGAGGATGCCACGACGGGCGGAGAACGCGGCGGGGGGCGTGCCCCGGCAACGATCGGCGAGACTGCCCGCCAGCCATCGTCCCGGTCCGGGGCGTCCCCTCCTCGCCCCATGGTCGCCTCCGGCACCTCCAGCGCCATCGCCGCCCGCTCCTTTCCCCTGGCGGCCATCACCGGCCACGGCACGCTCAAGCTGGCCCTGCTGCTGGCAGCGGTGGATCCGGGGCTGGGCGGGGTGGTGATCGCCGGCGGACGGGGCACCGGCAAATCGGTGCTGGCCCGCGGGCTGCATGCCCTGCTGCCGCCGATCGACGTGCTCGACCTGGGCCCGCAGACCATCGGCCGCAACCTCGATCCGAGCCGGCCGGAGGAATGGGACGAGGGGGCCCTCCGCCGCATCCTGGCCCTCGGTGGCAACCCGGAGGCCACGGGCCCCCAGAGCCTGCTGCCCACGAAGGTGGTGCCGGCTCCGTTCGTGCAGGTGCCCCTCGGCGTCACCGAAGACCGGCTGATCGGCTCGGTGGACGTGGCCGCCTCCCTGGCGGCCGGAGCACCGGTGTTTCAGCCCGGCCTGCTGGCGGAGGCCCACCGGGGCGTGCTCTATGTGGATGAGCTCAACCTGCTCGACGACGGCATCACCAATCTGCTGCTGGCGGCGGTGGGCAGCGGCGAGAACCGCATCGAGCGGGAGGGGCTGAGCCTCTCCCACCCCTGCCGCTGCCTGCTGATCGCCACCTACAACCCGGAGGAGGGGGCGGTGCGCGACCACCTGCTGGATCGCTTCGCGATCGCCCTTTCCGCCAACCAGCTGCTCGACACCGAGCAGCGGGTGGCGATCACCCGCAGCGCCCTGGAGCATGGCGAATCGGTGGAGGCCTTCCGCGCCCGCCACCAGGAGGAGACCGACGCCCTCGCCACCCAGCTGCTGCTGGCCCGCCAGTGGCTGCCGGATGTGCAGATCAGCCGCGAGCAGATCGCCTACCTGGTGAACGAGGCGATCCGCGGCGGCGTGGAGGGGCACCGCAGCGAGCTCTACGCCGTGCGGGTGGCCCGCGCCCACGCCGCCCTCAGCGGCCGCGACCAGGTGGAGGCCGAAGACCTGCAGGTGGCGGTGCGGCTGGTGATCGCCCCCCGGGCCCTGCAGCTGCCGCCGCCGGATCCGGATCAGCCGATGGAGCCGCCGCCGCCGCCCCAGGGCGAGCAGCCCCCCGAGGAGCCGGAGCCGCCGCAGAACGAGCAGGAACCCGACGAGCCGGACAGCGACGAGGAGCCGGAGGACGACAGCCCGGAGGACGAGGCGCCGCCTTCGATCCCGGAGGAGTTCCTGCTGGATCCGGAGGCCACCGCGATCGATCCCGACCTGCTGCTGTTCTCGGCGGCAAAGGCGAAGAGCGGCGGCAGTGGCAGCCGCGCCGTGGTGCTCAGTGACAGCCGCGGCCGCTACGTGAAACCGATGCTGCCCCGGGGGCCGGTGAAGCGGATCGCCGTGGACGCCACGCTGCGGGCCGCCGCGCCGTACCAGAAGGCCCGCCGCGAGCGGGAACCGCACCGGAAGGTGATCGTGGAGGACAGCGACCTGCGCGCCAAGCAGTTGCAGCGCAAGGCCGGCGCCCTGGTGATCTTCCTGGTGGATGCCAGCGGATCCATGGCGCTGAACCGGATGCAGAGCGCCAAGGGCGCCGTGATCCGGCTGCTCACCGAGGCCTACGAAAACCGCGACGAGGTGGCCCTGATCCCCTTCCGCGGAGAGCAGGCGGAGGTGCTGCTGCCCCCCACCCGCTCGATCACCGCCGCCCGCCGCCGGCTGGAGGCGATGCCCTGCGGCGGCGGCTCACCGCTGGCCCACGGCCTCACCCAGGCGGCCCGTGTGGCCGCCAACGCGCTGGCCACCGGCGATCTGGGCCAGGTGGTGGTGGTGGCGATCACCGACGGCCGCGGCAACGTGCCCCTCTCCCGCTCCCTCGGACAGCCGCCGATGGAAGGAGAGGAGCCGGTGGACCTGAAGGAGGAGGTGAAGCAGGTGGCCAGCCGCTACCGGGCCCTCGGCATCAAGCTGCTGGTGATCGACACCGAGCGCAAGTTCATCGGCAGCGGCATGGGCAAGGAGCTGGCCGAGGCTGCCGGCGGCCGCTACGTGCAGCTGCCCAAGGCCAGCGATCAGGCGATCGCCGCCATCGCCCTGGAGGCGATCGCCAGTGTGTGAGGCGCCGCCGGGTTCAGCGGCGGCTGGAGGGGGGCAACTGGGGCCCGCGCTGCTGTTCGTTGCGATCGGCGGCGGAGAGGCTGCGGTTCCGCCGTGGAGGCGGCAGCGGCAGCAGCCGATCGATGGCGCGGTTGCCGGCAGCATCGCTGCCATCGGAACGGTTGCCCCCGCCGCGGGCACCGTTGGGGCGCGTCTGCCGCTGCCGGGCGGAGTCGGTGGCGGCGGGATAAAGCTCATCGAAGAACTTGCCCAGACCCACCGACACGCTGCGGATGCCGTCGAGGAAGCGGGGATCGCCGCTGAGCTTCTGCACGTCGCCGCCCACGGCCTCCCAGCGGGCGGTGAGCTGGCGGGCATTGGCGAGGGTGGCGCGCAGGTCGGCGAGGGTGCGGGGGTTGTTGAGCGTGGCCGTGAGGCGGCTCACGTCCTTGGTGGCGCGGGCGGCATCGGCGCTGGCGCTGTTGAGGTTGGTGAGGATCGGATCCACCTTGCCGGCCGAACCCTTGAGCTGGCCCACCAGGATCTGGGCGTCGCGCAGGAACACCTGACCCTCGCGGGTGAGCTTCTCGGTTTCCTTGGCGGTGCTGTCGAAGCTTTCGGTGGCCGCCACCATCTTGGCCATCAGCCCATCGCGATCGGCCTGGTCGAGAAGCTTCTGCACCGTGGCGGTGACCGTCTCGATCGTGGGGGCGGCGACGCCGCGCACGGCGTCGCCATTGCAGATCATGCGCTGGCGCTCGCAGTTGCCCTGGCGGGGACCCGGCAGGCCGGGCGGCAGGGGTTTGCCACCGCTCAGGAGCGAGACCACGGCATCGCCGCCGAGCAGGGACCCGGCCGCCACTCTTGCCACCACAGGACGCGCCAGCCTTAGCTGGGGATCGGTGATCTCCAGATCGGCCACCACCGCCTGATCGGTGACCTGGAGCTTGCGCACCGAGCCCACAACGACACCGCGGTAGGTGACCTGGGAGCGTTCGGCCAGCCCGGCGGCATCCACGAAGCTGGCGCGGATGGTCCAGTTGCGGCGGGAGAGGTTGACACCCTTGAGCCAGAACCAGATGCCGGCGGCACCGGCCACCGCCGCCAACAGCGAAAATCCCACCAGGGCTTCACGGACACTGCGGCGCATGGGCTCAGAGCTCCGCCGGCTGCATCGGTCCGCGCAGGCTACCGGTGCGGAACTGCACCACGTAGGGATTGGCGGTGCGGTGGAAGTCGGCCACGCTGCCCGTCCAGCGGAAGCGGCCGTCGTAGAGCAGGGCAACCCGTTCGGCGCAGCGCTCGATCGTGCTGATCACATGGCTCACCACCAGGGTGGAAGCGTGGGCGATGCGGGTGGTGCGCACGATCAGGTCCTCGATGCGGGTGCAGGCCACCGGATCGAGACCGGCGGTGGGCTCGTCGAACAGCAGCAGGGGCACGTGCTGGCCGTCGCGGGACGGATCCTCGATCAGGGCGCGGGCGAAGCTCACCCGCTTCTGCATGCCGCCGCTGAGCTCGCCGGGCATCCGCTCCTCGATGCCCGCCAGTCCCACCGCCTGGAGGGCGGCATGCACGCGCTCGCGGATCTGGGCCTCACTGAGGCGGCTGAAGCGGTAGAGGAGGAAGCCCACGTTCTCCCGCACGTTGAGGGACCCAAGCAGGGCCGGGTTCTGGAACACCAGGCGCACGTCGGGGGGATGGCGCTGGTCGAGGCGCAGATACTCCTGGGGCTCGTCATGGATGAGCAGGGTGCCGGCGGTGGGCAGCACCAGGCCCGCCAGCAGGCGCAGGATCGTGGACTTGCCCGCGCCGGAGGGACCTACCACCACGAGCCGCTCGCCGGGATTGAGCACGAGGTCGACGCCATCGAGCACCGGCCGCTCCCCCCAGCGCATGGTGAGGCCGCGCATCTCCGCCACCGCAGCGGTGCCAGGGGAGAGAGCCGAAGGGGCAAGGCTCAGGACCACGTGGTCGGTCGGAGGCGGCGCAACGGGGAGGGACGCCCTGGGAACCATGCCCATCCTGGCGTTTCGCCGCCCTGATTTCATCCGTACAGTTCGGTCAGTGTCCGCGGCGTCACGGCGCCACCTCCTTGCCCGCCCGAGGCCCTCAAGCCAGAGCTCCCCGCCGGCCACGGGCGGACCGGTTCGTTCGCGCCGCCTGGGGGGGCCGGGGCGACCTGCGCCGCCACGACCTGATGACCCGCTCACGGCGGGCTGTGCGCTGGCTGCAGCCGGGGCTGGTGGTGAAGCGCTGGATGCTCACGTCGGGCATCGGTCTGCTGATCGCGCTGCTCGGCGCGGCGATCTGGGCGGATCTGCAGCCGATCTACTGGATCCTGGAAACGGTGCGCTGGTGCCTGGGCCAGGTGACGCGAGTGCTGCCCCGCGGCATCACCGGACCCCTTGTGCTGCTGATCGGCGGCGGCATGCTCTGGCTGGGTCAGAGCCGCAGCTTCGGCACGATCCAACAGGCCCTGGCGCCCGAGAAGGACACGGTGCTGGTAGATGCGCTGGTGGCCCAGCGGCGCCTGAACCGGGGGCCCAACATCGTGGCCATCGGTGGGGGCACAGGCCTCTCCACCCTGCTGAGCGGCCTGAAGCGCTACAGCAGCAACATCACCGCCGTCGTGACCGTGGCCGATGACGGCGGCAGCAGCGGCGTGCTGCGGCGGGAGCTGGGCGTGCAGCCGCCAGGGGACATCCGCAACTGCCTGGCGGCCCTCTCCACCGAGGAACCTCTGCTCACGCGGCTGTTTCAGTACCGCTTCCGGGCCGGCAGCGGCCTGGAGGGCCACAGCTTCGGCAATCTGTTTCTCTCGGCCCTCACGGCGATCACCGGCAGCCTGGAGGCGGCGATCACCGCCAGCAGCCGAGTGCTGGCGGTGCAGGGCCAGGTGGTGCCGGCCACGAATGCGGATGTGCGGCTGTGGGCCGAACTGGAAAACGGCGAACGGATCGAGGGGGAATCGCGGATCGGCAAGGCCACCAGCCCGATCGTGCGGCTCGGCTGCATCCCCGAGCGCCCGCCCGCCGTGCCGCGGGCACTGGAGGCGATCGCCCACGCCGACCTGATCGTGCTGGGCCCAGGCAGCCTCTACACCTCGCTGCTGCCCAACCTGCTGGTGCCGGAGCTGGTGTCGGCGATCCGCCGCAGCCGGGCCCCGCGGCTGTACGTGTGCAACCTGATGACTCAGCCGGGCGAGACCGACGGGCTGGATGTGACCGGCCACCTGCGGGCGATCGAGGCCCAGCTGGCCAGCCTCGGAGTGGAGGAGCGCCTGTTCGACGCAGTGCTGGCCCAGGAGAAGCTGGAAGATTCCCCGTTGGTGGAGAGCTACCGGCGGCGCGGCGCCGAACCGGTGCTCTGCGACGTGCGCGCCCTGCGCAGCCAGGGCTACGAGGTGATGCTGGCCCCGCTGCAGGGCGCCCGCCCTACCGCCACCCTCCGCCACGATCCACGCAGCGTGGCGTTGGCAGTGATGCGCTTCTACCGCAAGCACATGCGGCATCGGGGTGAGGGGTTTGGCTGAGTTCTTCGAGCGACAGCCTCGGCACTACGGGCAGGAGGCGGCCGATGTACGGCTCTGATCGTGGTGGTCATGTCAGTGATGACTGAGTTAATCAGACCTGAGTGCTGGGGGACGTTCGTGTGGATGGCATCTCGCAATCCCACTGGTCGCCCTTATTGATCTGTAGCATCATTGGATCGCACTCGCCGGCCCTGTTTGCGTGGATCTAGAGGCTGAGATCAAGTGGCATCCGTAGAAGCACTGAAGCACAACGTCTTTCAATAAGCGCACGAATCGGCGACAAGATACCAGTGCAGCAGCAGTTGGATCCGCAGCATTCTCCAGAGGGCAGACAGAGTGCGCCCACCGATGATCCTTACCAAGGGGCAATGAACCCCAGCCAGAGCAATCAGGGCATGCCTGAGTGTCACCACGTACAGGCTCGCAAGAGCTTCTCGCTCCCGGCAGGCTTACTGCCACTTGTGAACAACCAATCAAGGGAGGCCTAGCCGACATCCTTGACAGCCCATGAATTTCCATCTACACACAGACCCAACAACTGCGCATGGCCTCCTTCTCACGCACTTAGGAATACTAGGATTACATCTTTCTGCAACCACGACAGCCACCCTATGCGAGCGCATCTTCATCGCTTGATCGACCAATAGATGCCCCCTCCCCAAAGGTAATGAGCTCGTCGTGCGCTGAGGACAGGGCAAGCATGGAAGCGATTTCGCACCCTAATCTTTTGGCTCGGTTGTCGAATCAAGGCTATGCTACTGCTGTAATTGTCAAAGCACTCTCTCGTTCCACACTGCAAAGCAAAGAATGCGCCCCAAGACTATCACCTCTGAGTACCTTGATCTCCAGCGCAAACTCCACCAAAGAGCCGACTACGGCATTGCATCGCTGTCGTTTGCTCCAGTTATAGCGGGAGTGATGAGCCAGTATGGCCTAACGTCTTTATCAGATTATGGCGCCGGGAAGAAGAACCTACTTCGCGGTCTGCATGATATAGGAGTGCACCCCAGCGAATACTTTCCTTATGATCCAGTGTTTCCCGAATACGGAGATCCGAAGCCCGCCGATTTGGTGTGCTGCTTAGATGTGCTTGAGCATATTGAGCCGAGCCAGCTGACCAATGTGCTAAGCGAACTCTGCTCTATTACTACAAGGTTGGGCTTTTTTAGCATCCACATGGGACCTGCCGCAAAGGTCTTGGCCGACGGTCGCAACGCTCATCTCATTCAAAAGCCAAGCTCTTGGTGGCTGCCCAGAATCGCAAGATATTTTGAGGTTGTTGAACTCCAAAGTCATGAGCTGGCTGGCTCTGGCATTTGGCTTCTTGTTAAACCCAAGATTCCCTCGCCAAGCATTAAGCAGAGGTTCCGCAACTGGCTCATAACAGCGCGTTACCCAAATTACACACCAAATTAACCAAGACACCATTTTGGCAGATGGACTGAACAGCCCCTAGGAAGGGCACGTTTAACAGCGGTCTGCTTGGCGTTCACTCATCACATTCGCGTCTAGACATTCTTTACAGCGACTACCCCAGTGGCTGCGATGAGGTCAGACACATTATATCCACTCCAAATTCAATAGTAACGCAGTCCAAATAGGCCAGCGCGCTCCGATGCTGGGCAAGACAACTTTGACCGACTGTTCGGCCTAAGCAAAGCTCATCCAAGTACAATATCCATACAATCGCCCTTGGGGAGCGACGTTCTTCCCATGGTATAGCTGATGACATTGATCACAGGAAAACTCAGGAAGGGTCTAACTCGAGCATTACAGACGACCACGCTAACGGCTTTGAGGAACAAGTTACACCGGCGGATTACGTATGTGAAGATGGAGGTGAAGCAGGGGAATGTTGCTGCTTGGATCCTGGCTCAAGCTCTCGGCCGCCTGAACAAGGCAACAAGCTCACGTCAAACAATGAACCTGTGCTTCTGCTTCTCTACACTACATGTAATCCAAAACCTTGCGGCATCCTCCTTAACCCAGAAAGATACCTGCCTCTTTTATGGCATTTTTTCTCGGCATCTTTCAGGCTTTATTCGAAAGCTTGAATTTCAGTCGCTTTGCGCATCCGACATCAAAGTCACCTTAGTATTGTTCGTCCAGGCTTGTCGGGGGAAGCGGTTTGCTGTATGGATTCCTCATCTAGCGCCCCACTACACACCTTTTGTTCGAAGGCTTCTTAGAGAGCTGTGCGCACACGAATGTGTGCACTACATCGACGATGGATTCGGCTTCTTGTCCCGAGATACATACTTATTTCAAATGCATTATATTCCTGCGAATGCAGTAATTTATTCGTGGGATTTTACGGTTCCTCACCTTGAGGCAGGATTTCCTGCAATAGTTCAGCGGTCACGGTTTAGCAAAGCACTCAGTATTGTTCAAGAAAGATGTCCTAACTTGCTCAACCAGGGTCTAAGAGTTTGCGGAAAAACCGCCTGAGAAGCCCCGTTTCTCCCTCCTGAGAGCTGATCGTTCTCCCTGCGGGCTGGATTTCAGGGTGTCAACGTCTCAGGAGGCCTGATTTCAGCCGATCTGCCCCGTTG
>QLAH01000325.1_pt1 | contig 30568 bp, 29 predicted proteins | sample 4693081 | NCBI WGS metagenome assembly QLAH01 (sample SAMN09425401, study PRJNA476045) | Lake water metagenome, whole genome shotgun sequencing project. | reverse complement strand
GCGAGCCGCCGCAGCGGCGAGCGCTCCGACACGCGTCCCAAGCACCAAAGCGAGCCGCCGCAGCGGCGAGCGCTCCGACACGCGTCCCAAGCACCAAAGCCGCCGCCGCAGCGGCGAGCGCTCCGACACGCGTCCCAAGCACCAGAGCGAGCCGCCGCAGCGGCGAGCGCTCCGACACGCGTCCCAAGCACCAGAGCGAGCCGCCGCAGCGGCGAGCGCTAAAAATTCGGCGTCGGCGCCCTGAACTGCCGCATGTCGATCGACTTGAAGTAGGCGATCGTGCGCGCGAGGCCCTCGCGCAGAGGGATCTTCGGCTCCCAGCCGAGCTTCGTGCGCGCGAGCGTGATGTCGGGCTTGCGCTGGAGCGGATCATCCGCTGGCAGCGGCCGCGACTTCACGATCTGCGACGCGCTTCCCGAGAGCTCCACCGTCATCTCTGCGAGTTCGCGGATCGTGAACTCGCCGGGATTGCCGAGATTCACAGGCCCTGTCATCTCGTCGGGCGCGTCCATGAGCGCGAGGAAGCCGTCGAGCAGATCGTCGACGAAGCAGAATGAGCGCGTCTGCGTGCCCTCGCCGTAGATCGTGATCGGCTCGCCCGCGAGGGCCTGACGGATGAAGTTCGACACCACCCGCCCGTCGTAGGGATGCATGCGCGGGCCATAGGTGTTGAAGATGCGCACGACGCGGATCTTCACTCCGTTCTGACGGTGATAGTCGAAGCACAGAGTCTCTGCGGCGCGCTTCCCCTCGTCGTAGCAGGCGCGCGGGCCGATCGGATTGACGTTGCCGCGGTAGCTCTCAGGCTGCGGATGGACCTCGGGATCGCCGTAGACCTCGCTCGTCGACGCGTGGAAGATCCTGGCGCCGACGCGCTTCGCGAGCCCGAGCATGTTCATCGCGCCGAGCACGCTCGTCTTCATCGTCTTGATCGGGTTGTACTGGTAGTGGCCCGGCGCGGCGGGACACGCGAGGTTGTAGATCTCGTCGACCTCGAGCATGATCGGCTCCGTCACGTCGTGGCGGATGAACTCGAAGTTCTTGCGTCCGAGGAGGTGCTCGATGTTCGACTTCTGGCTCGTGAAGAGATTGTCGAGGCAGATGACGTCGTGCCCCATCGCCACGAGGCGGTCGCAGAGGTGTGAACCGAGGAAGCCGGCGCCGCCGGTGACGAGGATGCGCTTCACCATCGGCGGAATCGTACAGGAGAAGCCCGATGCCTTTCGGAAGGTGCCCTGGCGCGCCTTGCATGGCACGGGAAGGATGGCGACCATGCCCGCATGACGCGGCCCGAAATCCCCGACCGAGACAGCCCGGCGCCCATGCGCGGCGAGCTCACAGGTCCTCGACCGCGACTCGTCGCGGGAACCATGACGGGCACGAGCATCGACGGCGACATCGATGTGGCGCTGGTGGCGATCCACGGACACGGCCTCGAGATGCGCGCGCCGATCGTCCACTGGCGCAGCGTCGACCTCGGCCCCGTGGCCGAGGCCCTTCGCCAGCTTGCACGCGGAGAGCGCATGAGCGCGCGCGAGATCGCGGAGACGGCGCGTCGCTTCGGAGAGCGCCACGCGGATGCGCTCGAACTCCTCCTCGCCGAGGCCAACGCGTGCGCGGACCTCGTGGTGCTGCACGGGCAGACCATCTTTCACGCGCCGCCCTGCACATGGCAGCTCATCGACCCATGGCCAGTCGCGGTTCGGCTGGGCTGCACGGTGCGCTACGACCTGCGGGGCGCAAGCGTCGCCTCGGGCGGCGAGGGCGCTCCCATCACGCCTCTGGCGGACTTCATCCTCTTCGCCGACGACTCGGGCGAGCGGACGGTCCTGAACCTTGGCGGCTTCGCCAATGCCACGCTTCTTCCGCGGAAATCCGAGGGTCCGCACGCGATTCAAGGCCTCGACCTCTGCGCGTGCAACCATCTCCTCGACCGCGTGGCGCGCACGCGGCTTGGACGGAGCTTCGACGAGGACGGCCGCGCAGCGGCGCGCGGCGTCGCAGACCCGCGCCGCGCCGAGGAGATCGCAGCCATCCTCCGCGGCATGTCGCACGCGGGCGCGCCGAGCGCGACGCCCGATGCGCCGCGTGGCACGACACACCGCTCCCTCGGAACAGGCGACGAAGCGGCCTCGGCCATCGCCGTCACGGAGGATCTCTCTGCAGAAGATGCCTGCGCCACGGTCACCGACGCTGTCGCCTCCGCGATCGCGATACGCCTCGAGGAGGCGGGGCATCGCGAGGGTTGCAGCATCATCCTTGCAGGCGGCGGCGCACGGCATCGGATGCTCCGCGAAGCAATCGCGCGGCACGCGCGCTCGCCAGTCGAGACGTCCCAGGAGCACGCGGGGATCCCCGTGTCCATGCGCGAGGCAGCGGCGATGGCCATCCTCGGCGCCTTGGCCGACGACGGCGTGCGTTACTCGCTCCCCGCCGTGGTCGGGGCCCCCTCGCGCGCGCCTGAGTCCGCGCGGATCGGCCCCCCGCCGCGCGCGATGCCCCACCCGTGAACGGCCTCTCCTCGCTGGAACGGCCTCTCTCTGAATCGACTCTTCATCATTCCTTGACAGCGGCGCAGCCCCGCTCCGTACCCTACGGAGCATGACCACCGCCAAGGCGCAGCTGTTGATCGTCGAGGACGAGCCTGAGATCGCGGAGCTCATCGAGTTCCACGCGGAGCGCGCGGGGATGCGCGCCAGAACGATCCACAGCGGACGCCTCGCGCTCGAGGTGCTGCGCCGCGAGAAGCCCGACCTCGTCGTCCTCGACCTGATGCTGCCCGACCTCGATGGCCTAGAGGTCTGCAGGCGGATGAAGCAGAACGAGGACACTCGGTCGATTCCGATCGTGATGGTCACGGCCAAGGGCGAGGAGGCGGATGTCGTCGCCGGCATCGAACTCGGCGCAGAGGACTATGTGACGAAGCCGTTCAGCCCGCGCGTCCTGATGGCGCGCCTGCGCAACGTGCTCAGGCGCCACGGGCCCGTCGAGGAGACCCCGACCCGCGCCGATCGCCTTGTCCTTCTCGGTGGACGGCTCGTGATCGACATCGACCGCCACGAGGTGGTCGTCGAGTCGAAGAAGACCGATCTCACCCTCACCGAGTTCGGCATCCTGCACTATCTCGCGAGCAGGCCCGGGTTCGTCCGCACGCGCGACCAGATCATCGCGGCCGTGCACGGGAAGAGCACCGTCCTCTCGAGCCGCACGGTCGATGTGCACGTGACGGCGCTGCGCCGCAAGCTCGACTCGCTCTCGGAGTGCGTCGAGACGGTGCGCGGCGTCGGCTACCGCTTCTCGGAAGGAACCGACGAGTCGCAGAACTGAGCGCGCTCGGCGAATCGCAACGCACACGCAGCGGCCGTACGATCCAGCGTCCATGGACCCGATGGCCTCGACCGCGTCCGCATTCATCCACAGAGCCCTCGCGTGGGGCGTTGCGTCGCTGTTCGCTCCGTGCGCGCTTGCGGCCGCGCCGCAGGGCGATGCAGTCGCGGGGACAGACGCGGGCGCCGTCTCGGGCGACGGCCTCGGCTGGGCGGTCGCAGGCGCGATGGCGGCGCTCTGGGCGGGAACCGCACTCCTGCGGCGGCGAAGCGAGACGCGGCTTGCGAGAACGCTTGCAGAGGGCGACGGCTGGCCGCGGGACGGCCGGGGATTTCCGCTGCTCGATGCGCTTGCCAGCGTGGTCCTGCGCCGCATCCGCTCTGAGCACGAGCGACAGGCGCGCACGGAGGACAGGCTGCGTGAGACGGAGCGCGTCCTTCGCGCGACGCCGATCGCCGTGCTTGCGCTCGACCACCTGCAGCGGATCGCCGGCACCAACCCCGCGGCCGAGCGGCTGCTTGGCTTCGACGAACGGCTCGCGCGCGGGCGCCTGCTCCAGGAGGTCGTGCGGCAGCCCGCGCTACACCGCCTCGTGTCGCGCGCCCTGTCGGCGGGAGAGCCGATCCAGTCGGAGATCCAGCTCGACGGCGAGGAGTCGCTCGAGCTGCAGGTCTCGTGCGAGCCGCTGCACGGCGACGCGCAGCCGCCCGGGCTTGTCGTCAGCCTCGTCGACGTCACGCGCATGCGCCGCCTCGAGTCGATGCGCAGCGAGTTTGCGGCGAATGTCTCGCACGAGCTCCGCACGCCCATCACGAACATCAAGGGCTACATCGAGACGCTGCTGCAGGTCGAGATGGACGACTCGGAGCAGCGTCGCAAGTTCCTCGAGATCGTCCATCGCAACACGGTGCGACTCTCGGGAATCGTCGAGGACATCCTCACGCTCGCCTTCCTCGAGGAGCCGGAGGCCCGCCACACGATCGAACGGCGCGCCCTCCCCGCATCGGAGGTCGTGCGCGAGGTCGTCGAGGCGCTCGAGAGCGCGGCCCTCGCGCGTCGCATCGAGATCTCGTGGCGCTGCGCGGACGAGCTCCTCGTCGAGGCCAACAAGTCGCTTGCCGAGCAGGCCCTCGCCAACCTCGTCTCGAACGCCATTCGATATTCGGGCGAAGGCTCGAAGGTCGCGATCCAGGTGGTGCAAGAGGCCCACATGGTCCGCTTCGATGTACGGGACCAAGGGCCGGGCATCGCCTCGAAGCACCTTCCGCGACTCTTCGAGCGCTTCTATCGGGTCGACAAGGCGCGCGCGCGCACCCAGGGCGGCACAGGGCTTGGTCTTGCGATCGTGAAGCACATCGCCACGATCCACGGGGGGTCCGTGGATGTCGCAAGTCAAGTCGGAAGCGGGAGTTGCTTCAGCCTTCGTCTCCCGCGCGCTGCATCCGCGGCCTCCGAGGCCCCCGCAAAGTCGTCAAGCGCTCCTTTAGTTTGAACCTTTCCTTGACCAAATCTTGACACGAGTTGGGGAGGCTTCCCCCGCTCCGATCCTCGGACGGATTGCCTCAAACTCCCCGCGGCTCCGACGACCGCAACGACAGGCCTCCCGAAAGGACACCACTATGAAGACAACCCGCATCGCAGCCTGCGCCGCCCTGTTCGGCGCCTCGACCCTCATGCTCGCGGCCGCGCAGGACGCGGATCTCAAGAACCTCCGCGGCGCCGTCAAGATCGACGGTTCCTCGACCGTCTACCCGATCACCGAAGCCGTCGCCGAGGAGTTTGGCAACGCCGCCGAGCGCGTCCGCGTGACGGTCGGCGTCAGCGGCACGGGTGGCGGCTTCAAGCGCTTCTCGGCCGGCGAGATCGATATCGCCGATGCCTCGCGCCCGATCAAGAAGTCCGAGGTCGAGCTCACCGAGAAGTCGAAGATCGAGTTCATCGAGGTGCCCGTCGCCTATGACGGCCTCACCATCGTGGTGAACCCGAAGAACGACTGGTGCACCTCGCTCACGGTCGAGCAGGTGAGGAAGATCTACGGCGCTGAGGCGAGCGCCAAGACCTGGAAGGACGTCAATCCCGCCTGGCCCGCGAATCCGATCAAGATCTACTCGCCCGGCACCGACTCGGGCACCTTCGACTACTTCAAGGAGGTCGTGATCGGCAAGGACGGCGCCATCCGCAGCGACATCAGCGTCTCCGAGGACGACAACGTGCTCGTGCGCGGCGTCGCGGGCGACCAGAACGCGATCGGCTTCTTCGGCTGCGCGTACTACTTCGAGAACAAGTCGCGCGTCCGCTCCGTGGCGATCGACGGCGGCAAGGGCCCCGTCGTGCCGACCGTCGAGTCGATCGAGGACGGCTCCTACGCCCCGTTCAGCCGCCCGCTCTTCATCTACGTGAACAAGGCGAGCGCGGCGCGCCCCGAGGTGGCCGCCTTCGTCGACTTCTACCTGAAGAACGTGTCGAAGCTCGCGGGCGAGGTCGGCTATGTCCGCATCCCCGAGACGATCCTCGCCCGCATCCGCGCCAACTGGGAGGCGCGCCGCACGGGCACGCAGTTCCTCGATGCGAAGGGCGAGCCAGTCCACGGCGCGCTGGCGGACGTCTACAAGTGAGCCCGCGGCGAACCGCATGAAGTCGCTCGGCCGCGTGGAGGTGCTTCACGGCGCACTCTGCGCGGCCGAGTCTGCTTCGGCAACCGACTGAACGCAGTCCTTACGCGGACTTCGTTCGCGAAGCCCACCGATGGGCTAGATTGCCTCCCCTCGGCAGTTCCCGACCAGGGGCCGGAGGCCCTTGAGAGAACAGAGCCGAGCAGCGACGAAGAGACGACTTTCCGCGATGACGAGCCCCGTCCCACCAGCCTCCGACCATTCGAACGGCTCGCCGCGCGGTGGCGCTGCGGCGCTTGACCTTCGCTCGCTCGGGCGGCCGAGGTCCGTGCGCAGCCGCGACCTCCGCGAGCGGCTGATCGTCGGCTCGCTCGCCGTCGCAGCGACATTCTCGATCGCGGTCACCTTCGGAATCGTCGTCGTGCTGGCGACCGAGACGGTCGGATTCTTCCGCTTCGACGAGGTCACGGTCGCGGAGTTCTTCACGGGCACCGAGTGGAACCCGCTGCTGGGCGCCCAGAAGAACTTCGGCATCTGGCCGCTCGTGGCGGGAACGCTGCTTGTCACGCTCATCGCAGCGTCGTTCGCGCTGCCGCTCGGGCTCGTCTCGGCGATCTACCTGAGCGAGTACGCGAGCCCGCGCGTCCGCTCGGCGCTGAAGCCGGCGCTCGAGATCCTCGCGGGCATCCCCACGGTCGTCTACGGCTTCTTCGCGCTGATGATGATCACGCCGCTCCTCCAGAAGCTGAACCCTGCGCTCGAGGGCGTCGCCGGCGGCGCGTTCGTCTTCGGCAACTACAACGCGCTCTCCGCGGGCCTTGCGATGGGAATCATGATCCTCCCGATCGTCTGCTCGCTCTCGGAGGATGCGCTGCGCGCGGTGCCGCGCAGTCTCCGCGACGGCGCATTCGCACTCGGCGGCACTCGGTTCGACGTCTCCGTGAAGGTCGTGGTGCCCGCCGCGCTCTCGGGGATCGTGGCCGCGTTCCTCCTCGCGATCTCGCGCGCGATCGGCGAGACGATGATCGTCGCCCTTGCCGCCGGTGGAGTGGCGCAGATCACCGCCAACCCGTCCGCCGAGGTGCAGACGATGACCGCCTACATGGTGCAGATCTTCCTCGGCGACGCCCCCGCCGGTGGCGTCGAGTACAAGTCGAGCTACGCGGTCGCTGCGACGCTCTTCGTCATCACCCTGCTCCTGACCATGCTCGGCCAGTACATCCTGCGCCGCTTCCGCGAGGAGTACGACTGATGGCCACTCCGCGCCCGAACGCGACGCGCGTCCTGCAGAACCGCGCCTTCCTGTGGGTCTGCCTCGTGGCGACCAACGTCGCCGTGCTGGTGCTCGCCGTGCTGCTCCTGTCGATCTTCTGGCAGGGCTTCGGCGAGCTCGACTGGGACTTCCTCACGAAGTCCGCCTCGCGCAAGGCCGAGGACGCGGGCATCAAGGCACCGCTCTGGGGCTCCATCTGGGTCTGCGCGATCTGCGCGATCTGCGCGCTTCCACTTGGCGTCGGCACGGCGATCTACCTCGAGGAGTTCGCGAAGCGCACGCGCTTCACCCGCATCGTGCAGACGAACATCCTGAACCTCGCGGGCGTCCCGTCGATCGTCTACGGCATCCTCGGCCTCACCGCGTTCGTGCGCATGTTCGGGCTCTTCGGGTCGAACCTCGAGAACGCGATCGAGCTCGGGAACCCCGAGAGCATCTTCTACCTGCGCCTCCCGTTCGGCTCGAGCGTCCTCGCCGCGGGCCTGACGCTGATGCTCGTGATCCTGCCGATCGTCATCATCTCCACACAGGAGGCCTTGCGCGCGATTCCCCCGTCGCTCCGCTCGGGAGCGATGGCGCTCGGCGCGACGCCGTGGCAGACCGTGTGGGGAATCACGCTTCCCGCCGCCGTGCCCGGCATCATGACGGGCGCGATCCTCGCGATGAGCCGCGCCATCGGCGAGAGCGCGCCGCTCCTCGTCGTGGGAAGCGCGCTCTTCCTCCGCTTCACCCCCGAGAACCTGATGAGCGAGTACTCGGTGCTGCCGCTCCAGATCTTCAACTGGGCGCAGCGGCCGCAGGCCGAGTTCCACGCGCTCGCGGCGGGCGGAATCATCATCCAGCTCGTCGTCCTCCTCGCCTTCAACGGTGTTGCCGTCCTGATCCGCCAGAAGCTGCAGAAGCCCCTTCTCTGAGGCCCCCATGATGACCCGCGATCCGATGCAGCCCGACGCGACCGCCGCCACGCCCGTGGGCGCGCCCCCCTTCGGGAGGACGCCTGCCCCGCGCATCGACACCGCGCACGCGGGGGCGCACGCATCCGCTCCGACCACGACCGCCATCACGATCCGCGGGTTCTCGAGCTGGTACGGCTCGTTCCAGGCACTGAAGAACCTCGACCTCGACATTCCAGCGCAGCAGGTGACCGCGTTCATCGGCCCGTCGGGATGCGGCAAGAGCACCTTCCTGCGGTGGTTCAACCGCATGAACGACACGATCCCCTCTGCGCGCGCGGAGGGCACGCTCGAGCTGCACGGGATGAACCTCCTCGGCAAGGGCGTCGATGTCGTCGAGCTGCGCCGCAACGTCGGCATGGTGTTCCAGAAGCCGAACCCCTTCCCGAAGTCGATCTACGACAACGTCGCCTTCGGCCCGCGGCTCCACAAGAACTACTCGCGCGCCGAACTCGACCAGCTCGTCGAGCAGAGCCTGCGGCAGGCGTCGATCTGGAACGAAGTGAAGGACCGCCTGCACGACTCTGCGCTCGGTCTCTCGGGCGGCCAGCAGCAGCGCCTGTGCATCGCACGCGCGATCGCGGTCGGCCCCGAGGTGCTCCTGATGGACGAGCCCTGCTCGGCGCTCGACCCGAAGTCAACCCTCGCCATCGAGGAGCTGATCGAGACGCTCGCGGACCGCTACACGATCGTGATCGTGACGCACAACATGCAGCAGGCCGCGCGCGTGAGCGACCTCACGGCCTTCTTCTACGAAGGCGCCCTCATCGAGACGGGCGCTACAGAGAAGATGTTCACCACGCCGAAGAACAAGCAGACAGAGGACTATGTGACGGGCCGCTTCGGCTGAGAAGCGCCGTCGACCGGGCCGGCCGCGGAGCGGCGCCCGCAACCAAGCGAGGGAATGCCATGGCCGTCAACCTCCAGTCGCGCGTCATCGACCTGCGCCGCAACCTCCTCGCCCTCGGTGCGCTCGTCGAGCAGCGCGTGGCGTCGATGGTCGAAGTCGTCCGCGACGGCGACGTCGACCTTGCCCGCAAGATCCGCGCGGGCGACGTCGAGGTCGACGAGATGCAGCTCGCCCTCGAGGCGGAGTGCATGCGGCTCCTCGCCCTCGGAAGCCCCGTCGCCAGCGACCTGCGGCTGATCCTGACCACGATGCGCGTCTCGAACGAGCTCGAGCGGATCGCGGACATGTGCAAGGGGATCTCGAAGCGCGTCATCCGCCTCGTCGAGGCGGGCAACTACCGCTACCCCGACGCGCTGGTCCGCATGGCCGAGGGCGCGCTCGCGATGCTGCGCGATGTCCTCGTCGCCTTCTCGAACGGCGACATCAAGCTCTGCCTCGAGATCCGCCGAGCCGACAGCTACATCGACCGCCTGAACCGCGAGGTCGTGCTGTGGGCGCGCGAGTGGATCAAGAGCGAGGTCGAGAAGTCCGAGGCTGCGATCGAGCTCCTCTCGATCGGACAGCGCGTCGAGCGCCTCGCCGACATCGTGACCGCGATCGCGGAGGACACCGTCTTCCTGGTCGAGGGACGCCTCGTCCGCCACGGCGCGGAGTGATCGGACGCTGCCCGCGGCCCCGCGCCCGCCTGTGCGGGCCGGACGCGCATCTTTCGCGCGCAACTTGCTGAAAAAGTTCAAGTCCTCGGGCACTTCCTGCAGTGCGGGGTAGACTCATCGCGTGCCGCGTGGCGGAGCCGCGCGCCAGTCCGACACTCACGGAAGACGCGAAGAGAGAGCCGCCGTTGCGCAATCGCGAGGACCAGCATCCGCTGCGCATCCAGGGCCCGGGGCCATTCGAGCCCGCGAGGCCCGAGCAGCGTCGTCTGCGCATCGCGGCCGACACGCGGCCTCGGCCCGACCCCCGCGCGGAGCGGGTCTACCGGCAGGCGGTGGCGCTTGAGACCCTGCGTGCCCGCGAGTCGGCCCGCCAGCGCACGCTCGACCCGACCGATCCGCGGTGGCTTCTCGCGATCGAGACCCAGAAGGCCCTGCAGGGCGCCGTGCTCGCCTTCGAGGACCGCCGCAGGCTCCTCGCGCTCGCGCAGCGGGTGGGAGTCCGCGCGTTCGACGCCAACCTGATCGTGGCGCTCGTCCAGGATCGCGCGCGCCGAGGCGAGCCGCTCGAGGCTGCGCACGCGATGATCGCCATGCTGCCTGCAGGCGCCGCACCTGCGACCGATCTGAAGAGCGCCGCGCGCGCCGAGGCGCAGAAGCCCCCCGCTGCCCGCGCGAGCGCTGCGCACCCTCATGCGGAGCACCCCACCGTGGTGGCGTGGACCTGGGTTGCCGCGATCACCGTCGCCTGCGTGGTCGACGCGATCCTGATCGCGTGGATCCTCTTCACCTGACGCGCGGGCGGCGTCATCCCTCTGCGATCACGCGGATCTCGCCTGCATCGGAGCGCGCGACGAACCCAAGCTCGACAAGCGCCTCGAGCGCGGCCAGCTGCTCGGCGGCCTTCTTGCTGGTCGCCTTCGACGGCGCGAATCGGCGCGCGCCGACCTCGACGCAGACCTCGAAGCACTTGGCGTGATCGGGCCCCGACTCGTCGAGCACCACGTAGGTGGGCGCGCCGAGGTCGTGCTGCTGGAGCGACTGCTGCAGGACGCTCTTGAAGTTCTGCTGGTGCCCGAGCCGCGCCGACTCGTCGACGCGTGCGTCGAGCATGCGGAGGATGAGTTCCCGCGCTGGGTCGAGGCCGCCGTCGAGGTAGACGGCACCGACGACGGCCTCGAAGAGCGCTGCGAGAAGCGACTGCGGAAGCGCCGCGCGGGAACCCATCCCTTTCCCGAGTTGGACCGCATCGGCGAGGCCGAGCTCGACCGCAACTTCAGCGCAGACCCTCCTGCTCACGATGTTCGACTTGATCTTCGTGAGCGCCCCTTCGAGGTCTTCGGGGTAGCGGCGATAGAGGTGCTCGCACACGACGGCCCCGAGCACCGCGTCGCCGAGGAACTCGAGCCGCTCGTTGCTCTCCTGCCGCGACGACGCCACAGACGCGTGGACGAGCGCCCGCGCGAGGAGCGACGAATCCTGAAACCGATAACCGATGCGCTGCTCGATCACCTCGAGCGAAACAACTTCGTCCATGCTGGTCGCTCCATGGCGCGGTCGGGCAAAGACCCGAGTGCGCAGGCGCGAAGCTGGCGCTCCAGCCGTCGCGCACGACGCGGCGGCTGGAGGACTGGCATCGCGGCACGAGAACCTACCCGAGCCCCGCGCCCCGCGCGAGGGGTTTCTGCTCGGAATCCCGAGGACGCGCGAAGCGGCGCCGGCGCGACCCGCACGCTCGAACCGCGGAGTATGTCGGACCCACTCTCCCTTCGGCTTGCGCTGCGTGCGGGGGGCTGCTAGACTCGCCGATTCCCCCGAAGAGGTCGCCATGCATTACCCGCACAAGATCAGCCGCATCAAGAAGGTCCGAGCCACTGGCTTCCGCAAGCGCATGTCGACGCGCAAGGGCCGCAAGATCATCAATTCGAAGCGCCGTCTCGGCCGCGCGATCCGCGTCCGCTGAGGCTCGATCGTCCGCGATGGCGGCGGGCACAGCTCCTGCCGCGCACCGGAGGCCTCAGCGCCTCTAAGACCTGATGTACCCACGCCGTCCCTTGCGGGCGGCGTGTTTCTTTGTGGGCGGCGAGGTGCCTGCGGACGCGACCGCGCGGGGAACTGCGGTACCCTCGACGGGATGTCGGATCCGATCGCGCGGCATCTCGTCCTGATCGGCCTTCGCGCCTCGGGAAAGTCGACCGTGGGCCGCCGGCTCGCGTCGGAGCTGGGCATCCGGTTCGTGGATCTCGACGACCGCACGGCGGCGCTCCTTGGCGCAGCGTCCGTCGGTGAAGCCTTCCGCGCCGCAGGCGAGCCGCGATTCCGCGAGGCAGAGTCGATAGCGCTGCGAACGGTCCTCCGCGAGGCGCCGCAGGTGATCGCGCTTGGCGGCGGCACGCCGACGGCGCCAGGTGCAGCGGCCATGCTCTCGGAAGCGCGCGATGCGAAGCGCGCGGTGGTCGTGTTTCTCGATCCAGCGCTTGATGCGCTCGCCGCGCGGCTTGCACTCGATGCGGGCGACCGCCCGAGCCTCACGGCGCTTGGCGTCGTCGCGGAGATCGAGGAAGTCGCATCCTCGCGGCGTCCGCTCTACGCGGCGCTCGCGGACCTCGTCTTCACGGGCGAGGTCGACTCGGTCATGATCAAGGGCGCCGTCTTCGGCTCCGGGCGCTGATCGACCGCGCGACGCAGCCACTTCTGCGCGAGATAGCGCTCGAGGATGGCCTCTGCCCCCTCGGCGAACCCCTCGAACTCGACCGCCATGCGGCGCGGGCCCGGGTCGTCGAGTTCGTCGAAGACGCGCACGATGCGGCCAAAGGCGCGGATCCCCTGCTCGCAACCCGGAAGCGCAAGGTCGATCTCGACCGCGGCGTTGCGGCGCAGCGGGCGATCGAGCTCGAAGCGGAGCCCGCCCATGCCGATCTCGTAGACATGTCCATCGAGCGGACGGCGCGCGAAACCCTTGCGGCCGTGACCTGCCGCCGGGCGCACGGTCACGCTCGAGTACATGGGGTCGACCGTGAATCGCGGCGTCTCGCGCCGCTCGGGCGCGCTGGAAGCCGCTCCGCGTGGGGTCGACGCGCGCACGGGTTGGTCGTCTGCGGGAGGGTTGATCTTGCGTGCCATGGAGAAGCTCGAGGCGGGTCACCCCGACAGGGGCTCCACCGCCAACACCACCCATCGGTGATCGGTTCGCGGAACTGCAGGAAAAACCGATGCGACCCGCAGCGGCGCCCCACCCCCAGCCTGGCGGGGCCTTCTGAACGGGCTGCTATCCTCGCCGCCATGCCCGACGGCGAAGCCCCGAGCGCCCCAGCGGCGACGATCCTGACCGCAGCGGACGCGCCGCTCGGCCCGCTTGTCGGGAAGACGATCGCCGTCCTCGGATACGGGAACCAGGGCCGCGCCCACGCGCTGAACCTGCGCGACTCAGGGCTCTCCGTTGTCGTCGGCGGGCGCGCGGGGTCGGAGAAGGTCGAGCTCGCGCGCCGCGAGGGGTTCGAGGCGGGCACGCTTTCCGAGGCCGCCGCGCGGGCGGACCTCGCGATCGTTGCGCTGCCCGACCAGGCGCAGCCCGCTGCGTGGGCGAAGTGGATCGAGGACGCGCTCCCGCAGGGCGCCGTCGTTGGATTCGTGCACGGGTTTGCGATCCGCTTCGGCTTCATCGCGCCGCGCGAGGACCTCGGGGTCGTGCTGGTCGCACCGAAGGGCCCCGGCACCACCCTGCGCGCGCGCTACGAGGAGGGCCTCGGGATTCCGGCGCTTGTCGCGGTCGAGCGCGAGAACGCCGCCTGCACGGCGCGCGCTCTCGCACTCGCCTGGGGCGCGGGGATCGGCTGTGCGCGCAGCGGCCTGATCGAGGCGACCTTCGCCGCGGAGGCGGAAAGCGACCTCTTCGGCGAGCAGGCTGTCCTCTGCGGCGGGCTCCTTGCGCTCGTGCACGAGTCGTACGCACTGCTCGTCGAAGCGGGCTACCCTCCCGAGGTCGCCTACATCGAGTGCTGCCACGAGGTGAAGCAGGTTGCAGATCTCCTCTACGCGCGCGGCCCCGACGGCCTGCGGCGCGCGATCTCGGACACCGCCGAGTTCGGCGCGTTCGTGGCCGAGCAAGCCCTGGTCGACGAACACCTGCGTGCGAAGCTGCGGGCGCTTCTGGCCGATGTGCGCAGCGGCGCGTTCGCGCGGCGGTTCATGGACGACTGCGGGCGCGGCCACCCCGACTTCAACGCGTGGCGCAGCGCGGCGAGCCGCCACCCGATCGAGGCCGCGAGCGCACGGGTGCGGGCGCTCATGCCGTGGCTGCGCGACGCGTGATGCGCCCGACGATTCCCCGCCGATAGACGACCCGTGACGATTCTCGACGCGATCATCCTCGGCCTCGTGGAAGGCATCACCGAGTACCTGCCCGTCAGTTCGACTGGGCACCTCATCATCGCCAGCTGGCTGCTCGGCCTGCTCGACGACCCGAATCGCAAGCCCGCGATCGATAGCTTCAACGTGATCATTCAGGGCGGCGCGATCCTCGCCGTGCTCGGGCTCTACTGGCCGCGCGTCAAGATGATGCTGCGCGGGCTCGTCGGGCGCGATGCGAACGGCCTCGGGCTGTTCATCAAGCTCGTGGTCGCGTTCATGCCAGCCGCGGTGCTCGGCGTCCTCTTCGACGACTGGATCGAGGCGCGGCTGTTCGCGCCCGTTCCGGTGCTCTTGGCGCTCGGCGGTGGCGGCGTGCTGCTCCTGATCCTCTCGCCATGGATCAAGACGCTCGTGAAGCGCGAGGAGGGCGAGCGGGACGACTTCGCGCAGCTCACCCTTCTCCACGCCTTCGCGATCGGCTGCATGCAGGTCGTCGCGATGTGGCCTGGTACCTCGCGATCGATGATGACGATCCTCGGCGGAATCCTCTTCGGTCTCTCGCCGCGGCGCGCGGCGGAGTTCAGCTTCCTGCTCGGGCTTCCAACCTTGGGCGGCGCATGCGTCTACAAGCTCGCGAAGGCGGGAAGCAGCGATCCTTCCGCGTTCATCGCGTCGCTCGGCGGACCCGTGCCGCCGCTCGTCGGGATCCTCGTGGCCGCCGTGTCGGCGGCGCTCGCGATCAAGTGGCTCGTCGGCTACCTCTCGAAGGGCGGCATGGCCATCTTCGGCTGGTGGCGCGTGGCGCTGGCTGCGGCGTTCGCGGTTGCCGTCTTCGCGTTCGGCGTGAAGCTCTCTCCCCCCGAGCAGACGCCGTCGGCGCCAGCGACTTCGACGCCGAGCGTGCACGACTCCGTCGCCCCTTGACTGGAAAACCGACACGGCTCCGCCGGGCGAACCCGACGGAGCCGTGCTTTCCGATTGGCTGCCGCGAGGGAACGGCAGGAAGTCAAACGCGCTTGGGTCGATGTGAGGGCATCGAACCGAGGAGCCGTGTCCGCCCGAACCGCAAGGGAGGGAGGGAGGGAGGGAAGAGCGATCCGAGGATCACGGCGTCCACAGCGCGAATAAGGGCTGCTGACAGGAGGGGAAGCGCAAACGGCGGCGCGAACCTGTCAGGCTTTCCCGAAGATTCCGTAAATCGCGCTCCAGGGCCTCTGGAGCGGCCTCCTGCGCCCCTTGCTCAGGCCATCTCGGCGTAGGAGGTCCCGATCGGCTCCCCGAGCGCCTCGTGGAAGTGGCCGACCAATGCGTCGACCTCGCGACGGAGCCGCGCAGGGTCATCGCCCGCGCCGCACACGCCCTCGAGCTCGAAGAAGTCGCCGAGGCCCGACACCGCGTCAAGATGGATGCGCACGGGGCCGAGCGTCCAGAGCTCGCGCGTCTTCACGATCACGCTGCGCACGGTGCGGTCGAGGTCTGGCCAGCGGACGGAAACCTGCGCGTCGTCGAGCCGCGTCCAGAGCGAGGTGCGCGAGAGGACGCTGTCCCCGCGCAGGTACCAGATCCACTCCGTCCTCGGCTCGCCGCCCGCGACATCGCGTTCGGTGCGGCGCTTGAGGCGGCCCTCGGGCACAGCGACATACTCGTCGCGCTGCTCGAGCACGCGTTCGAGCCGCGCGCCAAGGACGAGCGCGATCGCGCGCGCTGCGCGAAGGTCACGAAGTTCGGACTTGAACTCGATGTTGCGCATGAGGTTCCTCCGAGCCCTACGGGGCGTCTCCCGCGCGAAGCACCGCGTCGCGCGCGGCGCCTGCTGCGTCCGCCGCCTGAAGCGGCAGCCCCGCCTTCACTCGCGCCAACTGCCGCTCGGCCTCGAGGCGATCCGGAACCTCAAGCATCGTCTTGGGGACGGTCGCATAGGGCGTGATGCGGTAGACGCGCCAGGCGCCCGACGCGCCGCCACCGTCCGACAGAGGTTCGCCCGCGAACCAGACGGCGCGGTCGAGCCCGCCCGGATCGACCTCGACGAGCTGCGAAACCTGCGCGAAGCGCTCGGGGAACTCGATCTCCTCGCCGGAGTACGAGCTGGCGTCGCTCAGCTGCACGCGAAAGAAGGCGCGGTCGCGCGACAGATCGGTCTTGGCGAGGACGACCTGCTCGATGCGGACCTCGACAGGCCCCTCGCCAGCGCCCGTGGACGCAGTGCCGAGCGCGATCACGGTGTTGCGAGCGAACAGATTCCCGCCGAGGAGCCACACCAGGATCGCCGCGAGCACCACGAAGATCGCGATGCGCAGGGCAAGGTTGCGGAAGCCGAGCAGGACCTGCGACATGAGCCCCGCAGTCTACGCGAGACCCGCCTTCGAGAGTTCCTCGACGAGGCGCGCTTCGTCCCAGATCTCGACGCCGAGTTCCTGCGCCTTCGCGAGCTTGCTGCCCGCTTCTGCGCCCGCAACCACGGCCGAGGTCTTCCTCGACACGCTGCCCGCGACCTTCGCGCCAGCGCGCTCGAGGATCTCCGTCACCGCGCCGCGGTCGAACTTCTCGAGCGTGCCCGTGACGACGAAGGTCTTGCCTGCGAAGGCGTTCTCGCCCGCCGCGACCGGCTTCGGCTCGTGGCTCGTGAGGTCGACGCCGGCACGCGCAAGGTCTCGGAAGACGTGCTTCGCGTCGTTCGAGTTGAGCCACGACGCCACCGACTTCGCGGTGACCTCGCCGAAATCGTCCAGAGAAAGGAGATCGGCCTCGGTCGCCGCGAGAAGTTCGTCGGCGTTCGCGAAGCGCCGCGCGAGCGTCTTCGCGGCGCTCGCGCCGACATGCTTGATGCCGAGGCCCGCGAGGACACGCGTGAGGCCGCGGTGCTTGGCGGCGTCGGCTGCGCTTTCGATGATGCCCGTCGCGCGCTTGCCCGGGCCCTTCTTCTCGATCTCGGCGAGCGCCTTGTCGCCCTTGGCGAGCGCGCGCGCGACGGCGAGCGCGTCGAGGCGGAAGACATCCGCGAAATCCTTCACGAGTTCTGCGTCGACAAGCGCATCGACGATCTCGTCGCCGAGTCCGTCGACATTCATCTGGTCGCGGCCCACGAACCACTTCAGCCGCTCGCGGAAGCGCGCCGAGCACATGGGATTCGCGCAGTAGAGCTTCGGCCCCTCGCGCTCGACCTCGCCCTTGCAGATCGGGCACGCGGTCGGCGGCTCGATCGGCCGCTCGTCGCCCGTGCGCTTCTCGGCGACCGCGCGCACGACCTGCGGGATGACTTCGCCCGCCTTCTCGACGATGACATGGTCGCCGATCCGAAGATCGCGGCGCTGGATCTCCTCGATGTTGTGGAGCGTCGCGTGCCTCACGGTCGAGCCCGCGACGAACACGGCCTTCATGGTCGCGCGCGGCGTGATGGTGCCGCCCTTGCCGACCTGCCACTCGACCTTCTCGAGCACGGTCTCCTTCTGCTCGGCCGGGTACTTGAACGCAACCGCCCAGCGCGGGCTCTTCGCGGTGAAGCCGAGCTTCGCCTGCTCGTCGAATCGGTCGATGCGCACGACCATGCCGTCGACCGCGAAGTCGAGTTTCTCGCGCTTCCCCGCGAAATCCTCGATGAGGCGCGCTGCAGCCTCGACCGAATCGAGCCTGCCGCCGATCGACGCGACGGGCACGCCGAGTTCCCTGAGATACGCGACGAACTCGGAGTGCGCCGCGAGCGCGGGCAGCCCATCGCCTTCGCCGCGGCCGTGCGCGACGAACGAGAGCCGCCGCGAGGCGACGACCTTCGGGTCCTTGTTCTTGAGCGTGCCCACGCAGGAGTTGCGCGCGTTCGCGAAGAGCTGCTCGCCGTGCTTCTCGCGCTCTGCGTTGATCCGCTCGAACTCCTTGACGGGCATGAAGATCTCGCCTCGCACCTCGAGGATGCGCGGGATGCCGCCCCACTTCGCCGTCTTCGGCTCGCGCAGCGCAAGCGGAACGGCGCGGATCGCACGCACATTGCTCGTGACGAGATCGCCCTTCTCGCCGTCGCCGCGCGTCACGGCCTCGACGAGCGCGCCGAGCTCGTAGCGGAGCGAGATCGCGAGGCCGTCGACCTTCGGGTCTGCGAAGAGCGCGGGGCCTTCCGACGCCGCGAAGAGCCCGGCGCCGCCGCCCGCGCCGAGCGCATCGGCGCAGCGCTGGTACCACGCGCGCATCTCCTCGATCGAGTAGGTGTTGTCGACCGAGAGCATCGGGACGCGGTGCCTGCGCGTCTCGAACTCGCCCTCGAGCGCGGCGCCGCCGACGCGCCGGGTCGGTGAGTTCGGATCGGCAAGCTCGGGGTGCGCTGCCTCGAGCGATGCCAGCTCTGCAAGCAGCGCGTCGAACTCAGCATCGCTCATGAACGGCGCTGCGTCGGCGTAGTACGCCGTGTTCGCGCGTGTCAGGAGGTCGCGCAGCTCGAGGATCCTCGCCTCGTGAGTGCGGGCCGCATCGCCCGCGCTGGTCTTGTCGTTCGTGGTCGCCACTCGCGTCTCCGTGTCGGGCGTTCTACCATGGCCGCATGCCGACGTATGTCTACGCAGTCGTGAAGCCCGACGGAACGCTCGGGGAGCACTTCGAGCTGACGCAGCGGATGAGCGATCCGCCGCTCGCGACGCACCCCGAGACAGGCGAACCCGTGCGCCGCGTGCCGCAGATGCCCATGATCGGCGGCCAGCACTCGACCGCGGGCGACAAGCGCAAGATCAGCGACTCGAACCTCGACCGCCTCGGCTTCACCAAGTACCAGAAGACCGGCGACGGCACCTACGAGAAGACCGCGGGCAAGGGCCCGAAGGAGATCAGGAAGGGCTGACGGCGCGGCTGCCGACTGGGAGGTCCCTCACCCGCCAGCAGCACAATCACCCCACGCCGTGGCGCGCGAGCAGTTCGATCGCCGCGCGGATGTCGCCGATGCGGTCGTCGCCGGCCTCGCGTTCGACCGCAAGCCGCACCGTGGCGGGCACGCGGTCGATCGCGGCAAGGAACGCCTTCCAGTCGACGGAGCCTGTTCCGACGCGCACCTCGCTGCCCCAGGTTCCCGCGGTCGCCGTCGGCAGCGCGTCCTTGATGTGCACCTGCGCGATGCGCGGTGCAAGGCGCGCGACTGCAGCGACCGGGTCGCCCATCCCGTAGAGAATCATGTTCGCAGGGTCGAAGTTGACGCCGATGGTTTCGTCGCCGAGAAGGTCGAGCGCGTGCGCGAGCGTGTCGGCCGACTCCTGGCCCGTCTCGAAGGCGATGCGCGCGCCGTGGTCGGCGAAGATGCGCGCAATCTCGCGAAGCCGCGCGAAGAGCGCGTCTTGCTGCGTGCTCCGCTCGTGCGGAATGAAGCCTGCATGGAATGTGACAAGCTTCACGCCGTGCTTCCCCGCGAGGCGCGCGACCGAAGCCGCGCGGGCTCGGGTCGCGGGCCAGGTCGCGTCGGGCACCACGCCGCCCGTCGCGCGGATCGTCTCGAGGGTCGAGTAATCCTCCCCGACGGTCTCGAGCATGCCGCTCGCGACCTCGACGCCTGCATCGGCGAGCCGCGAAAAGGTATCGCCCCATGCACCTTCCCAGTCTGCCACAGGGACGAGCGCGAGTTGCACGGCACGCGCGCCCGTCGCCTGCACGCGCTCGACGAGCATGGCGGAGTCCGAGGCGCGCAGGCTCCACGAACAGACGGCGACAGGCGTTCGCGCAATCGGCATCGCGGCACTCTACACCGTTCCAAGCGATGCGCCGCTGGACTACCATGGGACCTTCCCCGTCCGTCCCCAGCTGTGGAAACCGTGCCGCTCAACCCCGACCAACCCGATCCGCCGCTTGAAACGGCGCCCGTGGTGCGTCGGCCGACACGCCCCCCGACGCGGCTCGAGCGGCTCGAGGCGTGGCTCTCTCGGCTCTCGATCAAGAACAACTTCTTCCACACCGTCTTCTCGGCGGTGTGGCTCCCGTTCGCAGCGCGCTCGGGAATCAAGATGTACGGGAAGAAGGCGCTGAGCGCGGAGCGCTTCGCGGCGATCCTTCCCTTCCGACGCTTCAACCGCAACTTCTACGACGCGATGGCCGGTGCAGCGCTCCTCGGGAACTCCGAGGTCGCCGCGGGCATGTACCTCTTCTCCGTGTGCGGCGGCGACTACACCGTCGTCTGCAAGGAGATGAAGTACCGCTTCCTGCGGCCGTGCCTCGGCCCGGCGGTCTATCGCGTGGTCAAGAGCCAGGATGTGGAGGCGAAGGTCGCCGCAGGCGGCGAGTTCAACGTCGCCCTCGAGCTCGAGGTCTACCAGCAGCAGATCGTCAAGAAGGGCGAGGAGATCCTCGTCGGCCGCTGCGACATCACCTTCCACTGCACGCCGAAGTCGATGGTGCGCGAGCGCGAGGAACGCCGCAAGGCGCGGCGCGAGCGCAAGTCGGCGCAGGCGCTGCAGAAGGCGGACGACTCTGGCGCAGGCGAAGGCTGATGGACCGCGCCCTCCGCACCATTCTCGGCGGCTTCGCCCTCGCGACAAGCTGGACCTGGTGCATCGGCATGTTCGCGCCCGTTCTCATCGGGTCGCTGTTCGGGTGGCCCGGCGTGCTGGCCTTCGCGATCCCGAACGTGCTCGGCTGCGCGCTCTTCGGCTACCTGCGCAGCGCGGAGCGCTCGCGCGCGGAGACGCGCGACCATGCCCTCGCGATGGCGATCTTCTCTGGAGCGACCGTCGCCTACCAGGTCTTCTTCGCGGGGTTCCTGTGGGGGCGGCCCGTCGCGGACTTCCTGCGCACGACCGAAGGCGAGAGCAGGCTGCTTGCCTCTGGCGCCGTGCTTGCCGCGGCGCTCGGCCTGGCCGCGCTTCCGCGGCAGGCGCTGTGGATCCTCGCTGCGATCGCCTATCCACTGAGCCTCCTCGCCTTCCTGTTCCTTCCATGGGAGTCCTTCCACGGCATGCAGACGCACGGCGAGTGGACGCTCGGCCAGCTCGCCCTCGTCCTTCCCACGATCGTCTTCGGCTTCATGCTCTCGCCGAACCTCGACCTCACCTTCCACCGCGCGCGCCAAGAGGTCGCGGAGGGCGAGCGCCCGCATCGCTTCGCCGTCTTCGGCGTGGCCTTCGCGTCGATGCTCGTGCTGACCTTCGCCTACGCCTCGATCACGGGCGGCCTGAACAGCCCCGCCGTCCGCGCGCACATGGCCGTGCAGCTCGTGCTGACCTCCGCGCTTCACCTTTCCGAGCTGCGGTCCGCGCGCATCGGAAGCTCGCCGCGCATCGCGATCGCGTCGGGCGCCGCGCTCCTCGGAGTGGTCGCGGCGCTCGCAGCCCCCGACCGCGACACCTACTTCCGCTTCCTCGGCCTCTACGGACTCGCCTTCCCTGCCTACGCGGCGCTGGCGCTTCGGGCGGGCGGGCGCCCGACCGTCCTCGGCCTCGTCGCCCTCGCGGTCGCGCTCGTCGTGTCCGCGCCGATCGTCGAGCACGCCTTCCTCGAGGGCCCGAACCTGCTCGCCCCGCTCGGCGTGGCGCTGCCGATCGCGGCGGTCGTTCTCTTCGGCGGGCGGAAAAAGCCGAAAACCGCCTGACAAGCGGTTCCTTCTCGGAAGAGCCCCGCGTAGCGTGCCGACAGAGTCAGGCGGCGCGCTCTGCTCGAACCGCTCCACCCATTCCGACGGGCCACCACGCGATGTCGAACCCCCTGCAACCGCTCGCGAAGAAGGACTTCGACTACGGCGCGGCGCAGCACCTCTTGAACCGCGCGGGGTTCGGCGGAACGCCCTCGCAGGTGCAGGCGCTCGTCGAGATGGGCCTCGACGACGCGGTCGACTACCTCGTCGAGTTCGAGGGCGCGCGGGCCGAGCAGGGCGACGCCGCAGAGTTCCGCTCCGACATCGTGCGCAGCGAGACGCCCGCAGAGCGCGAGACGCTGCGGCGCGCGCGCGCGGAGGGCGACGAGGAGACGATCCTCAGGCTTCAGCGCGAGCGCCAGGCGCGCGAGCGCTCCGACCGCGAGCAGCTTGGCCTCATGCAGCGCTGGTGGCTCGCGCGCATGATCTCGACGGGCCGCCCGCTCGAGGAGAAGCTCACGCTCTTCTGGCACGGCCACTTCGCGACGGGCTACCGCACCATCGAGAACAGCTGGCACATGCTGCGGCAGAACGCCATGCTGCGCGCAGGCTGCGCGGGGAACTTCGCGGATCTCGTGCGCGGCATCATCCGCGACCCTGCGATGCTCAAGTACCTCGACAACGACGAGAACCGCCGCCGCAGCCCGAACGAGAACCTCGCGCGCGAGCTGATGGAGCTCTTCACGCTCGGCGAGGGCAACGGCTACGGCGAGCGCGACATCAAGGAAGGCGCGCGCGCGCTGACGGGCCTCACCTTCCGCGACAACGACTTCGTCTTCAACCGCGACGAGCACGACCCCACGCCGAAGACGATCCTCGGAAGAACGGGCAACTTCTCGGGCGACGAGTTCGTGTCGATCCTGCTCGAGCAGCCCGTGTGCGCGCGGTTCATCGTGTCGAAGCTCTACAAGTACTTCGTGAACGACGCGCCCACGCCGCCGAAGGACGCTGGCGACGCGGTGGAGCGGCTCGCGCGCGAGTTCCGCGCCAGGCGCTACGAGATCCGCCCCGTCCTGCGCATGCTCTTCCGCTCGCGCCACTTCCACGCGCCTGCGAACAGGCTCTCCGTCGTGAAGAGCCCCGTGCAGCTGATGGTGCAGACGATCCGCAGCCTCGGCACGCCCGTCCGCGAGATGGGCGCGCTCGTCCAGGCGGGCGACCTGATGGGGCAGCAGCTCTTCCAGCCGCCGAGCGTGAAGGGCTGGGACGGCGGACGCGCGTGGATCAACACGGCCACGATGTTCGTCCGCCAGAACATCGTCGTCTACCTCGTGACGGGCCGCCGCCCCGCTGCGTTCGACTGGAGCCCGTCGGAACTGAGCTACGACACGGGCCCGCTCCTCGCGCACCTCCGCAGCGGTGCAGGCGCCGTCGACCCGCACGAGGCCGTGCGCGCGCTCGCCACCTTCGCGCTCGGCGGGGCCGTCGCGCCCGAGCGCATCGCCGAACTCGAGGCGTTCCTCGAGAAGCTCGGCGGCACCGTGACCGAAGACCGCGTCAAGGCCATGCTCTGCCTGATCGGCGCGATGCCCGAGTACCAACTGTGCTGACGAACCCCCCGAGGACACCATGACGCACGAACCATTCACGCGGCGCCTCTTCCTCGAGCGAAGCCTCGCCCTCGCGTCGCTTGCGGCGACCGTTCCCTGCTTCATCGAGCGGAGCGCGATGGGCATGCTCGGGAACCCGCTGCTCTCGTCAAACCCGGGCGTTCCCGACGAACGGATCCTGGTGATCGTGCAGCTCGGCGGTGGCAACGACGGACTCAACACCGTCGTTCCGTACGGCGCCGACGAGTACTACCGCGCGCGGCCGCAGCTCGGGATCCGCGGCCCCCGCGCCGCGAACCAGAACGGCCAGCAGGCTGCGCTTGAACTTGCAAACGCCCAGGGAATCGGCCTCCATCCGAACCTCACGGGCCTGCGCGAGCTCTACGACGAGGGCGCCCTGTCGGTCGTCCAAGGCGTCGGCTACCCGAATCCGAACCGCTCGCACTTCACCTCGATGGACATCTGGCAGACGGGCCGCCTCGACGCGAAGGGCTCGGGCTGGATCGGCCGCTACTTCGACAACACCTGCAACGGAACACCCGTGCCCGAGGGCGCCGTCGCCATCGGCCGCAACGCGCCGCTCGCGATGCAGGGCGACATCCAGAAGCCGATCGCCTTCGAGAACCCCTCGCTCTTCCGCTGGCTCGGCGAGGATCTCCACGGCGCGATGAAGGACCCCTACGACGCGATCAACCGCGCGGGCGCCGTCAGCGGCGCGGAGCCGGGCTCGCAGCGCGAGTTCCTCATGCGCACGGCGCTCGACGCGCAGATCGCAAGCGAGAGGATCCGCGCCGCCGTTGCGCGCGAGCCGCTCGTCCCGTATCCGCAGTCGGGGCTCGCGCGGCAGCTGCAGACGATCGGCGCCATGATCCGCGCGGAGATGCCCACGCGCGTCTACTACGCCTCGATGGGCGGCTTCGACACGCATGCGGGCCAGGCGGGCCCGCACGGGAACCTGATGCGGCAGCTCGGCGATGCGATCCTCGCCTTCAAGCGCGATCTCAAGGCGCAGCGCAACGAGGCGCGCGTGGCCACGATGGTCTTCAGCGAGTTCGGACGCCGCGTGCGGCAGAACGCCTCGGGCGGAACGGACCACGGTACGGCCGCGCCTGTCTTCCTCGTCGGTACCGCGCTGCGCGGCGGCGTCGTGGGGAACCACCCATCGCTTGCCGACCTCGACCAGGGCGACCTCAAGTACGGCATCGACTTCCGCTCGGTCTACGCTGGTCTCCTCGAGGACTGGATGAAGGCTCCGTCCGACAAGATCCTTCGCGGCAGGTTCGCGAAGCCTGTCCTCTTCAAAGGTCAAGCCGCAAAGACGGGCGCGTGACGAACCCTTGCGGAAGCCACTGCATCACTCCTACCCTCTCCCCATGAACCGATTCGCCACCATCGCCATCGCAGTCGTCGCTCTCGCCGCCCTTCCGCTTGGTTGCGAGCGAGGCTCCACGACCCCCGCTCCCGCTGCGGAAACCGTCTCGCTCAGCGCGCCCATCGAGTTCAGCATTCCCGTGAAGGGCATGCACTGCGAGGGTTGCGAGGGCGCGATCTGCGGCAAGGTCGAGAAGATCGAGGGCGTGACCGCCGTGAAGGCGAGCCACACCGACGAGACCGTGGTGGTGACGGCCCCGCCCGAGCAGCGCGCTGCGATCGAGGAGACGATCAAGAAGCTCGGCTACAAGCTCGACTGATCTCGTGCGATCGAGGCCGTGCTGCACTCGTTCGCATCTCATCCGCGCTGGGCAAACTCGGGGTTCTCTCACGGAGGCGCGGAGGCGCGGAGGCCTTGTCGTGGTCGCATGTACTGAGAGAAGAGAAGAGAAGAGAAGAGAAGAGAAGAGAAGAGAAACAGGCCCAGAGCCGTCCGCCTGCGCGTGGCGCGACACAGTTGGAAGACCTTGGGCTTGGAAGACCGGGTCTCCGTGCTCTCCGTGCCTCCGTGCCTCCGTGAGAAACTCCCGTGCCGGGCTCACGCCTCGACGGCCGCGCGCACGCGGGCCACGACTTCGTCGAGCGTGCCCTTCAGGCGGGCACCCGCGGCGTGGACATGTCCGCCGCCGCCAAACCTCGCGGCAAGGTCGTTGACATCGATGAACGCGCCGTCCCGGCCAGCGGGCTTCGAGCGGAAGCTCAGCTTCACGACGCCCGCGGCGGCGTCCTCGACCGCGAGCACCGACGCGCGCACCGCGGCGATCTCCATGGGCATGTTGACGATGCCCGAGCCTTCCTCGACCAAGGCTCCTGTCTCCGCGAAGTCCGCGGCAAAGAGGCGCATGACCGCGATGGAGCCGCCACGCATGAAGACGAGGCTCGAGAGCGCGCATCCCTGCAGGCGCACGCGCGCAGCGCTGCTTGACTGCTCGATCAGCTGGTACATCGAGTCCTTGTCGACGCCCGCCTCGAGAAGACGCGCCGCCAAGGCGAACTCCGCGACGCGCGCATTCGAAAAGCGGAACCACCCCGTGTCGGTCGCCAGGCCGAGGTAGAGCGCTTCCGCGATCGACCCGCGGCCGCGATCATCGCCGCCGTGCCCAAGCGGCACGCCAAGCGCGTCGACCAGATCGACGAGCACGGCCGTGCACGAGCCGCGGCGCACGTCGACGACGCGCTCGGTCGCCACATCGTCGCCCCGCGCATGGTGATCGAAGCCGACCACATTCGGCGCCATCGCGCGGAGCCACGGCGCGAGGATCTCAAGTTGCGCCAACGCGCCCGTGTCGACGACGACCGCGAGGTCGAACTCGCCGTGAGGCATGGTCGGGTTGCGCGGCTCGACGAGGATCACGGGGTCGTCGCCGGCGAAGGAAAGCAGGTTCCCCTCGCAAGGCCCGACGAGCCAGCCCTCGGCTGCCACCCCGACGGCCCGCGCGGCGCGCACCACGGCCAGCACCGAGCCCATCGCGTCGCCATCAGGCTTCTGGTGCGTGGTCACGAGGATTCGCCGCGCAGAGCGGATGCGCGCGGCGAGTGCCTCGATGGTGGTGTTGGTCTCGTAGGGCATGGAGTGACGCGACGCCGCAGTGAAGCGCGGATGCTAGCGGGCCGACGCGTGCGGGGTCGCGCCCACGGCCGCCACGATCGCGGCGCGGTCCTTCTCCATCTGCGCAAGTAGCGCGGAAAGGCCGTCAAACCGCACCTGCGGGCGGACAAACGCAGCGAACTCGAGCCGCAAGTCGAGGCCGTAGAGGTCTGGCCCAAGCGGGAGCGCGGACCCGTCCGGGCCAAGCATCGTCGCTTCGCAGGTCCGCGGGCTTTCCCCGAAGGTCGGCTTCGTCCCGATCGAGATCGCGGCGATCACGCGCGTTCCATCGGGAAGCGCCGCACGGCCTGCGTAGACGCCGTCAGCGGGCAGGATGCGGCCGCTCGCGTCGATGTTCATCGTCGGCCAGCCGATCGTGCGCCCGCGCTGGTCGCCGCGAACCGTCGGGCAAGTCAGGCTGTAGGCGCGTCCGAAGACGATCGCGGCATCGGCCACCCGCCCCTCTGCCAAGAGCTGCCGCGCCACGGAACTGCGCGCCTCGGTCGTGGTTCCATCGGAAAGCGCGACAAGCCTCGGCAGCGCCTCTTCGACCGCGAAACCGTGCCGCGCGCCGAGTTCGCGCAGCGTGCCGAGGTCGCCGCTGCGCCCCGAACCGAAGCGGAAATCGGGCCCTTCGACCACAAGGTCGAAGGCGCACGCCGCGCGCAGCCTGCGGATGAACTCCTCTGGAGATAGTCCGAGAACCTCATTCGTCGGCGCCCACTCGATGATCTCCTCGACCCCGCACGTCCCGCGCAGCAACTCCGCCCGTTCGCCACGCGGGGTGAGCCGCCCCATCGGAATCTTCGGCCGGAGCACCGCGGCGGGGAGCGGCTCGAAGGTCACCGCCACGAGCTTCGCGCGGGGGGCGATGCGCCGCGCGGTCTCGAAGAGGTGGCGGTGTCCGCAATGAACGCCGTCGAAGTTGCCGATGACCACTGCCTGCATGGGAGTCCTCCCTCGCGACCGCCGAGCACGACGCGCGAGGTATCCTGAAGGCTTCCATTGTAGAGATCTCGAGCGAGGCTCCCGATATGTCGACAGCGTCCCACCCCACCGCCACCTCGGCCGCCAGCACCTCCGCAAGCCACGATGCGCCCGCGCTGATCGAGGAACTCGCAGGCGGCTTCCGGGAGACGGCCGAAGGCGTGGTGCCGTGGTTCGTGTCGCAGATGCCGCCGAGCTACTTCCAGGACACCGACCGGGCGACGCAGCTCGCCCACCTGCGCGCGATCATCGCCGCGAAGGCGTCGGGCCGCCCCGTCGACCTCACGCTCAAGAGCGAGGACGGGAGGCAGCTCACCCTCGTCCGCAGCGACAACTACCCGGGCATCCTCGCGGAGCTCGTGGCGCAGCTGCCGCTCGACCGCTCGCTGCGCGCCGCGAAGATCCACTCGAGCTTCGATGGTTCGCTCGTCCTCGACACCTTCATCTTCGGCGACCCCGAGCCCTTCGACAGCCGCGACCAGCGGCAGGCCGCGAAACTCGCGGACACGATCCGCTACGCGAAGGAGAACGGCCTCGAGTGGACGCCCGACCAGATCTCGGCCTACTTCGCGGGCTGCTCCGCCGAATACGTGCTCACCTGCACGCCGCTGCGCATCGCGGCGCACTGGCGGCTCTACAGCAAGGTGAGCGGCACCGACGGCGCGCTCATCGAGCTCGAGCGCGAGTCGCACCCGACCATGAGCCGCATCGTGGTCGTGGTCGAGAACGCGCGCACCCGCACCATGCTCGAGCGCACCGCCACGATCCTCGCGCGGCATGAGGTGTCGATCCACCGCGCCCACCTCGACATCGTGCGCGACGGCAAGGGAGGCTCCGTCACCTTCGTCGGCTTCGTGGTGCAAGGCCCCGATGGCAAGGCCGTCGTCGAGGACGGCGCAGCGTGGAAGGGCGTCCTGCGCGACCTCCGCCGCATCAAGTGGGTCGATGACAAGGCGCTCGCCCTCGCAAGCCGCCACGACGCGCTCGAGATCGACCACGCCGAGGCCGTGGTCGCGCTCTGCAACCTCGCGCACCAGGCCCTCTCGCCGAAGAACCGATTCCTGTGGACGCGCGAGCGCATCCAGTCGCTGGCGGAGGAGTCGCTCGCCGTCTCGGTGCAGGTCGTCGAGCTCCTGCTTGCGCGCTTCAACCCCGAGCGGCCGCTGTCGGACGCGGAGTTCGCGGCGCAACGCGCCAAGGTCGAGGCGGACATCGCGCGCCAGCCGACCGAGATGCACCGCACGGCGCTCACCCACATGCTCGACGGCGTCGCGGCGACCTTGCGCACCAACTACTACCTCCCCGACCGCTTCGCGCTCTGCCTGCGCATCGATCCGTCCTACCTCACGAACTCCGACCGCCCCGAGCTCCCCTACGCGACCTTCTTCGTCCACGGCCGCGAGTTCGACGGGTTCCACAACCGATTCCAGGACATCGCCCGCGGCGGCCTGCGCGTGATCCGCACCTCGAGCGCCGCGCAGCATGTGCGCGAGAGCGAGCGCCTCTTCGACGAGGTCTACGGGCTCTCGTGGGCGCAGCAGCTGAAGAACAAGGACATCCCCGAGGGCGGCGCGAAGGCGGCGATCCTGCTCGAGCCGCACGCGACGCTCGACCGCTGCGTGAAGGCGTTCGTCGACTCGATACTCGACCTCATCGTGCAGACGCCCGAGACGAAGAGGCTCGTCGTCGACCGCTTCGGCCGCGAGGAGCTCATCTACCTCGGGCCTGACGAGAACATCACCCCCGCCCACATCGTGTGGATCGTCGAGCGCGCGTGGCGCCGCGGCTACTCGCTGCCCACCGCGTTCATGAGCTCGAAGCCAGGCGCGGGCATCAACCACAAGGTCTACGGCGTCACGAGCGAAGGCGTGAATGTCTTCCTCGATGTGGCGCTCCGCTCGCGCGGCATCGATCCGCGCAAGCAGCGCTTCACCGTGAAGATCACGGGCGGCCCCGACGGCGATGTCGCGGGCAACATGATGCGCATCCTCGACCGCGACTATGGCGCCAACGCCGTGATCGTCGGCGTCGGCGACGGCTCTGGCTGCGGCGAGGACCCAGAGGGACTCGACCACACCGAGCTGATGCGCCTCTTCAACGAGGGCCTTCCAATCGCAAGCTTCGACAAGAAGAAGCTTTCGCCGAAGGGCCGCATCGTATCAATCGACGAGCCGGACGGCGCCGCGCTGCGCAATACGCTGCACAACCGGCTCGTGACCGACGCGTTCGTGCCCGGAGGCGGCCGCCCCGCCACGATCCACGAGGGCAACTGGCAGGAGTTCATCACGGCCGACGGCAAGCCGAGCTCGATGGTGATCTCTGAGGGCGCGAACCTCTTCATCACGCCCGGCGCGCGCGAGGAGATCGCCAAGCGCGGCGCGACGGTGATCAAGGATTCCTCCGCGAACAAGTGCGGCGTGATCTGCTCGAGCTACGAGATCAGCGCGTGCATGGTGCTCACCGACGAGGAGTTCCTCTCGATCAAGGACACCTATGTTTCGCAGGTGCTCGATCGGCTGCGCGAGCTGGCGCGCGTCGAGGCGGAGTTCCTCATGCGCGCCGCGAAGACGATGACGCATCTGTCGCTGCCGAAGATCTCGGTCGAGCTCTCGAAGGTCATCAACACGAGCGCGGCGGCGATCGCGGCGGGCGTCCCGAGCTGGCCCGCGGAGGACCGCGAGCTTGCGAAGCAGATGATCCGCGACCACCTGCCGCGGGTCCTCTTCGACTTCGCGGGCGAGCGCGTGTGGAAGAACCTTCCGCAGTCGTACCAGACCTGGATCATCGCGAACCGCCTCGCGAGCTCGATCTCCTACCGCGAGGGACTCGACTTCTTCGAGGGCTCGTCGCCCGCGGAGATCGCCGATCTCGCGCGCCGCTACATGAAGAGCGACCTCGCGAACCGCGAGATCGTGTCGAAGGTGCGCGCGTCGAACCTCGCGGACAGGGAGCACATCGCATCGCTCCTCGAGCGAGGCGGAGCCCGCGCCGGCATCTGACGAGCACGGGTGCCCGTGGTTTGAGCGGTCGCGGCTGCGGCCGCTCCCTTTGGTGCTACCGAACGCACGGGTGCCCTTGGACGAAGTCCAAGGAACGGATGGTGTCAGCCGTCGACTCCGACGATCAGAACCGTCCGACACGACCCACACGGGTGCCCTTGGACGAAGTCCAAGGAACGGATGATGTCAGCCGTCGACCCCGACGATCGTCGTTCCGTGGACTTCGTCCACGGGCACCCTTGATTTGAGCGGTCGCGGCTGCGGCCGCTCCCTTTGGTGCTACCGAACGCACGGGTGCCCTTGGACGAAGTCCAAGGAACGGATGACGCCAGCCGTCGACTCCGACG
>QLAH01000324.1_pt1 | contig 30590 bp, 26 predicted proteins | sample 4693081 | NCBI WGS metagenome assembly QLAH01 (sample SAMN09425401, study PRJNA476045) | Lake water metagenome, whole genome shotgun sequencing project. | reverse complement strand
CCCGGCCGGACCTCTGCCCCGGTGCGGCGGATCTGGGTGCGCGCAACCGGTAATGAGCAACACCGCAAAAACAGGAGTCAATTAACCATGGTCTGGAAACGAGCGATCATCGTCGGGGCAACGAGTGGAATCGGAGAGGAGATCGTCCGCCAGCTTTCCGCTCAGGGGACCCAATGCGCGGCGCTTGGACGAAGAGAAGATCGCTTGACCCAGATGGCCCATGAGATTCCCAACCTCGTTACGCGCCCCCATGACGTCCGACAAACCGACACTGTCCCCGATCTCTTCGCCGAACTCTGCCGCGAACTCGGCGGCCTCGATCTCCTCATCTACAACGCGGGACTCTTGACCGAGCCGGCCGAATGGGAAGACGACCAGCGCATGATGGAGGTCAACTTGGTCGGGGCGATCCCCTGGCTCCGGCTGGCAGCAGACCGGTTCGAGGGCGTGGGGGCCGGGACGATCGTCGGCGTTGGGAGCGTCGCCGGAGACCGAGCCCGCGCGGGACGTCCGGGCTATAGTGCGAGCAAAGCCGGACTCCATGCCTATCTCGAGTCGCTCCGCAACCGCTTGAGCCGTCGTGGGGTAATCGTCTCGACGATCAAGCCCGGCCCGGTGGATACCGAAATGACCCGGCACCTGAGCATGAACAAGATGCCGGTACAGACCGCGGTACAGATCCTCCTGAAAAAGGCCCGCAAGCCCGGAGAGCACTACCTAAGCCCAGTACACGCAGCGGTCTTTACGATCCTCCGGGCGATTCCCTCGCCGATCTTCCGCAGGTTGCCTCTTGAGTGATCAATCCCGCGTCCGAAGGCTGAGTGGCTTTGCTGGGTACGCCCAGGCTGATGCCTATGTCCATGCCCCCCAGGACTTGGACGAACTCGCCGCGATCTTGGCCCAAAGCGAAAAAGTCGTCCTTAGGGCCGGGGGACGAAGTTATGGTGACGCCGCCATCGCCCCCGAGATCTTGGCCCTTGATCTAGCCCAGCTCAATCGGATCATCGACATTGATGAATCGACCGGACTGCTCACGGCCCAGGCCGGGACCACCCTGGACGAACTCTGGCGATTCGCGCTCCCCCGTGGGTATTGGCTCCCTGTGGTCACCGGAACGAGTCGAACGACCCTCGGTGGGGCCCTCGCGATGAACGTCCACGGAAAGAACCAGTTCAAGGCGGGGGCGATCGGGGAACACGTCGTCCGCGCTCGGTGGTGGACTCCGAGTCAGGGATGGGTCGAAACCGACGTCAACCACCCCGACCATAAGAATCTGATTGGAAGCCTCGGCGGGGTCGCCGCTCTTGGCGAAGCGACCCTAAAACTTCGGAAGGTCGAGTCCGGAATGCTCTCGGTCACCGCTCTGCGGACAGAGAATTGGGTGGAATCGGTTTCGGCCCTTGAGTCTGGACGGCAGGGCCAAGACTACGCGGTCGGATGGATCGACCTCTTTGCCCGCGGGAGGGGCCTCTTGCACTTCGCACAATACGACCCCCACGCCGACACCGCGACCTTGCAACCCGAACGACAAGATCTCCCGACCCGGGTACTGGGCGTCCCCAAGAGCCAGGTTTGGCGGGCTCTCAAGTTACTGAATCGTCCGGGGCTGATGAGAAGGATCAACGCTCTCAAGTGGCTCCTCTCGGGGCGGGAGGTCAGCCGTACCCACTCTCAATCGCTGGTGGGATTCAGCTTTCTGCTCGACTACGTCCCTGGATGGGAGCGCTCCTATGCGCCAGGAGGACTGATCCAGTTTCAGCCGTTTGTCCCCAAGGATTCCGCAGCCGAGGTCTTCTCCCGCCTCAATGAATTGCAACATCAAGCCGGCCAGGTCGCTCACCTCGGCGTCCTCAAGCGGCACCGACCGGATGAATTTCTCTTCAGTCCCAATTTGGACGGGTTTTCGTTGGCCCTCGACTTTCGGGTCGTCCCCGACACCCAGCCTGCCTTGCTGGATCTCTTGCACCGGATGGCAGCGGTCGTTTTTGACTACGGCGGAAGGTTCTATGCTGCAAAAGATGCGGTCTTGACCAGCCAAGAAATCGCCCGGATGCTCGATAAAGAAACAGTCGAAAGATGGATTGATTTAAGGAAGAAGTACGATCCAGAAGGCCGGTTTACCAGTGGGCTGATCGAGCGCTGGGGCCTCAACCGAGTATCCTAGGGACCTTGACCGAACTGCGTTCTCTCTCTCAAGACTTTCTGCAGATGGTCCGACAAGCCAATTCGGTCTTGATCGGCACGCACCTGAACCCCGATGGCGATGCCCTCGGGTCGGCACTGGCCATGAGCTTGATGCTCGATCAGCTGGAAGTTTTGAACGAGGTCGTTTGCCACAACAACGCTCCGTACAACCTTCGCTTTTTGCCCCATTTGAACAAAGTTCGCTCGACAACGCAGCAAGAACACGATCTGGGCATCATCTTGGACCTCGACGCGATGCATCGTCTCGGCTCGACAGAGTCCTTCTTTGAGCAGTGCCCTCACCTGATCGTCGTGGACCACCACGTACCCCACGAAGAGCCCGGTGACCTTCGGATCGTGGATCCCTCGGCCCCGGCGACGGCTCTGATCCTCTTCCGGCTATTCCGCGAGCTGCAGATCCAATTCACGCCCGAGATCGCAACCTGCCTATTGACCGGAATCGTGACCGACACGGGAAGCTTCAAGTACCGCAATACGTCCCCCGAATCGTTGGAGGCGGCTGCGTTCCTGCTTAGCTGCGGCGGGGACATCGTTCAGGTAAGCGAAGAGGTCTACCATCGTAAGCCGCTAGCCGGCGTCCGACTTCTCGGCAAGTGCCTGGACCACCTCCGGCTGGATGCCGAAGATCGGATCGCTTGGAGTGTCCTCCGGATCGAAGATTTTGAGAGCACGGGGGCCAAAGAGCCCCACACCGAAGGCCTTGTCAATGAGCTCCTCGCGATCGATAGCGTCAAGATCGCGGCGGTTCTACGGCAACCTTATGCCGACCGAGTCATCCGTGCAAGCATCCGGTCCCGCGAGGGCTATGATGCGTCGGCAGTGGCTCGGACTTTTGGCGGAGGCGGGCACCGTAACGCGGCTGGCTGCACCTTTGAGGGAATCACGATTGAGGAGGCAGAGCGCGAATTGGTCCGCGCCATGAATCTATGCTTGGCATCCTCGTAGTCAATAAGCCCCAGGGACTCACCAGCCACGACGTCGTCAACCACGTCCGTCGCAAGCTGGGGACGCGCCGCGTCGGCCACGCCGGCTCCCTCGATCCAATGGCCACGGGGGCGCTGGTTCTGGCCGTCGGTCCGGCCACGCGCTTTCTGCAATACCTCCCGCTCGAACCGAAGATCTATGCCGGCAAGATGACCTTTGGGGTCGAAACGAATACCCAGGATGCCGAGGGTGAAGTCGTGGCCACCCGGAACGTCCCATACGACCTCGAGGCTCAGCTATTGGAACTCCTCCCCGGCTATGTGGGGGAGGTCCACCAGATCGCCCCGATGTTCAGCGCCGTGAAACGGGATGGAAAGCCCCTTTATGCCTATGCACGCCAGGGGATTGAGGTTGAGCGAGAGACTCGTACGATCTACATCGACGAGATCCAACTCGTCAACGTTGAGGAAGCGACTGCAGAGTTCCGCGTGGTCTGTAGCGGGGGGACCTACGTCCGGACTCTGGCTCATGATCTCGGTCAGGACCTCGGCTGTGGGGCCCATCTTTCGGCCCTCACGCGCACGGACGTCGGAAAGTTTTCTTTGGCCGAGGCGGTCCAGCTAGACGACGTGGCCCACGAGCACCTGATCCCACTCCACGAAGCTCTCCCTCCACTGCAACTCTTGCAGATGGACGCGGCCGAGGAAGTCCGGATTCGGCAGGGCCAAACCCTCAAGATCTCGGATGCGATGGAGATGCGGTTCGTCGGACTGCTAGACCAAGCCGGGCGCGTGTTTGCCGTCGGACGAGCCGAAAAGAACCGACTTCGGCCCGAGTGCGTGATCCCTGCCGAGGCCCTGGTTGAAGTGGGTTGAGCCCATCACCACTTGGAAGGCCCGACGCGGACCGATTCTGATGGTGGTCGTTTGGCTAGGAATCACGGCCGTTGGAGCCATTCTGCGGCCCAACCCGGCGGGACATGGCACGCACCAACAGCTTGGATTACCGCCCTGCCCGGTCGTCGTTCTCTATGAGCGCCCCTGCCCCGGGTGTGGGCTGACCACGAGCTTCACGAACACGATTCAGGGCAACATTTTCGCCGCCTTCGCCGCCCACCCGATCGGGCCCTTGCTCTACTTGGGGCTGGCGATCTGCGGGCTCGCCTCTCTCGTAGGCTTGATCCGCGGGTTCCGTTTCCGGACCGAAGAGGGCTTTTTCTTCTATTCCAGCCTCGCCCTCACGTTGTTGATCCTGGCCGTCGGGATCTACCGATTCTTCACGCTTCGGATCACGCTCGTCGACTCGCTCTATCGATAGGCAAAGAGAGCGGGAACGCCTCCGGTGTGCCAGAACAAGACCGTCTGGTTCTCGAGTTCTCCCCGGCGAGCCAGATCGAGCACGGCACTGAAGGCCTTGGCCGAGTAGACCGGGTCCAAGAGAATTCCCTCATGATAGGCTAGCCACTGAAGCGCTTCCTCCCCAGCTTCGCTCGGGACCCCATATCCAGGCCCCACATATTCGTTCCGTAGATCGTACTCCTCTGGGGTTGGGGGTTCCTGGCCGAGAATGGCGCAAAGGTCTGCCCCTACTCGGGCGATCTCGTTGCGCAGGTCCTCTTCGGGGTCACAGGCGATTCCGATGACTTGGTTGGGAAAATCGCGGAATGCGATGTGGAGGCCAGCGTGGGTGCTGCCGCTGCTGCTGGCCGTAATCAGGAGATCGTGGTGGGGAGCTTCGTCAGCCGCGACAAAGAACGCATAGGCCCCGAGAGCCCCGCTACCCCCAACCGCAAGATGATGGACGACGTGGCCGGATCTTCGCTCCGATTCAGCGAGGTCAGCGGCTCGGGCGAAGAGGTCGTCCCAGGATCCATTCTCAAAACGAACAATTTGAGCGCCGAAGAGATCGCTCAGGACCTCGTTGCCGCGCCCCGTGAACTCGACTTGCGGCACCTGGTGTCCGGGTTCAAACGGTTGATCCATCACGGCCGCGACGCAGCGCAATCCAGCGATGGCACACGCGGCAGCCAATTGGCGGACGAAGTTGCTCTGCCGGGCCCCGCAGGTCACGATCGTATCGGCGCCTTCATCGAGCGCGGCTTGGATGAGATATTCAAGCTTGCGTCCCTTGTTCCCGCCGAGGGCAAAGCCTGTCAGGTCATCCCGCTTGATCCAGAGGTCAATGCCAAGAGCTTCACTCGCTCGCTCTAGGCGATGGCAGGGCGTCGGTTTCAGGATGAGGGGGAACGTCGCAAACATCAGCTTCTGCTCATTGGACCCTACCCACCGCAGTTTCCGCTATCCTGGGTCAGGCGACACCCCGTCGGCTGCGTCGCCTGTTGGGTGTGCATGCAGAAGTTCTCGGCGCCGTCGGTTGGCGTAAATCAGGAAAGCGGTGAGCAAGCCGCCCACCACCAGGGCTCCGATTCGGAACATCGACGCGAAGAACTGCACCGTCTTCACCTGGAGCGGATAGATGTTGTTCTTCTTGAGATAGGCGTCGTCTAGGTAGCGCGCCCCATTGGGATCTACTCCCTTCAGGAATGCCTTTTCATCTCGGATCACAAATCGCTGTGGGCTACCGATCGGGCGCAAATTGCCCGTGCTCTCTCCAAAAAGGTCGTTGGCAGTCTCGTCAACTTGAACGCGCACGGCAAAGACCGAGTTAGCCGCCATGTTCTGTTCGACAAGGCGGCTAGCACCCAGGCTGAGCAAGGTGACGACCAGAAGAATGATCGTCACCTTGGTTCGTCGGGTCCATTGGGTCCGACGGCGATTTAGAAGTTCACTTTGCGACGGCATAGGCCGAGAGACTGATCTTTACAGTGTTCGATACTTTTCCGACGGCTTGTTGGGGGATCTTGATTCCGTAGTCACTGAGATTGACGTTAAAACTGGTAGTGATCTGTACCACATCGCCATCGAAGCCCGCCTTGGCGGTGGCTTCGCCCTTGGCACGGAACCGAAGCCGTACGGTGGCGGTGACAGCTTTGGTCACACCCTTCATGGTGAAATTGCCGCGAACGGTGTAGCTGTCGTTGGCCGCGGCCTTGACGCTGGTGGTCGTAAACGTGATGTTGGGGAACTTGGCGGTGTTGAGCCACTGGGCGTCCCTCATGTGGTCATTTCGCAGGGGAATCCCGGTGTCCACATCGGCGGCCTTGATGGTGATGGATCCCTTGCCCATTCGCTTCTTGGGATCGAAGTCGATGCTCCCGCTGATGCTCGTGGTCTTTCCCGTAAAGGTCTCGAAGTCGGCCACGCTTTCGACGGTGGCCAGGTTGCGATAGGCGAGATCCCCGGTCACGATGTTAAACGTTTTGGTCTGAGCAAATGCGGCTCCGGCGAGGACGAAGCTCGATACGAGAGCAGATACGAGAGCGGTACTTCTTGTTTTCATGGTCACAAATCCAACCTCTTTCGATAGTTGCACTTGCAATTAACGTCGTCTCCCCTGGTGAAGTTCCCGGGACCCTGAAACTCCACGAAAATTCCTCCGACAATCGATGATGGAGTGTCCGAAAATGGGCCTCCTAAAGGTAGTCATGAAGTTCTTGGACAATTTGTCGGTTGGGAAAAAACTAATCATCGGATTTGGGGTGGGCGTTGCCTTGAGCTTGGCCGCCAACCTAAGCAATCTGGCCGAACTCCGGAAGGCCAATGCGACTCTGGACACGCTCTATAACGACCGTGTCGCCCCGCTCAATAAACTCAAAATCGTCAGCGATGGCTATGCGGTCTTCGTCGTCGATGCCAGTCACAAGGCCCGCAACGGAAACTTTAGCTACGGCGAGGCGATCAAGGGGATCGACACAGCTCGGGCCAACATCCAGAAAGCCTGGGGTGCCTACGTCGGGACCAAGATGACCCCCGAGGAGCAAAAGCTCATCGATGAAGTCGAGCCCCTTATGAAGAAGGGAGACGAGTCGATCCTAGAGCTCAAGGATATTCTCACCCGAGGCAACCAGAAAGAGCTCGCGAGCTATACGGTCCGGGAACTCTATCCGGTGATCGATCCGATCACCGAAAAGATCTCCCTGATCACCGAGCTTCAGCTCCGGGTCGCGGGCGAACTCAAGGCAAGCGCTACCAAAGAGGCCCAAAGTGCTCAGACACTGGCGCTCTTCTTGGGCGGACTTCAGCTCGTCCTCATGCTGGGCTTCGGATGGGTGATTGCCCGGAGCATCGTGGGGCCGCTCAACCAGATGCAGGCGACGGCCGAGAAGATCTCCACCGGAGACCTCTCGACCGACATCACCTATCAAAGTCGGAGCGAGATCGGAGCTCTGGCCGATTCGTTCCGCCACATGATCGAGTATCTGCGGGAGAATGCGGGCAAGGTCCAAGAGCTCAGCCGGGGCAACCTCCTTGTCGAGGTCAATCCGCGTTCCTCGAACGACACCCTGGGCACCGTCTTACGTGAGACCGTTGGCTCTCTGCGTGCGCTCATCTCGGACGTCGCTCGACAGGCTCAAACCACGAACAACATCGGCCAAGAGATCCAATACGCAGCCGAATCCACGGCCGAGTCGAGCAACCAGATTTCGCAGACGATCGATCAAGTGGCCCAGGCCACGAGCGAATCGGCGCTGACCACGCAGAAGATTGCCCAAGGAAGCGAAGACCTCGCCACCCTGGTGCAAGAACTCGGGGACAACATCGGACGACTGGAGACGGTCATCGAGCAGGTCATGGAGAGCAGCGATGAACAGGTTCTGGCAGTCAAGACCGCGACCAAGGTCGCGACCGAAAGCGGCGAGTCGTTCGAGGAAACGGTGCGTAGCCTCGTCCGAATCCAGGAACACGTCCGCGTGAGCTCGGAAACTGTTCGCGAACTCGGCCAGAAGCAAGAACAGATCGGGGCTATCGTCGGCACCATCGACGAGATCGCCGAACAAACCAACCTTCTCGCCCTCAACGCCGCCATTGAAGCGGCTCGAGCTGGCGAGCACGGGCGAGGCTTTGCCGTCGTCGCCGACGAAGTGAGACGTTTGGCCGAACGCGCCGGACAAGCGACCAAGGAGATTGCAGGGCTCATCGAAGGAGTGCGGGTCGGAGTCAACCAAGCCGTGCAGGCCATGGACACCACCAGCACCGAAGTCGAGAAAGGGGCCACAAGCAGCCTCAAAATCCGCGAAGGTTACGGGCAGATCCTGGATTCGATTGAGGGAGTCAGGGTGATCGCGGAAGGCAATTCCAATGCTGTTTCGACCATGCGACAAACCAGCATCCAAGTCGAAAAGTCGATCGCCTCGGTAAGCGACGTGGCTCAATCGACGGCGGCTGCGGCGGAGCAGCTCAGCGCGATGACCGAAGAGATGGCCGCGAGTGCCCAAGAGGTGTCCGCGAACGTCCAGGAGCAGGATGCACGAGTCTCCGAGATCAAGCAGATCTCGAACCAACTCCACACGACGGCCACCAATCTAACGGAACAGGTCTCCCAGTTCCAGTTCACCGAAGGTCAACCGGAACTGCGGGTCGCAGCCTAAGGGCTTCGCTGACGCTTAGTGAACCGAAGTCCCTTCGGGGGCTTCGGCTTCTGGCGTCAGGAGGATCGCCGTGCCATTGGGTCCGTCGGCGGCCAAGACCATGCCTTGACTTTCGTGCCCCAACAGCTTGGCCGGCTTCAGGTTCGCCACGACGATAATCTGCCGCCCGATGAGATCCATCGGGGCGTAGCTCTTGCGGATTCCGGCCAGGATCTGCCTTCGCTCTTCGCCGATCATCACTTGGAGCTTCAGGAGCTTTTCGCTTCCCTCCACCGGTTCGGCTTCCAAGATTCGGGCGACCTTGAGCTGCACGTTCATGAAGTCCTCAATCCCGATCTCGGCCGGGGGTTCGAACTTCGCCTTCTTGGGCTTTTCCGGCTTCGGTTCCGGGGCCGGCTTGGGCTCGGCTGGCTTCGGTTGAAGCCGAGGGAACATCGGCTGAGGTTGTCCGACCACCACTCCGGCGGGTAAGGAAGCAGGGGTGCCGATTTCGGCCCAAGCCAGCGTTGGTGGCAGATTGAGTTGGGCCGCCATCCGATCCGCCGTCGCCGGGACAAAAGCTCGGACCAGACCTTCTGCGGCCCGAACATAGGCAAGCATTCCTCGCACCACCGATCCAAGGGCCGGGTCGGCATTCTTGGCCAGGTCCCACGGCTTTTTGGCGTCGACGTATCGATTCAGCTCCCGGGCCGCATGGAGGGCCGCGTCGAGAGCTTGGTGGATCTTGAACGTCCCGAAGGCCTGCTCCACCTCAGCCTTGATCTCCGCAATGCGCTGGGTCACCTCGGGCTCGACTTCGGCATCCGGGATGGCTCCCGCCACAAATTTGTGTGCCATCGTAAGGGTCCGGTTGAGAGCGTTGCCCAGGTCGTTGGCAAGGTCGGCGTTATAGATTCGTTCGACTTCCGTCAATGTGAAGTTCGTGTCGCCCTCGTAGGGTAGCGCCCGGGCGAGGGCAAAGCGGACGACGTCGATGGCGAGGGCCCGCTCGCATCCCGCTTCTTCAAAGTGGGCGATGAGGTCCTCGGGGGCCAGAACATTCCCCTTCGATTTGCTCATCTTGGAATCGTTGAACGTGAACCACCCGTGGGCAATCACCGTTTTGGGCAGAGGCAGCTCGGCCGCCATCAGCATCGCGGGCCAAAGCGTGGCATGGAATCGGGTGAAGATCTCCTTCGCCATCCAGTGCACATCCGCGGGCCAAAGATCTTCCCAGCCTGCATCTGGCCAACCCGTTGCGGCCAAATAATTGATCAATGCATCGAACCAGACATAAACGACCTTACTGTCGTCGCCGGGCACCGGAATGCCCCAGCCGGGGTTACTGCGCGTCACACAGAGGTCCCGCAGGCCCTGCTTGATGAAGCTCACAACCTCGGCCTTGCGCCCCTCGGGAAGCCAGAAAGAGGGATTCTCCTCGGCGTAGGCCAGGAGCTGATCTCCGTAGGCACTGAGTCGGAAGAAGTAGTTCTCTTCACTCACCCACCGGACCTCGTTTCCATCCGGACTCTTGCCATCGACGAGGTCGCTCTCGCGGACGAAGGTCTCGGAGGAGACGTCGTACCAGCCTTCGTATTTATCCAGGTAGATCGCACCCTTTTCCATCAACCGCGCAAAAAGTGCCTGGACGCACTTTCGATGCTCGGGACTCGTGGTTCGAAAGAAGACGTCGTACTCGATGTTGAGCAAGTCCGCCGCCTGTCGAAAGGTCTGGCTGATCCGATCCACAAACGCCTGAGGATCCTCTCCCGCCGCCTGAGCGGCCTCCAGAACTTTCAGGCCGTTCTCGTCAGTCCCGGTGAGAAAAACGACCTCTTCACCGCGCTGACGGGCGAAACGCTTCGTCACATCGCAAGCCAGCATCGTCAAGGCATGCCCGACGTGGGGGACGCTGTTGACGTAATAAATGGGCGTGGTGATATAGGTTCGTTTGGCCATGAACGGGTGGGAGTTTACTCCCGGAAGGCCTCGCCCACCATCCAACCCGCCAGGAGGCCCATGTAGACGACGTTCCCACCGACCAAGAGGACCTGGAACGGCTCAATCCGGCCATTCACCCAACTCGCCAGGGTCAAAAACACCGTGATCCCGCCCGCGGCAGCTAAGGCCCGACTCAGACTCAGGTTGAACGTTCCCTGCACGACACCCACCACAAAGTAGAGACCGGCTGCAGCCAGGTAGCAAATCGCACTCATCACACCCAATAGAGAGGCCGGCGAAAGCTTGCTGACCGCGCTTCCATGGACAACCAAAAAACCGTCGAGTTGACCGGAGAGAGCCAGTCCCGCTCCCATCCCAACCCCGCTCACCAGCAGGGACATGAACAACCCGAGTGTCCAGGTGTTGAGCGGCGCGAATCCGGGGAAGAGGGGACGCTCTTGCGAGAGGGCCAGATAGGCGGCGGCGATCACGATGACGATCATCCCAACTACGAATCCGATGCCGACCGAATCTGGGGTTCCCGTCCGCACCGAGGTCACCACCGTGTCCGTCCGCATGGCCGCGAGGACCTCCTCGTGCTTGCGTTGATAAATCGAGTTCCCGGGGGAAAACTGGGCCGCGTAGGCATACATTTCGGCCGCTTTTTTGAGTTCGCCACGAAAGCGGTGGACATCTCCGAGAACGGCGTAGGGGGTGGGTTGCTTCGAGTCGATGCTGATGACCTTGCGAGCCACCGCTTCGGCATCGTTGATCTTGCCCTTTTGCAACAGCTGAGTCATCCGCATGAGGTCTTGCGGATCCACCACGGGCTTCGGCGCCGGCTTGGGCTTCGCCGGGGTGGGTCGAGGTTCGGGCGGCTTGGTCTTTGGAACCGATTTGACCGCGTCTTGTATGGCCTTGGCTCGCGCCATCCTGAGGACCTGGTCGTAGCCCTTCCGTTTGTCGGGCTCGATCAGCATCTCATAGGCTTCCCGAATCTCGATGAACTTATCTGCCGCCTTGGGGTCCGGGTTTCGGTCGGGATGGACTTCCAAAACCAGCTTCCGATAAGCGTTGCGGATGTCACGATCGGCAGCGTCCTCGCGAATTCCAAGGATCTGGTAGTAGGTCGGCTTCATTTGAGGCAAGTTAGGGCTCAATGCCCGACATCCGCGAATTTGCGATGCCGCTGTATCCGCTCAACAGCAGGTAGCCCACATAAATTCCCACGATCAAGAGCATCACGACCCCGAGGACATATCCCATCTGGGTCGCTCTGACTTCGCCCTCACCCTCATAGTAATCGGCCATCTTGTTCAGCATTGGGTCGATCATCCCCGTCCGCTCTCCGGTGGACAGCATCTCGAGAACCGTGGGAGTTACAACCCCGGTTTCAGCCATCGTCTGGGTAATCGGCGCCCCTGAGCTCAGCTTGTCGGCCGCCGTGCTCATCCGCGAACGGATGTACTCATTGCCACAGGCATCGGCCGCGAGCTGTACGGCCTGACTCACCGGGACCCCGCTGCGGTAAAGGGCGCCAAAAGACCTCCCGAACCGGGCCATGCTAAACATCACGTTGGTTTTGCCGATGAACGGGACCAGGCGAACGACCCCATCCCAAAAGTATTTGACCCGTGGGTTATGGAGCCCTACACGCAGGAAGAGGAAGATTCCAATCACCAACGGACCGAGCCACACCCAAGTTTTGGGATCACTGAGCGGGTTGTTCAGCCGGATCGGGCTCCCCGGAGCCAGCGAGCCGATGATCATGTTCGCGGCTCCAAAGATGAGGACCGACATGACCAGCGTCAGCTTCGGATAGAACGTCACCCTTCGCTTGAGATTCCGGAGCGCGATCTCGCGGTCCAGGTAGTCGGCGATGTTGTTGAGCGAGGAATCGACAAAGCCACCGGCCTCTCCCGCCCGAACCATGCTGATTTCCAGAACCCCAAAGACCTCTGGATAGCGCTGCATTCCGTAGCTGATGGGCCGACCGTGAAGGACCTGCTCTTGTAACTCGGCCAACACCTTTTTGAGTCGAATATCGCGGGCATGGCGAGCAAAGTTCTCCAGAGCATCATGGGGTCCGACCCCGGCATTCAGCATCGTCGCAAACTGCCGATAGAACTGACTCATCGTCGCCAGCGTGACCTTGCCGAAAATCGGACCGAGAACCTCGGTCACCACCGCCGGTCGACGCATGTCCAGATGGGGACTCGCCTGATGGACCGGGTGCTCATAGGCTCCCTGCTCGGGGGCCGGTCTGGACTGAGGCGCATAGACGGGGATCTCTTGCCCTTCTGGGGCAAGCGCTTCGATCGTGTAGCCACGCCGGGTGAGGTCCTGCAAAACGGCTTCTAAGTTGGCCCCGCTTACAGTGCCCTTGGTCTCTCTTCCTATGGGGTCAGTTCCTCGGTAGGCAAAAATTGGCATGGGATCCCTGCATTATTTATACTGGCAACTTTGCCTACGGAACTTCGAAGTCTTTCAGAATCGCGTCTGGTAGCGCTCGGTACCAAAGGTTGTAAACGATGACCAAGACGATCAAGCCGGTGATCAGGAGCCAGGTACAGCCGAGCCGGAATGCAGCGAACCGAGTGATCCCCTCGGCCCGGTGGAACTCGTGCGTCTCTTGCTGAGAGACTTGGTCAAGCATGGCCTCCACATTGCCCACCTTCTCGCCCGTTGCGATGGCCGAGGTGTATTCCCAGTTCAACATTTGCGATTCGTTCGCCATCGAACTCAGGACCGAAGTCTCAGTGGACCGGTCGAGGACCTCCACCAACTTGTTTCGATGGACCAAATTGGGAACCGCGTTGGCCGCGAGCATCCAGGCCGTTTGGGGTGCGGCTCCGGCCTTTTGCACCTCTCCTAGAGCCCAGGTCAAGATCGCGTTGGACTCGTGCTGGCTCCGCTTTTTGAGAAAAGGATAGAAAGCGGCGGCCCGGTGGCGAGCCATTCGAAACCTTGGACCCAGAAAAACCTTTGACCCTAACCAACCCAAGAAGAGCACCAGGATCGAGATCGGCAGCGCAATGGTCAGAAAGTTCTGGATCAGGCTCCCGAGGACAATGCTCAGCGGTGGCCGTCCCGCATCGGCTCCGGTGCTAAACGAATTCCAGGCGTCCATCAGGCCCCTTGACCAACCCATCGCAATGGGGATCAGCAGAGCGGCGTTGACGATGAGCACGATGACCCACCAGAACATCCTCACGATGGTGTGGGCCGCTTGGGCGACAAAAGCTGCCTTTTCGAGCGCGATGGGGAGGCCACCACTCATCTCGCCGACCCTGACGATTCCGCTGAAGTGGGTCGGGAAGAGGTTGGGATAGCGCTCCATGCTGTCCGAAATCCGCCTTCCTTCGATGGCTTGTTGTCCGATGAACTCGGCCGCGCGGGCCAGGTCGGGCTGACGCGTTTGGCGGGCGAGGCTGGTGAAGGTCTCTCCAGGAGAGATTCCCGCGCGCAACATTTGGCTCGCTTGGGAAAAGAAGAACGAGAGGTGGTGCTGCGAGGCAGTGGCCTTGGAATCGACAAACTCTACTTGGCTCCTGGAATCGCGGAGGGACTGGATCCGCACACCCTTCATGACGAGGTCGGCGATCACCTCTTCGGGGCGGTTGGCCAGTGCCGTCCCTCGCTCAACTCGACCAAAGGAGCGATAGCCCAAGTATTCGTAACGAACGGTGCCGTTTGTTGAACTGGCCACGGCCGGCTTGGCGGCAGGCTGAGGCCGGGCCGAGGTCGGCGCCGGGCTCGGCATGACACCAGGACTTCCGAGTTGGGTAACCCGGATCCCGCGGACGCGCAACATGTGCTCGGCTTCTTGGGCTGTTCCCGCGCGGAGCTGTCCTTGCACAGGCCTTCCATCCGAACTCTGACCGTGATATTCAAAGAGTTGCATCGGGATGGCGCTCCAATCTTTGGTCCAGGCAAGCCTCAAGATGCGGAGCGAGCTCACCGACGATCGGGATCGATGCGGCAGGATCGAGTTCTAACCACGGCTCAAGGACAAATCTTCTCTCATGAAGACGGGGATGAGGAAGCCGAAGTTGATAGCCCTGCCGAACATCTTGTTGAAGAGCCAAGTTTCCATAGGCGAGGAGGTCGAGGTCGAGCTCTCGGGGACCATTCACCCGGCGATGGAGCCTTTGTGCTTGCTCTTCGATCTGCTTGAGCTGGAGCAGGAGTCTACGGGGGGGAAGATCGGACTGTCCTAGGGCGACGGCGTTCCAAAAATCAGGCTGATCTAGGTCGTAGAGCGGGGCAGTCCGATAGATCGAACTAAACCTTGGCTGGGCTAGGAGGGTGGAAAGTTCTCGCCGGGCGAGGTCAAAACTCGCCTGCAAATCGCCCATGTTGGCGCCTATTCCAACCGCGACCCAGGCCATCGCCTTAGAGTATAATCCGCATCCCGGGCGGCGGGTGTAGCTCAGTGGTTAGAGCGCCTGACTGTGACTCAGGAAGTCGGGGGTTCAAGTCCCCTCATCCGCCCCATTTCCCTTTTCGCCTCAGTGCATCCCAATTGGAGGAGATTAGGATGCACTTGAGCGTTGTTGTGTTCAGAGTTGCTTGAGGACGCTGTTTAGAGCCTCGCTGACTCTCTCCAGCTCTTGCTTCAAGCTCGTACCGGCAACTACATGTAAAGTTGCATTTGGCGTGAGACTGATGGAACGGTTCAGCACGCCTACTTTTGCTTCCGCTGCGTTGGCTTCATCATAGGCGACCGGCACTTCTCGCACGGCTCCGCCGGCAAAGCTCGAAGAGAGCCAGTTGTCCACCAGACCCTCAAGGCGAGCGTAATGGCCACGCTGAGCTTCTTCCACTTCGCTGATAATTTGGTGGAGCTTCATGCCTTGGTCTTGCAAAGCCCTTGCACTGAGAAGGCTTAGGAGATGCTCGTATCCGTACCGAGCGAACTTTGGCGATCCGAGAGGACGCGGGACTACACTTTGAGCAGTGTAAAAGCGGAGCGTCCGCTTGGTAAGAGTTGGTGCTCCACCAGAGGTCAGAATGGCGTTTGCAGCGTCAATAAGACGATCTGCGGTGAATGGAGCGTACTTGCGGTAGGTCGAGAGTAATGACATTTTTCCTCCTATCTTTGTTGAGTTAACCCAATGTAACTCCTCTTTTACATACTCCGGAATCAACCTCGTTGGGTCCGGATTTTCATTGTTCCAAAAAGATCTTCATCTTTTCGGTATTCCACCATGTAGCAGTTGTTGGGCCAAACTCAAGATTGGGCCTGTAACTTACCCTAAATTGTTTCCATTGCAAGTATTCCCCGTCGTTAAATCCAGCTCCAATTTTGCTTAAATCTTAGCAAGATATCGTGATCAAGAGGCACTGCTCCGTAAAGATGCCGTTATTGGGGTCGCCTGATCAACAATCTAGACAAACAGTCCGCCATCCACTTCGATGACCTGGCCGGTGATAAAGCCAGCCGCATCGCTGGCCAAGAAGGCGATGACCCCGGCGATATCTCCAGGTTCCCCGAGACGCCCGAGCGGCGTGCGCTCCAAGATTCCGGTCCGGATCTCCTCACTCAGCTCGTGGGTCATATCGGTGCTGATGAATCCAGGAGCCACGGCATTGCAGGTGATCCCTCGGCTTCCGAGTTCCTTGGCGAGCGACTTGGTCAGACCAATGAGCCCGGCCTTACTTGCGGCATAGTTGGCTTGTCCGGCCGCGCCGTGGACGCCGATCACGCTCGAAACGTTGATGATCCGTCCAAACCGGGCCTTCATCATCGGTCGGCTGAGTCCTTTGGCGAGCAGAAAGGCACTCGTCAGGTTGACCTGCAAGACCGTAGTCCAGTCCTCCTCCGACATCCTCATCAGCAAGGTGTCCCGGGTCACCCCGGCATTGTTCACCAAGATGTCCACCGCCCCGACCTCCTTGATGAGTTCCTCAACGGCTGCCGAGTCGCCCACATTGGCGCCGTGGGCGGTCGCCTCGCCCCCGAGCGCAGCAATCTCGGCGACGGTGGCTTCGCAATTCTTGGCGCTGGTTGCGACACACCGCACGCTCGCCCCTTGTCGCGCGAGTTCGAGAGCGATTTCTTTGCCAATGCCGCGACTCGCCCCCGTCACCAGAGCCGTTCGTCCGGCGAGAGTGCTCACGCCGGCACCCCCTGCAGAGCGGCAACCGCCGACTCGAGTGTCGCGCCGTCGACGACGGGAAGGCCAGCGGCCGATTTGTCGATGCGGCGGAGGAGTCCCGTCAAGACCTCTCCACTGCCGAATTCCAAGAAGGTCGTCCCCCCCATCCCGAGCATGACCCCGACGGACTCGGTCCATCGGACGGCGGACCGCAGTTGCTCCTTGAGTCCGGCGGCAACCGACTCAGAATCTTCGGCCCGGCTCGCCCGCGAGTTGCTGATGATGGGAGCGGACATCGGTCCAAAAGTCGCTTCGGCCAGAGCTTTCGTCATCTCTTCGGCCGGGAGATCCATGAGCGGACTGTGGAAGGCCCCGCTGACATTGAGAGGCAAAGCTCGCTTGGCTCCCCGCTCGGTCGCCATCACGCAGGCTCGCTGGACGGCATCGGTGTCTCCGCTGATGACGAGCTGACCAGGACAGTTGTCGTTCGCGACGACCACCACCGAGCCGGGGCGACTGGAATCCACGCAGACTTGGTCGAGGTCGGCCACCGTCATTCCGAGAATCGCGGCCATGGTTCCCGGCCGTTCGCGACCCGAGGCGGCCATGATCTGGCCACGCCGATCAACCAGCCGGGCGGATTGCTCAAGGCTCAGGGCGCCCGATGCGCAAACCGCTGCATATTCACCCACGCTGTGCCCAGCAAAGGCAATCGGGGCGAGGTCGGGTACCTCCGCCTCCAGCGCTCGGTAAGCCGCCATTCCACAAGTGAACAGAGCCAACTGGGCGTTTTGGGTTTCTCGAAGCTCCTCTTCGCTGACTTCGAAACAGATCCGGCGGATGGGACGATCCGTAGCCACCTCTACGGACTCGAAGACGTTCCGCGCGGCGGCAAATCGGTCGTGGAGTTCGAGACCCATTCCGGGGCGCTGCGAACCCTGACCGGGAAAAGTGGCGACCACCATATCTCTGGTTGTACCTGTACAAAAGCTCGCCGGGTACCTTTGGAACCTAAATGAACTCCCTTCTCGAGACTTTTCCGAACCCGGCTCCCGGGCGCCCTTACGTGATCTCGCACCTCTTCCCCGAGTTCACCAGCGTCTGCCCCAAGACCGGCCAGCCCGACTTTGCCACCATCGAACTGGACTACATCCCGGCAGACACTTGCATCGAACTCAAGTCGCTTAAGTTCTATTACAACAGCTTTCGGGACAAGGGGATCTTTTACGAGGCCGTCACCAACCAGCTTCTAGAGGAGCTTGCCGCCTCCTGCACGCCGGTCTGGATGAGGGTTACGGCACGATTCAATACCCGGGGCGGGATCAGCTCTGTGATCGTCGCTGAACACGGCAACAAACCCTAAGGGCTCTGGTACGCTCCAATCACGATGGCTAGACTCTCCATTGATCTCGACTATCTGCGACAAGTGTTGAGGGATCTGATCGAAACACCGAGCCCCACGGGGGACACGGAATGGGCGATTAGTTTTGTCGAACAAGAGTTGGAGTCGATGGGCCTCACGTCCGTTCGGACCACCAAGGGGGCTCTCGTCGCCAAGTTCGACGGGCTAGAGCAAACCAAACCTCGAGCGTTGAGTGCCCACGTGGACACCTTGGGCGCCGTCGTGGCCGAGATCAAGGGCAACGGTCGCCTCCGCCTCACGGCTCTCAACGGCCTAGAATGGAACAGCGTGGAGAGCGAAAATGTCTGGATCCAGACTCGACACGGTCGGCAGATCCGAGGTTCGCTGGTCCTTCACAATGGGGCGGTTCACGTTAACCGTGAGTCCGCAACAACCCCTCGAAAACCGGAAACGCTGGAAGTCCGGATCGATGACCGAACCAATAGCGCGGATGAGACCCGGTTGCTCGGGATCGAGGTCGGAAACTTCGTCTATTTCGACCCCCGACTCGAGATCGCCGATTCCGGATTCATCAAGTCGCGGTTTTTGGATGACAAGGCCTGCGTCGCGTGCATCTTGGCCGCGCTCAAGGCCCTCACCGATGCGGGCGTCCACCCGGCCCAGCGGACTCACGTCCTCTTCAGCAACTTCGAAGAGGTCGGCCACGGCGGCATGGACGGTCTGCCCGACGACCTGCAAGAGTATGTTGTGGTCGATATGGCCTGCATCGGAACAGGCCAGAACGGGGACGAGATGCACTGCTCGATCTGCATCAAGGACAGCAGCGGTCCCTACTCTCGACGGCTCACCGAATTTCTGCGCAACCTCGCCGAGCGAGAGGGCATCGACCTCAAGCCCGACACCTACCCATACTATGGAAGTGACGGTAGCGCTTACTGGAGAAGCGGAGGTCAGGCCGAGGTGGCACTGATCGGGCCTGGGGTCGATAACAGCCACTGCTACGAGCGGACCCACATCGAGGGCCTCAACGCCACCGCTTCCCTAATCGCCGAATATCTCATTGAGAATTAGAGGTTAAGGGCTAGGATTTCGGGGGTAGGATTGAAGAAGCGAGCGGGTGTAGCTCAGTGGTAGAGCAGGACCTTCCCAAGGTCAAGGTCGCGAGTTCGACTCTCGTCGCCCGCTCCAAAAAAGCTCCCAGAAACTCCCGAACATGAACGCCATGGTCCAGAAGCTCCGCGAACTTTGGGACCGATTGATCACGGCGCTCGCTTTGGCCGTCGGCCTTCTGAGTTTCAGCGGAGCCTGGCAGATGCACCGCCTCGAAGGACCGCGGATCCTAGTTTGGCTCTTCGTCGCCTTTGGAGTCTGCGTTTTGGCCGGCCTCTGGTTGCGGAGTCGCAAAGCAAAGCGCCCTCTCCGCTGACCATCAGCGGGAGAGGGCGTTAGCCACTTTCGTTCCGGGCGGGATTAGTCGCTCAGTCGAACTCCGCGGGGCTCCGTTTTGGTGATCATGATCGACATGTTCTCGGTGAACTTGTACTCAAGGCCAAGGGCGCTGGTCAGCATGTCCAAGGCTTGCTTGAGGGTCGTGTCGATCAGGTAGGCGTCGATGCGTCGGGCTTGGATGGTCGGATCAACCTCAATCCAAAGGTCGGCCTGGCGGGCAATCGCCTTGATCACCTCGCGGAAGTCGGTTTTGTTGAACCGGGTGGTGATCTTCTTGTCGAGCACCGACTGGGGCAGACGGCCTTGGAACTTGGGGTTCGTGGTCGTCGGAGTCGTGTCCCCAGCCATGGGGTTGTTGGGAGTCGTTCGGTTGGTCAGCTGGGTTTTGGGCTTGTTCGGATCGAGTCGGGTGATGTAGTAGATCCCGTTTTGAATCTCGAAGTCGAGCTTGGCCAAGCGGCAGATAATCGCGAACGTCTCGTCAAAGTCGATGTTGTTGAGTGAGAGAAAGAGATCGGTGCGCGGAACGTTTTCGATCACAAAGTTCTTCTTGCTTTGCGAGAAGAGATCGGTGATCACGTCACGGACGTCTCGGCCCTTGGAGGTGATCGTCACCATTCCAGCCGCATCGGTTTGGACTTCCTTGCTTCGAGTACCGGTTGTGGTTTCGTTAGTCTTGGTCGTTCCGCCGGTCCCGGTTGGGGTGTCCGTGGTGTCTTGGGCGATCGCGCTGCACGCAATCGCCATCAGGGCGCCGATCCACCAGAGCTTTTTCATCATCATGGGTTTCCTTGGGGTCATAAAGTGGCTTGTAGTTCAGGACGAAGACACTAGGGGACTTCGATTCACCTGGATTTGGCCAAATTGGATTCTTGTTCTCAGTCGTAAACCTTTACTTTCACTTGTCCATCTTCGTCGTTAACGGCCACTCGGTTGCCCGAGGGGGTGTTGGCCTTTCGTGTGGGATTGGACTTGGGTCGTGCGGCCCGCTTTTTGGGGGCTGCGGCCTTCTTGGGCGAGGCTGCGGCGGAGGAAGTCTTCAACGACTTCTTCTTGATCGTCCCGTCGGGCTTGGCGACTTCAAATTCTTGTTCGTCCATCATCGGAGCGGTGGTCCCGGCAGCGGCGGGTTCATCCGATCCTAGAGGAGCTTCGGGCTCAATGACGAGCTTCTCGGCCTTGCCTTCGGGCTCTTCGATCTTGAAGCCATCGTTCTTGGAGGATTTGGACTCTTCCTCCACGGCTTCCGCCTGCTCGTCTTCGGCCGCAAGATCGGCATCGGCGAGGGTCTCGCCTTTGGCCAAGACTCGTCCCTCGGCGATTCGAGGCGGACGCATGAGCGCGGTCATCGTGAGCAAGACCATTCCCAGGGCCAAGCTCATCAAGATCACCTTAAAATTCTTCTCAACGACCGGAGGGACCAATGCGGCGGGCAAGGTCAGGGTGATCGTCTTGGTCTTTTCCTTCGGAGCTTCGTCATCCTCGGCCTTGGGCTCGGCTCCGCCCGGGGCAGGACTTGGACTAGGGCTCGGACTCGGGCTTGGGCTGTCCGGTTCGGGTTCGGGCGCAGCCGCAACGGGAGCCGGGGCTCCATCCTCGTTGAGCATCGCCTCGATTTCTTCTGGAGAGAGGATCTTTTCGTCGGCCTTGAGATCCGCCAAGGGGTCGGCAGGGAGTTCGACCGGATCAGGACTCTCGGGCGCGGCCACGTCCGCCGCTTCGGCTTCGGCAATGACCGGAATCTCCGCTACCGGTTCTTCGACGGCCAGAATAGGTTCTGCTTCCACCGGATTCACGGCATCGGCAAGGTTCTCTTCATAGGTGCCGACTTGGCTCAAGATCTCGTCGAGAAGATCCTGTCCGAGTTCAACTCCCGAGCCCGCGGCTTCCATCGGCTCGTTGCTGATCTCGGGGACTTCTTCGTCCACAGCCGGTTCGATCTCGGCAATGGGGTCGGGGGCGGTTTCGAGAGCAGGCTCAGGATCGGCGGGGGCGGGGATTTCCGCCGATTCACCGAGCATCTCTTGCAAACTGAGTTTCTTTTCCTCCATCGTCTGCTGGCAGTTCGGGCAGATAGCGATGTGTTTTTCGAGTTGGGCAAGGGTGTCTTCGGGCAGCTCTTCGCCGGCCAGATATCGGGTCATCTGGGCCTTTGCTAGCTGACATTCGATGTTAACCAGGTCCATCCTTCACAACTCACTTGAGGTTTTGGAACCCAAAACTGGGTTCACGATTCAGTTATCGGCCCCCCTGGCAAACTTCTTTAGGTTCAATTTTCGTGGGCCGGTAGAATAGGGGTCTCCATGGACCTCAAATCGACACTGCATCTCCCTGATCCCGAATTTACGATCCCGATGAAGGCGGACCTTGCCCAGCGGGAACCAGGCATTCAGGCCAACTGGGATGCGGCGTCGATTTACCATGAGATCCAGAAGAGCCGAGCCGGGCGGAAGCCCTTCGTCTTGCACGATGGACCTCCCTATACCAATTCACCGATCCACCTAGGAACGGCTCTCAACAAGATCCTCAAGGACTTTGTGGTCAAGTCGAGGACGATGATGGGCCACCTCGCCCCTTATGTCCCCGGCTATGACAACCATGGCCTGCCGATTGAACTGGCCGTGCTCGCCGCTTGGGCGGAGGAAGTCAAGAAGGACCCGGCCCGACTCGCCGAGCTCGGATTTGACAGCAAGCCGAGTGACGCCGCACTCACGGCTCGCCTGCGCAAGGATCTGGCCGAACTCCGGACCCGATGCCGCAGCCACGCCCAGCGCTACATCGAGGTGCAAACGCAGCAATTCAAGCGCCTGGGCGTTTTTGGACTTTGGGAAAAGCCCTACACGACGATGGCCTACAAGTACGAGGCCGAGATCGTGCGTACGTTCAAGCGATTGGTCATGGCGAATCAGGTCTACCGAGGTCTGCGCCCGGTGCTCTGGTCACCCACCAGCCAGACGGCCCTGGCCGATACGGAAATCATCTACAAGGACCACACCAGTAAGGCGATTTACGTCGCCTTTCCGCTGAGCGAAGACCCGAAAGGAATCTTGACCCAGTACGGAGACGTCAGCGCCGTCATCTGGACCACGACCCCTTGGACGATTCCGGCAAACCTGGCCTGCGCCTTCCACCCCGACCTCAACTACGCCATCGTACAAACCTCACGTGGATTGCTCTTGATGTATGAGGGCCTGGTGGACCGGGTGATGGCTGAAGTTGGAATCGTCGGCCACACCGTTCTAGGTCGGGTTCAGGGAATAGACCTCGAGGGAATCGAGTTCAAGCACCCAGTCTACGACCGACATTCGACTGCGGTTCTGGCCGACTACGTCACTACCGAGGATGGGACGGGAATCGTCCATACCGCCCCAGGACACGGCCGCGAAGACTTCATGACTGGACTCAAGTACAACCTCCCGATTCTTTGTCCGGTGGATGAACGCGGAGTCTTGACCGAAGAGGCGGGCGAGTTCGCCGGGACTCACTACAAGCAATGCGATACCGTGGTGGTCAATCGGCTCCAAGAGCTTGGGGCCTTGCTCCACGTCAGCGACTATTTCCACAGCTACCCTCACGCCGAACGCGACGGCCAGCCGGTGATCTACCGCGCGACCCAACAGTGGTTCGTGAGTATTGACGACAACACCCTGCGGCAGCGAATTCTCGAGGCGGTTCATCAGCGCATCGAGTGGCATCCGGCCAACAGTGTAGGACGGATCGGCTCGATGATCGCGGGCCGCCCCGATTGGTGCATCAGTCGCCAGCGCCCCTGGGGGGTGGGGATCCCGATCTTCTACGGCCGCGAATCGGGCCGACCAGTTCTGGACCCGCAAGCCATCGAGTACGCGGCAAAGCTCGTGGAGCGCGAGGGGAGCGATGCCTGGTTCTTCCGCGAAGCAAGCGAGATTTTGCCCGCCGGATACAAACACCCGGACACCGGAGAAACAGAGTTCACCAAGGAAGTCGATGTCTTCGACGTCTGGTTTGACAGCGGGGCCACTCACCTCTGCGTGCTGGAAGGCAACGTGGAACCCGAATGGAAAGCGGAGTTGCCGGTGGATCTCTACTTCGAAGGGTCGGACCAGCACCGAGGATGGTTCAACACCTCGCTCGTCATCGGGGTCGGAACCCGTGGCGAGGAACCCTTCCGGGCCGTCGTCACCCATGGATTTGTCGTCGACGAAAAGGGCCAAAAGATCAGCAAGCGGCTTGGCAACGGGGTGGACCCGGTCGAGGCCTGCGACCAATATGGCGCTGACATCCTGAGGCTCTGGGCGGCGAGCGTCAACTACCAAGACGACGTCCCCATCGGAGCCAACATCCTCAAGCAGGTGGGCGAGCAGTACCGAACGATTCGCAACACGCTCCGGTTCTTGCTTGGCAATCTGAAGGGGTATTCCGGGGAGGCTCCCAGCGAGGTCCTCGACCTCGACGAATGGATCGTCGAGCAGACTGATCTGCTCGTTGTCGATGTGGTGGACGCCTACCGCAATTACGACTTCATCAAGGCTTCTAGCGCGATCCACAACTTCTGTACCAACGAGATCAGCAAGATCTATCTCGACGCAATCAAGGACCGGATGTATTGTGACGGCGAAGACTGGCCAAGCCGCCGGAGCGGACAATGGGCTTGCCACCAGGTCCTGGTCAAGCTCACCCTTCTGCTTGCGCCGATTCTCGTCCATACGTCGGAAGAGGTCTATGCCCGGATTCCTGGCATCGAGAAGCGGGTGAGCGTTCACCTTGAGGAGTTCCCCGAGGTCAGCGAACAGCGCCTCGCCAGCATCCAAGCGAGCGAACTCCAGCGCCGATTCGCCGAGCTGTGGAGCCACCGGGCCATGGTCTTTGCTCTCTTCGAAAACTGGAAAGCCGAAGCCCAGGTGAAGGATAGTCAGGGGGTGGTCTGCCAGATCACGGACCGACCCGAGCTGATCGAACTCCTCAAGAGCTTCGGTGAAGATCTGCCCAACTTCTATAAGTTGAGCTGGGTAGAGCTCCGCGAGGGAGAACCCGGAGCTTCGTTCGAGATTTCACCTTATCACGAGTGTTCACGGAGCCGTTTGCGCCGACCTGACGTTGAACAAGTGGAATACCAAGGCGAATCTATCTGGCTTAGCAAGCGCGACCAGAAGGCACTGGGGATTCTCTGATCGAGGAATGAAGAAAGTCCCCGTTCTCTATCTGTCCATCTTCTTGATCGGCCTTGCTCTCGATCAGGCGGTCAAGGCTTGGGCCCGTGGACGATTTGCCATCGGCGAGTCGCTTGCGGTGCCCTGGCCAGGTGTGTTCGAGCTCACCTTGACCTACAACAAGGGAATCGCCTTCGGACTGTTTCAGGGCGCTGGGGTGCTTTTTGTACCTGTTGCGCTAGGGATGGCCGGGTATGCGACCTGGATGTGCTGGCGGGCTCCCCAGCAGACAGGTCTTGCAATATGGGGTTTGGGAATGCTGGCCGGTGGGGCCATCGGCAACCTCATCGACCGGGTCTGGCTAGGCAAGGTGACCGACATGTTTTGGCTCCGTGCCATTAACTTTCCTGTCTTCAATATTGCCGACGCACTCATCACGGTGGGGGCAATCTTGATCGGGGTTCACATGGTTTTCGAGGCAAAACCTGAAGCAACGCCTCAAGAAAAGCCTATAACAAATACATAGGCCTCGCTCCGGTTGGAGTTGGGGCGAAAAAGGTTAGGCATGGAACAGAAGCAATCGCAAACGGGTCCAGAGTGGTTTTTCTTGGCTGCACTCTTCGCGCCAGCGGCCCTACAGGCATCGCGACCCCTCGGCGAAAAGATCGCCAACGGTCTGGTGGAGTTAGGACAACTGCTCCAGCAAGCGCTGGAGGAACAGGGGTCCACGAGCACGACCGCTGAAGCCGCCGCTCAGATCGCGAAGCACGTCCGTGCCGCGAGCCCACGGGTCGAGGAAGCCGTCGTTGCCTCCGCTCCGGTGGCCACGGTTACCCGCACCGAAGCTCCAGCCCCGGCTCCCGCCGTAGAGGTCCCGCTTTCGGTGAAGGAAGCGGCGCCCGCACCCAAGCCGACCGAACCCGTAGCAATCGCCAAAGAACCGGCCCCTGCACCAAAAGCGCCCGAAGCGGTCACGCCTCCCAAGGAGCAGGCGCCTGCGCCGAAGCCGATTGAGGCTGCGCCAACGGCCGAGGAATCGACTCCGGAGCCGAAGCCGACCCTGACGCCGACTGAGTTCAAGGAGCCCGCTCCAAAGCCTGATCTGCAGGTCGGTGATCTCGCAGCACGCATTGCGGCTTCCAGCGAGAAGACCGTCGAGCCTTCGCTCGACGAGATCGTCGCCGCCGTTAAGACGGATCAACCGCTCGCCGAGGCCCCAAAACCCGCGCCCACACCTGCGCCGGCCCCGGCACCGGTAACGCCGACGGCCGCCGCGACTCCGCCGCCCGTCCCCAAGCCGACAACCAAGGACGAGCCGAGCCTGGACGAATTGGTGAATGCGGTCAAGACCGATACACCCATCGCCAAGGCTCCCGAATCTCCGGCAACGCCGCCCGTTTTGCCGCTGGCCCCGACCCCTAAGGAGGGCGAGGACTATAGCCAAGCGCTGAAGCAAGTCGAAGCCTTCAAGCAAATTCCTGCCGCCCAAGCGGCCACTCCCGAGGCCGCCGCGCCTAAGATCGTCGAGACCCCGAAGCCGGCGCTTGGCGAACTGGAGGGCATGCACTGGCTTTCCGAATCGAAGGTCGCCGAGAAAGCCAAGGCCGACGAGAGTCTCTCGGATCTCCAGAAAGCATGGTTGACCGAAACCGGTACCGGCGAAACGCCGACGGCAAAGACTCCTGTTGAACCGGAAGCTCCCAAGGTTGCTCCGGCTGCCAGCGCACCTCCTGCGACTCCGACCGCAGGTCCAGCCCCGACGGTTGCTCCGGTGGCAACGCCAGCTGCCCCGGCTCCGGCTCCAGCTCCGCAAGCGACACCGGTCGCCTCGAGTGCTCCGGTCAAGACCCTGGGCGAAGCGCTTTCTGCCTATGCTCCTCAGCCCGCTCCGAGCACTCCGGCTCCCGCCCCCGATTCAGGTCCTCGACCTGGGCAAGTAGCCGCGACCCCGGCCCCGGCTCCCGTAGCCAGTGCGGTTGCTCCGGCGGTTGCCCCGGCCCCAGTACCGGCACCCGCGCCTGCTCCCACCCAGGCAACAGCCCCTCCGGCCAATACAGCTGCACCCACCGTAACGCCACAACCGAGTGTCAGCACGATCGCTCCGACGCCTCAAGTTGCGCCGAGTGCCCCGGCTCCGGCTCCTATGGCTCAAGCTCCCAGCGTTGCGGCTCCGGTAGCGCCCCCACAACTCCAGGTTTCTGGCCCTACGTCGAGCGCTCCGGCTCCGGCCCCGGCTCCCACGGTGGCTCCAGCTCCGCAAGCCCAATCCGCACCGGCCCCGACTCAGGTCGCTCCCCCTGCGGTGGCGCCCGCACCAGCTCCAGCTCCGACCCCGACTCCAGCTCCGAACCATCTGGGCGGACCGACCGAGGTCGCCACAGGAATCCCTCCCGCGGCTCCGGCTGCCCCTAATCAGCCCCAACCTGGGACCGAAGAGTGGCAAGCCCTCTTGACCCAGAAGGAACCCGAGCAGACGCAAGGTGGTACTGAAATGGGAACTTGGGACTTCGCCGAAGAAAAGAGGCGCCAACGAGAACTCCAAGAGCGAGGAATTGGCGTCGCCCAACCTCTCTCGCAAGAAGAGCCTCCGATCCGAGGGATCGATCCGCGCAAACCCGTGAAGGCTGGGTTCCGATCGCGGCTCCAGATGAAGATGCGACGACCCGAGCCGAAGGCGAAGTTTGCCCCCGGAAAGGGCCAGCCGACTTCTCCCGAAGAAGGCGAAATCGCGGCCTCGCCTGTGGCGCCGCCGACTTCATCGAGCGTCCCGGCCGTCAACCCAGACAACAAGCCACCGGTCCAAAGGAACCGCTACACCGTTCCCGAAGACTTCGACGTCGCCTAACCCGTCGACCCCCCATCGAAGCCCGGTTGAGTTCTTCTCATCCGGGCTTCGACAGTTTTGGAGATCGGTCGGAAGCCCCTGCCCTGACCAGGGACAGTTGCCGATAATCTAGAGAAGGTTTATCCATGGCGCACACTTCGGATCTGGCCCGCATCCTGACCGCCCAGCGGCTACTTACTCCCGATCAACTCCGTGAGGCCGATCAGCTCAGCACGACCACTCGCCGGAGACTGGGCCAGACCCTCATCGACGAGGGATTCCTCTCCGAAGACGTCCTCTTGCGGGCCCTTGCGAGCCAGCACCACATCACGCCTTGGAACCTTGAGGATCAACCGCCCAGCCAAGACGCTTTGGCCAAGATCCCGGTGGAGGCCTGCATTCGGTACCGGATGCTTCCGGTACAGGTTCGAGGGGACCTTCTTCTCGTTGCCATCACCGATCCCGCCCAGACCGAGTATCTGGAGGCCGCTCGCGCCCTTAGCGGAATGAGGGTCGAACCTGTCCTGGCCTATGACGACCGACTGGACGAGCTCCTGATGGCACTCCAGCAAGGCCGGATCGTGGGTGGAGAAGTTCAGCGACATGTCACTCAAGCCATGAGCGAGATCGGGACGCGAAACTCCTCACCGGACGGGATCACCGATGTCACCGAGGAAGCCACCCGACCGGTCGTCGGAATCGTCAACCAGATTCTTCAGGACGCCATCCGCCTCAGAGCGAGCGACATCCATATCGAACCATTTGGTGAGCGCGTCGAGGTGCGATTCCGGGTCGACGGGATGCTGCGCAAAATGCAGGAGATCCCCACCGAACTTCACCCCATGCTCGTCACCCGGGTCAAGATCATGGCCGAGCTGGATGTGGTGGAGTATCGCATTCCTCAGGACGGCCGGATGACGGTCATGCTGGGCCGCCGCGCGGTAGACCTTCGCGTGAGTGTCCTGCCCAATATCCACGGCCAACGAGTTGTCCTGCGGATCTTGGATCGTCAGGCGAGCCTCCGATCTTTGTCGGATTTGGGATTCTCGGAACCCAATCTCGCCCGATTCCGCAGCTTGATCCACAAGCCCTATGGCCTCTTGTTGGTAACGGGGCCGACGGGTAGCGGGAAGACCACAACGCTCTATGCTGCTCTCCAAGAGGTCCGAACCGGGAGCAACAATATCATGACCTGCGAGGATCCGGTTGAATACGCGATTCCTGGGATTGCCCAGTCGCAGGTATCCGAGAAGATCGGACTGACCTTTGCCCAACAACTACGGGCGATCCTCCGACAAGATCCGGACATCATTCTTGTTGGTGAGATCCGCGACGCGGAGACGGCCGAGACCGCGATCCGCGCCAGCATGACCGGTCACCTCGTCCTCAGTACGCTTCACTGTAACGACGCCATCGGTGCGGTCCCTCGGTTGCTGGACATGGGGATCGATTCAACCTTGCTCTCTTCGTCGCTGATCGGAGTGACGGCTCAGCGGTTAGTCCGTCGGCTCTGCGATCACTGCAAGACTCCGACCCTGCCCGACGAAGCCACCCAAGCCCTGTTTGTCACCCATCTGGGCCATCGGGTCGAGTCCCCGGTCTTCGTTCCGGTGGGGTGCCCGGCTTGCCATGGATCCGGCTATCGAGGCCGAGTTGGGGTGCACGAAGTCGTGACGGTCGACCGAGAGATGGAACACCTGATCGGGCATCGGGAATCGGCGGACACACTTTCCGCGGCGGCCTTCCGGGGCGATCATCAACCGATGGCCGGGGATGCCCTTGCCCGCGTGGTGCAGGGCGTCACGAGTCTGACCGAGGTCTCGCGGTGCGTCTTCTTGGCCGAGGACCCCACCTTCTTGCGGCTCGCCGCTTAACCCGAGAGCGCTATACTCCTAAGCGATGGACGAGCGCGGGACGACGTGGTACCGGTTCATACGCTGGCTCGCAAAGAACCTTGCCTTTGCGGCCTGGGGCGGGTTGCGCAGCGAGGGGAACGAACAGATCCCCACCACCGGCCCGGTGATCATGGCTCCCGTTCACGTTAGCCACCTCGATCCGCCTGCGGTTGCCTGCGGTATGGAGCGGGCCATCACCTTCATGGCCAAGGAAGAGCTCTTCAAGCCGCCGATCTTCGGCCCGCTGATCCGGAGCCTCGGTGCCTTCCCCGTCCGTCGTGGCAAAAGCGACCTGGAGGCGATCAAGTTTGCGATTGAACTGTTGCAGCAAGGGCGGGCGGTCCTAGTTTTCCCTGAAGGCCAGCGCGGAGACGGAGTGACGCTCGGCGAGCCGAACACCGGCATTTCAATGTTGGCGAAGCGCACTGGGGCGCCGGTGATTCCGGTCGGAGTGGTGGGGACCCATCTCGCCTTTGGCAAGGGTCGAAAACCCAAGCGAAATCGGATGAAGGTCCTTTATGGGGCGCCGATTCGGTTTGAGGAAGTCTGCCAGGGGATGCCAGACCGGGAAGCCCGCACCTACTTTGCCCAGTATGTGATGGAGCGGATTGCCGAGCTGTGCCGCGCTGGGGGGCTAACGGTCACAACCGCACCGTGTAGAACGCCCCAAGGCGAGAGCCCTGCTGCTCCCGAAAAATCCACTGTAGCTGAATATCCCGGTGGGGCCTGAATTCGATGCCGGCTTGGCCTGCTCGGAAGTCATTCTCGGCCAAGATCCGCCACTGGGGGGTCACCGGCAACATGAAGCCCAGGAAGACGCCGCGAAACCTCCCGGAACCGAATCCGACCGAGAGCTCGGCCGGGATCTCCCCTAGATAATCGCCATCGAGACCAATCCGATAGGTCAGGACGGCATAGGCGCTGCGGCCTTCGCTGGTGGCATTGCTGACGTCTTCGATCCCGGCCATTAGACCGGGAGCGGTATCAACCAGGGGCACGGCAAATTGGTAGGCCGCACTAAATCCGTACTTGTTTTGTCGACCCGGACGCTGGACGGCTTGAAACTCAATCTCGCCTGCATCTAGGACCGGAGCGCGAAGATAACCTGTGGTCGACCGGGGTGATTCGGGGTTCCAAAGTGCCCCAACCTTGTAGGTATTGCGCAAAACCTTTCGGGCGGTCGGGAGGTCGATATTGCGGTCCGCCGAGGCCGCGGCGCCGAAACCCCAAAGAAAAGCTGCGCCGAGTGCGAACCGTAAAAGTCCGCCGCTCCGGCCCAATGCCACGCCCTC
>QLAH01000323.1_pt1 | contig 30793 bp, 20 predicted proteins | sample 4693081 | NCBI WGS metagenome assembly QLAH01 (sample SAMN09425401, study PRJNA476045) | Lake water metagenome, whole genome shotgun sequencing project. | reverse complement strand
CCCTAAATCCCTCTCCCAAGCTGGGAGAGGGACTTTGAAGGACTTTCGGCTCCCCTCTCCCTCCTGGGAGAGGGGCTGGGGGTGAGGGCTAAGCCCATACTAAGAGACATCTTTGTGATCTACTGAGACTATGCTGATATCGATCTTGTGATCATGCCGCCTAGAGGCACTGGCGAGCCAAGATAGCATCAATCTCCTGGGGGGGGATGGGCTGGCTGTAGAGGTAGCCCTGGGCCTCATGGCAGCCTTTTTGAATCAAAAAACTGGCCTGTTCATCGGTTTCTACCCCTTCGGCAATCACCCGCAGGTTAAGGGCGTGGCCCAGGGCAATTACCGCTTCGGCAATGGCCATATCGTTGGCGTCTTGGGGGATGTCGCGGATGAAGGATCGGTCGATTTTGAGCTTTTCGATGGGCAGTTGTTTCAGGTAGCTGAGGGAAGAGTAGCCCGTCCCAAAGTCGTCGATGGAAATTTGAATGCCAAGGTTACGCAGGGCTTCCAGTTGTTCAACGCTGTCGCCAGAGCCTTCCATAATGAAGCCTTCCGTCACCTCTAACTCGAGGCAGGTGGGGGGCAAACCACTTTCCCCCAGGGCCGATTGCACCAGCGCCAGCAGGCCATTATGGCGAATCTGCGGCCCCGCAATGTTGACGGCGATGCGGCCAAAGGACAGCCCCCGATCCAGCCATGTTTTGCCCTGGCGGCAGGCGCAGTGCAGCACCCACAGGCCAATGTCGCGGATCAGTCCGGTTTGTTCGGCCAGGGGAATAAATTGCACTGGGGAAACCAACCCCAGTTCGGGGTGCTGCCAGCGCAACAGCACCTCTAGACCCACCAGTCGCCGGGAGGTCAACTCCACTTGGGGTTGGTAGACCAGGTAAAATTCCTGGCGGTCTAAGGCTCCCCGCAGGGCATTTTCCAGCAGCATTTGCTCGAAGGTGACAGCCATCATCTCTTCGGTGTAGAAGCGGTAGGTGTTACGGCCTTCATCCTTGGCTTGGTACATGGCCGTGTCGGCATTGCGGAGTAAAACCGACGGATCATGGCCATCACTGGGAAACAGGCTAATGCCCATGCTGGCGGTCACATAAATTTCCTGGTTGTGGAGTTGAAAGGGAGCCTTGAGGGAGGACAGCAGCTTGTGGATCACCGCCGTCACGTTTTGGGCATGGCCAACCTCCTCTAGCATCACCACAAATTCATCGCCACTGAGGTGGGCTACGGTGTCGTTGGTGCGTACCGCCTGCTGAAGGCGCAGGGCAAACTGGCGCAGCAGGGCATCGCCAGCCCCGTGGCCCATGCTGTCGTTGATGTGCTTAAACCGATCAATATCGACAAAAATGAGGGCTAGGTGGGTGTTCTGGCGCAGGGCCAGGTTGAGGGCGTGGTGCAGCCGATCATTAAATAACAGCCGATTGGGGAGCCCCGTTAGGGGGTTGTGGTGGGCCAAATAGTCGAGCCGCTCTTGGTTTTCCTTGGTGGTCGTGATGTCGGAAAAAACGCCCACATAGCCCGTGGGCTTACCCTCGGCGTTGCGCACGGTGGTAATGGTGAGCAGGCTGGGGTAGATAGTGCCATTTTTGCGACGATTCCAGATTTCCCCGTGCCACGATCCCTGGGTAACGAGGGTTTGCCACAGGGTTTGATAAAAAACTGCATCGTGGCGGCCCGAACGCAGCAACCGAGGTGTTTGGCCCATGGCTTCGGTGCGACCATAGCCCGTGATCGCTTCAAAGGCTTGGTTGATATCGAGAATGTAGCTCCTTAAATCGGTAATGACCACTCCTTCGAGGGTGCTTTCAAACACCGCCGCCGCCTGCTGAAGGCGCTCTGAGGCCGCCACTTGATCGGTAATGTCTTGCAGGGTGCCCAGGGTGTGGAGGGGCTGGCCATCCTTGCCATAGCGGGTTTCGCCCCGTTCATGGACATGCTTGATTTGGCCGCTGGGGGTAATAATGCGGTGAATGTAGCTGTAGGGCAGGCCCTCGGCGAGGGCCTGTTGGTAGGCGGATTCTAGCCCCTCGCGATCCTCCGGGTGCACCCACGTTAAGAACGATAGGTAGGTATTGCCAAAATCCTGGGGAGCCACCTCAAAAATCCGAAACACCTGATCTGACCACAGCAGTTCTTGGGTCGTGTGGTCTAAATCCCAACTGCCGATGTTGCCGACCCGCTGGGCCTCCCGCAGCCGTTGTTCGCTGTGGGCCAACTGCACCAAGGCCCGTCGCCGCTGCACCAGTCGCCAAATTTCGTTGGCAATGAGCTGCACCGTTTCCACGTCGGTGTCGGTATAGTGCTCGGCTTTGTTGCCCACCCCTGCCAGCATCACCACCTGGCCATTTTCCATCACGGGCACCGTGAGCAGCCGTTGCAGGGGGGCATGGCCCTCTGGCAAACCGCGCTTGGGGGCATAGCTGGCATAGTCGTTAAACACGATGGGCCGCTGTTGGCGTAGGGCGTCGGCCCAAATGCCCGCCTGGGCGACGGGATAGTGGCGGTCGTAGGCGGCTCGGCAATAGTGGTCGAGGGTGCGGCGCGACCAGGTGACGAGTTCGATGGTTTGCTGATCGTCGTTAATAAAGTGAATGAAGGCAATTTGGCTGTGGGTCAAGTCCTCCGCTAGTTCTTGGCCGTGCTGCATAAAGTCGGCTTCGTCGAGGGTTTCGGCGGCAACGGGCAAATCGAGCAATGCCTCCGCCCGCTTCACCTGGAGCGCCAGTTGTCGCTCAATCTGCTGCCGTTCGGTTAAATTGAGCAAGCTAACGGGCAACCGACGAGCCGCCGCCAAACTGTGGGGCACAGGAAACCGAATCAGGGTAAAAAGGTCGGTTCCGGCCCTGGTTTTATAGGTGACCTCAGCGGAAAAGGCCGACTGCCCCTCCCACATGGCCTGCACGCTCTCTACAAACGACGCCAGTGCCGCCTCGGAAAACTGCCCAGTAAACGTGGACAGATACTCCTCCCGCGTAGTCACCCCAAACAGGCGCAGGGCCGCTTGGTTGATTTCCAACACCTGAATTTGGCCCAGCCATTGGGTGACTCGGTCGGGGTGGTGGGCCAGATAGTCGCGCAAATTGGTGACGCCATCCTGCCGCAGCTTGGCTAGGTCGTTATAGATGGCCGAAACATCCTCCAGCATCAGGGCCGTTTCCGAGGTCTCAAACATACTTTGGAAGCGGGTTTCCGCCTCCTGAACCTGGGCATTGGCCCGCAACCACTGACTCACCGCCCCCTGCTTTTGCCAGTAGGCCACCGTAAAGCTGATGGCCGTGAGTGCCACCACCGCCGCTAACCCCTGCAACGCCCTGAGGCTTTCTATGCCGTTCTGATCGGGATTGTCGATTAAGGCAACGCCGCAGATGGTGGCGGTGAGCCACAGCAGCCCCACCGCACTGACGCCCATGAGCTCGAACCGAATGCCTGCCCACATCAGCAGGGGCAAAATGGTATAGGGATAGGTGAGGATGGGCATGGGGGGCTGATCTCCCACCAGGGGGTTGGCCCAGTGATTGCACTGCACCCAGGCTAGCCCCGCCGCCAGCATCAACAGCCCCAGAAACTCGGCCCACCGACGCCATTGGCGGCCCAACAGTTGACCCCCTAGGCGATGGTAGGCCACGATGCCAGGGGCCACAAACAGCAGCCCTAGGGCCACCGCACTCGACCAAGCCTGGTGTACCATCCACCAAGACGCGGCATCAGACAACTCGGTGGCCGCCCAGGCCGCCGGAACCGCCGAGAGCCAGGGCAGCAGCCAGCCCACCCCTAGCAAAAATGCCACCACCTGCGCCACCGAGGCAAACCCCTGGGCACCGCCACAGAAACGCTGCATCCACAGCGCCCCTGCCATGGCCTCTAGGGCGTTGATGCCAAAAAACAGCACCACTAGCAGCGGTGCACGCCCCAGCCAGACCACCTCTAGCGCCAAGGTCAGCCCCCCCGCCAGCCCCAGCCGCCAGATCCACTGAGACGGGGGCACCACCACCAGACAGCCCAACAAAAATCCACCCACGGGCCAAATCACGGCGGTATCGCTGGTGGCGTAGCGCAAACTGAGACTAAGTCCCAGCAACACCCCATAGAGGGCGGCAAAAGAGAGGGCTGTAAAACTCAGCCCTTGCCGTGGGGCTAATAGATATCTAGCCATGGCTTGTCATCTTTGATACACCACGGCTAACGTGCCTGCGACCCCCCAACTCCTTCTCCAACCTAGGAACGCCTCCCCACCTTACACCGAGCCTTAACCGTTGACGGCTTTGCTTTTCCAACCTATTTGGGCTAACCCATTTTAGGCACAACCCCCAAACCTTACTCGCCAGTCTTAAGGAAAATTCCTGCTATCTGTCAGCCCATCCCTATGGGAAGCTAGCTTTGCCCCTAGCCTGATACCAAATCCGAATCCCATAACCCCGATTCCCAAAAGGCAGAATTGTAGGATGCATGCGCGGCTCTACCCCCTACCGGGCTATGCCCTGACCACTTTAATCAGCCGCAATGCACCGTTGAGAAATCGAGGGTAGCCGAGCAGGATTTGGTATTACATCCCATGCAAGACCGCTGATACAGATCTCGAATTTATTTAGGCCAGCCTGGGAGATCCCCCTAAATCCCCCTTGGAAAGGGGGACTTTGAAGCCGATCCCCCCTTTTTTTACCTGAGTTCGGGATAAGCCAAGGAATGCCATCTTTAGAAACCTGCTTTCGACTTGCGCTCTAGCCCTCACCCTAAATCCCTCTCCCCAAGGGAGAGGGACTTTGAACCTTCTAGATCCCCTCTCCCACGAGGGAGAGGATCTGGGGGTGTAGCTTGCTTCCCGCAGGGTGGGCTACCAGGGGATCTGGCCACGATGTCTAACCCGAACGGAGGTTTTTTTAAGGGGGGGTAGGGGGGATCGGGGGGATCACCCCCCGGAGCAACCGAGGAATAGAAATTAATGTAAAGGCCGAACACATCAAATTAGTTACAAAAGGTTTGTGAATTATCGAACAATCACGCAACCCAGTCTATGAAGTTCTGACTAAGATGGAACCTAGAGGTGTTTGCGAACGCCGCGATTTCGGAATGGTTTGGCTGCGGACTGACAATGTATAGAGCATCACAGGGCTGGGCCACCATCAAGCGCTGAGTCCGGTGTTTCGTACTTGGGAGCAAGCTGAGATGTATAAAGCATCACTGTCTAATCCCCCAGGATACCCTCTAGGCTCGGTTGGGGCCAGGGCGCGATTCCTCCTAGGAGAGGATCGATAGTCCGTGTAAACCCTGATCGCTCCGCTACAATATCTGGGTATTTTGGGGTTAAGTCCTGATCTGTTCCCAGATATTCCCCTTGACGAAGGGGGAGGGTGTCTGCATAACCCTTGGAGCACAAGCCAGCCTGGAGACAGGTCGCTACTCAGTTACGTTGTCGCGGTGAACATAGGTCTACGGTGGAATGGCCCTAGGGTGTGGGTGGTTCGGCTAAGCCGCAAGACTTAGGTTTCGATAGGTTCCCTGTAGAATCGCTACTCCAGCCGAGTATCTGGTTTTGTTGTTTGGCAAATCGGTTTTAGAAACATGCACTTTCACCTGCTTAGGAAAATTCGGCGGTTTCCGAAAACTGCCCTGAAGCGGTTTGTGAGCGACCTACTGCGGCTAACGCTGCTCAGCAATCGGCCTCGGCGCATGGCCCAGGCGGGTTTTGTGTTGCCCACCACGGTGCTTTTGGTGCTGATGGTGGTGCTGACAGCCACCGCATTAACCTACCGTACGCTCAGCCGCAGCCAAATCAACATTGCCGAGAGAGAACAGGTGAGGGTAGCCAACGTGGCGGCCCCAGCCATTGACCGAGCCAAGTCTAAGATTGAATTTATCTTTACCCAAGACCCACGTTACACCAGCGGTCTGCCCACGCCAGATGTGTTGGCTAGCCTGATGCTAGATGAGCCGTACCCTAACACGGTCGACCGTCTTGTAACGGACAAAGATCCTTTCACCCTGCCTGACGAAAAGCGGATTGATATCAACGGCGATGGTAAGTTAGACAACGCCTGGGTCTTTACAGACAGCAATACAACCGAGCAGGTCGCCTATTCCATCTTGGTGGAATCACAAGGTCGCGATACTTCCACTCTGCCGGGTGGCAAAAACTATACCAGCGTTAGAGCAACTTCCCCTATCAATATTGATAAAGCCAAAGCTTTGGTAACCCGCACTGGCCCTGTAGCAACCACGGCACCTTCTTCCACCTGTTTGAATGCACGAGCAGAGTCGGGCTGGGAAGTAGTTGATCGGGGTAGTAGTGCCTCGCTGCAAAAGAACTTTCAAATTAACGTTTTTGTTCCAAATACTAACAATGTCAACCGCACCGTGCAGGCCTTTGAGTTTCAGCAAGCGCGGATTGCCGAGCGGGGCAACAAGTGGGCAGCCTGGTTCCGCTATGACCTAGAAATTTATCCTGGTACAAGCTTTGCCATTAATGGCGCGATGCACACCGACTCTAACTTGATTGTCGGTGCCTTTGAAAGTAATTCAAAATTTGAGTCGTTTAAGATTAGCTCTCAGAATTCCTGTGTGTATGGGAAGGAAGCTTCTGAGATTACCGTGGGTGTTGGTTCCGCTGTCAATCCTTTCCAAGGGCAGATTGTTCGGGGTTCGGTGGTAAAGAGCGGCAGTAGTTCTGGTAGTGGCTATGAAGCCACTGGCACCGATGGAGACGGCAAAGCTATTTTTCATATTTGGGACGGTGATGATCGTAAACCCATCACCGACAGAAGTTTAACCGGTCGAAACGACTCAGTAACCAACACTGGCAACCCCGCCGACATTGCAGTAAACCCGCTGCGACTTTTTACCCAGGATAAATTATTCCCTAATAATCCGAACAGTTGGAGCCGCAACACATCTGCATGGAATAGCAATCCCATTAGCACTGGCGAACGCATCCTTAACCGCCAAGTGGCTAAGCCCTTTGTGGATGATCTTTTTCGGGCTGACAACCGCTGGGGGCCAAAACCTCGCTACAGCGAAACAATTGCCAGCTTAGATATTACTAATGCAGCAAACAACGGTAAGAAGATAGGCGATCCCATTGCCGCATCTCTGGATATGCTTGATGATCCCGTGCAAGGCTTAGATGGCTTTTGGGAAAGACAAGCTGTTGCTAACGGTCTGCGACTAATTGTGGGCGAACGTCTAGAGCTAGGCAACCCCCGGCAGTGGAACTTTGAGCCATGGCGGAACGCCAATCCTGAGGTGCGCCAGCCAAGCGGAACCCCAAACCCCACTGATCGCCTTTACCCTCCTAATGCGGCACCGCAAGTAGCCGCCACTGGAACCAACGAAGCTGTTGGGGCTAACCAATACCGCCAGAAGATTTCTCTGCGAGATAACCTCTCAGCAGTACAAAGCATGGTCGTCTACCACTACAAAAAAGATAATGGGGCCTTCCCGGCTGCCTGTATTGCTTTTACGGCACACCCCGGTACCCCCACCACTATCGCAAACAGCAGAACCTTTGCCCAATGGCTGAACGGTACAGTAAAAGTCGATTTCTTTAGGGGCCAAGGCACCAACGGTTGGGAGTTTCAGTACAATCCTAACTTTGACACGCTAGCCGACTTCAAAACGGCCATTGGTATCAACGAACCTCTCGGCATTGCTCTGCGTAACCTGGCCTACTTTGCAGGCGACCCTAATGGTGGTGCTCCGTCCTTCCCGGCGGTTCAGGATAACAATGTTCACCCCTTCCCGTACCAAGCTATGTGGGGCGATTTTTCTCCCCTGAGACGGATACTAGACGCCTATGATGCGGCCTCTGGTACAGCGACTCAAAAGTATGATGCGTTGAGCGCTGCCGATCAGGCCACCCTACACAGCGCCGCTTGTACCCTGAGCTTGCTAGCCTACAACCTTCAGGAAGAGTTGAACGAATATGATGCCATATCGTCCTTGAGCAGCTTTGACAACCTCACGAGCATCAGCAGACGGGTTAATAACTTGGTTGGCACGATTGCCCAATACATCCGCCAAAATGCTCCCCCAGACAACGACTTCGATTCAGGGACAGGGTCGTCACGGATCTCGCTAATCGCTCGATTGGGGCAGTTCAACCTAGATCGCACCCAATGGATGGAAAATCGCATCTACAACATCATCAGAACTCAATTAGCCAAGCGAGACGCGAGTGGAGAGATTATTCGCAATGCAGATGGGCGGCTGATTCTCGTGCACCCAACGACTGGGGCTGAGTTGATTGATGGCACGCCCCTCACCGATGGAAGTAATAACATTCTCTTCGACGCAGAAGGTGTCATCAGTGGGGTCATCACGCCCTATAACGGCAACGCCGCCACCTTAACTCAGCTCGCAACCTGGGCCAATCAATATCTGCAAAATACGTTTTTGAGCGGCCAAACCTTGAGAACCAGCACGGCCCTTCGCGACACGCTGCTGCCTGTCAACCGAGATAGAAGACTGGGTGATTTTGTAGAAGATAATACCGGGAAAAACCTCGGTGGCGCGTCAGAATACTTCAACAAAATTACCTACACCCAGTGGACGCAGTTGTTCCCTCACGGTACAGGAAGCATCTCCCAAACTGATGTGGACAAATTTACCGACTTTGCCACTCGGATTAACCGCATTTACTCCTTGGTTCGTGACCGCGATCGGGGCTTCAGGGCAGGCAAACCCCAAAAGAACTTTACTCCTGGAGGTACAAGAACCTTAGGATGGGATGATCAGACGGGATATGTTGTCAACGTAGACTATGGTCCAGAGAGCAACGCGTACAACCTTTCGCTGAAAACCAACTGCGATCCCAACGTCTTTCGAGCTGTCATGCCAGACGGTGCCCCCCGTAACGTTGGCCTTGGTGGTCTGGTAGGTTGCAGCGTGCAGGAGGAAATGACCATTCGTAACCCCTCCCTGTACTACCTCTTCCCCCTGCAAGACCACTCCCACTTCGGCACGGGATATCATCTCCAACCGGGCGCACCGGGTTACACAGGGAGCCAGCCGGACGAGGAATACATTACCCAAACCTACGTCAGCAACCAAAACAGCGCCTCGAACCGATACAGGCCTGTGAAGCTTTCTACCGAAACCTTTGACAACGACATCATTCGGGCCGTGCGCCACATTGCAGCGGTGCCCGCCTCTCGAACAGACCTAAGCACTTGGGTGACTCCCGCTAGCTTGGCGTCAGCAAATACCCTATTGCCCACAGCCGCCAGTGTTAATGCAGAAAATCGAGCCTTTAGCATTAACCTTTGTGGCCAGCAACAAGCCTGTTTCGACGTGAGTGGAAACTTGGTGACCAGCAACTTAACTGGAGCTACGGTTTCCTTCCTAGACAAAGGGATCTTTGATGGCCGAGAACAACTGGCAGTGCGGGTAGCGGATATCGACTTGAAACGTCTGACTTCCACCAATTTTTCAAGCACCATTACAGAAAAGTGGATTCCAGATACCGAGTGCGTTCCAAGTGCGACCGTAGACTGCAACCTCTCCAGTGAAGGAATTGTCTATGCCTTCCGAGAAGATGCCGTGCGAGAAGACGAAATTGTACGGCCCAAGCACAGCAGCACAACAACCTCGGATAACTGTCTCACCATTGCCAACATCACCTCAGGCAACTGTCTGATGGTGACTACCCCCGGCAGCGAGAAAGATCCACCTCTCACCAATCAAGGCATTAGCCTCAAGCCCGTAGACTTTGTGGCCGACCCAGATCGTCGTCCCCATGGCTTCCGATTCCGCAACGGAGCCGACATGAGCAATGGCAAAACCCGCAAGGTAGGGATGACCTTTGTAACAGACAACAGTGTCTATATCGAAGGCGACTTTAACCTCCACAGCACAGCGGGCACAATCGCCACAGTGATTGAGGAGTTTACCGACAAGATTAATGATAGGGACTGGACAGCAACCACTTTCATAGACGATTTTTATGACGGGCGCACTGTTGCTGAACTCGATCCTAATTTTGCTAAGCGTGACACCGACACCTGGCGTCCGGTAGAAATCTTGGCCGATGCCTTCACGATTCTTTCCACAGACTTTCTAGACGGTTCGGCTGAGAATACCTTTATCAACCCTCGTCCTAGTAATCCGGCGTCAACCACCACTTCCTACATGAACCAAACCCGACCCACTACGGCCCAGACTGTGGTGCGGGCAGATACTGCCACATCTCCAGTTTGGATTAACCGTAATGGCAGTGCCTTTGTTGGTAGTAGCCCAATTGAGAGCCTCAGCACCGTTGCCTGGACGACCCTAGAGGATACGGGTAATCGAACTAGAAACCTCAACCTGGTAACAGCCCCCGTTCGGGTCAATGCCGTGTTCATTTCGGGGCTAGTGCCTAGTCGCCCTCGGCAGGGCTATGGTGGTCTTCACAACTTCCCGCGTACCATCCAGCACTGGGACAGCAACGCTAATAAGAAAGCTCTCATCATTAACGGAGCCTTCTTACAGCTCAACTTTTCCACGGCGGCCACTGGCCCCTATGAACACGATGCTTGGGAACCGGGTTCCACACCTGACGGGGATCAAGATATTGGCTACTACATCGCGCCTACCCGGCGTTGGGGCTACGACCCTGGGCTACTCTACTATCCTCCCGCTGCTGCCTCTCGTCGATTTGCCGTCGTAGGCAGCCCCCGCAGCGAATACTTCCGGGATCTCCCAGCCGATGACCCGTATATCACCCTGCTGCGCTGCGCCGAAGATAAGGATGGCAACCCCATCTTTACCGATGCCAACATTCGTGGCACCTGTCCCTCCTAAGTTCCGCACTCCCTAGCCCTCGTTAGGGAGACACTCCCCCCTTGTGCAGGACATCCACCATGCTGATGCCATTCCTCTCAAAATTTTCTTCCTCTCGGCCCACGCCCCAAGAGCAAGGGCTTACCCTCATTGAGTGTTTGGTGGCCATTGTGATGGTGGCCCTAGTGGCAGGTAGCATTGCCCCCGTGATGATCATTTCTGTGGCTAGCCGGGTCAATAGCCAAAAAGCCGAACAGGCCCTCGGGTTAGCCCAAGCCGAAATAGAACGTACCCGCACCCTCGTAGAACAGGGAAACTACACCAACGCCAATCTGCCCCCAGTTGGCAACAATGCCTCAGGGGTCGTCCCTGAAAACGCCGATATTTCATCCGTGCTTGGCCCTGACCTCAGCGTCACCAATTCCACAAGCTTTGCCTTTACGGTTCCGGTAGATATCAACAGTGATGGGCGCAACGATTTTCGAGTGCAGCGGTTTCGTTCAGCCGGCTACACCACGGGCGCAGCGAGTACACCAGTTGCCTTCACCATGGGGGTTAGGGTCTACGATGCCCAAGTCACAGGCACAGGTAATTTACCCACCGATGAAGCTTCCATTGGCCCCACAGGCGGCACCGGTGAACGTACTCAACGGCCCCTAGCCGCCCTATATACCACCATTGCCGTGGGCGACCAAGAGGGCTCGTTGTGTGACTTAATTCGCTACATCAACAGCCAACAGGCTAGCCCTGCGGCGTCTACGGCCTTAGCCCTTCCCCCAACCTGTTTGCTAGGCTCTACCCCATAAACCAACTATCGCCTTCCGGGCAACTCGCTCCCGGCTGCCTTGACCTTAAAGTGCCCTATCCGTGTTAAGGGATCTCCCCCCATGGCCATCCAGTCTCCTCTGCACCTCACCTTTACCCGCTGGCTCTTGGGCCGCCGTCGGTCGTCAGGCCAGGGCTTTACCCTTACCGAGCTGCTGGTATCGCTCATCATGGGCACGCTCATCATGGGTAGCTTGCTCTACCTAGTGGTAGAACTACTAGGGGTAAACGCTAAAGAAGAACGCCTCACCAGGGTGCAGCAAGACACCCGCCGCGCCCTAGACTACATGAGCCGCGAAGTTCAAGAAGCCGTTTTTGTCTACGCCAACCCCACCGACGTCACGGCCCAGCTTACCGACGTAGGAACCTTAGGCACTGCCGTTATGGCCTTCTGGAAGCTGAGCGATATTGAGATTCTAGAACCTACAGCCGCAGGCACCAAGACCGCCTTAGGCACCTGCCCCACAGGCAAGGATGAGGAATGCGGCATCCTACGTCTTCGCCAAAGTGGCTACAGTCTAGTGGTGTATTTTGTGCAGACCAACAATGCTGCGGGCATTTGGGCTGGCCCCAGGCGCATCATTCGCTATGAGCTATCGCCCTACGCTCACGTGGGCACCCTCACCCTCAATACAGGCTATCGAGATCCCACCCTACCGGGCAACAGCTTTGAATCGTGGACGCGCGCTACAGGCAGTGCGACAACCGATGGTGATTCCGCTGTCCTTACCGACGGCATTGATGCTCACAACGCCACGGCGACCGGGGTAGCCTGTCCTTCAGGACTCACGGCTTTTCCGACCACCAACGCTAATAACTTCTTTACTTGCATCAACACAGCCACGACCGGGGTAGACGATAACAAAACAATCTACCTATTCTTGCGGGGCAGCATCGCCCAAAATGACGGCAGCGGTCGCCTCACCTTTGGCCCCATAGGCACGGATAGCGCACTACCCACCCTTAGCACCGAAGTACAAATTCGAGGGGTGCTCGAACGAAGCAGTGGCTGAAGCGTTTTCCTGGGGCCGCTGGGCTGGACGATCTCCAACCTTTATCTATAATCCGGTGTTGACTATGCGACTTTTAACTTCCCATAAAACCAAGCAAACCGCCGGGTTCACCCTGATAGAACTGCTGGTGGTCATCCTTATCGCCGCTATTTTAGCCGCCATTGCTGCCCCAGGCTGGCTAGGCTTCATGAACCGCCAGCGGGTAGGGGCTGTGCGTAGCGATTTGGTGCAGTCCTTCCGATCTGCCCAGATAGAGGCTCGCCAACGGCGGCAAGACGTCACCGTCACCGTTACCAATGAGAACAGTCTACCCACCCTGCGCGTCAACGGTGCGGCCCAAGTGCTCGGTAGCGATAACGCAGGCAATGTGCAACTCACCGCCTACAGCATCAACGCCGACGGCACCAGAAACACCGCCACCACCAGCATCAGCTTCGACTACCAAGGCATTCCCATCGGCAATAACGTGCCCTTTGTGGTGAGCATTTCCACCACAGGTTCTAGCGCCCGCCAGTGTGCCATCGTCGCCAACCTGCTAGGCAGCATCAAAACCGCTGAAGGTGCTGCCTGCGACAACCCTGGCCTATAAATTGCCTCCAATTTCCTTCGGTCTACCCCACAGCTCCTTCCATTAACCTCAGTTCGGGTTAGACATCGTGACCAGATCCCCTGGTAGACCACCCTGCGGGAAGCAAGCTACACCCCCAGCCGCTCTCCTCGTGGGAGAGGGGAGCTAGAAAGGCTCAAAGTCCCTCTCCCTTGGGGAGAGGGATTTAGGGTGAGGTCTAAAGCGCAAGCTGGAAGCAGGTTTCTTAAGATTACAGCGACTGGCTTATTCCGAACTCAGGTTCCATTAGATCATCTCCATTTTTCAGCGAAATGAATTTACTTCCTCTTACGCTTATCTTCGTTTGCTTCCGAATCTGGTAGCGCATTGACGCACGAGACGGAGGAGCTAAGCTGTTAGGTATCTAAACTGCGTGTGATATATAAAAATATCGGAGTAAGCTACGGGAGTCAGGCATTATTTAACCTTGGAAGAAAAGCAAGATCTTCAAAAGCATCTGACGCTGAACATTCCAACGATGTATTGGGGTTCGCTTCACATAGACGATAACATTAGTCATCGGTAAGATTCACCTATCTAGACTTAACACCACGGGTAATCCAGACATGGCCCCAGTCCTCTTGCTATTGTCCTAGTCTACTCACCCTCCCTATGCAATCCCCCATCGACCGCATCAAGCTCTCTCAATCCGCCAAAGACCAACTGGTTAAACTCAAGCGCGTTACCAAAATCTCTACCTGGAATGTGCTCTGCCGCTGGGCGCTGTGCCGATCCCTAGCAGAACCGTCGATTCCCTCCCCGGTTCCCATTCCCGCCGACAGTAACCTAGAAATGACCTGGCAGGTTTTCGGTGGCCCCATTACCGATCCGTTGCTCATTGCCCTTAAGCAGCGCTGCTATCAAGACGGGTTAGGCACCGATCCCGAAACCTTGGCCAACCAATTGCGCCTACATTTGCACCGGGGCATCGGCTACCTGGCAGGCGATCCTAATTTGAAAAATATTGAAGACTTTTGTAGCTTGAGTCTCACGCAATCCTAGCGCATTCCCTATACTCAGAACATCGAGAACATCCCCGCTACCGCAGGAGGCGACATGGTCTCAGCCTTGGAAGCTATCAAATGGAGCCTAGATGATTATCACCGCATGATCGATGGGGGAATTTTGACAGATCGGCGGGTCGAATTGTTGTGGGGAGAAATTGTTGCGATGGCTCCAAAGGGAACGCCCTATGCCCACGGTTGCAGAATCAGCTTAATGGCTTCAAAGATGTCAATCAGCGCCTCTTGATCACGCAACATAGAACACTTTTGCTGTGGTTAAGATATTGTTCCGGCGAATCCAGTTATGACTTTGCTCAATCGCTTTTTTGCTCACTAGATCAACACTGCGGTGTAGCAAGCTTTCAAGTTCTTCCTTCATCTGGATTTTTTCAATCAGTCCCCGTTTAGCCGTGGGCAAGTAGGCCACTAGCACATCAATATCGCTACTGCTAGTGAAATCATCTCGCAAAACAGATCCAAACAGAGATAACTCTGCCACCTGCCAGCGACGACAAAACGCTGAGAACTGCTCTGGGGTAATGCTAAGGCGCTGATAAATATCTAGGTTAGAACTATGGTTTTCTAGAATGGAGTTATGCATAGTCACTGACCCTTTTCTTAATCATTTTTAGCTTAGCAAGAAACCACCTTGCTAAGAATCGATATGCTCAAATAATAGCGGCTGCACACTGCCATCGGACAAAATATCGGGTAGCCACTCATCACCCCGGTGTTCGGTACCGTGCCATTTTTCGGGCCAGGTTTCAGCGGCGACCAGTTCCTTAATGCGGGCTAGTTCTTCAGCGTTGATTAGGCTAATTTCGGGCTGTCCGGCTTGGGTCGCTCCGGCGTTGACCTCAGCCTCAATGCGGAGAACTTCCCCCAGCATCCATTCCCGCGTTTCTAGGGTTAGTGGCCCTAGGCGGCCCTGTTTTTTGGCCAAAGAACCGTCCTTTTTAACTTCCCCATGCTTGCGGAGGCGATACTGGGGCTTTTTCACCTCCCAATACAGCGGGCGCAACTGTCGCAACGGGGCTAGGTACGTCCATTTGGGGTTGGCTAACACCCGCTCTAGGGCGGCATCTTCCTGTACCAAGGGGCACCCAATGCAGCCCGTCCGCGCATTGATCGATTCTGTTTCGCCGAGGTCATCTTGGGGGTCGTGGCCATAGACTTCTGCGATATCAAAGGTGGGGTAGCCCAGTTCCACATCGGCCTGCACCAGCCAGTCCCACACATGGCAGACCCGCCAGTGCAGCAGCGGCGCAAGCACATCGGCTACCGCATTGGAGGTGGTTTGCTGAAACCATCCCTGGCCGCACTCGCCGCCATCCTTGGTGCAGCTTAGGGCAATGCGTTGGTCACGGGCGGCAGATTCGCCAATGCGTACCCCCGTCAGCATGAGAAACTTCTCACCCCGATCTTGGCGCAGGGTTTCTAGCTCCCGCTCCATGCTCATCACCTTAAGCTTGGGCGTACACCAGCGGAAGGTGTTGCTGGGTGGTGGTACCCCTCGGCCCAGCATGTAAACAAAGTAGCGGTGATCCAGCTTGGGCAATACCACACGGGTATCAAAGCCTTTTTCCTGGAGCTTGCTCAGCAACGCCATGGCAGCATTGTGCAGCGGCGGCAACTCCTGGCGGGTATCGGCGTAGAGCACGGTGATGCTCTCAGGGCGAGGCACTAACCCCTTGTCGAGCAAATCGGCTACTAGGGTGACGGTGGCGCTAGAATCCTTACCGCCGGAGAAGGCAATCGCCCAATGGGGATACAACGAACCATAGTGGCGCAGCGACTCCGCTGATAGCTCGATACTGCGGTCTAGCGACAAACGCTCGTTTTCAAACAGGCTGAGCGTTTTCATCCCAGGTAAACTCCATCCGTAGGGCTATTCTAACGGGAATAGGTCGTTAGGGTCTTCGAGGTGACAGACATGGGAAATAGCCCTCTGTGCGCTCTTTCATCCGTAGTGCAGCACTGCCAGAAAAGCCCCGTGGGCAAATGTCTACCCAGTGCCTTTTACGTTCACCACTCGGCTCTACCCTGCCTAGATGAGACCCTACAGTGCCAAGAACAGCACGCCCGCCAGCGGTTGGCGGCAGATCATCCCTTTACCCTGGTGAAGTTCCACTTCGATCAGCCCAGGATCTCCTACCTCTACTATCCCGACTTCGACCCCGACCCCCACCCCCTACTGCGGGCCAGCACCATTGTGGATTTGGCCACGGGCCGCATCGAGACCCGCGACTATAGCGATGCCCCCAACCCGCCCCTGCTCCACCGTAAAGAAACCTTTGTGGCCCCCGACTATCCCTACTACGTCACCTTCGCCCATCTCACCCAGCAGCAAGTGGCGATGGGCCTACTGGACAACTCCCGCGAAATCGGTACCCAGTTGAATTGGGAACGCCGCCTTGCCCAGCAGGGCCTCGAAATCCATAATCATGCCCTGGCCTGCCCCATCCAGGCGGCGCAAAAAGCCAAGCCCAAAATTCAACGCCACAAGGCGGCCATCTCCCGCGTCACCGCCTCAAAACCCGTCCGCCTTGCCGTCGAAGCCGGACTCTTCCCGCCCGATAGCACCTACTTCGACTATGGCTGTGGCCACGGGGCCGACATCGACTATATCCACCGCCTAGGGCTGAACAGTGCGGGCTGGGATCCCCACTTTCGCCCCGATATTCCCCACCGTGCCGCCGATGTGGTCAACCTGGGCTACGTGATCAACGTCATTGAAGACACCGCCGAGCGGCGAGAAGCGCTGATCAACGCTTGGGGGCTGGCCCAAAAAGTGCTGATCGTGGCCGCCCAGGTGCTGATTGACGACCGCACCCGTGGGGTGATTGCCTACGGCGACGGCATTATCACCAGCCGCAACACGTTCCAGAAATACTACGAGCAGGAAGAACTGAAAGCCTACATTGACCAGGTATTGGGGGTCGATGCCATCCCTGTGGCGTTGGGCATTTACTTTGTGTTTCGCGACGAAGCCCAGGCCGAAGCCTTCCGGGCCGCTCGGTTCCGCTCCCGCGCCACGGCCCCCCGCATTCGTCTCAAGGTCAACAAGTTTGAGCAATACCGGGATCGCCTCCAGCCCTTAATGGATTTCTACACGGATCGCGGTCGCCTGCCCACGGTGGAGGAACTGGGCGTCGAAACCCTGGCCCCCCTCCAGGACACCTTTGGCAGCATCAAGCGGGCCTTCACCGTCGTGCTGCAAGCCACCGATGCGGGGGAATGGGATGCCATTACCGACAAACGCCGCAACGATTTGTTGGTCTATCTCGCCCTCAGCCACTTCGGTAAACGTCCCAAATTCAAAGACCTCTCGCCCGACCTGCAGGCCGATATCAAAGCCCTTTTTGGCAGCTATCAGCAAGCCTGCACCGCCGCCGACCTAATGCTGATGAGCCTGGGCCGGATGGAGTTGATTGAAGAACGCTGTCGGCAAAGTCCGGTGGGTCAGCAGCGGCCCAACTCCCTCTGGGTGCATGTGTCGGCTCTGGATCAACTGGATCCCCTGCTACGGCTGTACGAAGGCTGCGCCTCCCGCACCATTGGCCGACCCGAAGAAGCCACAGTGGTTAAGTTCCACGTCCAAAAGCCGCAGATTACCTACCTAGAGTTTCCCAACTTCGACCAAGATCCTCACCCGGCCCTCAAAACCAGCATGGCCATTTCCTTGCGGGATCTCCACGTTCGCTACCGCGACTACGACCAAGACAACCCGCCCCTGCTGCATCAAAAAGACCAGACCCTCGCCCCCGATTATCCCAACTACGCTAAGTTTGCCAAGCTTAGCCAGCAGGAACAAAAATGGGGTCTGCTGGACGACGTGAAGGCCATTTTTGACCGTCGCGGCTGGGAGAAATGCCTGCTAGAGCATGGGGCCGAGCTGCGGGGGCATCGGGTGGTGCGGCGCAAGCAAGCCGATTAGAGGCTAAATTTGGTCGGTGTTCCTTTGGCGGTGAAGGCCCAGATATCCCGCTTATGTTGGGGGCCATAGCTAATGTGAATCGGGCGATCTGTCCCGTAAAAATAGAGCGAATCAAAGGGCAGCCCCTGAGCCACAATCCACCGCACCAACTCATCGCTGGGCAGGTCTAGGATTCTGAAATCGCAGGCGGCCCCCAGGCGATTGCAGTAGTACCGTCCATTCCGGTTTACCTCGTGGGCCATGTGTTGATCCAGGCTGGGGGTGGCGATGCCGTACTTCTTTCCGGTAGCGGGGTCTTTCTTGGCTAGCCATCGCTTCAGGTCTGCCGAGCAAAAGCCGTAGGTCAGATGGAAGCTATCCTGGCCAAACTGGTCTATCACCGGGTCAAGGATGAACTGACACAGCGCCTCCAGAGCAGGCCAGGTTTCCGCTAGGTGTTTGGGAAATGGGTCAATTTGATCGGCAAACCGCTGGTAGGTCTGCGTACAGGTGCAGAACTCCTCTAGGGTCAGATATCTTCCCAGACTTAGGTTGAGCTTAGTATTCATACAGCTATAGTCTGCACCCAACAGGCCCCTGCCGCTCAGGGCTGGAAGGGGTAATCAAGAGAGAGCATCTCTGGCTTCTGAAATCTAGTACGTCATCTAGGGAGCGGTTGTGGTTGTGGACTTCTAGAGTAGGCGTGAAGTTACGTGTTGGGATTCTCTAACCCCAAATCCACACATGACCCGAAATAGTCATGCAGATCAACACCTCCAACGCCTCTGTTCTAGGTCGTCCTTCCACGGGCCAGCGATGTGCTAACGATCCCAGGATGCTGGTCGATACCGTGCCCAAATTGAGCGTTGGCGACGTAAGCCCCTTGGGATCTAGCCTAGAATCTACACGCTGGCGGCTTCCCTAGCCAGGAACTTTTCCAGTTCGGTTAGGGCATCGGCATCTACCTTGGTTTGCATGGGGCAGAATTTGGGGCCACACATCGAGCAAAACTCGGCGGTTTTGTAGATGTCGGCGGGGAGGGTTTCGTCGTGGTATTCCTTGGCCCGTTCGGGGTCGAGGGATAGCTCGAACTGTTTGTTCCAGTCGAAGTTGTAGCGGGCGTGGGACATGGCATCGTCGCGATCCCGCGCACCGGGGCGATGGCGGGCAATGTCGGCGGCGTGGGCGGCGACATTGTAGGCGATCAATCCCTGGCGTACGTCTTCGGCGTTGGGCAGGCCCAGGTGTTCTTTGGGGGTGACGTAGCAGAGCATGGCGGCTCCGCTCCAGCCTGCTAGGGCGGCACCGATGGCAGAACTGATGTGGTCATAGCCAGCGGCGATGTCGGTCACCAGGGGGCCGAGGACGTAGAAGGGCGCTTCGGAGCATTCCTCCATCTGCTTTTTGACGTTGTAGTCAATTTGATCCATGGGCACATGGCCGGGGCCTTCTACCATCACCTGTACGTCGTGTTCCCAGGCGCGGCGGGTGAGTTGGCCGAGGGTCTTCAGTTCGGCAAGCTGGGCCGCGTCGGTGGCATCGTGCAGGCAGCCGGGACGGAGGGAGTCGCCCAGGCTGAAGGACACATCGTAGCGCTTGAAAATTTCGATGATGTCGTCGAAGTGGGTGTAGAGCGGGTTTTGCTTGTGGTGGTGCAGCATCCAGCGGGCCAGGATGCCACCACCGCGAGAGACGATGCCCGTAATTCGGTCGCGCACCAGGGGCAGGTGTTCGATCAAGATGCCAGCGTGGATGGTTTGGTAATCGACCCCCTGCTGGGCGTGCTTTTCGATGACGTGGAGGAAGTCATCGGCGGTCAGGTTTTCGATGTTGCCGTGGACGCTCTCTAGAGCTTGGTAGACGGGCACTGTGCCGATGGGGATGGGCGAGGCGTTGATAATGGCGGTGCGGATGGCATCCAAATCACCGCCCCCGGTGGAGAGATCCATCAGGGTATCGGCCCCGTATTTGACGGCCAGGTGCAGCTTGGCGACTTCCTCATCGATGTTAGAGGAATTGGGCGAGGCTCCGATGTTGGCGTTCACCTTACATTTGGAGGCAATGCCAATGGCCATCGGCTTCAAATTGGGGTGGTTGATGTTGGCAGGGATGATCATTCGCCCCCGTGCCACCTCGTCGCGAATCAGTTCCTCCGGCAGGTTTTCCTGCTGGGCCACGTAGGCCATTTCTTCGGTGATGATGCCTTGTCGGGCATAGTGCATTTGGGACACATTGGCGTGGCCCTGGCGCTTGGCAATCCATTCCGTTCTCATGGTGAACCTCTATAAAGATGCAGCGCTAGAGGATGAGCAGGTACTCAGGGGAGATGAGGTTTAGTCACAGCAAGACGATTACGCGATCATGAGGATCTCTGATAGTCAGACCAGTACCGTTGCAACGTCCCGCAACAAACGCGACGTTCTCCTACGGCAACCCATGACCCATGAGCCTAGGCCCGTGGGTCATCGACTGTCCCTGGTGTTCTAGCCGCTAGCCAGAACACCACGCTATGCACTCGTCGTTGCGATCTGAATGACCTCAAGCAACGCTTCCCTCCGCTGGTATTAACCAGGTCAGGTTCTGAGGGTATGATCTCAGTCCGATTTCTCAGACACCCCTAGCTTGCTCGTATGATAGCACTGGTTCCTAAAGCGGGAACCTCAATCTCCACCTCCAAACCCTCGATCTCGAACACCCAACACTCCGCCACCGCATCATGACCATGCCCACCTTTGCCACTGATCGTGACCTCGCCCTCGCCCATCACCTCATGCAGCCCTGCCTGATTCGCATTATCGACAACCTCCGCAAGGCCACGGAAAGTCTAGATTGGCAAAGCGAATATACCCAAACCCAGCTTTGGCCGGAGGGGACTACCGAAGCCCAAAAACAGCAGGTAGCGGATTTGTCTGCCGAGATTCGTCAAGCCTCGGACGAGGCCGTCTTGCAGATTGAGCAGGCCTTGAGCCAACTGCCCGCTCCCACGTTGCTCTATCACCTCCGCCTTACCCAGGGAGATCGGGTGGCCATGCTGGATGTGTGGGAGCTATGTTTTCACCTGTGCTGCGCCGCCTACGATCCCAATGTGCCCGTAACCGTGGATGCTGGCTTGGTCGATGCCGATGGGGAGATTGATTGGATTACCCTAGATGAAAAGGCAAAATCCTTAGTAACGCAAGCCTTAACGAAAGCGACCGCCTAGGTAAAACGAGTCCCGCCACAGCGCCGAGAATTGCCCAAGATCGGGCTATGTCGATCCCACCGATCTGTATAGTTCTCTTTGATGAAAGCTTTCTCGACAGTCGATAACTCCCGACTCCCCACTCCCGACTTCCCACTCTCGACTCCCCACTCCCCACTCCCGACTCCCCACCTTCCCCATGCTCGACCTGCACAACCACACCACATATTCCGACGGCACCCTTTCCCCAACCGATCTGGTGAAAGAGGCGATCACGGCAGGAATTAAAGCCCTAGCCATTACCGACCACGACACCCTAGCGGGTTGGGATGAGGCGCTCTCAGCGGCGGGGGATGCCCTAGAAATTGTGCCGGGGGTGGAATTGAGCACCACGGAAAATGGACGGTCGCTGCATGTGCTGGGGTTTTATCCGAATCGGGAAGCGTTGAATCCGGCTTTACAGGAGCGACTAGCGGTACGGCGGCAGCGGGCGGCAGCAATGGTAGAACGGCTGGCGGAACTGGGCTATCCGATCACCTTGCCTGCGATGGAGGGCAATCGGGCACCGGGGCGGCCTCACCTGGCGGCGGCGATGGTAGCGGCGGGCTATGCCTCGTCGATGAACGAGGTGTTTGACCGTTGGTTGGGGGATCATGGCCCCGCCTATGTGCCCTATGCAGAATTTTCGGCGGCAGAGGGCATTCGGCTGCTGCGGGATTGTGGGGCCGTTCCGGTGTGGGCACATCCCTACCTGTTTCGGGGCGGCACCGTGGAGACCGTTTTGCCCAAGTTAGTCGAAGCGGGGTTGATGGGGCTGGAGGTCTATCACCCTAGCCACAGCCCTAGCGATGTGCGACGGCTGGAGGCGTTTTGCCAGCGCTACGGCTTAGTGATGACGGGGGGCAGCGATTACCACGGCCCCAGCCCCGACAGTCAGCGGGCTAAGGATCAGACCCGTCTCAATCAGCTTCGGTTGCCCACAACGCTGCTCGAATCACTGCGGCAGGCCAAAGCCTCTCTACAGGCTGCTGTCCATGCTCAATAGTCTGTTGGATGTTCTGGGTCAAACGCTGCCCTGGAGCGATAGCTTTCAAAACAATGGGTTTTGGGTCGTCTTTATGGCGGGGTTTTCCCAGGCCATTGCCCAGAGCATTATTTTGTTTGTGAATCAGGTGCGGCCCCTGCGGTTTGCCATTAGCCTGGTGTTGGCGGCGCTGCTGTTTGTGGTGGGCTATGGAACCTGGGCCTTCAGCATTTGGCTGGCTAGCGGCTGGCTGCTGGATGCGCCGATTCCCTTGGCGGTGATTACCCAGAGTTTGACCCTGGGCTATTTGCCGCTGACCTTGAGCTTTTTGGGAGCCCTGCCCTACCTGGGGTTGCCCGTTCTAAGGCTGCTGGCGGTGTGGAGTTTGCTGGTGGTAGTGGTCAGCTTTGAACAGTTGGCCAACCTCTCTGCCCCGCTGGTAGTGGCCCATGTGGGGCTGGGCTGGGTGGTGATGCTGATGCTTCAGCAAACCGTGGGTCAACCTTTGGTGAGATTTGGCCATTGGTTGACCAACCAGGTGGCGGGGGTGCAGTTGGTGGTGGATCAAACTCAACTGCGGACGCTGATTAACCAGCGGGCCATGGCTGAGGGCTGGGGAACAACGGAGGGGGGCTCTCCATCACCGGAGAACTTGTCGAAGAAGTTGACTAACCCCGATTTCACGGCAAATCTGTCGAAGAATGGCCCTCAATCGTCGAATTCCGTGGATTCAGCCGATGAAACGGATTCAACGGCTTATTCAGGCTTTTCAAGCCCCCCCCCACGGGCCGAAGCTCAATCACGTTTGACGACATCACGCCAGCAGTGGTTAGCCAAGGCCGCCCTCAATCCTCAGATGGTGTGGCTGCGGCGATGGTTGCGTTTGTTTGCCATCTACGGCGGATTAGCGCTGTTGACCCTAGTGATCAGCCTCGCCCTAGCGCCTGTGCGCGACATTCTGTCGCTGGTGTTGAATCGCCTCAGCTTTACCCGCTTGCCCACCGGGCCACTGTTTGAACTGCTTTGGATTGGCAGCTTGGCGCTGGTGGTGGCGGGGTTATTGGCCCCCTTAGAAGCCCTGGGCTGGTGGGCCGGATGGTATGGCGACCCCGTGCAAACCCTGCCGCCCTTAGAGACCTCGAATCTGGCGAACCCAGAGGCTCCGGCGATTCGCCGCTACCTCGTGTATCTGGATGGCATCAACCAGGCCACGGCAGACTACCAGCCAGCGGTGGCCCAATACCTGGTCGAGCTGGAGCAGTACCTTCCCGCCGATATGGCCCTCGTCAAAGGGCTGATGCCCTACTCGGTGCTGAACCGTTCCCTTACCCAGGGGCGACCGCTGGCCTTCGTTTGGCGTTCTACCAAGGCCATTTCCAAGCGGTTTGCGGGCTGGGTGGGAATGGTGATTAACCTGCGTAACCTAATGATTGTGGCGGTGTCGGCAGACTCGCGCTATGGCCCCATCTACAACCAGGGCGTGGCCCAGCGGGTGTACGAAAGCCTAGTGCAGCAGGGCTATCCCCTGGCAGGCGGCGTGCCCCTCACCCTGATTGGCTACAGCGGCGGCGGCCAGATTGCCATGGGTATCATGCCCTTTCTGCGGCGGGCGCTGTTTGCCCCCATCGAGGTGATTTCCCTGGGCGGCGTGATTAGCGGCAACGTCCGCGCCCTAGAAGCCGAGCAGCTCTATCACCTGGTGGGCGACCGCGATAGGGTGGAACGCTTGGGGCCAATCATGTTTCCCCGACGCTGGCCCCTGATGCGCCTCTCTTACTGGAATCGGGCCAAACGCCAGGGCAACATTAGCTTCATTTCCCTTGGCCCAGTGGCCCACCAGGTGCCGGGAGGTGTGGTCGATCCCAACGCCTTTTTGCCCGATGGTCGCAGCCACCTTCAGCAAACCGTGGATCTCACCCTGGACATTCTGGTGGGCGATCTGCGGCAGCAGCTCGATCTGCAAAAGGATGACATCCTCACCAAGGGCAACTACTACCGCTACCAAACCGCCGACTTCAACCATCCCAGCTTCTACCCTCCCGGTATTGCGCCCCCGGCTCCCTGGTATCGGCCCGTGGCCCCCTGGGTGGGGCGGCTGATTTTGCCCGCCCTGGAAGCCCGCCACCCCCAGGGCGATGTGGGGCTAGAAGTCCTCCATGCGCCGCCAGACTATGCCGACTGGATTGGCCAGGTGGTGCAGCTTCACTGGCAGCCCGACCCCGACTTTCGGCGCGAGTTCCAAATCGTCAGCCGCGACATTCACTTCAGTGCCGATGCCGAGGCCTCCCACCAGGACGGGCTAATTTTGCCGACTCGGTTGAACCACTGGCGCGTGGTGATGCCGCTGGAATCCTTGGCGGGGGCGCGTCCGGTGGATGATGTGGTGGTGCAGTTGCCGGATTCGGTGACGGTGGAGTGGGTGTGGCCCTCACCCCTAGCCCCTCTCCCACGGGGAGAGGGGGACAGGAGTGGTGAAAGCCCTAGGTTTTCAGGGAGAGTCTTGCGGTTGACGGTGACTCAGGAGCCGATTCAGACCGCTGGGCGGTTCTATGCTTTGGTGCGGTTTGTGGAGCCTGTAGGGCCGGAGCGGTTTCGGGTCGTGCATTTCAACCCATCCACAGGGCAGTTTGATGGGCTGATCGAAACCCTGTGGTTGCCGACGGTGGTGCTGGATATCAACGACACTCCAGCCTCGGTCAATCAGGATTTGGAAAAGTCTTCCTTCAACCAGGATGGCTGGTATGTCTATGGGGCCTGTGCGGCCAGCGGCGAGTTTGTGGTGCAATCCCTGCGGCCTCGGCGGCTGTTTCAACTGCGGCCTGGGCGGTTCGTTGGGAACTATCGCCAGGGACGGCAGTACTTGGAACGGGAATCTTGGCAAAATCTCGCGGCCAAGAAAAACACCATTGAATCGGTGTTGATCGACCCTCGCTGGGCCAGGGCCGAGGAGGCCGCCGCCCAGTGGCAGGAGGGGGATCAGGCCCTATTGGTACATGTCTATGGCGGCATTGGTGGGGCCAAGGCAGAACCCGCCACCCAGGGGCCAGTATATTTTGGCCATTTTTCCTACGGCATTGCGCGGGTGGTGCGAGAACCCATCGCCAACGAGCTTCAGTTTCAAATTCACTACCACCAGGTTTATACCCACAATCGGCGGGGGCTGATTGCCGGAACGCTGGATTGGACGCTGTACATGGGCGACCGTCAGTGGGGCTTTGTGGGTACTCGGCCCGTGTCGGATATTTTGGTGAAGCTACCCGCCTACACCGAACCCTTCGACTTCACGAGCAGCGCTTGGTCGGCCTTGGATGATCTGTGTCTAGAACTGGAGGTTATGACCGCCCGCTACCGCATCGGGGATGGCAACGGCGTCACCTACATTGGCCCTGCCAACAACTGCGCCCAAGACTCGAACCAGGCCCTCTACGCCAGCGCCAAGTACCTAGAGGAGGCCATTATGGCGCACCGAGACAAGCTCAAAGCCTGGGAAACCCGCTACCCCCACCAAGCCCAACAGTTGCGACGGCTGATCCGCTTCCGCAAGGCCATCCAGCGGCGACTTTTGCCCTTCGGTAGCGCCCGCGCCGACTGGGAAACCGCCAAAGACACCCTCGGCAGCAACCTCTCCGACTATCCCCTCGAAACCCTGGGCCGAGGGCTGCTAAGCTGGCGCACCATGCTGCCCCGCAAGGCTAGCGACACCATCACCGAACTCTGCCTCGACCACGGGGCTGCCCTCTGGGTCTTACGCACCAACCAAATCGGCGGCGAAAATCCCGACATCGAACCCGTCGCACCCTTCACGCTATAACGATCTAAGCTGAACCGCCCTGAATGCTTCTGTCGCTCCGTTCGCTTTAGCGGGCTGGGCGATCACCACGAAGCAGTTTGAATGGGTCAGTTCCAGCGAGGTTGTGCGACCGTGCTTTGAGTATTTCCAGCCGCTAACAGATCGAGCGGTTGAACTACGCCAATTCAAGTTTGAAGTGCAACACCTGCTCAAATCCGCTTGCAGCCATGGATCTAATACTAAGCCCTATGAAGGAGACCTATAGCCTGCTGTGCTGTGCTGTACCGTGTTCCTGGTTGTGGTCATCACCGCGAAGGCTGATAGCGGCTCTGAGACAGAGTGTTGCACTTCAGATTTGAATCTGCGATCTATTCAACGGCTGGAGCAACTCTGTAGATTGTTCTGGAGGGTACAGAAGTATAATCTGGCCAAACTATGACCACGATCTCTCGTGATTCGCGTAGATGGCTCCAATCAGCAGAACAAACTCGATTCCCACAGACTAACTCTGGGAAGGCATCTAAAACTGGAAAATTTTCTACGCTAGTAGGTCGCCATCCTTTTCTTATCAACTCTTGTCGATAGGTAGAGTATTCGGGCATACTTTCAAAGGGTATAGATGCACCGTCATAGGGGGAAGATGTTTGAGCCTCTAGCCTTGAACTAGTCCCCAAAGATAACAAAGATATGCTTGCAAAAGCAATGACAATACTAAAGCTAGATAGCTTCTTAAGCTTGAACATTCTCAATCCTGACAATAACTTACGGAAAGACTTCATTAATCCCACCAACCTCTAGCGTAGTGAAGCTCAATAAAGTTGCCATGAACCCAGCCCGTATGACCTGACAGAGGAAACCTGACCCGAAACCAAGTTTCACAATTAGTACTGAATGCTTGTCCTATTACTTGAACTGCATCGCCAACTAATCCATAGCCATTAGCATCAAACCGAGTCCCAGGGCCAGTTCTAACGTTGACGCGACTACCTTGTTGGTTTCCAGTAATGTAAGCTGGTTCTGGCTCAACAGGTTGATTCTGCTCAACAGGAATATGAGTATCCATAGAGGGAACAGGGCACGTCACAACTGTTTGACTATAGGCAGGAGCGATAGTTGACAGACAAACCGTTGAAAAGCAAACGCCAAGCGAGATGAGAGTATTTTTCATTTTGACCTGCGACAGCTATATGCAAGAATTTATCAGTCAGAAATTTGAAAGGATATCTTTTAATCATGACCTACTCAATAAGTCAGGAGCATTTTCGTTTAGATACTTCTTAAAGTCCTCTTTTGCGTGAGGGTGTTTACCACCATGATTTATATCGGGAATCGGCCAAGGTTGCTTTTTAACTTCGTAGGATATTGCTCGATTGGTTGCTACAAGGCGGGCCAAATGTTCACAGTTCCAACCCAACAATCCATATTCCCACTCCCGAAATCTCTTTAGGGCACAGATTAAACGTCGAATTGTCTTTTCGGGCGGGAAAGCAATATCGTCTATCTTTCTAACAAATTTAGCCTTGACATAATAACTATCAAAAGGCTTCATCCCCCTGCCAGTATCAAAAATCTTATGATCTGATAAGCCTATGCCATAGTGCCAAAATCCATCATGCCCCTTCCAATTAAGGAGTTTTCCATAAAATTGACTCGAAGGATCAGCACAAATACTGATTTGATTAACAACCTCTTCAAGTTCGTGTTGACTAACACTCATGATGATTCTTGAACTAGAAGCTTAATTTGTTTTAGGATACTCTCCAAAAATAAAGATTTGGGGAGGAAGCCAGAGGGAGTAGTCAAGACTTTTGTGAATTTTCATTAAACCCATAATAATATTTGGTCTAATCAATTCGTGTTCCTGCCCTACGGTGTCCGGTCCGCAACCGACTTCACCCAACTGGGGGCGTCTGCAACGGGTGCTCTCGGTTTCCCAGTAGACAACAGCAATGTAAAACCTAGTTCTACCCCCAAACTTCCGACAAGGTGAGCACAAACCCCGGCAACACATCCTCTCCAGAGAGTTCTTCCGGCTGGTTGAGGTATTCCGTCGGTCGGCCTAGGCGGTAGATTTGCACCTGCTTTTCTGCGGGGTCAATCAGCCAGCCCAGGCGTACCCCACAGTCTCGATACTCCGCCATTTTGCGCTCTAGGGTGGTGAGCTTATCCGTGGCGGAACGTAGCTCAATCACAAAATCGGGGGCGATGGGCAGAAACCTAGCGGGGTCGGGGGCGATGGCTTCAATGCGGGATTTTTCCACCCAGGCCACATCCGGCGACCGATCCGCCCCATTGGGCAGTGAAAACCCAGTGGAAGAGTCGAACACAATGCCGAGATGGGTTTGGCGATTCCAAAGGGTTAAATTTGTGGTGAGGTCGGCGTTGCGTTTGCCAGATTCCCATCCAGTCGGGGGCATAAGGATCAACTCTCCGGTGCTGCTGCGTTCTAGGCGCAGGTCTTGGTTGACTTTGCACAGCTCATAGAACTGCTCATGGGTGAGCCGCACCACTGGGTCGAGGGTTAGGGTTAGGGTCGTCATGGCACCGAGGGCGCAAAGGATACCCTTAATCTAGCAAGCAGGGTGGAGAACAGCGTTACCATCAGCAGAGAAAGGTTTGTCGGGGCTAGAATTTGAGGAAACAGAGGTGAAGTATGGTTCAAGTCACCGTCAATGTGCCGGAAGATTTTGTGGCCGACCGTGATGCCAACACCTTGGCCCAACAGATGCAACTCGCTGCGGCCATCTATTGGTATGCCCGTGGGGAAGTCTCTATGGGCAAAGCGGCTGAGTTTGCAGGGCTAGATCGTCCTCAGTTTCTCGATATCTTGGCCCACGAAAAAATCGATGTTTTTCAGGTTGATTTTGACGACTTAGCCGAAGAGCTGTCCCGTGACTAACGCTGCTTTACGCAAAAAGAATGCGCTATGCTGGAGTTAGCATATCTTACAGAACTTAGCAATAGAGGCTGTGCTGTGGCTTCTCTAAATCAAATTCAGGCATTTAGTCAAAGAGTAGTTGATCAGTTTCAGCCTGAAAAGGTTATTCTGTTTGGCTCCTATGCTTATGGGCAACCAACGGAAGACTCTGATGTGGATTTATTGGTAATTTTGCCGTTTGAAGGGTTGCCTGTACGTCAGGCTATCGAAATTCGGCAGCATATTCCGGCTCCTTTTCCGCTAGACCTCATTGTTCGTACTCCTGAGCAAATTCAACAGCGATTGGAGATGGAAGACTTTTTCATTCAGGATATTTTGAATAACGGCCACGTTCTGTATGAAGCCAATCACGCAAGAGTGGGTTAGAAAAGCCGAGGCTGACTTTGCCACTGCCCAGAGAGAATCACAGGTTGAGCAAGATCCCAACTATGATGCAGTTTGTTTTCATAGTCAGCAGTGTATAGAAAAATATCTAAAGGCTTGTTTGCAGGAAGCTAGTATCGCGTTTGGGAAAACGCATGATCTCACGTCCCTGATGTCCTTAATGTTGCCTCTTGAACCTGATTGGACTCGTCTCCGTCCTGCTCTGGATAGCTTGACAGTATACGCTGTAGAGTTTCGCTACCCAGGAATGACAGCGACCGAGGAAATTGCAAGCGAAGCGATGCAAGACTGTAAAGCTATCCGTCAAGTTGTACGTCGTTATTTAGGGTTGTCCTAACTCGTAGGATGGATTAGCCCAGCGTAATTCATGCAGTAACGACGATCTTTCTCATCGGGGTTTACTGGCCTCGGTATTGCTAGATGAGTGCTTGCCGTTCTTGATCCCACCAGTCCTCAGTCGCCTCAATGCCTTCTTGACGATCCAGGCTATCTAAGCCCTCTTTTAGTAGGTTATCTAGGGCTGTTTTTAGAAGCCAGTTAAGTAGAAGTAAGCTGAAGAATCCAATCAATCCATTTTTCAACGGTTTGTGAGCGTCTTTTTATAGTGGTCAAGTTAAGGTCATTTAAATTGGCGCTCATTATTTCAATAACTCTTTGTCGGCTAGGCTTGTGTTCTAAATATTCTTTAAATACAATATTGAAGATTTTGTGAGATAAAATCGCTCTCACTAATTCAAGATTTCTTCTCTTAGGATCAAGCTTCATGATCTCCTGACCTTTATGAGACAGAGTATATCTAGTTGGGCTAGATCCTGTCTTTAACTTATCAAATAAGCCCAGATAAGAACCTGCTGAAACATAGTAGTCTGCTTGCCTGACATCAAACGCATATTCTGTTGTAATTTCATCTTTAGTTAATGGATCATTGATATAGAGCTTATCCATCAAGTCAATGATTCTTTCAAATCTATCTGCTTGTGGAAAAGTTAGATGATCTTTCTCTTCAATCACTTCTATACTCTTGAATAGTTCCCTTAGGTCAGTCAAGTCAATTTCATAGTGTCCAACGCAATATCTATGTATAGATTTTAGCTGGAGCGAATTGTACTGATAAACATCAGAGAAATCAAAGACATAGAATGTAAAAATATTATTAGAAAAAGAAAGAAAGATTGGAATAACTTCTTTACTAATCTTGGACTGCCATAGTCGATAAGGATAATAGAGCTGCCTGATAATAAACGTAAAGATTCAGGGGGCTACGCCGCCAAAGGGGTTTCATCCTCAGCCGAGGGTTGAGGCCGCAGGTCAGGGTGCTCGTGCCCCAAGCGTTCGGCCTGAATGGCCTGGGTCAAGAAGTCCAAC
>QLAH01000322.1_pt1 | contig 30873 bp, 23 predicted proteins | sample 4693081 | NCBI WGS metagenome assembly QLAH01 (sample SAMN09425401, study PRJNA476045) | Lake water metagenome, whole genome shotgun sequencing project. | reverse complement strand
TTGGTTGATGATGAAAAAGAATCTTGAATACTTTTTTCTGTTGAATCCAAATCATAAATCAAAACACGTTTTACTTGATCTATTATAAGTAATACTGCATTTACCAATTGCCCTTCTGCTCTAATCTTTACATTTGGGTTAGTATTGTCATTGGTATTCATTTTGATTTGATCTTTTTCCCAAAACAATACCAATCTGGTAATTGCAGTATCTAGAGAGGAAATCCGATCAATTAATGCTGGATTTTCTGGTAGTTCTAAATATAATTTTGTCATTATTGGTTTAATACTTGCCGCTGAAATGGAGAAATTTGCAATGGCCGTATCATTTCTAGTAATCCAATAATTTAGTCGATTATTTCGCATCCGAGATACATTGTACTGTAAGTCTTGAATATCTGTAATTGATTTTTTTAACTTAATTAAGTGGTTGGTTTTATCTACCTGGGTATTCAGTGTTTCGATAGAAAAAAAACCAACTAATAAAACTAAAATGATTGAAATGGCTAATCCTGAATATAGCTTAAAGGGGATATTTTTCTTCATTGCCAATTTATAATTGAATTATAACAGTATATTGTTCCTAAGTTATTATAATTAATAATTGAGTACTGATTTATGTTTAGTTATTTGTAATTTGTAGGATAAATACTACAAGCATCCTGTGCATAATGCTACAAATTTGATGTGGGATAGATAGAAAGTGAATTGTTGATTATTTTAAGTAATATGTATGTAATGAAAAGGTGCAATAAAATAATTGTTTTTTGCTGCCATTTGTTTTTTATCATAATGATTGGATTGCCTTGTTTTTGTTTTTCGCAAAAGCAACAAAACGATACAAGTGCCATTTCTAAAACTGCTAATAAACTGCTTAATAAAATCGTTAAATCAATATCTGTATCCAATCCTGTATCAGGAATACCTAATAATTCAGCCGAAAAAAATGCAATTGAATTTGAACCTTATGAGGGTAGGTTTATTCGGAATATAAGTGTTTCTAAAATTGCATTTAATAAATTATTGAATGACACTTCTGTGAACAATCCTAATTTCTTTAATCAAATCGGAAATAAATTACACTCCAAAACCAATCATTCTGTAATTCTAAAAAATCTTTTTTTTAAATCAGGGGAAAGAGTAGAACCCAATTTGTTTTCTGATAATGAAAAGTTTTTACGAGACCTTACTTTTTTACAAGATGCTAGAATACTTATTCAACCAATAGCCAATAATGAGGATGAAGTAGATGTAGTGATTTTAGTGAAAGACGTATTCCCTATTGGAGGAAGTGTTTCCGAGGTGAATACTAATTTATTGGATCTTGAAGTAAATAATGATAACCTTTTTGGGTCGGGCAATCGTTTACGGATAAGGCAACTTCTAGATAAAAGAAGGAATCCCAATTATGCTTATGGAATTGAGTTTTTATCACGAAATATAGCGGGTAGTTTTTTAAATATTGCTGCTGGAATTAATTTCGAACGTCCAACATTCAATGCTGCCAAAAGAGAAGAAAACGCTTATTTTATTCGAGGCGATTTACCGCTTGTTAGCCCATATCATCCATATACTGGTGGTTTTGAGTTATCTCTTAATAATACACAAAATGCATATTCATCGGATTCATTGTATAATCAACAATTACGCTATGGTTATTACAATGCAGATCTTTGGATGGGTTATAGCTTGGGTGCAAAGGAAAGAATGTTAGATAATTTAGATACCAGAAAAAGAGAAATTATTTCTGCAAGATTGGTAAACAAATATTTTACAACTAGGCCGGATACTTTAAACACAATTTATGATAGCCGATACAATGATATTACAGGGATATTATTTTCTTACACTGTGTTTGAACGTGATTTTTATCATACCAATTTTATTTACGGATTTGGTAGAAACGAAGATTTGCCAGAGGGCTTTAGTTTTTCTATTACAGGCGGTTGGGCAGATCGACAAGATGTTTCCAGATTTTATTTTGGAGCAGAGTACCAACGAAGTTATTTTAATAACAAAAAAACATTTTTAAATTATACTTTGAAAGCTGGTGGATACCTGAATAAAACTAGTCCAGAAGATATTTCTGGTTTAGCTAGTGTAGAGTTAATTACTCCATTAAAAAGACTTAAAAGAAAAAATTGGTTTATTAGACATTTTTTAAGTGGAAGTGTTACTTTACAAAAATCGATTCGGTTGAACGATCCCTTGCAGGTTTCTAGTATTTTTGGAATTCCTAAAATTAGAAATACCAGAATTGATGGAACTGCAAGAATAACTATTAATGCAGAATCCGTATTATACAACACATTCAAATTGGTAGGGTTTAATTTTGCCCCTTTTGTTTTTAGCAATATATCTTATCTAAAACTTTCAGCCTCAGATCCAGCAGAAGGTGCAGTTTATAGTGCTTTAGGAGCCGGGTTAAGAACTAGAAATGAAAACCTTGTTTTTGGAACCATAGAATTGAAAGCATATTACTTTCCTAAAGTGGTAGAAAATATGAATAGTTTTAATATTAGTGTTTCCTCCAACTTAAGATTTAGATTTCAGACCGATTTAATCCGAAAACCTGATTTTGTTGTTGTAAATTAGAATGAACAATTTTTTCCATTAAACGTTAAAGAATAACATTATGAAAAATTTATCTACTGCAATTTTTGTTGCAACAAGCCTACTAGTTAGTAGCATTTCATTTGCGCAGGATGCGCCAAAACCAAAGCCAAGTCCATTAACTGAAACCAATTCAGTTTTATCTAATGGCACTTCAGTAAGTATTAAATATAGCCAACCCTCTTTAAAGGGAAGAACTCCTGGGAAAGATATAGAGCCGATGATGGGTAAAATATGGAGAGCTGGTGCAAACGATGCTACGGTATTTGAAATTAGCAAGGATGTAAAAATTAATGGTCAAACCCTAGCTGCTGGAAAATATGCTTTTTTTACACTACAAAATGAAAAAGGTACTACCCTGATTTTTAACAAAACTTGGAAACAATGGGGTGCATTTCAATATAAAGAAGCAGAAGATGCTTTAAGAATTTCTGCTAAACAATCTGTTGCTGCTGAACCTTCTGAGAAGTTAACCTATACCATCTCAAACAAAGGCTTGGTGAATCTAAAGTGGGGAACAATCAATATTGAATTTACTGTAGAATAATATTGAATGGTACAAGCGTATAATTTTTTAGCTAGTTGGCAATTGTTTCCAGAGAAATGTACTTTTGAAAATGGCCTAGCACCTAAAAGTGGGAATTATAAAATTGAAAGCATTGAAAATGGCCAAGCATTAAGTATTAGTATCAATTGGGTCAGTTTAGAAAACGAAGCATTTTATACGCAGTATCGAATCATTCCTAATGACGAATTGCTCAGTTTAGAAAATAATGAATTAGCCAATCAAGTGCAAGCAAGTATTACAAATGCTTCAACCTTGGTAGCTGTTTTTTACAAGGATAATTTACAAGTACTTCGAGTAGTTCATGAAATTATGCCCAATGGGTACATGAAAATCACACAAGAAGGGTTCGATAATCATAGTAAGGAGTTTAAGAATATAGAAGTATACCATAAGCAACTCAGTGTACTTCCATATTCTGCTTCTGTTGCAGGAGTGGCCATTAGGCCAACCAAAGAAGGCGTTATAAAACATAAAGCCCTCAGTGCAATGGAAGACCAAACCAATATGCAGTTAGATCAAATAAGGCAACAAATAGAACTCTTGGCTAGGCAAGCACAAGAAATTAGAAAACGTAAAGAGCTTAGTATGATTATATACGAGGCTAAGTTGAATTTTAAGCCCCAAATAGGGCAAGTATATCACTTATACGAAAAAAGAGATAATTCACATTTACTTTCTTTAGTTGCCCCTCAAGAATGGGGTACCCATGGACCATTCAAACAATTTGTATCATCGGTAAAATTATTAGCTGATCATACTTGGGTGGAAGTATCATCCTAATTTTTTGTTTATGCTTTTACTACAAAAAAATGCCAAACTATTTAAATGGGGTATGAATGCATACCCCATGTTTTTTGGCACTGGTGGCAGAATCTTGCATATTAGTAAAGATTGGAAATATATTAGCATAAGGCTTGGTAGAAATCTCTGGACATACAATTTGGTAGGAACCATATTTGGTGGCAGTATGTTTGCCGCTTCAGACCCATTTTACATGATCATGTTGTATCAAATTTTTGGGAACAAAGCCTATGTGTTCTGGGATAAAGCAGCAAGTATCAAATTTGTAGCACCTGGCACCACAAAGCTGTATGCTGAATTTCAAATTACCGATGAAGACATTGACAAGGTAAAAACAGGCATAAACAACAATGGTTTTATCGTATTCGATAAAACCATTGAGTGGAAAGATAAAGATGGTAAAGTGCATGCAGTCATCAATCGGACCATCTATGCAGCTTCTAAAGAATATTATATCAATCGAAAAAAACTAGCTGTCTAGTCTTTTGCTAAGCTCGGCGTCAATTGCGTCTAAAAATTCTTCAGTATATAAATAATGTTCTCCATGATTTACTTTGTTTCCATAAATACAAACTGCTAAATCTTTAGTCATTTTTCCTGACTCTACTACATCAACACATACTTTCTCTAAAGTTTGACAGAAGTTAATCAAGTCTTGATTATGGTCTAATTTACCACGGAATTCTAATCCTCTTGTCCAAGCAAAAATGGATGCAATTGGATTGGTAGAGGTTGGATTTCCTTTTTGGTGCTCTCTGTAGTGACGTGTAACCGTTCCGTGTGCTGCTTCAGCTTCCATTACGGTACCATCAGGGGTTACCAATGTAGACGTCATCAATCCCAAAGAACCAAACCCTTGTGCAACGGTATCACTTTGTACGTCGCCATCGTAATTTTTACAAGCCCAAACAAAATTACCATTCCACTTTAAAGCAGAGGCAACCATATCATCTATTAAGCGGTGCTCATAAGTAATACCTGCTTCTGTAAATAACTGCTTGAATTCTGCTTGGTAGATGTCTTCAAAAATATCTTTGAATCTACCGTCGTATTTCTTTAAAATAGTGTTCTTAGTAGAAAGATATAAAGGCCATTTTTTTGACAATGCTTGGTTAAAACAAGCTCTTGCAAAACCTTTGATGCTTTCATCGGTATTATACATTGCTAACGCAACTCCGTCACCTTTAAAATTGTACACTTCAAATTCTTGAACTGTTCCATCTTCCCCTTCAAATTTAACTGTCAATTTCCCTTTCCCTTTTGTAACAAAATCAGTTGCACGATATTGGTCACCAAATGCATGTCTACCAATACAAATTGGTGCTGTCCAGTTTGGAACCAATCTTGGTACATTCGAACATACAATTGGCTCTCTAAAAACGGTACCATCTAAAATATTGCGGATAGTGCCATTCGGGCTCTTCCACATTTGTTTCAATTTGAATTCTTTTACTCTTTGTTCATCTGGGGTAATGGTTGCACATTTAATACCTACACCATATTGCTTAATGGCATGAGCAGCATCAACGGTTACCTGGTCATCAGTTTGATCACGGTATTCCATCCCCAAATCATAATACTTTATATCTAATTCTAGGTAAGGTAAGATCAACTTGTCTTTAATGAATTTCCAGATAATTCTAGTCATTTCATCACCATCCAGTTCAACTACAGGATTGGAAACTTTAATTTTTTGGGCCATAATTTGATTTTAATTTGTTGATTTCAGAGGGCAAATATATTACATTATTAGGGAATGACCTTTTCAGAAACATTCACAATCAAAACCGGAATTGTTAATTGATGTCTTACATCTTCAATCGTTTCGCCAAAAACATAGTCTTTTAAGCCACTGTGCCGATGGGCACCCATAATTAACATTTCAGCTTTTGATTCGGTAACTAATCGAACGATTTCTTTCACTCGATGGGTATACCCTAGCATTGCCTTGGCATTGTACCCTTTTAGGGTTAATTGATTCACATAATTGTCTAATCTTTCTTTGTCTTTTCTTGTTTCGGCGTCGTCGCTAGAATAATTAGAATAACGTGCGGAAACGCTCTCAACAATATGAATTAAGACATATTCAACTGCTGTATTCCCTTGTGCCAAAGCATGTGCAATTAGTTTTTCATCTGCTTTTGTAAAATCTAAAGCAACTGCAATTGTTTGTACTTTATTAATTGACAAATTTTCTAATAATACAGCTTCTCCGTATAAAGTGTCGGTGGATTGTTTCTTCTTTTGATTGATAAGCGGATAAAAAGTCATCGTTAAAAACAACCAAATAAAAAGCAGAATAACAATAATGATTGCACCCTTGGCAATCCAATGGATATCGGTATTAAAAATGGATAATGTTTCATCTGCTACCAGGTTGACATTTAAAAAAACGAGGATAATGGCTACTAACCAAGAAACAATTTTTGTTTTGGTACCAATAGCAAAATCGCCCATAGTGGCTTTATTACTAACAAAATGGATCAATGGAATTACCGCAAATCCTAGTTGAAGACTTAAAATAACTTGACTAAAAATCAATAAATCATCTACTTTGTCTTCTCCGTAAATTAAGATTACAAAAACTGCTGGAACAATTGCAATTAAACGGGTTAGCAATCTTCTTAACCATGGATTGATCCTTAAATGTAAATAGCCTTCCATCACTATTTGACCAGCCATCGTACCCGTAATTGTTGAACTTTGTCCTGCAGCTATTAACGCAACTGCAAATAAAATGGGTGCAAGCGAAGAGCCTAGCAATGGTTCTAATAAACGATGTGCATCTTCAATTTTAGCTACTTCGGTGTTACCCGTTTTATAAAATACAGTAGCAGCCAACACTAATATGGCTGTATTTACTAAGAAAGCAGCATTTAAGGCAATAGTGCTATCGATCAGATTATATTTAATAGCCGACTTGATCCCCTTTTTATCAGGGTTAATTTTTCGAGTTTGTACTAATGCAGAGTGCAAATACAAGTTATGGGGCATTACAGTAGCACCAATAATACCAACTGCAATATATAATGCACCATTGTCTAACATTCCAGGAACCAATCCGCCTACCACATCTCCCATTGCAGGCTGAGCAATTAAAATTTGCACTAAAAAAGACATTCCAATGATGGCAACAAGGGCAATAATAAACGCTTCTAATTTTCGAATACCCCAGCGTTGTAAAAAAAGAAATAGAAATGTGTCTAATACAGTAATAGCCGTACCCCAAATAATGGGTAATCCTGTTAATAAATGAATACCAATGGCCATTCCCAATACTTCAGCTAAATCACAAGCCGCAATGGCAAGCTCGGCTAAAATGTATAAACAAAAATTTACGAGTGGTGGGTAGGTTTCTCGATTGGCCTGCGCTAAATCTCTTCTTCTTACAATACCTAAACGAGCACTCAAACTCTGTAATAGTAATGCCATTAAGTTACTCATTAATAGCACCCAAATTAATTGATATCCAAATTTAGCACCACCTTGCAAATCGGTCGCCCAATTGCCGGGATCCATATATCCAACACTAACCAAATATGCAGGCCCAATATATGCCAGTATTCTTCTCCACCCTTTTCTAGGAACAGTAGTATCAACGGTTTCGTGAACTTCACTTAACGACTGTTCAGCATTGCTTACTCTCATAGTTAGTTTGTTTTACGAATAAATGCTGTGCCAGTTTAGCACTAATATTTACTAAAATTTGATTATTAATTTTTACTTCAATTGAATCATCAAAAGGGAATATTTGCTCTACTATAATGCTCGATCCCAATTCAATATTTTTATGCCTTAAGAGCGCAAGCATGTCGGCAGATTGACTTCCCACAGCAGAAATTTCCCCAACGGTATGTATCGGGAATTTGGTGAGATTAATTTGTTCTTGAACGGGCATTTTACCGTTGGCATCAGGAATAGGATCACCATGTGGATCAAATTTTGGATTCCCTAAAAAGTCATCAAGGTGGTTAATCAGTTGATTACTTTGAATATGTTCAAGCTGCTCGGCCACTTCGTGTACTTCATCCCATTTAAATTGTAGAATATTTACTAAAAAAGTTTCCCATAAGCGATGTTTACGAATAATACTCAATGCGGTTTTTTTGCCTTCTTGATTTAATTTGAATCCTTTGTATTTTTCGTAAACCAATAGTTTTTTCAATTTTAATTTCTTCAACATATCTGTTACAGATGCTGCAGAAGTTTGTAATGTAACTGCTACCGAATTGGTATTGACCATTTTATCATGGGCTTGTAATTGGTAAATGGTTTTGATATAATTTTCTTCCGTAGCAGTAAAAGACATCTTTAAAATTAATTTTAGACAAATCTAAAAAATAAGCAGGGTATTATCAAACAAATATGAACCCAATGGCCAAAAGGCTTATTTTTATAAAAATATATATGCAATGAAACTTGCTAATTATGTAGTAATCACCTGCTTGTTGGCAATTGGATTATTTAGCTGTAATTCGTCACCCATAGATTTATCTGGTAAAACCGCTGTTAAAGAGAAGGATTTTCTAGCTGTATTCAAACCTATACCCCTACCTTTTTCTGTAGCGGATACGAATATTGATGCTAAAGCGGATACTTTGATTATCGGCAAAGAAGTATTCAAACAATTCTATCCTGATAGTGCATTCAGCAATATTATGGGTAAAACAAAAGTATACACTATACACCCAATCGGATTAATTGATAAAGAGAAAGAAAAATATTTATTACTTGTAATAAAAGAGAATAAGCGCAAGAAAAGACTGGTCGTTTTAGTGACTAACGAAAAAAATCAATTTCTCGCTAGCAAAGAATTATTAAACAATTTTGAGGGAACAGAATACCATCGTTTTTTATCAATTAATAAAGAGCCCACTTTTTTAATCAGTAGAGAAAAAATGGGAAAAGCAAATGATATGCTTTTTACACGTGCAGGCTGGGTATATAACGATGCAGGCTTTTTTATGGTAGTCATTAATGATTCTAATGAAGATCCTTCCAAAACGGCTGTAATTAATCCTTTAGATACTTTACCTAAATTGAATAAATTCAGTGGAGACTATATTAAAGACAAAAATAATTATGTTTCCATACGCGATGGGAAAGATCAGAATACCTATCAATTTTTTATTTTGTTTGAGAAATCAAATGGCGCCTGTAAAGGCGAATTAAAAGGAGAATTTAAATTAATAAAACCAGCAGAAGGTTTGTATTCTAAAAATGGAGATCCCTGTTTAATCGATTTTCTTTTTACCAGTAATCAATTAAAAATAAAAGAACAAGGAAGCTGTGGCAACCACAGAGGTATAAAATGTTATTTTGATGATCGTTATACCAAAAAGCGGGAACCCAAAAAAAAGAAAGTGAATAAACGTTAGTTAGTGTAAAATTTACATTATCATATTTTAGCCTTATATTGCCATACCAATTTTTAACTAAACAAGTACCAATGAATTTTAGAAGTTACCAAGTCCCTTATCAAATTAACGAGCAGTACGCAAAAAAAGCAGCGTATTTCTCTATGGAATTCGCCATACATCAACCATTAAAAATATACAGCGGAGGTCTTGGATACCTAGCCGGCTCTCACTTACGCAGTGCATACGAATTACGTCAGAATATGATAGGCGTAGGCATTTTATGGAAGTACGGTTATTATGATCAAGCTAGAAACCAAGATCAAACATTGCAAGTAACTTTCATGGAAAAAATTTACAGTTTCCTAGAAGATACCGGCATTAAATTTCAAATTTTAATACACGAGCATCCAGTTTGGGTTAAAGCGTATTATTTAAATCCTGAAACATTTAATAGTGCTCCCCTATTTTTATTGAGTACAGATTTACCTGAGAACGATTATGTTTCTCAAACTATTACCCACCGTTTATATGATGCCAACGTTGCAACTAAAGTGGCACAATTTATTTTATTGGGTGTGGGTGGAGCAAAGCTGATAGATGAATTAGGCTTTAATCCAGACGTTTATCACCTCAACGAAGCACATGGCATTTCTTCAGCATTTTATTTGTTGAATAAATTTAAAAGTGTACAAAAAGTAAAAGAACATTTAGTATTTACTACACATACTCCAGAAGAAGCAGGTAACGAAAAGCACGATATTTATTTGTGTCATAAAATGAGTTATTTCTGTGGATTAAGTATTGATGAAGTAAGAAAGTTAACAGGTATAACAGATGACCAATTTAATCACTCTTTAGCAGCCTTAAGGTTTGCAAGAAAGGCCAATGGGGTATCTGCATTACATGGAGAAGTGAGTAGAGAAATGTGGAAGAATTTCGAAGGCATCTGCCCTATTACTTCTATTACCAATGCACAAAACTGGCGTTATTGGGCCGATAAGCAAATGTATCGTGCCATGGAAGATGGCAATGACGAAGTATACGATGATCGTAAAAAGTTCTTAAAAAAGAGAGCGTTCGAAATTGTTGCAGACCAAACGGGTAAAGTATTTGATCCGAATGTGTTAACCATTGTTTGGGCAAGACGTTTTGCAGGCTATAAGCGTGCAGATATGCTTACCTATGATATGGAGCGTTTTGAAAAAATGTTAAGCAATACCAAACATCCCGTTCAAATTATTTGGGCAGGTAAACCTTATCCAGTAGACTATCCAGCTATTTCTCAGTTCAATAATTTGGTGCATTTGAGTAAGAATTATAAAAATGTAGCCGTAGTTATAGGATATGAATTAGCCTTAAGTAAGCGTTTAAAACAAGCTTCCGATATTTGGTTAAATAATCCAAGAGTTCCAAGAGAAGCTTCTGGAACAAGCGGTATGACTGCTGCAATGAACGGTGCTGTAAACTTTTCAACCGATGATGGATGGATACCAGAATTTGTAAATCATGGTAATAATGGATTTGTGGTTCCTAAAGCAGACTATGCCAATATGACTACCCATGATCAAGATGAATATGACTTGAACAAGGCATATGAAATTTTAGAGCAGCAAATTATTCCATTGTATTATGAAGACCATGATACTTGGAGACAAATCATGAAAAACGGAATGCGTGACGTTCGTTTCCAATTTGACAGTAATAGAATGGCGCACGAGTACTACGAAATCATGTACAAATAAGCTTTTCCAGATACATTTAAATACCCTCCCCATAACGGAGGGTATTTTTTTAACCTTTCCCACTTAGTTTTGTTATATTAACATGAAGCATAAAATAGTTATAGCAATTACCGGTGCAAGCGGATCCATCTATGCAAAAGGAATATTGGATAAATTAGTCCAATGCATGGATCAGGTTGAAGCAGTAGGAATTGTTATGAGTAAAAATGCCAAGGATGTTTGGGAAACAGAATTGGGAAATCAGTCATATAAAAACTATCCATTTTCATTTTACGAAAAACAAGACTTTTTTGCTCCTTTTGCATCAGGATCAGCACAGTACAAAACCATGATTGTAGTGCCTTGTAGTATGGGTACCATGGGTAGGATTGCAGCTGGCATAAGCGATGATTTACTCACTAGAGCAGCAGATGTAATTTTGAAAGAGCGAAGAAAGCTCATTCTAGTTGCAAGAGAAACCCCCTATAATTTAATTCATATACGAAATATGGAGACCATCACTTTAGCGGGTGGTATTATTTGTCCTGCTACGCCCTCTTTCTATAGCAAACCCAGTACCATTGAAGAAGTTGCAGCTACAGTGGTAGATCGAGTATTAGACTTGGCTGGGATAGACGTAAAAAGTTATCGCTGGGGTAAATAAAAATTATTTACCTATCTATATTTTAAAAGCCCGATAAAATACTTTATCGGGCTTTTAATTATGCTTATTGAAGATGAAATTAAGATTCGGCTTTCGCTTCTTGCTCTTCAATTCTAGATTTATAACTGAATTGAATCAAGCTGGTTTCTTTATTTAAATCGGCTATCAATATATCTCCTTGCTTGATAGACATTTTCATAATTTCTTCAGCCAAAGGATCTTCTAAGTATTTCTGAATGGCCCTATGGAGCGGTCTTGCGCCAAATTGCACATCGTACCCTTTCTCTGCAATAAAGTCTTTCGCTTCAGCAGTTAACTCTAATTCAAATCCAAGGTTTTGTAATCGCTTAGAAACACCCTTCATCAAGATATCAATGATATTGAAGATATTCTCTTTGGTAAGTGAGTTAAAGACAACTACATCATCAATTCTATTTAAGAATTCAGGAGAAAATGTTTTCTTTAATGCTTTCTCAATAACAGCTTTATTATTTTCCTCAGCATTCTGCATTCTAGTAGCAGTAGCAAATCCGACACCATCCCCAAACTCTTTCAATTGTCTTACGCCAATATTAGAAGTCATGATGATCATGGTATTCTTAAAATCAACTTTACGCCCTAATCCATCCGTTAATTGCCCATCATCTAATACTTGCAATAAAATATTATAAATATCAGGATGTGCTTTTTCAATTTCATCTAATAAGATAACAGAGTATGGCTTTCTTCTTACTTTTTCGGTCAATTGACCACCTTCTTCATAACCTACATATCCTGGAGGCGCTCCAATCAATCTACTTACCGTAAATTTTTCCATGTATTCGCTCATATCAATTCTGATTAAAGAATCTTCTGAATCGAACATATAACGCGCTAAAGAACGGGCTAATTCTGTTTTACCAACCCCTGTAGGGCCTAAGAAAATAAATGTACCAATTGGTTTTTTAGGGTCTTTTAATCCCACCCTATTTCTTTGAATGGCCCTAACTACTTTTTGAATGGCTTCATCCTGACCAATTACCATTCCTTTCATGTCTTCGCTCATTCTGCGCAGTTTCTCTGTTTCTGCTTGAACCATGCGCTTCACTGGAATACCGGTCATCATGCTAATAACTTCCGCAATATTTTCTTCAGAGATTGGATAACGCTTATTCTTACTTTCTTCTTCCCATTGAACTTTTGCTCTTTCTAATTCTTCTCCCAATCTTTTCTCTGTATCCCTTAAAGAAGCTGCTTCTTCGAATCGTTGACTTTTAACAACTTTATTCTTTTCAATTTTAACTTCTTCGATTTGTTTTTCTAATTCAACAATTGTGTCAGGAACATTGATGTTTTTCAAGTGCACACGAGCACCCACTTCGTCCATTACATCAATTGCTTTGTCTGGCAACAATCGATCAGTCATGTATCGATCACTTAACTTAACGCATGCATCAATGGCATCGTCTCCATAATGTACATTATGAAAGTCTTCGTATTTAGATTTGATATTGTTTAAAATCAAAATGGTTTCCTCTACGCTTGGCGGCTCAATCAACACTTTTTGAAAACGACGGTCTAAAGCCCCATCTTTCTCAATATACATGCGATACTCATCTAAGGTAGATGCGCCAATGCATTGTAATTCTCCTCTAGCCAAAGCAGGTTTAAATATATTTGAAGCATCTAAAGAACCACTTGCTCCGCCCGCTCCAACAATCGTATGAATTTCATCAATAAATAGAATTACATCTCTATTTTTCTCTAACTCATTCATGATGGCTTTCATCCTTTCCTCGAACTGACCCCTGTATTTGGTGCCAGCAACTAAAGCAGCTAAGTCTAAAGAAATGACTCTTTTATCGAATAATACCCTACTTACTTTGCGTTGTACAATTCTTAATGCCAATCCTTCTACAATGGCTGTTTTACCCACACCCGGTTCACCAATTAATATTGGGTTATTTTTCTTTCTTCTACTAAGGATTTGACTAACTCTTTCAATTTCGGCCTCTCTACCTACAATTGGATCTAAATTACCCGCTTCGGCAATTTTGGTAATATCTCTTCCAAAATTATCCAATACTGGTGTTTTGCTTTTTGCAGCACCAGCGGCTTGTTTTCCTGTTCTTGATTGTTGAAAACCAGATCCTTTTTTCTCCTCATCAAAATCGTCGTCATTGTCTTCTGGAAATTCACTGCGAGGAGGAGGATTAGAAGTTCCTACCATGCCCAATTCATTGCGGAATAAGTCATAGTCTACATTGAACTGGTTCAGAATTTGCGTTGCAATATTTTCCTTGTTTTTTAGGATACTCAACATTAAGTGTTCTGTTTCAACCAATGGGCTTTTTAAAGCTTTGGCTTCTAAAACAGTTACCCTAATTACTTTCTCTGCCTGTTTAGTTAAAGGCAGACTGTTGATATTTGCAATGTTCTTGCCTGTTTTATCCTTAACAGCCAATTCTACTTCTTTTCTTAGTTCGTAAAGGTCAATATCTAGCTGTTTTAATACTTTAATAGCCGTATTGTCCCCGTCCCTAATGAGACCTAGCAATAAATGCTCTGTACCAATAAAGTCGTTTCCTAATCTAAGCGCTTCTTCCCTACTAAAGGAAATGATCTCTTTTACCTGAGCTGAAAAATTATTATCCATATCTTATTTGGATTTATACAATTATAACGAATATTTTTGAGTGAAGTTGTGCAGTTATTGTACACAGTATGTTAATATATATGCTATATGCTAAATGTCAAAATTGATACCAAGGAAAAATTCGCAGTTCTAACACTGGAAACGGCCGATATTACTGCAAATATGTCAGCAAGTTTGACCGATTATTGTAAAACGGTCTTGAATTCTCCACAAAAAAACCTGATTTTAAATCTGGTGAATGTGGAAACAATGGATGAAGAAATTGTAAATGCTTTAACAACATCCCAACAAAATTTTTATGAGAATAGTGCTTCATTTGTGATTTGTGGCATCAATGAAAAATTAGAAGATTATTTAGATCAATTAGAAGTATTAGAAATGTGGAATATTACCCCAACCGAATCAGAAGCATGGGATATTGTGCAAATGGAAGAAATAGAAAGAGAATTATTGGATGGAGATGATATTAATTTTGAAAATCATCCAGAAGAGCCAGCATAAATTAGTCAAGAATGGTTGAGCAGAATTGGTATGCAGTCTTGGGATTAACAGCTACAGCCTCAAGCACTGACATTAAACGTGCGTTTAGAAAACTGGCACATATTTATCATCCAGATAAACACAATAACCCTGTTTATTTTGAGCAGTTTAAACAGATTCAAAAAGCATATGAAATACTAGGGAATGTAGATTCAAAGCGGTTATATGATAAAAGTATTCAACTTGAAGGGAAATCAACCTCCTCACAACCAACTATTCAAACGGTAGATGATTTAGCGAAATATTTTCATTTGTTTGAAAGAGAGATGCAGCAAACCGATATCCGGTTTGTCAACTATGATCGCATTAAATGGAAACTTAACTACCCACTGTTTTTACCGCTTATTCAAGAAATAATACAATCTGGAAGCTTTCAGGAACAACAAAAAATATTAAAGCAGATTGGATATATTCTACATTTTTTACCCTACCATGAAGTACAACCCTATCAAGAAAAATTGATGCATTGTTTTTTGGAAGAGTCTCATCTCCATTATATCAGCCAATTAATTAAAGAGAAAAAAATTGAATCAAAATGGAATCAGTTTACTATTCCTTTAGTAGCTATTTTGAGTGCATTATTGTGTTTGGGAATTTATTTACTGTCTAAATAAAAAGTCTCAGCTGCAAAGCAACTGAGACTTAAATACTAAGTATTCAATTTTAGTTATTGGCTACTAAAGTAGACGAAACCGTATTAGTAGGTACCCAAGGAGAAGGAGTTACAGAACCTCTCACTACAATGGTATATATTTTACCTGCAACAGCTGTCATAGGTTGTGTTCTTACAAGTGCATTGGTTGCAGCATTCCTAATTTGAATACTGTAAGAAGTACCTAATAAGGTAGCATCTAGTGCAACAAAATTAGTGGACCCTTTAAATGGAATTGCTGCTGGATACAAAGCCGTAGTAGCTGTTCCAATAAACGCATTCACTGGAGGAGCATCTTCACTAGCATGTATAATTCTTAGATGGGCTTTATTATTAGCAGGTGTAGTTAAATTATCTTGAATCCACACCAACTCAGCATTCTGAATTTTATTCACGGCCAATAAAGTATAACGTGCAGGTTGATCCCTTAAATCGGACACATTGTAACGATTTGCCGAAAAAACAGTTTGTTGGCCTGCAACTCTTACTGTGATTTGTTTATCACCTGGTGTAGTACTATTGTAAATGGTATTTGACCCAAATGCAATGGGTAAAATATTTTGTTTTAAATCGCCCACAAAAAAGTCTAATCCTGCGGCTACATCTGGAGCTGCATTGATGAACATATATTGAGCATATCCTGGATCTGCTGGGTCTTTTGCACAACTTGTAAAAAGTAGTACAGAAAATAACCCCGCAATGAATAGCATATTTTTTTTCATAAAATTCATTTGATAAATCAATTAATAAGTAGCCATTATGGTAATACCTCTAGACATTGTTCCAGTTGTAGATTGGTATCTTCCTCTGAACACAACATTATAGGTTCTCTTAGCATTAAAAGTGAATCCGTTTACTATTGTAAGTGCGGTAGTGGTTCCAGTAGCTCTTACTTCAAGCGTATCTGATAAACCAGAGATATGAGGAATATAAGTGGAAGACCCTAAAGGTGCAATATTGGTTGCAATATTAGCCTGTCTTCTTCTAGAAAAAAGATCCACGTTTGGAATAGCGGAAGAGCTGTAAATAATATTGACAAACTTAACATTGGCAGTTGTGTCAGAAGGAATGGTAAATACATCGTTCTGAATCAAGGCTTTCACCGCATTACTGGTATCATATGTATAAACTGAATAAAATTTTCCTGCATCAAATGTTGCAGAAACGCTTACAGGAGTTTGCATTGGAACTGCAGCACTATCAAATACTCTAATTGTGCGAGCACCAGGCAAAATTGTAGCAAACGCAGTTATAGTAGAAGCACCTGGAAATACTGCACCCATTGCCAATGGGGTTCCATTTAATCTTTCACCATCAAGCGTAATAAAATTTCTAGCAGCTGCTAAGCTTCCAGGAACAAATCGAATAAATGCTTTGTTATCTGTGCCAACTGATTCTGTGGCTCTGCCATCAAAATCTTTTTTACAAGCAGTCAACAAACCAATTACTGCTATTATAGAAAAAAGTTTCATTTTCATATTTTTCATTTTAATCGTCGTAATTAAGGTTTAGAGAACCACTGTTCTAAAGTATGGTAATCCAATTCTATTGCTCCAATTCTAGTTAACTCACTTACATTGTATAAGTACTCAGAATTATAACGTGGTCTTGCACGGTAAACCAATTTTCCGTTATTATTAGCAAACAAATTAATGCCTGTTGGTACAACAAAATCGGCATATATTGGTGTAGTTTGACCTGCTTCTACATCTGTGTAATGGAACCTTCTCATATCTGTCCAAGTTTCCTGAATACCATACCCATAAAGCGCAATGTATTTTTGTAACATAATATGAGACAAAGTCAAATCATTAGCAGCTGGCACCACAATTGGATTGGCTAAATAAGCTTCTCTTGCAGCATCTGTAATAATTCTAGCAGAAGGAACAGAAGACGCATAATTACTCATTAATAAATCAAAGCTCAATCGAATGCCATCAATATATGCTGTTCTTGCTGCTGCTTTATTTCCTTTACGATAATGTGCTTCTGCCACCATAAACTTAATTTCACTTGCAGTGATGATAGGAAATGGAGAACCATTTTTAAAGATATACCTAGCATCAGCATCTGAAGTAGGTGCCGCAGTTGATGCAAATGCACTACCCCAAAAATTAGCAGGTTGATCAGCCACAACTAAACCACTTGTTCCGACATTAGGTCTAATACCTCTATAGTTTCCATTTGGATTCTCACGTATGATGTAAGCTGCTCTTGGATCTACAGCCCCTAAGAATCTACTATTGGTACCATTCATTAAGTTAACAATATATTCAGTTTGTCTCATACTGCCCACATTGCTTCTAACTGGGCCAAAGAAGTTGGAAGTTCCTGTGATGCCTGTATTAGCAAAGCGCATGGTTGCATTATCTTCATTTACATTCATAGCCAAATTGCCATAAAAAATAACAGAGTCAGCATTATAAGACGCTTTATTACTTAAGTGGTGAAATGAACGAGCCATTACCGCGTAAACAAACTTCTTCCATTTGTTTACATCTCCATTATAAAAATAGGCATCACCCTTTGCTAAATTAGCAGGGCTAGCACTATCACCTGTATTGTTTAAATTAACAATAGCTGCTCTACAAATTTGTCTTACTGTATCGTAAACCAATGATTGGTCATCGTATTTAAACACCAATTGGTCTGCTCTAAATGCTTCACGAACAATTATGTCGCCGTACATTTCAGCAGTAGTTAACCAACTCCAAGCAGAAATGGCTTGTCCTACGCCCAAATAATCCCATTTTTTTTCAGTTGCAGACCATTCCATCATGCGCTTGAGGTTCTGCCCCATTCCGTAATAATGCATAGCCCAAATAGAACCCATCAAATCACTGGCACCTGTGGCACCTCCCATTTGATCGAAAGCATTACCTGCTGTATTGGTAGCCCAAAATTGCACATACCGTCCTATTTGCATGCCGTCATTTTGTGTTCCATAAGCAGAGCCCGCAGCTGCAGAACTTCCGCCCATATTGCTAATGATGCCGGGTAATAAGGATTCCACTGGTACACGAACACCTGCATTTGGATTCGGAAATGCTTCGTCCAATTTCTTCTGACAAGAAGAAATCAGTAACCCCGCAAAAACAAGAGTTACCAAAGTTTTAATATGTATATATGATTTTTTCATGTTAGCTATTTTTCAAGTTAAAAACCTACTCTCACCCCAAAATTTAAACCAATAGGTGTTGCAAGGGTTCCATAATCAAACCCAAATGCACCTACCCCTCTGGTTGCTGCAGTATTTCCACTCACCTGAGGATCAGCACCCATGTAATTGGTGATCAAGAACAAATCGTTTCCAGTGATAAAAATGCTGGCAGATTTAATACCATTTAAGTTTCTCAATGCACGGTCCGTTAATGAGTAACTTAACGTAATATCGCGCATTCTTAACCAATTCACATTCTTTTGAATGAATGCTTCTTCAGGCATTTGACCTGCAGTATAATAGGCGTCATTAAATCCAGGTATTACCGAGATTGTATTTCTAGTTGGAGTTGCAGTATTTGCAAAACCATCATTTAATACTCCCTCAATTACTCTAGGAGTAAAACGGTCAGCAGTTCTATTGCTTCTTCCAATACTGGTTAAGAACATTTCATTTCCGTTAAATATATCTCCCCCAATTTTCAAATCCCATAAGAAACTCAAACGCCAATTTTTATAACGCAATGAGTTTAGAATCCCTAAAGTGAAAGCAGGGTTTCTGTCACCTCTTAACTTGAATAATCCGTCAGTAAATGGAAGTCCAGTAGAAGGATTGATTAAGATTTGTCCGGCATTGTTTCTCGAATACCCCCAAGCAGCTATACCTGTGGTTGGACTACCCAATCCTAATACGCTGGCACGTGCATTTCCAAATAACCAAGTATCCGAAATATAAAATTCAGAAACGTTTGCTGGGAAACCTACCACCGCATTCCACATTCTATTAAAGTTCAAACGGGTATTCCAACCGAAGTCTTTCTTTTGAACTACTTGGTAGTCAATGGCAATTTCTATCCCTTCATTTCTAGTGCTAGCTGCATTTTGTGTATTCAAGACAAAGCCAGTACCATAACTCAAACGCATATTTTCAATGATTTGACCTTTGGTTAAGGTATTGTAATACGTTGCATCAATGCTTAGTCTGTTCTTCAAGAATTTGAATTCAGTACCAATTTCAAAAGTGCTTTGACGCTCTGGCTGTAAGTCTGGATTGTTATTGGTAAATCCATAAGAAAATGCAGGACCGTTCGCACTACCAAAATTGTTTACAAATACAGATTGAGTAGAATATGGCGTATTTAAACGAGCAGTATTAGCCATAGACCCCCTTAGTTTCCAATAATTGAATACCCCGCTTTTCTTAAGAACTGGCAAGATATCGGTCATGATAGCACTTAAGCTTAAACCAGGATAGTTATAATTTCTGTTAGCTGCAGGTAATGTAGAAGCAGATTCAAAGCGATGAGAGTAGTTAAAGAATAATAAATTTTTATAACTCACTGCAAATTCACCAAAGAATGCTATTTGTCTTAATAAACGCAAGTTCGGTTCTCCGAAATTATTGCGTAATAAACGTAGTCTAGAATTGGGAGCAGTATTATTCGTATCTGTTCTATTAGGATCAGCAACGTTATTACCACTTACAGCAAACACTTCAGTTCTATAATCTTGCCACATCGTTCCGGCCATTGCACGGAAACTAAAGTCTCCAAAAGTTTTCTTTGCTGTAGCATTAATGGTATGATTGTAGCCTTTATAAGTATTCCAATAATTGTCCTGAGAACCTCTTAATGCAGTTGATACAAAGAAAGACTGTGGGTGGAAGTTTTGGTATCCAATTGTTTTATAAGTATCGTATCCGAAACGTCCAGTGATGCTTAACCATTTGGTGGGGTTGATATTTACCCCTAAAGAAGAAAACAAACGATCTGTTTGATCACGGCCTCTGTTATTAGCTACGTTCCAAAGTGGATTGTCTACTTCACCATTAGCATTAGCAGAAAACAATGGTAATTTATTTCCACCATCGTCTTCAGAATTATTCACATCAATAGTATTGGGATATTGCATTAAACCGAGTAAATAACCACCTGCAGAACGCAATACTTTAGCCGTGTTGGTTCTGGTGTAAGCAATTGCAGGAGTTATTTCTAACCACTTAGCAATTTTAGTAGTATTACGCAAGCTCAAATTGATTCTTTCCTGATCATTATTAGGAACCACACCTTCCTGCTTCAAATAAGTAGCAGAAAAACGAAAAATTGATTTTTTGATACCAAAATCTACCCCAAGGTTATGGGTTTGAGATTTACCGTTTCTAAAAAAAGAACCAATATTATCAAATAATCTAGTGCCAGCAGGATAAGCCGGACCGAAATAACGGAAGATATTAGTAGGGGTATTATTGGTACCATTGGTATAACCATCAAATGTTGGGGGAAAACGGTTTAATACTTGTACTCTAAATGCATTATCATATTGAACGGCCAATTTGCTGGTTTTTGCCTTACGAGTGGTAATTACAATTGCACCAGAGCTTGCTTGGCTACCATATAAAGCGGTAGCTTCAGGTCCTTTCAATACGGTAACATTTTCAATATCATTCGGATTTAAATCGGAAACTCTATTACTATAATCACTTCCTCTATTCGGTCTATCTGAAGCCAAACCAACTCCTCTTCCACCATCAGATGTTTCATCAAAAGAAGAGTTATCCATAATAACACCATCTACCACAAATAGTGGTTGGTTACTCAAAGACAGCGAGTTAAATCCACGCAGTACAATTTGGGAAGACGCCCCAACAGTACCTGATGTAGGATTTACAGTAAGCCCTGCAACACGACCTTGCAAACTGTTGATAAAATTATCTCTTTGTGTTTCTTGTATTTCAGACCCCTTTACTTGTTGAGTAGAGTACCCCAATTCGCGAGGCTTTCTTTTCTGGTCCATCGCAACTACTACTACATCTTCAAGTTCAGAAGATTCAGCTTTTAAGCGTACAATGATTTTTTGATCATCTTTTACAAAAACTCGCTGCGATTCAAAACCCAACGAAGTAATTAATAAAGTTTGACCCTTGGCTGCTTTAATGGTAAAATTACCTTTAGCATCCGTTTTGGTTGCAACCGATTTGCCAGCTACACGTATAGAAACCGACTCCAAAGCAGAGCCTTTTTCTAAATCAGATACATTACCTGTTAGAGTAATATCCTGTGCAGAGACTTTCATAACAAGGAAGAAAAGCATAAAAGCAATCCTCCAGGCATAAGCGAGTTTTCTCATAACTACAGTGTTTAATTCATTGACAAAAATTAATCGCAAAAAGCTGCAAAAAATTTTAGCATTTCATTAATTAATTTATTTGATGCCCTAAATATATGGTTAATCATCTGTTAAAAGCACAAAATTGTCAGCAAATTATTGCAGAATATTTTGCGGGAATTTAAGTGTATGATTTACATTAAGTTAAAGAATTGTTATACCGCGCCTTGCGTAAGGGATTAATTTTTCATCTGAAGGGGCTAATTCAGTGATTAATACATCTACTTGATCTAGTGTACAAACCTGTAAACGTTGGGTAGAATTGAGTTTTTCGGAGATGGCAAGGGAAACTGTTTTTTGGGCACAGGCAATCATCGCTTTCTTCACTTCAATGATTTCCCATTCTAAATCTGAAATGCCAAAGTTTAAATCGATGCTATTCGTACCCAAAAGGCATAAATCTGCTTTAATTTGTCCCAATCTTTGAACTACTTCTGCCCCAACAGCCATTTGGGCACTTTTTAATAGTTTATTTCCCAAGAAAATAACTTCCGCATTGGGGTGTTCTAATAATTCTAATGCAATGGGTACATTGGTGGTAACAAAAGTGGCCGTTAGTTCTGGAGGGAGCATATTCACTAGCTCACGCATGGTGGTGCCGCCAGAAATAACCACCAACATGCCATCTTTTATGAGGTCAATGGCTTTATGGGCAATGATTTTTTTCTCGGGTAAAGAGTATACTTGCTTACTTTCAATAGTGAAATGAAAGGATTTTGCTAAAGCGCCTCCATGCACTTTCATCAGCTTTCCTTCTTCGGCTAATTCTTGCAGGTCTCTGCGTACCGTATCTTCAGAAACGTCTAATTGCACACAAAGGTCAGATGATAATACTTTGTTATGAATATTGATTTGCTGTATGATATAGGCTTGGCGTTCTTTTTTAAGCATCTCTAAAATTAATAAGTTCCCGCATAATCACGCAAATAATTTTATTTTCACCTAACAATCCCTTTACGCCCTCGCTTACCTAATTTTGCTGTCCGCAATATGATATCACCGAATACCATACAACAGATTACCAGCAGAATCGACATTATAGATGTAGTGGGTGAATTTGTAAAGCTCAAAAAAAGGGGCACTAATTATTTAGGCCTCTGCCCTTTTCATGGAGAAAAATCTCCTTCATTCACTGTTTCACCTGCAAAGGAAATTTATAAATGTTTTGGATGTGGCAAAAGCGGCAACACCATTACCTTTTTAATGGAGCACGAGAAATACAGTTATGTAGAAGCGCTCAAATGGTTGGCTACTCGATATAATATAGAAGTAGAAGAAACACAACAATCACCGGAGCAATTGCAGCAAGTGCAAATGGCAGAAAGCTTGCACGCCATTAATTCATTTGCGCAAAAGTTTTTTGCAGAACATTTGTTTGATTCAGAAGAAGGAAATTTGATTGCCCTCTCCTATTTGAAAGAAAGAGGCTTTAGAGAAGAAGTGTTGCGAAAATTTCAAGTCGGTTATAATCCCGAAGGAAAAGACGCATTAACTAAGGCTTTGGTGGCCAATCAATTTAATAAAGAGCTTTTACCGAAAACAGGTTTGGTTGCTTTAAGAAATGAAGAGTTGGTAGATAATTATAGGGGAAGAATTATTTTTCCCATTCATAATAATACCGGAAAAATTATTGGCTTTGGCGCACGCGTGATCGGCAAAGCAGATAGAGCGCCAAAATATATTAATACACCCGAAAACGAAGTCTATAGTAAAAGTAAAATCTTATACGGATCTTATTTTGCAAGGCAAGCGATTGATAAAGCAGATGAATGTTTATTGGTAGAGGGTTATACCGATGTGGTGAGCTTACACCAAGCAGGTATCGAAAATGTAGTGGCCAGCGGGGGTACTTCATTAACCATGGATCAGTTAAGGTTGGTAAAAAAATATACCAATAATCTGACGATTATTTATGATGGTGATAGTGCAGGAATCAAAGCAGCACTGCGTGGATTAGACCTGGCTATTGAAGAAGGCCTCAACGTTCGGCTGGTATTGATTCCTGACGGAGAAGACCCCGATAGTTATGTAAATAAAGTTGGTACTACTGCATTCAACGAATTTATTGCACAATCTAAGAAAGACTTTATCCTCTTTCAATTAGAAGTGTTATTAAAAGAAGCGGGCAATGACGTTAATAAAAAGAGCAGCATTGTTAATCAAATTGCAGAAACGCTTAGTAAGATTAGTAAGGCCGAAGATTTTACTCGTCAACAAGATTATATAAAACAATGCGCTTCATTATTGAAGGTTGATGAAGCTGGGTTTACCAACTTAGTCAATAAATTTAAACGCGATAAAATATCAAAGGAAGAGAAAAAATTACCTTTTGATGAAGCGGCGTTTATTCAACAAGATTCATTTCAAACAGATCAATCTTTTGATGAAGGGCAATTGCTTTTACAACAAGATGATCAGGTAGAAAAAAATGTGATTCGGGTATTGTTTGAGTATGGATTAAAAAACTACAATGAAGCGCAAACCATTGCTGCATATATATTTGAGCAATTAGAAAATTATCCATTAGAAAATCCAGACTACGAAAAACTAATTGATTTATACAAGGATTGGTACAATAAAGGATTAGAGCCCACTACCAAGTCGATGCTGTATCATGAAGATGAACAGGTAAGACAATTATTAATCAATATTTCAATGTTCCCATTTGAATTGAGTAATCGTTGGGATGAAATATTGCCCAATATGAATATTGTAAATAAAGATATTTCTGTTGCAGATACTGAAATGAGTTTAAATTATTTTAAACTTCGTAAGATCAAAAAAATGTTTGAGCAAAATCAACGAGATATGGAGTTTGCTACTTATGAAGAGCAAATTAAATTAATAGAATTGCACAAGCAGTTAAAAGAATTTGAAATTGCGATAACACAACAATTAGGCACGGTAATACTTCGATAATCAATATTGGCGTTCCTAATAATTGAAAATTTGTTTTAAATTATACATAAAAAAAATCCCGGTTATTTAATTTAACCGGGATTTGATATTATTACTTGATGAAGTTTATTTTACTTCTTCAAACTGAGCGTCTTCCACTGTATCAGACTTAGGCTGTTCAGCTCCACCCGCATCAGCACCTGGTTGACCACCAGCAGCTTGTTGCGCTTTGTAGATATCTTCGCTAGCTGCAGTCCAAGCAGTATTCATTTCTTCCATTGCAGCATCAACTGCAGGGATATCTTGATTTTTGTGCGCTTCTTTTAATTTAGTTAAAGTAGTTTCAATTGCACCTTTTTTATCAGCAGGAATCTTGTCTCCAAATTCTTTGAATTGCTTCTCTGTTTGGAAGATCAAGCTATCTGCTTGGTTTAATTTCTCTACACGAGCTCTAGCTTCATTATCTGCTGCTTCGTTGGCCTTAGCTTCAGCTTTCATTTTCTCTACTTCTTCTTTGCTTAAACCACTACCCGCTTCAATTCTGATTTTTTGCTCTTTACCAGTTCCTTTGTCTTTTGCACTTACGTTTAATAAACCGTTTGCGTCAATATCAAAAGTTACTTCAATTTGAGGTACACCTCTTGGAGCTGGAGGAATTCCATCTAAGTTAAACATACCTAAGCTCTTATTCTGATTGGCCATTGGACGCTCACCTTGTAAAACATGGATTTGTACACCAGGTTGGTTATCGCTAGCAGTAGAATACACTTCTGTTTTCTTGGTAGGAATAGTAGTGTTTGAAGCAATCATTGTAGTCATTACTCCACCCATGGTTTCAATACCTAAGCTTAAAGGAGTAACATCTAATAACAATACATCTTTTACTTCACCAGTTAAAACCGCACCTTGAATAGCAGCACCTAAAGCAACTACTTCATCAGGGTTTACACTTCTGTTTGGTTTTTTGCCAAAGAAGGTTTCAACAATTTCTTGCACTTTAGGAATACGAGTAGAACCACCCACTAAAATCACTTCATCAATTTCAGATTTGCTGTAACCAGCATCTTTTAGTGCAGCTTCGCAAGGCTTTAAGCAACGAGCAAATAAGTTGTCAGCTAAAGCTTCAAACTTAGCTCTAGTTAATTTTAAAACTAAGTGCTTTGGAACACCGTCTACTGCAGTGATATAAGGCAAGTTGATTTCAGTTTCAGAAGAAGAGCTTAACTCTACTTTTGCTTTTTCAGAAGCTTCTTTCAAACGCTGTAAAGCCATAGGGTCTTTACGTAAATCAATTGCCTCTTGAGATTTGAACTCATCAGCTAACCAATCCATGATTACTTTATCGAAATCATCACCCCCTAAGTGCGTATCTCCATTAGTAGATTTTACTTCAAATACGCCATCTCCTAGTTCAAGGATAGAAATATCGAAAGTACCACCCCCTAAGTCGAACACGGCAATCTTTTGATCAGCATGTTTTTTATCTAAACCATAAGCCAAAGCCGCAGCTGTAGGCTCATTCACAATTCTTCTAACATTTAAGCCAGCAATTTCACCCGCTTCTTTGGTTGCTTGACGTTGTGCGTCGTTAAAATAAGCAGGAACAGTAATCACTGCTTCGCTTACTTCATGACCTAAATAGTCTTCAGCAGTTTTTTTCATTTTCTGCAAAATCATCGCAGAAATTTCTTGTGGAGTGTACATACGGTCTTCAATTTGTACTCTCACAGTATTGTTATCGCCTTTGGCAACTTGATAGCTCCAATGGCTAATTTCTTCGGTTACTTCGTCAAAACGACGACCCATGAAACGCTTAACACTGGTAATAGTGTTTTGAGGGTTAGTGATAGCCTGTCTTTTAGCAGGATCTCCCACTTTTCTTTCTCCATTCTTTAAGAATGCTACTACCGATGGCGTAGTTCTACGTCCTTCGTCATTTGCAATGACTACAGGCTCATTACCTTCCATAACGGATACACAGCTGTTGGTGGTTCCGAGGTCTATTCCAATAATTTTTGCCATAATATTTGTTTTCTATTACAGCTTATTATTCAATGATTATGCCACGGGTAGTAAACGTGAAATATTGTCATACTATGGAGGAAATTGAACTGTTAGGGACATTTTAGCTACCAAAAAGTCTGTTTCAACCCAATTTTAAGGTCATTTTAGCGGTTTCAATGACATTATTTTAATGACTTTGCCTTGAACGTAAAGTTCTTTTGAGAGAAATAGCTAAACATCACTACAAAAACAGTGGTTAACATTTTGGAAGGGGTTGGGTACCATCCAAAACTATCTACAAAAATTTTGAGGAAGATATAATTCAATAAAATGCAACCAAAAACCACTAAAAAATATTTACCCAATTGTTCTCTTTTAGCAACCGAAGTTTCCTGAAAAACGACATACCTACTCAAATAAAAACCGATAGGAAATGTGACAACAAAGCTCATCATGAACGAAGCAATATGGGGGCTAATAATGAGTGATCCAAGGTTTATGGTGTTTTTATGAAGCACAAAATTATAGGCAACAAAAAAAAGACCTATGTCTAAAACCGTATTGAAACCACCACAAGCCGCATAACGATAGGTTTGTTTGGGCATTAGCTTTTGGAACATTGGATAGAACCAATCCACCACCGAAAGGATGAAATGACGAATGTATTTGTGCAGCTTTTGCATAACTGGCGGCGAAGGTAGCTTATAAATAGTTAGTTTTGCATCCCGAAATTGTTAAGATTATGAGCGTGGTAAATAGGATTAAACAAGCAGCAGCAAGCAGTATCCATCAATTATATGGCACTTCGGTACAACCCGAACAAGTGTTGGTAAATCAAACCAAACCAGAATTTGAAGGCGATTACACGGTGGTCTTATTCGCATTTGTAAAAGAACTCAAAAAATCTCCTGAACAATTAGGACAAGAATTGGGCACTGAAATGGTTGCGCGTTTTCCTGAATTGTTTACTTCTTATAATGTGGTAAAGGGATTTCTGAACTTAACGATTGATGGGGCATATTGGAAAGGGTTCTTAATGAATCATTTTAATGATTCTTTATTTGGCCACTCTGCTCCTACCGGCAATACGGTAATGGTAGAATATTCTTCGCCCAATACCAATAAACCCTTGCATTTAGGGCATTTGAGAAATAATTTTTTGGGAAGAAGCATAGCCGAAATTTTAAAAGCGACTGGAAATGAGGTTGTGAAAACTTGTATAGTAAACGATCGCGGCATCCATATTTGCAAAAGTATGATTGCCTGGAAGCGATATGCAAATGGAGCAACCCCTGCGAGTACCCAAATGAAGGGCGATCATTTTGTGGGCGATTATTATGTAAAATTTAATGACGCGTATAAGGCAGAAATTGCTGATTTGACGGCCAATGGATTAACTGCAGAACAAGCAGAAAAAGAAGCCCCCATTATGAAAGAAGCCCAGCAAATGTTGTTGGACTGGGAAGCAGGAGACCCCGAGGTAATGGAGTTGTGGAAGAATATGAATGGATGGGTTTATGAAGGATTTGATGCTACTTATAAACGAATCGGCACTGACTTCGATAAAATTTATTATGAAAGCAATACTTATTTGTTGGGTAAGGATTTAGTAGATAAAGGGTTAGCAGAAAAAGTATTTTATCAGAAAGAAGACAATAGTGTTTGGATTGATTTGACAGGCGATGGACTAGACGAGAAATTGGTAAGAAGAAAAGACGGAACATCAGTTTACATCACACAAGACATTGGATTGGCAGAACAAAAGCAAAAAGAGTTCAATGCCAATCAAAGTATTTATGTAGTGGGCGATGAACAGAATTATCATTTTAAAGTATTGAAGTTAATCTGTCAAAAATTGAAACTTCCATCCGCAGATGGAATTGACCATTTGAGTTATGGAATGGTTGAATTGCCAACAGGTAAAATGAAGAGCAGAGAAGGAACGGTGGTAGATGCAGATGATTTAGTAGATGAAATGATCACCATTGCTCGAGCAAAAACAGAAGAATTGGGCAAAGTGAATGATTTTACGGATGATGAAAGGGCTGAATTGTATGATACCATTGGTTTAGGCGCATTAAAATTTTTCTTGTTAAGGGTAGATCCAAAGAAAAAAATGGTGTTTAATCCAGCAGAGAGCATCGATTTCCATGGATTTACGGGGCCATTCATTCAATATACCTATGCAAGAATCAGCAGTATTTTACGGAAGTTGAATTATCAAGATTCTATGGAATTATCCATTGATGCGAATGATACCTGGTTACCATTGGAGAAAGAATTAATTGTAACATTGGAGCAGTTTCCAACCGTATTACAAGATGCAGGAACGGAGCAAGATCCTTCTAAAGTGGCTATATACATTTTTAATTTAGCAAAGACATTTAGTTCATTTTATAATGAACATTCAATTGCTAATGCCGAAAGCAATTCAAAGCAACAATTGCGCATTATGTTATCGGTATTCACCGCAACAGCCATTAAAAATGGAATGAAGGTATTGGGTATTAAAGTACCCGAGCGGATGTAAGAAAAATATTTTAATATTGCAACCTATTTATAGGCGCCCGGGTGTTGAAATTGGTAGACAAGCCACCTTGAGGTGGTGGTGCTGGAAACGGCGTGCTGGTTCGAATCCAGTCTCGGGCACAAAGACCCTGACACGAAGTGTCGGGGTTTTCTATTTGAGGGCGTCAAAAGCTTGCTTTTGAAAGCTCGAAAATGGGAAACCCCAGCAGCGCCGAAGGCGCGGCAGGGTCTTTGGGTAAGCCCCCCATCCAAGGAAGTCGGCGCAGCGACGCAGAGCCGACAATCAAAAATCTTATATCACTTATTCATCAAAACTTTATAATAAAAAGAAATAAAATAAAACCCTAAGGAAATAAGCAGAAATTCAATATTTACTTTAAAAATAATTTAAATTCAAAGCATGAACCGAATCATAAAATATAAAAAAACAATAGCCCTCGTGTTTTCATTACTAATGATTAACACGGTTGCTTTTCCTTGTACAGGAATTACTTTAAAATCTTCAGATGGTGGTGTGGTAGTGGCAAGAACAGTGGAGTGGGCATTAAATGATGCACAACATAACAAGATATTAGTAGTTCCTCGGAACAAACAATTTAAAGGACAAACCCCGCAAGGATATAATGGAAAGTCTTGGACAGGTAAGTACGGTTTTGTTACACTTACAGCCTACGGACAACCTTATGGCCCAGACGGATTAAATGAGAATGGTCTTTATGTAGGTGTGTATTATTTACCAGGCTTTGCTGAATATGCTGTATATGACAGCACCAAGGCAAAAAATTCTATGAGTGTAGGAGATTTAATGCAATGGATGTTATCTTCTTTTAAAACAGTGAATGAAATTGTAGACAATCTAAATTCAGTAGTGGTTGTTAATGTAGACAACAAAGATTTTGGTGGAGCAGAATTACCCTTTCATTTTAAAATTGTAGACCCAAGCGGGAATAGCAAAATAATTGAAATTGTGAATAAAGGAGAAGTGAAGATTTATGATCCCTATATTGGTGTGATTACCAACTCTCCTACTTATGATTGGCATTTAATTAATCAAAGAAACTATTTAAACCTATCCAATGTTCCCAATAGCGCAGTCACATTTGAGTCGTACACGCTAAAGCCTATTGGAGGAGGATCTGGCCTAATGGGTATGCCAGGAGATTTCACACCTCCTTCAAGATTTGTACGTGCAGCTGCGTTTACTGCTTCTTGTAGGCCACTCAGTAATTCAGTTGATGCAGTGTTTGAATCATTTAGAATACTCGACAATTTTAATATTCCTTTAGGAAGCCAAGTACCCAAGCCAAATTTACCAACAGATATTGTGAGTGCTACACAGGTAACTTCTTCTTCGGATTTAAAAAACAAAGTATACTATTATCATACAATGTGGAATAGACAGATCAGAAAAATCAACCTAAATGAAATTGATTTTGCAACTATCAAAGAGCAAATAATTGATGATGATGTTTTAAAAACAAATACAGTTAAGGATGTAACGCCTAAAGCGCCTATTGCTAAAACCAGCAACCAGCCTAAAAAATAAATTGTTTTAGCATGCGGAA
>QLAH01000321.1_pt1 | contig 31095 bp, 32 predicted proteins | sample 4693081 | NCBI WGS metagenome assembly QLAH01 (sample SAMN09425401, study PRJNA476045) | Lake water metagenome, whole genome shotgun sequencing project. | reverse complement strand
CCGGGTAAGACCGCCAAAACGGCCGAAAACCGACCTCAATGAGCCCTCAACCCGGCTCTCTACGCCGTCATGGTGCTCGCAAGCGCGGCGAACTTCAAGCCGCGCCTATTGGGCGACAGGCTCCTGAGGTCTCGCATCGCTGACGTCGTGGATAACATTCGCAACGCAGTCGCAGTTGATGGTGCAAAAGGCGACGAAGCGCTGGTTAATGCGGAAATCGCTGCACTTCGCGATGTCTGGGCCGAGGAGTACCGGGACGGCGACGGCGCGAGCTGGCCTGATGTGCAGGCTCGGCTCCACGAAGTGCTGACTGCCGCGCTTGTGGTTGAGGTCAACAGCAGCAGAGGCTCTGGCAGCTTGGACTACGCTGGCGGGGGCGAATACGGCCTCACTGTCATAGCCGTTGGCGGGTTCTCGCTCTCTCGTGGCCTCACCCTTGAGGGCCTCACAGTCTCGTATTTTCTTCGAAACTCAATGATGTACGATACGCTCATGCAAATGGGCCGGTGGTTCGGCTACCGCCCCGGATATGAAGACTTATGCCGTGTTTGGATGCTCGCAGATGGGGTTGGTTGGTATGCCCACATCTCAGAAGCGATGGACGAACTTCAGCTTGATCTAAAGCGCATGGAGGCCGCGAGGGCCACGCCTGAGGACTTCGGCCTTGCAGTTCGCAGCCATCCTGAAACGCTGATCGTCACGGCTAGGAACAAGATGGGCTCTGGCCAGCTCATCCCAATGAAGGTTGGCTTGGCAAACCGCTTCGTGGAAACGTCTCGGCTCTCTGCAGCAAAAGACACCATCCTGCACAACCGGGCGCTAGCGAAGAACTTTGTTACCGCTATGAGCGGTGAGGGTTTTGAGGCGAATCCGGATAACAAGATAGGCCGGGGATATCTGCTCAAAATGGTCCCGGTATCCCTCGTTCGAGACTTCCTGATAGGATTTCGGGGCGACAATGTCGATCCCCTGACCGATGCGGTGCTGATCTCGCGCTACATTGACGAGCGTCTCGATGAGCTTGGACACTGGGATGTTCTTATCGCCAGCGTCAACGAGGGAACTGAGGAATTCCAATCGACAGCTCTTGGGCCGGCGGTAGGCCAGGCCGGCCGAAAGATAGGCAAGGCAAACCTCACGGACGGTGTACTTGCGATTAGTGGCTCCAGTCGACGAGTAGGATCGCCCGGGGATGAGAAAGTGGGGGTCGACCCGTCTGTAGCTGCTAAGGCACTCTCGGACTTCTTGGAAGAATACGAACGAGCTGGGACTGAGCCACCGAAGACAATTCCAGATCACATCTACCGCGTGGTGCGCAGCCGACCTTTGCTCATACTGCGTCTCATCAAGATCATCAGGCCGGAAGATATTTCAGACGCGCTCGCTTTAAAGCTCCCGGATGGACCTGTGGTTGCGTACAGCATCAGCTTTCCGACTTCAGAGACCAATGATGGCCGGGTCGATTATGTGGTGAACACCAGAAGGTTCCAAGAACTTTTCGGCGTTGACGAGGATGAGGAAGAGGCAGCTGGCGATGCAGCGTGACTCGCCATGGGACGGCCTTAGTGCCGACGGGGTGGATTCTCGCCGGGTAGACCAGCACGCCAAGTGGGACTTCTTTTGGTCCGTGATGCCCAAGTCGGAACCAGCTTTTGTGATGGCCTTGAAGTCGTCGCCGAGCGACGTTCCCAAGCTTCCGAAGCTCAGGAATCTCGACGTTGGTTACACCATGCTACCCAGCGGGCGGGCCTTCTATTTGAGACTGAAGGACGGTTCGCAGAGAGACCTATTTGAGGCGCTTTGTCGTGACATTGCTGCTGCTGCGGCTGACGCCTTGGACGAGAGCGATGCGCTTCAGAAAGTGGTCGGGCGCACCAGTCGTTGGCACTTTCTCCTTCGCGGTGGTCGAACGATCTCTTTGTCAGAAGAGGAGCAGCGAGGTCTGATTGGTGAGCTCGCCGCACTCGAATGGTTGGCGACGACAATTGGAGCCGCTCCCGCGATTGCAGCGTGGCGCGGGCCACTTGGCTCCCCAAAGGACTTTGAAATGCATGGCCATTGCATCGAGGTGAAAGGGCGTCGGTCCGCTGCACAGCCGTTCATTCAGATATCCAATGAGTTCCAGTTGGCCGATGTGGAGGGACACAGGATCTGGCTGAGAGTCCTTGCGGTGGATCGTGTCGGGGACCCTTTTGGTGAGACGCTACATCAGATAGTGCAGAGAATGGGGGTTGCTGTGTGTTCGAGTGATCACGCGCTTTGGCATGATTACGAGGAAGCAACATCAGCTTCCGGCTATCGTCTGGAAGACAGCTATGAGGAGTTTCGCTGGCTGCTCGGTGACGGCACTTGGTTCGAGGTGTTACCAGGCTTTCCGCGAATCGTCTCGCCTCTCTCCTCTGGGATTTCAGACGTGAAGTACTCACTGGCGCTCTCTGCATGCGAACCATTCGCAGTTGATGATGGATCGATCGCCAAATTCATAGGGGGGGTCAAGTGAGCGAGATTTCAGACTACTACCGGGATCTCATGGCCGAGGTCCGGTACGATGCCGACGTGGCGGGCATTATGACAGTTGAAGCATTCTTCGAGCGTTTCAAGGAGCGCTTGACTGAGTCTGGTGAGTTGGAGACAGCCGATCGAGCATTCTACGAGTCCGGTGAGAAGAGCGCTAGGTTGCGCCTTGACGGGTATGGCGGGGACCCACGGGAATCAGAAGGCGTTCTCGGTCTTATCATCTGCGACTTCAAGGACACCGCCGAGTACGAGACTATTGGAAAGGCCGATCTGCCGAAGCTTTTCAACCCTTTGGTGAGATATCTGAAAGAGGCGAGGAATAAGGAGTTCAGAGACGGCCTGAACGAGGTCAGCCCAGGTTTCCAAGTTTCTGATCTAATCATTGCGACCTGGTCGCAGGTGACAAAGGTCAAGCTTATTCTGCTGTCCAACAGACACTACGTTGGCAAGGTAGACGGTATGTCCGCTGGTCAGTTCGGAGATGTGCCGGTGACCTACAACGTGTGGGACTTGGCGCGTCTTGAACGCTACGACCGATCCGGACAGTCGCGCGAAGACATGGTGATCGACTTCGGCAACGATTTCGGTGGAGCGCTTCCGGCGTTGAAAGCGTCACAACCCGGCGGAGACTTGGATAGCTATCTCCTCGTCATACCTGGCACACAACTGGCGTCCGTCTACGAGCGTTGGGGGGCGCGGCTACTTGAAGCTAATGTTCGCAGTTTTCTGCAGGCACGTGCGGCAACGAACAAGGGCATCCAGAAGACCATACGCGAGACGCCGCGCCTTTTCTTTTCCTACAACAACGGCCTCTCGGCCACAGCCGACGCCATAGATTCGGCGCAAGGGACCAACGGGCTCGAAGTGAGGGCAGTCACCAACCTCCAGATTGTTAACGGCGGACAGACTACCGGGTCCATTCACTCCGCGCTGAAGACCATGAAGGAGAACCTGCAGGATGTCTTCGTGCAGATGAAACTAACGGTCGTACCTGCCGAACGTTCGGAAGAGATCGTGCCCAAGATTTCTGAATATGCAAACACGCAGAACAAAGTCAACGCGGCCGACTTCTTCGCAAATCACCCGTTCCACGTTCGCATGGAGCAGTTCTCCCGGGACACCCTGGCCCCGAGGGCAGAAGGCAGCCACCTTGAGACCAAGTGGTTTTATGAACGCGCAAGAGGCCAGTACTTGGATGCCCGGACCAAGCTTACGGAAGCGGGGAAGAAAAGGTTCGATCTTGAATTTCCCAAGTCACAGCTAATAACTAAGACCGACTTGGCGAAGTACGAACTCTCCGCGGTTGGTGAGCCGCATATAGTGTCCACAGGCGCCCAGAAGAATTTTGCCAAGTTTGCTCAGCAGATCGGCGAGGCATGGTCCAAGAGCGATAGCAAGTACGACGAAATTTGGTATCGACGTCTAGTGGCGAAAGCCATCATTTTCAGGTCTCTGGAAGCCAGTGTATCAAAACAGTCCTGGTATGAGGGCGGCTATCGCGCCAACATCGTGACCTACGGCATGGCCAAGGTCTTCCACGATGCTGCGGAGTCGGGCAAACACGTGATTGACCTTGACGCTGTATGGCGAAAACAGTCGGTGCCGGACCCGCTAGCGCGTGCTTTGTTGGTCGCCGCAGAAGCAGCGGCAAAGGTGATCGTCACACCGCCACCCGGCGTTAGGAACATGAGCGAATGGGCCAAGAAGCAGGCATGTTGGGCTGAGGTTAGGGGCCTTTCGCTTTCCTACGACGCTGATTTTGACGCGGTCCTTATCGATCCTCAGGAGGCTAGGTCGGAGGTCCGACAAGCACGAAGCAGCCGGGCCTTGATCTCTGGCGTTGAAGCTCAGATCAAAGTGACGACGGCAGGCGGAGCATTCTGGGGGCAGTTGCTGGAATGGGGGCGAACCAAAAAGAAGCTCACGCCGAATGAGGCCAAGGCTCTGGAGATTTGCGCGAGTTTTCCCCGAAAGGTGCCCAACGAGAGTCAGTGTCAGAGTGCAGTGGCAGTCCTCAACCGACTAAAGGACGACGGCTTTTCCGAGACTTCAGCCTGACTATAGGCTGTGCTCTGTTAGGCTGTTGGTGCGGACCGCCAGATTACGTCGACGATCCACGTGAAGTATGCAGTTTGGCGGGGCGGCATTGAGGATGTTAGCAGAGTGGCTGGCGATTACTATCTGCGCCGGTAGAGATTTCAATAGAGAAACCAACCGTTTCTGTAGCATGGGATGCAGGTACACCGTAAGCGATGTGCCGATCACACCGTTGCCGTGGGGTTCCACGGGAGTAGTTCTCTGACCTTACTCTGTCGCTGGCCGCCGACGATGGCGCGGAGTGTCGTGGCGAGCCAGGCATAGGGATCGACGCCGTTGAGCTTGCAGGTTTCGATCAGCGAGGCGATGACGGCCCAGTTTTCGGCGCCGGCGTCGTGACCGGCGAAGAGCGCGTTCTTGCGGTTCAGTGCGATCGGGCGGATGGTTCGCTCAACGGCATTGTTGTCGAGCTCGATGCGCCCATCGATCAGGAACAGCGCGAGGCCGGTCCAGTATTTGGCGATGTAGCCCAGTGCCTCTCCGAGGGGCGCTTTCGCCGAGACGCGGGTGCGATGGTGATCGAGCCATTCCCGTATCAGCGCAAGGGCCGGTGCTGATCGCTGCTGGCGAGCGGCAAGGCGGGCATCCGGGCTGAGGCCTCGGATGTCGGCTTCGATGGCGTAGAGCTCGCGGATGAGCCGCACCCCCTCTTGTGCAATCGGGGCGGTGCCGGCACGCGTGATGTCGATCAGCTTGCGACGGGCATGGGCCCAGCAATAGGCGAGCTGGATACCCGAACCGCCGCGGTCGGGCGCAATCAGTCGGTTATAGCCTGCATAGCCATCCACCTGCAGAATGCCGCTAAAGCCCTGCAATATCCGTTCGGCATGAAGGCCACTTCGGCCCGGGGCATAGGTGAAGGCAACACCGGGTGGTGCGGTGCCGCTCCAGGGCCGATCATCGCGGGCCAAGGCCCAGAAGTATCCGGTCTTGGTCTTTCGCGCCCCAGGATCGAGCACCGGGGCGCGAGTTTCGTCCATGAACAGCTTGGTCGACTGTTTCAGGTCCGCCATCAGGGCATCGTAGACCGGACGCAACTCGAAGGCGGCCCGACCGACCCAATCGGCCAGCGTTGAGCGATCCAGATCAACACCCTGGCGGCTGTAGATCTGCGCCTGGCGATACAGCGGAAGGTGATCGGCATATTTGCTGATCAGGACATGGGCGACCATGGCTTCGGTCGGCAGCCCGCCAGGGATCAGCCGAGCAGGTGCCGGGGCCTGCACCACGCCGTCGGTGCAGGACCGGCAGGCATATTTGGGACGACGGGTGACGATCACCCGCAACTGGGCCGGGATCACGTCGAGCCGCTCGGAGACGTCCTCGCCGATGCAATGCAGACAGCCGCCGCAGCCACAGACCAGGCTTTCGGGCTCGATGATCTCCTCGATCCGCGGCAGGTGCTCGGGGAGCGAGCCACGGTTGGTGCTACGCGGCTTGGTCGGCCGCCGGGCGGCACGATCCTCGGCTTCTTCTTCGGCGTGGACTGCCGCAATGGCCGTTTCCAGATCCTCCAGCGCCAGCTCGAACTGGTCCGGGTCGCTCTTTTCCGACCGGCGCCCGAAGGCCGCCTGCCTGAACGCGGCGACCAGCTTTTCCAGCTGGGCGATCCGCTCGTCCTTGCGCTGATTGCGCGCTTCCGTGGCGACGAGCATCGCCTTGAGGGCGGCAATGTCGTTGGGAAGTTCGGCGGTATCGAGCATGACCAGAATCTACCAGATCAGACGCCGCCGATCCCGCAAAAAGGCAAGACCTGAGTCATCCTGCCGCAGTCATTCGGCGGCTTCTGGTGCCCGCGCGTCCATCGCCCGAACCCGGCGCCAGTCGAGCCCAGAGAACAGCGCCTCGAACTGCGCATGGCTCAGCATCATCAAGCCGTCCGTCACCGCAGGCCAGCTGAACGTATGCTCTTCAAGCCGCTTGTAGGCCATGACGAGACCCGTGCCATCCCAGTAGAGCAACTTCAGCCGATCAGTCTTCCTGGCACGGAACACGAAGACCGTGCCAGTGAACGGGTCCTTGTGCAGCGCGTTCTTCACCATCGCTGCCAGGCTGTCGTGGCCCTTACGGAAGTCGATCGGCTTGGTCGCCACCATGATCCGCACCCTGTTGGAGGGGAAGATCATGAGGCGGCCATCAGTGCGTGGACAACCGAGGCAATCCGGACCGCCGAAGCGCCGGGCTCCAGCCGGATGATCACCGAACCCACCACGACCTCCGGCCCAGCCGACGCCGCCGGCTCCGCTACCGCTGCACCTTCAAAATCCGGAGCGACCATCAGCGTCGCAAACTCCACCGCATCCTCAGGTGCCGGCAGGACCAACTTCCCATTCCGTGCAAGGGTTCGCCACGAGGAAACATGGTTGGCCTTCAGCCCATGCCGCTCCGCAACTTCACCCACCGTCGCCCCAGGCCAAAGCGTCTCGGCAACGATCCGCGCCTTCACTTCATCGGGCCACTGCCGGTTCCGCCGCCGCCTCCTGCCACTTGTGAGAAGCTCCATTGGAGCGTCCATGTAGAAACTCCGTACTGACCTCAATCAGTGCGAAATCTCATGGCGGACAAAAGGACGGAAGGTGGGGGCAGCACACCGCTTACGATGCTCTGCAGCGAAGTGCTGTCTAATGAGAGCATCCCTGAAATGACTCAGGACCCCAGCGGATGGCCGAGTTGGAATATGCCGGGGCACATCCTGCTCAACGAAGGCAACATGCGGTCCCTCAAGGCATTCGGCGATATCCTTATACCCTGCGGCCCGACGAACCTCGTTATTTCGGTAAAGAGCGAGGCGGCGAAGGAGCGGCTGCTATATTCGTCGAATGCGATCGAAGGGGTTGGGTTCGGCTTTTTCAAACATCCAAACGAGTTTTGGACAACGAGCCGAATGAATCTTTACAAGCGCATGGGCTTCTCGGCGATTTACGTTCCGGACGAGACGCATGCGAAAATTGCCAACCATCTGTCCGACAAGAAAACGACCGAGCATGCGGTCAACGTGAACGGCACCCCGCTTTACCGGCCCCACAGCGTGTTTGGCGCCGATATGCGCAGAGTCGTTGGAAAGTCCAGTCTGCTTCTCTAGCTCACAGGGTCAGCTTCGAAGCAGCCGGATGTCGCCTATGAAGCTCTCCAGAGTTTGGATGTGCGGTTGTATGGTCCTTGGGAATTTATCGATCACGGGCTGAGGCACAACTAGCCTCACCTTCGCGTCTACCATTTCCTTAAACTGTGTTTCAGATACGCCCTCCTGCAAGGTGAGCAGGTGCTTCTCGGGAATGCGATTGGCCTCGTTCAGAATCTGGCGCCATCTATCCTTGACGGTGGTCTTCACGGCCAGCATGCGGAGGTTCGCCGCGGGGAACGACGGATCCTGGTACGCAGCCTGCGAGGGGAACAGGAAGTCGGGGGATTTCCCCGGCTCCGACACGGGTTGGTGCGAGAAATCAGATCCTTCCACCAGCTTTTCCTCGGTGAATATCTGTCGCGCGTGCAGCTCGAGCGACCTTCCAGAGCGGGACTTTCGTCGCTGCAGAATAGTTTGTGCTCTGGCAATAAAGCCATCAATGGTGGTGAACCCAGCCCTGATCAGTGGCAACTCGATGGCCTCTTCCACGCTTTGATACATCTCAAACTCGCAAGCTCTTCGCCTCATTAGTCGAAGGTCCGGCGAAAGAGTTGCGTGCGATTGCAGCTCTGCGGCTTTACCGATTATTTCTACGCCTGAAGGGAATCTAGACAGCCAAGCAGGTGGAATCTCGCTGGGTGACAACCAGCAGTTTGCCCGCGCGACAGGAGCTGCAAACAGGTTCGCCTGCACATTGCCACCGGCGGGTTGGATGAAAAACTTTCCGGGCTCGATGGGGCCGACCCGGTCCTCGACCACATCCTCCTCGGTGCCGTGGCGACACACCCAGACGTGGCACTCGGTTGCCACCCCGCTCGATCCTATGGGGAATGCGAAAACGGTCAGAGCCCCCGTACTCTCGGGATCGAGCAACGCAGAATCGCCTCCGCCAAAATTGGTCAGACGGGTTTCGTCGCGCCCGTTCTTTTGACCTTTGCTACGTTTGCTATTGTAGTAGATCAGACGGACTTCGCGGGCGTCCGCATGGCTGTCGACATAGACGTTAAACCGTAGATCGGGGTTCTCCACGTCAACTCGATCGATACTCGGAAAGACGTCGAAGAGAAACTGCTTGGGAATATAGGGTCCCGCCTGATGGGAGCCGTTTGCCAGAGTATCGTTGCCGCTGAGCCGCTTCACGAACCACGCGTAGTCCGCTCCACTGTGCCCAGCGATCCAGTCGCTGACGTCCATCATCTAGAGCGTTCCCCTGATCTCGCCCCGCTCCTCGTCGCCCAGCAACCACGCGGCCGTCCGGGTCAGAGTCTCCTCAAGTCCTATGCGTCCCGGCCCCCGGAATGCGCACTCCCATACCTTCAACTGACGCACTCCGGCCTCGGCTAACAGCGCCTCCACTTTGGAATCACGAGCACGATTCGCGTCGATCTTGGTCAACCAGAATGTCTGGCGCGTTACCGGCATCTTGAAAAGCGAACAGTCGTGGCCGTGCCAGAAACAACCGTGAACGAAAATGGCCGCCCGATGTTTGGGTAGCCACACGTCAGGTTTGCCCGGTACAGTCCTAGGGTAGAGGCGATATCGGAAGCCCATCGCATGAAGCCCCAGCCGGATAGCCAGCTCCGGTTTGGTGTTCTTGCCTCTAATCCCCGACATCATTCTGCTGCGGGTCGCAGAGTCCACGACGTCAATCATGTTGACGCTCACTAACCCCGCGAGCCATCCTTGCTCGATGGATTGGCTGGTTGAGTTCGAGGGGCAGCAAATGCCGATGGAGGCGATCTGGAGCGACGAATTCGCCCGGGTCGTAGGGCCACTCCGCTTGAGCGTTGAAAACGCTCTCGCCAAGGCCGTCGACACCGACGAACTGGACGGGCTGAAGGTCGTCATCTATGCGGAGGAAGACCCGGAGGGTGCGACCTGGGGCTTCAAGTTCGCAGGCCCGCCGACCGCCGTGAGCTATGCCGTTTTCCCGACCGGCAAAGTGGTGCCTTTGGTGAAGCCGGGACATTAGGCAGAAAGCTTTATAGGCCCCATCGTCGCCGCGGCTGCCAATGCCTTTTCGATGAAAGGCAGCATGTGCGACGCAACTGCCTTCACCACCGGCACCACCACGCTGTTACCGAACTGACGGTATGCCTGCGTGTCAGAGACAGGGATCACGAACTCAGCCTTACCCGGGTCGTCAAAGCCCATTAGTCGGGCGCATTCCCGTGGCGTCAGGCGTCGAGGGTTCCGTCCTTTGCCCCGGCTGACGAGAATCTCAGAGCCATCCTTGTAGTATCTGGCGGACAGTGTTCGGGCGATGCCATCGGCGTCCACCAGCCCATAGCCAAAGCCGTTTCCCGCCGCCTGATGCTTGGCGGCGTATTCACGCAGGTATCTCCAGAGATTGTCTGTCAAGATGTACCGATCACTGACAGCCGCGATGTTGCCAACCGTATAGTGCTTATCCGGTCCTTCGCTGCCGTCTTCAGGGTGCAGGATCGTCTTGAGCTTTGGGCCGGAATAGGGGTCAGGAAGGTCGAGTTGATCGAACGAAAAGTCGACCTTTAAGTCCCGCCGGAACCCAACGATAAAGATGCGCTCGCGGTGCTGCGGCACAAATCCCTTGGCGTCGATCACCTTGAACTTAACGTCGTACCCAAGCTCATCCCGCAGAGTGCGCATGATGACATCGAAGGTGTTGCCCTTGTCGTGATTGACTAGGTTCTTGACGTTCTCAAGCAGGAAGGCCCCCGGCTGATGATGCTTGATGATGCGGGCCACGTCGAAGAACAGTGTTCCCTGCGTCTCATCCGCAAAGCCGTGAGCTCGCCCGAGTGCGTTTTTCTTCGAGACGCCTGCGATGGAGAAAGGTTGGCAGGGAAACCCGGCGAGCAGGATGTCGTGGTGGGGAATGTCCTTAACCGCGATCTTGGTAATGTCGCCCTGCACCTCATGTTCGTCCGACAGATGGTTAGCCTTGTAAGTCCGCTGGGAGTGCTCGTCCCATTCGGACGTGAAGACGCACTTGCCGCCGATGTGGTCAAAACCGCGACGCAGGCCGCCAATACCGGCGAACAGATCAATGAAGGTGAAGAGCGGCTTCTCGTTGACGATCTGCTTTCGGGCGTTCAGCAGGCCTTGGAGCACCACGATCGCCGCGTGTCTCGGTTCCTGCTCGCCCCGTTCCCATCGATACAGAGTTGAGGCAGAAAAGCCGACGATGGGCTCAAGCTCCTCGATACTGATGCCCGCTTGAATTCGAAGGCGTGAGAACTCGGTCTGCGAATCGGGCATGCGTCACCGCTGGGTATTTTTCTGCCATCTTGGCGATAATCGCCCCAGCTGGCAAGAACGAAACATGAATAGATTGTGCAATTGTTGTTCCAAAGGACCGAGTATCATCTCGCCTCGGGCCGGTTGAGTTTGTGATCCTGCCCCGCAGAAAAAGAGAATGGCCTTCTCTGGAAAGCCCGGGTCGCTATACCCGCCTCTGTTTTTTCAAGCCGCGAGCCGCACGGCGCTTTGGCGCTTTTGAGGGTCTTGCGGGGCGAATGGCTTTAGGCGCCACCTGCGCGGTGGTTGGGCGCCAGTCGGTTTCAGCGACCACAATCCGGGGGACCTTGTTAATCTCACGGTCCAGAACCGCCGGAGGCCACTGTCCGTAACCCTCCCGGGCGTCGGTAGTGGACCGGCTGCCCATCATGAAGTCCCTGGCTTCCTTGTCCATGTCGCCGACGCGGCTCAGTGTGGTGAAGGTGTGTCGCCAAGCGTGGCTTGGTCGCCCGAGCGGTGCGCCGGTGCCCAAGACCCCCTTGATCCAGTCATTCACCCGCTTGGAACTGTCGGTCGCTCGATGTTTTTTCAGGCGCGTAAGGTCAGTGCCTTCGGGGTATGGCGCATAGAACAACGGTCCGCGACCTATCGCCTTAATCATCTCGATCAGGCCGAGATCTATCAGGTGCTTATGAATGCCGACCAGCCAAGCCCGTCCACTCTTGGTGCTGCCGTCTTCGGGGGTGATTAACAGATAAGGGACGCCATCCTGCCAAAGGAGACGTTCGGCACGAAGCTGGGTGATCTCAGTGACCCGCGCACCGGTATAGGCGCAGAGCCACGGGACCCAGAAGATCGCCCGCTGGTAGGCCTCTTCGATGCCCTTGGCCGTGCCTCGGAAGGTTGCTGCAAGAATGGCCTTGGCCTGATCGAGCGAGTACTCCTTGCTTCCTTCCGGGGCTGCATCGTCCCGTTCATCCCTTATGCCGTCCGCAACGTTGCCGGGCAGGTCGAACTCCTTGACGCCGTGGTTCAGTACGGACTTGATGGAGGCAAGGTAGCGGTCGTTGATCGTCTTCTTGGGCGATCCGGCCTCGATCAGTTTGTCGCGCCACCGCCTTATGTCGCTCTTGGTCAGCCGCATGGCGTCTTCGTGCCCGACAAAGGCCGCAAACTCCTTCAGCAACCGCCGGTAGTCGGCGACCGTCTTTGGCTTAAGGCTTCGGGTCTTGTCTTTGTGGTCCAGCAGGGAGAGCAACGACAAACCCGCCTTCGTCCCCCTCGACGCCTCAACGGTCGGTGCCAACAACTCAGGAAACTGCCGCGCTACAGGGTCGTCGCTGTAGTCACCCCGTGCGTTTCGAGCGAGGCGAGCGGCGGCCGCTCCCTGAGCCTGTAGTGCCTGTGCGAGTAGTTGCCCCCTGTTCTCTCCCCATGGCACCGCGATGCCCCGCTTCGCCAGCAATCCGGCCAATTCGGGTGACATGGTGGGTTTGTCAGGATCGAACGGAAGCCCGAACATCTTGGCGAGGTCCGCGATCAGCAGTGCAGCGTGTTCCGGGTCTTCCTCAATGATCCGTGGCACTCCAAGCCCGATGAACTCAGCAAAATCCCATAGTTCAGGTGCCCCCGGATTGTCCTCGTGACGTGCTACCTGAGCCTTGTAAACCTCCCCCGCGATGGCCCGCATGTTCTTGAACGACAACGGCGCGGGTGCCGCACGAAGACCCTTCCAAATCGCGTCGAACTGAGGGGCGACTTCAGCGTGGCGCTCCTTAGCCTCCTGGGCATCCTTGGTGCCGAGCGAAACCCTCAGCTCCGCGCCGATCTTGTGCTGGGCTACGCGGCCAGCGATCATCAACGTGACGGTCTGTCCTTTCGCTGCGGAGCGCAGGTCGACCGGAACGCGTTCGCGATACCACCAGACGTCAGTCTTGGAGTGACGATAGGGACGAGGCATAGATAAGACCATGTGGACCACCGCTGTGCATCACCGGGGTGGTCTTTTCTGCAGCAATCTCAGATAGTTCTGAGAAATCAAAGAGAAAAATGGTGCTGCAAGAGAGGATTGAACTCTCGACCTCTCCCTTACCAAGGGAGTGCTCTACCACTGAGCTACTGCAGCTTACGCGATGGCTTCGGGCGGGCCCGGCGGCTGTGCGCGGCGGTCTACTGCCACAGGGGGGCGGTCTCTGCAAGGCAAAAAAGCTGCAAACAGGTTGCACCGCGCGGGTCCTCCACCTGATAAGCATCTGGTCCGTCACCTGACTTGTCGCACCCCATGCCGCCCGCCATTCCATCCCCCAGCCCGAGCAGTGTCGCCGCGCCACGCCGCCATGGGCCGTTCGAACGGCTGCGCCGGCGGTTGCGCCGGTTTGGCGAATTCTGGTGGCGGGTGAGGGCGCGACGGGCGCAGGCTGCCTACTGCCGCGCCTTCATCGCCGTCACTGGTAGCTGCGGCAAGACCACCACCACGCTGCTGATCGAGCGCCTGCTGGCGGCCACCGGAGCCGCTGTCGAAGGAGGCCGCAACCACAACACCGGCCGCTACCTGATGAAGGCCATGGGTCGCCTGCGCCGGCCGGTGGATTTCTTGGTGCAGGAGGTCTCTGGCCACCGCCCCGGGGCGATTGCTCAAGTCACGGATCACCTCCGCATCGACGTCGCCGTGGTTACCGTCATTGGGCACGACCACAACAGCGCCTTCAAGCTTCCCTACAGCGCCGCTCCTGCTGCGATCGCCGCCGAAAAAGGCCGGCTGGTCGCGGCTTTGCAGCCCGATGGTATCGCCTGCCTCAATGCCGACGATCCGCTGGTCGCAGCCATGGCTGCCCGCACCACCGCCCGGGTCGTCACCTTCGGGTGTTCGGCGGCGGCTGATGTGCGCGCCGTGAACGTCGCTGCCCGCTGGCCGGAACGCTTGCGTTTCGACCTGCATGTCGATGGCCGGGTGCTTCCCGTCGCGACCCGGTTCGTCGGCACCATCATGCTGCCGAACGTCCTCGCGGCCCTCGCCGCCGTCCACGCCAGCGGGCGCGATCTGGTTGCTGCCGTTGCTGCGCTGGCCGGCGTGGAAGCCGAACCGCTGCATATGAGCGTCGAGGAGGGTGTCAGCGGCCGAACTTACGTGCTCGATACGTTCAAGGCGCCGTTCTGGTCCACCGCGCTGCTGGCCGGCGATCTTGAGTCGATCGGCGGTCGCGGCACGCTGTTCGTGCTGGGGGACATGTCGGACATGCGGAACGACGCCGGCCGGCGCTACACATCCGTGGCACGGCAGGCTTCGGCCGCGGCTGACCGGGTCTTGCTGGTCGGCAAGGCGGTCCGGGCGGAACAACCGATGGTGCGGGAAGGTCGCGACAACGTCGCCTCCGCTGCCGACCTGCCGGCGCTGGCGCGGCTCATCGCCAATTCGCCCGAGCGCCTCGTCATCCTCAAGGCCAACAGCGCCATCCACCTCGAGCAGGTGGTCGCCATGGTCGAGGATGCAGCGGGTGAACGCCATGGCTGACACGTCCCGGCCCCGCCACGAGCAAAGATTGGCCGCAAAGCTCCGCGAAAACCTGAAGCGCCGGAAAGAGCAGGCGAGGGCACGAGCCGGCTCAACCCCTGGTAAACCACAATCTGATACTGAACTCTCCCCGGATGCGCCGGACCGTGCTGCGTTGAAGCCCGTTGCCGATTCGGATAGCTAACCCTTTTCGGGACAGAACCGTCCCGCCCCAACGTCTTGCGACGAGGATCACCTGAATGGACCGTATTCGTCTGGTCGGCGGCAACGAACTGCACGGCGAAATCCCGATCTCCGGCGCCAAGAACGCGGCGTTGCCGCTGATGATCGCCTCGCTGCTGACCAAGGACCCGCTGGTGCTCGAGAACGTACCGCGGCTCGCCGACGTCACCCAGCTCGAACGCATCCTCGAGAATCACGGCGTCGATGTCGCCGTGCATGGCCGCCGCGTCCAGACGCTCGAGGGCCAGCGCATGACGCTGCAGGCCGCCGAGATCGTCGACACCACCGCGCCCTACGAACTGGTCTCCACCATGCGTGCCAGCTTCTGGGTCATCGGGCCGCTGCTCGCCCGAGCCCACGAAGCGCGGGTGTCGTTGCCCGGCGGCTGCGCCATTGGCACCCGTCCAGTCGACCTGTTCCTCTACGGACTCAAGGAACTCGGCGCCGAGATCGAGATCGACGAAGGTTATGTCGTCGCCCGCGCCCCCAAGGGCGGCCTGCGCGGCGCCCGCATCACCTTCCCCAAGGTCACCGTCGGCGCCACCCACGTCATCCTGATGGCCGCGACCCTCGCCAAGGGCACGACCGTCATCGAGAACGCCGCGATGGAGCCCGAGGTCAGCGACCTCGCCGAGTGCCTCGTCAAGATGGGCGCCAGGATCACCGGCATCGGCACCCGCACTCTCACCATCGAGGGCGTCGATGAACTGCACGGCGCCACGCACGAAGTCGTCGCCGACCGTATCGAGGCCGGCACCTACGCCATGGCGACCGCCATGACCGGCGGCAACGTGCTGCTGAAGAACGCCAGGGCGATCCACCTGCAGGCCGCGCTCGACAAGCTGACCGCCGCCGGCGCCACCGTCACTTCCGAGGCCAACGGCATCCGCATCCACCGCAACGGCAACGGCATCCAGGCCGTCGACGTCGAGACCGATCCGTTCCCCGGCTTTGCAACCGACTTGCAGGCGCAATTCATGGGCCTGATGACCATGGCGCAGGGCGTCTCGCGTATTCGCGAGACCATCTTCGAGAACCGCTTCATGCACGTGGCCGAACTCGCCCGCTTCGGCGCCGACATCAAGGTCGACGGCCAGGTGGCGACGGTGACCGGCGTTTCCCAGCTCAAGGGCGCCCAGGTGATGGCAACGGATCTGCGCGCCTCGGTGTCGCTGGTCATCGCCGGCCTCGCCGCCAAGGGCGAGACGGTGGTCAACCGCATCTACCACCTCGACCGCGGCTTCGAGCGCCTCGAAGAAAAGCTGAGCGCCGTCGGCGCCGAGATCGAGCGCGTCACCGGCTGATGCCGAACGGCGGAGAACTGTTGCTTCTCGCGGTGCTGGGCGGCTGTCTCCTGCCGCCGCTCTTCATGCGCGACTGGCGTTCGCTCGGATGGTGCGTGCTGATTGGGTTGGGCCTCTGCGCGGCACTGTTCGCCGTGCTGTCGGCCACCGCTGATCCGCGGATTTTTCTTTCCCGGATGAACGCGGTCTACGCGCTCTTTGCCGCCGCCGCGCTGCTGGTCGGAGCCGGGGGCAGGGCTCTGCTGTTCGTCGTCTGGCGGCCCCGGCGCGACAGGCAGTGATTGCTCCGCCTGCCGCAAACTTGTAGATCGACACCCAAGCTCCCACTTGCTGCACACCAACAGCAAACCCGGATCAGGACTCCAATGACCGATCTCAAGCTGATCGCGCTCGACGCCGAAGACCTCGATGTCATCTCCGCGACCACCCAGGACGCCATCGTCCGCACCGCCGAAATGGGCTACGCCCGGGCTGACCGTCGCTTTGCCCTGCTGATGAACCGCTTCGCCTGGGAAGACGGGCAGAAGGGCGGCAGCAAGACCGGCATCCGCAAGCGCGCCGCGCTGCATTTCGATCACGTCACGGCGGCCAAGGCTTCCGGCTTTGATCCGTCCGCGCCCGAAGGCACGCTCGAACTGCTCACCATCCGCTTCACCGAAACCGAGGCGCCCTCAGGCCACATCGATCTCACTTTCGCCGGCGGCGGCACCGTCCGCCTCGACGTCGAGGTGCTGGAAGCCCGCCTCGCCGACCTCGGCGCCGCCTGGGCGGCCAAACAGAAGCCCGAGCACGCCCTCTGATGGTTTCACGTCTCGATAGCCGCGATCCCGGCTTTGCCGCCGATTTCGACACGCTGCTCAATTCCAAGCGCGAAGTCTCCGAGGAAGTCGGCAGCGTCGTCACCAGCATCCTTGCCGATGTGAAGGCGCGCGGCGACGCCGCCGTCATCGACTACACCGCGCGCTTCGACAAGCTGCCGCTGACTCCGTCGACGCTGGCCTTCACCGCCGACGAGATCGCCGCCGCCGAGGCCCGCCTCCCGGCCGATGTCCGCGAGGCGCTGCACATCGCGCATGACCGCATCCGCGCGCACCACGAAAAGCAGAAGCCGCTCGATCACGTCTACCAGGATCACCTCGGCGTCACCCTGGGCACGATCTGGACTCCCGTCGAAGCCGTCGGCATCTATGTCCCGGGCGGCCTCGCTGCTTATCCGTCGAGCGTGCTGATGAACGCCGTGCCGGCGCATGTCGCCGGCGCCAGCCGCATCGCCATGGTCGTTCCCACTCCGCGCGGCGAGGTCAACGACGCGGTGCTGGCCGCCGCGAAGATCGCCGGCGTCACCGAGATCTATCGTATCGGCGGCGCCCAGGCGATCGGTGCGCTGGCCTACGGCACCGCCACCATTTCCGCGGTCTCGAAGATTGTCGGCCCCGGCAACGCCTATGTCGCCGCCGCCAAGCGCCAGGTCTTCGGCACTGTCGGCATCGACATGATCGCCGGCCCATCCGAAGTGCTCATCATCGCCGACCACTCCGCCAACCCCGCCTGGGTTGCGGCCGACCTGCTGGCCCAGGCCGAGCACGGGGCAGGGGCCCAGTCCATCCTCGTCACGACCGATCCGGCGCTGGCCGAGGCAACGGAGCGCGAAGTCGAGCGCCAGCTCAAGACCCTGCCGCGCGCCGAGATTGCCCGCGACGGCTGGGAGGAGTTCGGCGCCATCATAACCGTCGCCTCCATGGCCGAAGCGGTGGAACTGGCCAACCGCATCGCGTCCGAGCACGTCGAACTCGCCATCGACGATCCACAGTCGCTGCTGCCGAAGATACGCAATGCCGGCGCCATCTTCCTCGGCCACCACACGCCCGAGGCGATTGGCGACTATGTCGGCGGCTCCAACCACGTGCTGCCCACGGCGCGCTCGGCGAAGTTCGCCTCCGGCCTCGGCGTGCTCGATTTCATGAAGCGCACCTCGATTCTTGGCTGCGATCCCTCGTCGCTGGCGGAACTCAGCAAAGCTGCTGTAACGTTGGCGGCGACCGAGGGCCTCGATGCCCACGGCCGCTCCGTTTCGATCAGGCTCAACCGGTAGACATGGCACTCACTCCGCGACAGTTCGATCCGAAGTCCGATCGTATCGTCGCCGTGACCCTCGACCCCAACACCATCGCCTCGTCCAACCCGGACGAGGTGCATGAGTGGCGCATCGCCATCTACGATCTCGTCGAAGAGAACAAGTTCGCGCCCGCCCGGGTCACCCCGCAGGGGCCGTATGCGCTGCACGTCTCCATCGTCGGCAACTACATCGTGCTCGATGTCCGCAACCCGGACACCTACGAGCCGATCGCCGCCCACTACCTGTCGCTGACCCCGTTCCGCCGCCTTATCCGCGACTATTTCCGCATCCGCGACAGCTATTACGATGCCATCAAGACCGGCTCGACCTACCAGATCGAAACCGTCGATATGGCGCGCCGCGGTCTCCACAACGATGCTGCCGAACTGCTCCGCACCCGCCTCGACAACAAGCTCGAGATGGACCTCAACACCGCGCGGCGCCTCTTCACCCTCATCTGCGCCGTGCAGCCCTTCGCCTCCCGCATCGACGAGCGCGATTCGAACCTGCCCTCGGTGCTCTTCGTCTGCTCGATGAACTCCGTGCGCTCTCCCATCGCCGCCGCGCTCGCCCGCCGCTTCTTTCCCGGCCGCCTCATCGTCCGCTCCGCCGGCGTTCGCTCCGGCAAGGCTGACGCCTTCGTCGAAGAAGTGATGGAGGAGATCGGCGTCGACATGTCCGTGCATACCCCGCACACCATGGACGAATTGGTGGCCAGCCACTTCGACCTCGTCATCACACTCTCTGCCGATGCGCCGGAGGCAGTGGCGGGCCGCGGCTTCGAGATGGGCGCCATCGAACACTGGCCCATGCCCGACCCCACCGAGGTCGAGGGCAACCGCGAGTTGGTGCTCAGCGCCTACCGCACCCTGCGCGACACCCTGCAGAAGCGCGTCCGCGATCGGCTGGACCAGTTGGTCGCCTCCACCCCGAAGGCCACCTCCACCGCCGCCTGAGGCCGCTCTGGAACTTCAGGCTGATCAACCCCATATCGGTGTTCACAATCGGCCGCGCTTGCAGTATAGGTGCCGCCAAATCCAGCCCTGACATTGCAGAGTGCCGCGTTAGGGCCGTTTCAGGAGAGAGTATGGCTAAGGAAGAAGTGCTCGAGTTTCCGGGCGTTGTCACAGAGCTGCTGCCCAACGCGACCTTCCGCGTGAAGCTCGAAAATGAGCACGAGATCATCGCCCACACTGCTGGCCGCATGCGCAAGAACCGCATCCGCGTTCTCGCCGGCGACAAGGTGCTGTGCGAGATGACCCCCTACGATCTGACCAAGGGCCGGATCACCTACCGCTTCCGCTGATCGCGGTTTTCCAGAGGTACAGATGGCCGCCCGTCCCGAGCTCATCCTCGCGTCCGCCTCGCCGCGCCGCCTGGCCCTCTTGAACCAGATCGGCATCGAGCCCGAGCATCTGGTTCCGGCCCATATCGACGAGACGCCCGAAAAGAACGAGCTGCCCCGCAAGCTCGCGCAGCGCCTCGCCGACCAGAAGGCCATCGCCGCGCAGCACAAGGCGAAAACCACTGGCATCGCGGCCAACGCCCTGGTGCTGGCAGCGGATACCGTGGTGGCCGTCGGCCGCCGCATCCTGCCCAAGGCCGAGACAATGGAGGAGGCGTCGATGTGCCTCCGCCTGCTGTCCGGCCGCTCGCATCGCGTCTTCACCGGCGTCACGGTGATCACGCCCTCGGGCGCCACCCGCAAGCGGCTGGTCGAGACCCGCCTGCGCTTCAAGCGGCTCTCCGCCCGCGAGATCGAAAGCTACCTCGCCAGCGCCGAGTGGCGTGACAAGGCTGGCGGCTACGCCATCCAGGGCATTGCCGGGGCGTTCGTCATCAAGCTGCAGGGCAGCTACTCGGGCGTCGTCGGCCTGCCGCTGCACGAGACCGTCTCGCTGCTCGCCGGCGAAGGCTATCCCGTGCATTTCAACTGGCTCAACCAGTCGCAGTTGTCCGCCGTCTGATGGGCGACGTCATCAAGCTGAAGCCGGTTCGGCCGTGCCCGATCTGCAAGAAGCCCTCGAGCCAGCAGCATCATCCGTTCTGCTCGGGCCGCTGCGCCGATATCGACCTCAACCGCTGGCTATCCGGCAGCTACGTCATCCCCGCCGAACCGGTCGAGGATGACCTCGAAGACGGCCCCCCAAAACCCGGCCAGCGCGAAGACGACGACTAGTCTAGCTGCGCCGAGGTCGCTCGGTCCTCCACCGCGACAGCGGGGGATGGGACCGGCCGCAGGCTGGTGGAGGGGGCGGTCCCATCCACCCTGCGTGCCAGCACCGAAAGTCCCCCGTCGCTGAATGTCCCTACGGCATCAACTGCCCGCCATTCACGTCGATGATCTGCCCGGTGACGTACCCGCTCATCGAACTGGCAGCGAGGAAGACGTAAGCCCCGACGCAATCTTCCGCCGTCCCGAGCCGACCCATCGGAATCTGCGCTGCCGCATTGTCCTTTACCGTCTGCGGCGTCGTGGCGTGGAACGGCGTGATGATGAACCCCGGTGCCACCACGTTGACCCGGATCCCGTCCGGCGCAAACTCGCGCGCCGCGTTGCGGGTGATCGAGTGCACCGCCGCCTTGGCCGACGCATACACGGCCGAGCCACCGAAGCCGCCGAACCGCCCCGCCACCGAACCGGTATTGATGATCGAGCCGCCGCCCGCCGCTTTCAGATGCGGATAGGCCGCCTTCGTCACCGCCAGCACCGAGCGCACATTGAGGTCGTACACCGCCTCATATTTGGTCTCGTCGAACGCCGCGTTGGTGACGCGATCGAGAATCGCCCCGGCATTGTTGCAGAGGATGTCGAGGCCCCCGAGCCCCGCTACGGCCTCCTCGACGATTCGCGCCGCCTCGGCCGCCTTGCTCACGTCTCCCAGCACCACGATGGCCGTCCCGCCCGCGGCGCGAATCTCCGCCGCAACAGCTTCGGCGGCAGCCCCGTTCTTGTTGCCATGCACCGCCACCGCCACGCCCAGCCGGCCGAACTCCTTCGCCACCGCCGCACCGATGCCCGTCGACGAGCCGGTGATCAGCGCCCGCTTGCCCTTGAGGTCCTCGAGCATATCTCTCTCCCTTTGAAACCGGCCCTCAGCCTATCTGCCCAGCCCGCCGACGCAAGCATCCGCCGGCCTGTCCCACGCCCGAAATTCCTTCCGGACAACCCGCTTTTTGGCGCTTGCGCGCTCCCGTATTGCCCCCTATAACGCCCCGACTTCGACGCCCTCGGCGTTCGGATGCCCGAGTAGCTCAGTTGGTAGAGCAGCGGATTGAAAATCCGCGTGTCACTGGTTCGATTCCGGTCTCGGGCACCACTTACCCTCCACACAGCTCCACATACCTTCACAAAGCCCCCGGTTTCTGCCGGTCTGGCTCCATGGAGCTCCATTGAACTTCACCCAGGTCCAGCCAATATGCTGGTAGCTGCGTTGGTAGCGAGATGGGGTGTTGGTACTCCGGTACCAATCAGGAGCTTGGAGAGCATGGCATTGACCGCGAAGGGCGTTGAGAGCGCCAAACCCCGGCCGGGCGCCAAGGTCACCAAACTCAGCGACGGGGGAGGTCTTCAGCTGTGGATTACGCCCACAGGGTCGAAGCTCTGGCGCCTCGCCTATCGGTTTGGCGGGAAACAGAAACTCGTGGCAATCGGCGCTTATCCGGTCATTTCGCTAAAGGAGGCTCGCGAGCGTCGGGAGGAACACCGGAAGGTTCTGGAGCGCGGGCGCGACCCTTCTGTCGAGCGCAAGGTGAGGTCGAGTAACACGTTCAACCTGGTTGCCGACGACTACCTGGCGTGGCTGAAGTCGGCGGGGCGGGCCGAAGCGACAATCGCGAAGAACTCTTGGCTCATCGATATGGCTCGGCCGACTTTGGGGGAGCGGCCAATCGCCGAAATTACCTCTGCTGACATATTCGGCGTCCTCAAGGGGATTGAGGCCAGGGGCAAGCGGGAGAGCGCCCGCCGAGCACGCGCAGTGATCGGCGCGGTGTTCAGGCGCGGCATTGCAGAGGGCAAGGTTTCCGGAGACCCAACCGTGGCGCTCCAGCGCCAACTTGCGTCGCCGGACGTGAAGCCTCGTGCCGCGTTGCTTACGAGGTCGGAATTCGGTGCACTGCTCCGCGCGATCGACGGCATGGAGGAACAGCCGATCACGCGTGCCGCGTTGAGGTTGTGCGCGTTGTTGGCCCCGCGTCCTGGGGAATTGCGCCTGGCCGAATGGTCGGAATTCGACCTTGACGCCGCCGTGTGGTCCATTCCTTCCGGGCGAATGAAAATGCGCCGGCCCCACGTCATCCCGCTCTCTCCGGCGGCCGTTGAGGTGCTTCTCGACCTTCGGGAGATGACCGGCAATGGAAGGTTCCTGTTTCCGTCTACACGAACACCCGACCGGGCTATGTCTGACGGCACGCTCAATGCCGCACTACGCCGTCTCGGCTTCACGAAGGACCAAGCAACCAGCCACGGGTTCAGGGCGTCGTTTTCAACCTTCGCCAATGAGGCGAAAACAACCGGCGCTGACGGCAAGCCTGGGACCCGGATGTGGGATGCCGACGCTATTGAGCGGCAACTCGCACATGGCGACGAGGACGTGATCAGGGGCGCCTATAACCGTTCGCCGTATTGGGACGAACGCGTGCGCCTGTTGAACTGGTGGGCGGTGGAATGCGCCGCCATGGCGCGGGGCGCCGATATCATTGAGTTCGCTAGGCCGGCTTAGTTCGTCACCCTCCCGTGCCGGTTCTGCCCAAAGCCCCCGCGCTGCCAGCCGGGGGCATCTTTGTTTGACGGCGCTGTCAGATACCCTCAAATTTCTCCAAACAGCCTCGCGCGAAACACCTACACGTCGCTTCATGTCCGTTCTTGTGGAGTGAAGGTAGTGGCAACCACCCAACCCGAAATCGATAGTTTGCTGGCTATCGCGGAGGTCAGCAAAAGCTTGGGACTCAGCCAGTCTCAGATTTATGCGCTGGTCCGCGAACGAGACTTTCCCAAGCCGATCAGGATTGGTCGCAGCAGCCGCTGGCGCACGAGCGTCGTCAACGCCTGGATCGACGCCAAGGAAAGGGCTTCGGCCTGAACCTACCCCTCACGAAAACAGAAACCCGCCACACGCGAGGACAGTGGGCGCGTGACGGGTGGAGCTGACACAATTGGAAACTAGCAAAAAGCCGGCTGCGTCGCAGCAGCAAGTCCCGACCCGAAACACCCCCCGCCCGGTGCCTCACGAACTTCGGCTGGCCGAGGCAAACGCGCGCTTTGCGCTGGGCTTCAGCCCTGACGCGCCAAGCGTGGCGGCACTGCTTGAGGACATCATCATCCACGGGCTTGTCCACCCCGACCGGACCAACGACGTGGCTGACGCCGCTCGTGCGGTTTCGGCAGGGACAATGCCGCCCGAGGCCGGCTATGCTGTGGCCGTGGCCGTCGCGCGTGATGCGGCTGCCGAGCGTGTACTGGCGTTGGTGGCCGACGTGGCTAGGCCGACTGACGTGATCGAGCTTAGCACCTTGAAGGCGTCGGGATCGGGGCGCGCGTCCTACAACGGGCGTCTCGGCTGGCCGAAAGAACGCCAAAAGATGCACGCCTTTATCGCGGAGAACTTCGGCCAGCGAAATCTCTACATGGGCATCAATCCGCGGCCGGCGAGTCTTGCGGATACCACGGGTCAGGCGAGCGCTGAGGATATTGCGGAGCGCCGATACGTGGTGCTCGATTTCGACAACAAGAACGCGCCGAAGGGCGACGACCACGCGGCCATGCTGACGGCACTTCGCGCTTACTCCCCGTTCGCTGAGGTGATGTCGGGCAACGGCACGCACTTGTGGTGGCGTGTGCCGGACGGCACCGAGGGCGGTAGTGAGGGGGCCACCGGCCAGCTCAACGCCGCGATGAAGGGGCTCGGCGCAGACACGATCGCTAATGCCGACAGGATCATTCGGCTGCCGTGGACCATCAATATCCCGAATGTGCGGAAGCGCCAGAACGGCGCGCGGCTTAGGCTGGCCGTGGTTGCTCAACGCGCGGACAATAGCGCCGCGTCCCGGACACCGGACGAGTTGATTGCGTTGTGGCGGGGGCATAGCCAGTCCGACAACACCGCGAGCTCGGCAGAGCCGGCGGCCCCCACGCCTGCCCCGTCCAGCGTGGCTCCCCAGGCCCCCAGCAAAGAGGCGGTACTCCGCGCGGTGTCGCGGCTCCCAAATGATCCGTTCGACGACAGTCACTTCCCCACGCGAAACGGCGAAGTGGCGGTCGCCCACGCGGTGCGCGGCTCGACCATCGGCACAGCCTTTGCCGATGATCCCGAAATCCGAGCGGCGTTTATTGAGTGGGCTGCCCAGTTCGGGGATGACCCGGAACACGCGGGGGACTTGTACGACGGCATTCGGGCATCGCGCACTGGTTGGCCGCACCTGAGGAGGATGGTCCACCAGCGGGTCGCCGCAGCGGCGTTCGAGGACATTCCACTGGACGCCGACGAGAAGGCACGGCTGGACGCCACACCGTCGTCGCCGCACCCCGGCGTCGAGCCGTGGGTGGCGGAACTCAACCAGCGATACGCCTATGTCGAAAGCGTTGATCGAATTGCCGACATCAACGTGGACACCGGACAGGTGGACAAGTGGTTGTCGGCGGACCAGTTCAGGGTGCGACTCGACAACCAGAAGGTTGGTAACATGGGCGCCGGTCGGGCTTGGCTGACGACCCCGCGCCGCCGTCAGCACACGGCGTTTGGCTGGTGGCCCGTCGGGGATGAACCCAAAGGCGCGCTGAACCTCTGGCGGGGGTTCCCGAAAGGCACGGGTTTGGCCGCGGACCCGGATTGGCGGCCCCTGTCGGTCCCGCTGGCCGATACGCTGAAGCCCACACTCGACTTCATCCATGACGTCATCGCCGACGCTCGCCAGGGCGTAAACGAGCACGTGCTGAACTACCTCGCGTGGAAGGTTCAGCACCCGACGCAGCGCCCCGGCACCGCAATGGCGTTGGTGGGCGCGAGTGGCACCGGCAAGAGCACACTCGGAGACATGCTGGCGGACCTGTTTGGTTCGGCACACTCGCGCTCCATTCCAAAGCCCAATCAGGCGGTCGGGCAGTTCAACGCCCTGCTTGAGGGCGCGATGGTTATCCGCCTCGAAGAGGCGTTCTTCGGCCGGGACCGGAGCGTCCGGGGCGCTTACAAGGACATGGTGACCAGCGCCACCACCAATATCGAGCGCAAGGGCGTGGACCCGATCCCGATGCCCAACATGGCGGCGATCATCGTCACGTCGAACGAGATGAGCGCGATCCCCCACGAGGCCGGTGAGCGGCGCACCACGTTCATCAAGGTGTCCGAAGTCAGGCGGCGAGATGCCGCCTATTTCGGCGCACTTCACGGCAACTGGACAGCCGGCGGCCGTGAAGCGTTTCTCGACTTCCTGCTTCGCCGGGACGTGTCCGGGTTCAACCCTCGGCAGGCGCTGGACACCCCCGAGAAGGCGGCAGCGTCTGCCGAGAACGGCGACATGCCGGTGCAGTTCTGGAACGACACGCTGGAAAGCGGCGCGCTGCCGCTGATGCTGAACCCGGACGGCACCGATCCCGAATGGAGCGCGGGGAGCGTCACCGTACCCCGCTCGGCCCTGCATGGCGCGTACACCAGGTTCGTCCAGGACAGGATCGGCCGCAGCCCACACATCGAAGGTGTTGGCGAGCTTACCCGACGACTGCTTGAGTTGTGTCCGGGCGCTCGTGAGGCACAGGTTCGCCCCGGCCCCAACCAGCCGGGGGTCCGGAGCATCACCTTCCCGCCGCTGGACGAGTGCCGCGCAGCATTCACACAGGCGTTGGGAGGCGGCAGTTGAAACACGGACTTTGTGTTGTAGGTGTTTCAGCGGCCCGGTTTGTGTTTCAGCGCTCAGGCTCGGCACGCGCGCTGAAACAAAAACCACCCTGCCAGTGTTTCAGCACGGTTTCAGCGAGAGGCCTGGAATTGCTAGAGTTTTTACCTACTGAAACACTGAAACACTGAAACACTAGAGAAATCAGTAAGTGCCCCAGATACCCCTACAGAGCCCACACTAGCCCCGAAAACACCCTCTACACACTACACACGGGGAACTTGGAAAAACCCCTGTTTCAGTGTTTCAGCAGCCGAAAGGAGGCCGTGCATGCCGGTTATTGGGGGCGGGTTGTCCGCCCCCACCCAAAACGGAGCAACCAATTGCACCCCCTAGCCCCCCCTTTCGGCGGTCGCGTCCACCCACTAGAAAACTGGCGCGGCGATTGGATGACCACGCTCTACATCATGCTCTCCAACATGGCGGCGGAAAAGCGGAAGCCGACGGCCTACGAGTGGACGAGGTTCACAGAGGCTTACGCTGCCGCCACCAAGGACCGTGAACGATCAGGATGGATCGGCAGTGATCCAATCTATGACGAAGGCTATACCGCAGGGTTTGACGACGCCACTGCGCTCGCCGAAGAGGACGCCCGCGAGAACCCGGCCGGACCATATCCCTACGCGTAACCGGGGTCAGGCCCGAGCCCGGAGCATGGACACGAGTGAGGTCCAGCTCCGCACCGCCGCCAAGTCCGTGGGGCGGTCCAGATAGATCGCCAGCTCGCGGATCAGGAACCGCTGTTCGCGGGTGCCGGTGCAGAAGCTGAGCAACGGGGCGAGAACGTCCCGTTGTTCGTATGCCACTTGGGCGAGGCGACTTTCCGAGACCTCGGTGTCGTCGAAAGGGGAGGGCTGAATGGTTTGGGCGGCCGGTTCGGGTGATGAGACGCGTGTTGAGTCGGAGCGCAGGCGCTTGGAACCGGTTGCGGGTGTCCGGGCTGTCCAGACCGGCTTGGCCACAGCGCATGCCCCAGGATCGTGTCCAGCCGGCGGCGGTCCGGCGTCCCGGACACGGCGGGGGTACTCCTCATTCACAACGCGCGCCCACTCCCCATCCCGGCGATGGTCAACCTGCAACCGTCGATAGCGCCAGCGCATAAAGTCGAGCACAGCCGGGGCGACTGGCGCGGACTGGCGGGCCAACCCGCTCTCGGTCAGGAACCGCGCCTCGTGCTCGCCGAGGTCGATCGTCCGGCCCGGTGTCCACGGGTCGCGCCGCCAGGCGTTGCGGAGGGCATTCGCGGCACGCCTCGCCTCCACGCGGGCAAACGCCTCGTTGGACAGGCGCCCTTCGGCAAACGCCTGGAGCTGTTGTTGCCGGTGATGTCGGGCATGGTGCGGTCCCGCGTGCCGGAGGCAGCGCGTGGCGCCCGCCAGAGGTGGCTGCTGGCAAGCGCCTCCCGAACGCGTCCGCGCCCCACAAATCCGGCTGTGGTCGCCACCCCGCCGGACATTCGCCGCGCGCGCCATGAACCGGGCCGCGTGCACGTCAGAGTAGAAGCCGCCTGCGAGTTTCATCGTGCCGGGTGAGCTGTGATCCTCATGTCAAACTAGGTGATTTGTCGGCAGCGTTGGGGTGCGATCCGAATGCTCAGCGCTTCAAAGCATCTAGATTGAGCTTCAACTTTGACAACCGGCGCCTTCCAGACTCGATGTATTCTACCAACCGAACACGTTTGTCCTTCAGGGCAATCGCCTCAAAGGCCGCCCCCGCTACGGTCTCTTCCGCCACCTCATAAAGCGACATGCTGTCAAACTCTCCCGAGACTGTCTGGGAATGTCCTAGCGCCATTCTTATCTCGGCGTCTGCAAGGCGATCGAAGGCCTTCTGGTCTACCACCTCGCCATCCTGAACTACTCGCACCACGTACATTGATCCATCCTCGGTTGAGCCGCCGCGCAGGCAATCTAAGGTCTCAGACTTTGTGCCTGCCGACCTGGCAGTGGGCTTCAGAACAACAGCTCGAACCCCAAGAAGCCGATGAGCACCGCCACAAGAACCGCAGCGCCCATCCGCATCGCCGGCAGCCACAGGCCTTCATCTGCCGTCGAAGGTTGCTTCTTTGAAACTCTGGCGAGAACCACCAGCAACAACACGAGGATGACTAGTTCCACGGTAGACCCTCCTTCTGCATGTTGCCGAATTGCCTAAGCGTAAGGCGGCGCAAGGCGAGGTCGGGCGCGGGCTCTACACAGGTTGTTTCACCAGTGCCGCTCGCGCGGGATCATACCTATAGTCCGTAATCGTCCCGTCTTTGATCCGCTCCACGGCCTCATCGACCACGAAAAGGGGGACGAGGAACCACTCGCGCGGAACAACAGGGTTGCCGAAGCGGTCGCGGATTTCGATGTCCAGGCGCGCAGGATTGAAGATGCGGTGGATTAGGTTTTCGAGTTTCGTGCGGTTGATGTTTGCGAGCCTGTAGGTCGCGACGACCTCGACGTCGGCCAGCAGGAAGGTCGCATCGAGCTTCGCGTTCGCGATGCGTCGCTCAACATCGCCACCTGTCACGCCGATCTTGTGCAGCACGTCGCGATGTGGAAGCACAGACGGGCTGTCAGACTTGCTGCGCAGTACGTAGATCGTTCCGGATGCCTCATCGTCATCGCCGGCTTCGCCGGCGAACAGGGGACCTGCAACTGGGTCGGTAATTCGGCGTCCGGTGGGGTCCTTCTGCAAGGCACGCTCCAGTGAGCGCTTGAGCATAGCGGCCTCGGTCGCGTTATCGAAGATAACCCGCAGACGTCGGTCCTTTCGGCCATAGTCGGCAACAAACTCCTCGCCCACGGCCGCCACAAGTGCCTTCTGGCCATGAAGGATGAACCAGTCGCCGGCATTGATGCGCGCATCATCCTGAAACGGGCGGGTCTGTCGCAGACCTGCGCCGATGTCAGTCTGAACCTTGTCAAACAGGGGCTTGAAGGTGTCGAAGTCCTCGCATCGTTCGCGGTTGGCGATTTCCTCAGCCGCCCGCTTCTCGGCTGCTGGGCGAACGTGGCGCAGCTCCGTGATGTCTGCTGAACCGGCAGCGCCGGTTAACTCGGCGAGCAGTTCATCGTCATCCATCGTCTCGGCGGGGGCGTCCTGGATCAGCTCAGCGCCGGCCAGGAGTCCCTGATGATCGAGCGGTAGGAGAATGTCGCGCCATTCCTGGAGAGCGCGCAGGCGATCGAGGCGAACGGCGTAGAGGCGCTCAAAAATGTCGTTGCCCTCGCCGTGTTGCGGAGCGCGTCCGTGCGTCTCGACGAACCGCAGAATTTCCTCGAAACCCGCCACAACGCGTTCCTCACGCGGCGAGCGTCCACCCTTCTTCTCTGCTACGGCAAAATCCGAAAGCTCGTCTCGGAGTTCATCAAGGTCGAGTTCACTCATAACGGCCCTCGTCCTTGAAGCGGACAAACGCAGCTGCCCCCTCGGCGAGGTGCTTCTCCCACGGGTCGGCGGAGCTGACGGCGGGTAGCCGGCCGCGCTCCTTCTTGAACCTAACGGCGCGGACGGCGAGGTCCTTGGCCTCCTCGGGCGTCAGCGTCGTGCGTTTCGCCGTTATGGCTGCAGCGACCTGCTTCAGGCTCTCCTCGCTCATCGTCTTGGCAAGGATAGAATAGGCCTCGCCGAACGGGTTGATCCGGTCGATCAGGTCGATATCCAGTTCGCGCACGTCCATCGCAAATTTCCGCACCCCGTCGATGAGCGCGGTGTTGCGGCTCGGCTCGTCGGCGTCGAAGCCGAGTGCGATATTCTTGGCCTTTTGCGTAAGGTTGATGGCGGCCACGGCGTGCTGGCGCACGGCCTCCTGATCCTCGTCCGTGAGGTTGGGGTACTTGTCCTTGATGATCTTGCCCATGCGGGCGAGGGTCAGCTCCTCGGGGACCAGTTCCTCATCGAACAGACCGCGCTCGATGGCGGTCTTGTCCTGCACGAAGGCGGCGATCACCTCGTTGAGGTCCTCGCGGACAATGCGGACGGCCTCCTTGCTGGCGGGCTCGGCAAGGCCTTTGATTTCGACGTGAAACTGGCCGGTGTCCTCATTGAAACCGACATTGGTCTTCTTTTCGTCGTAGCCGTCATCACCATAATCAAAGCCCTCGATCGGCCGGCTCTGTGGGTTCTTAGGCGTGAAGTTGAACCGGGGCGCCAGCACCTGCTCCATCAGCAGGCTCGCCGCAATGGCCTTCAGGGTATCGTTGATCGCTTCGGCCACGGCCTCGTTCGAGGCGTCCGGCTCGGCAATGAGATTGGAGAAGCGGGCGCGGGTCTTGCCGGGCGCATCGCGCGTGGCGCGCCCGATGATCTGCACGATCTCGGTCAAGCTGGAGCGATAGCCGACCGTCAGGGCATGCTCGCACCAAATCCAGTCAAACCCTTCCTTGGCCATGCCGAGCGCGATGATGATATCGACATGATCTCGGTTGTTTTTCTGCGAGGAGTCCTTGAGCGCCGCCGAAACGCGGTCGCGCTTGCCGGCGTCGTCATCCACCAAGTCCGCGATGCGCAGAACCTTGCCGTCGGGCCGCTTCACGAGCTGGAAGCCGGTCGCGGGATCGATCCCCTGCCAGTCGCCCAGCGCCTCGATGATGTGGTCCACCTCCCTGATCTTGTCCTTCGTGCTCTCGCGCGAATTGACGGACGGGATGTGGATGATGGTTTTTTCGTCAGGGTCCAGGACCTTGAGGATGTCGTCAGCATATGAACCAGCATAGAAGAAATAGCCGATATCCAGCTGCTTCAGGTGCTCGTAGCCGTTGAGCTGTTCGTAATAGGTGTAGGTCACCGTCTCGAACTTGGCTTCTTCCTCGGGCGCGAGCACAGGGATGGCGTCGCCTCGGTCTCTTTGTTGCCGAACGCCGTGAGGAAATCGAAGGGAAACTCGGCAGCGTTAAACGGCTCCTCCGCCAACGCGGAAATGGCTTCCTCGATCTCTACAGCATTCATGGGTAGTCCCCTCGCAAAGCGTAGGCTTAAGCAGCCATCCCCGCCTAGTATCCGACGGCTCTGACAGGCCTGTCAGAAAGTTGCAATTTCAGAAATTTTGTATTGGCATCAGATAGGTCGCGAAACCCTCACGGGTGGGTAGGCCGGGGGGGGGGGGGGG
>QLAH01000320.1_pt1 | contig 31108 bp, 32 predicted proteins | sample 4693081 | NCBI WGS metagenome assembly QLAH01 (sample SAMN09425401, study PRJNA476045) | Lake water metagenome, whole genome shotgun sequencing project. | reverse complement strand
CGCCTCCATCAGCCGCACGAAGCGATCGAACAGGTAGCCGATGTCGTGCGGTCCGGGACTGGCTTCCGGATGGCCCTGGAAGCAGAACGCCGGCCGGTCGTTGAAGCGGAATCCCTGCAGCGAACCGTCAAACAGCGAGACATGCGTGACCTTGCAGCGCGCAGGCAACGTGGCGGGATCCACCGCGTAGCCGTGGTTCTGCGACGTGATCAACACCCGACCATCATCGAGGTCCTGCACCGGATGATTGGCGCCGTGGTGGCCGAACTTCATCTTCTGCGTGCGGCCACCTGCTGCCAGCCCCATGATCTGATGCCCCAGGCAAATGCCGAAGGTTGGCAGGCCGGCGGCGATCGACTCGCGCGCCGCGTCGATCGCGTAGTCGCAGGGCTCAGGGTCACCGGGGCCGTTGGACAGAAAGATGCCATCGGGCTTCAGCTTCAGCACCTCGGCCGCCGGCGTCTGCGCCGGCACCACCGTCACGTGGCAGCCGCGCGAGGCAAGCATGCGCAGTATGTTGCGCTTGACGCCATAGTCGAACGCGACCACACGCAGGCGCGGCTGCTCAAGTCGCCCGTAGCCTTGGCCGAGCACCCATTCGGTCTCGGTCCACTCATAGGGCTGAGCCACGCTGACCACCTTGGCCAGATCCAGGCCAGCCATGCCCGGGAACGAGCGCGCCAGCGCCAGCGCCTGCGACTCATCGCTGCCGACAACGATCGCTCCGGCCTGCGCGCCCTTGTCGCGCAGCAGCCGGGTGAGCTTGCGGGTGTCGATGTCGGCGATCGCCACGCAGTTCTCGCCCTGCAGGTACTCGCCGAGAGACATCTGCGCCCGGAAGTTCGAGTGCACCTGCGGCAGATCGCGCACGATCAGCCCGGCGGCATGGACCTTGTCCGCCTCGACGTCCTCGGCGTTGGCGCCGGTGTTGCCGATGTGCGGGTAGGTCAGCGTGACGATCTGGCGGGAATAGCTCGGGTCCGTGAGAATTTCCTGGTACCCGGTCATGGCGGTGTTGAACACCACTTCGCCGACACAGTGGCCGGCAGCGCCGATCGAGCGGCCGCGAAAGATCGTCCCGTCGGATAGCGCGAGGATCGCGGTCGGACGGGCGTCGACGATCAGGGACGACAACCTTGACTCCTTTGAGTCGCCTCACCGGACCGCTCCTGAACTGGCTGGAGCGCGGGTCCACCCTCAGTGGGTGTCGTCGGGATCGACGCGGCGCGACGGACTGCGCGGTGAATTTGCACGGTCGCAGGCAGCTTCTTCGCGCCGTGACCGCACAGGGGCAATGGGTAAACTGGCGAAGTATAGCGGGCGCGCCCTCCACGCCTGCGCCTGACCCAGCGACCGACCGGTCGCCGATGCCCGTCGCAGCGAGGATTCCATGACGCGCCCCTGCACCGTGCCCTGCCATCGGACCGTCGGTCGGCGCGACGATCGCACTGCGTGGTCGTGTCATGCGGCCGATACACTGGCTTTCGCTCGGCCCCCGGTCGCCGCTGCCGCGGCGACCTAGCGCGGCCGAGTCTTTTGCCCAGGCGCCCCAGGACATGCTTGTTCTGCCCTACCAGACCAAGTTCTCGATAAGCACGCTGCCAAGCGCGACGGTCGGCTTGATCGTCGCCTGCCTGTTGGTTTTCTTCGTCTTCCAGGGCAACGACGACGCGCGCTATGAAGAGGCGACGGCCGCTTACCTGGCCAGCGAGCTGCCAAAAATCGAAATCCCTCGCTACCGGGCCTGGCTGGAGCGGGCCAGCCGCGACCTGGCGGTGCCCGAGCTGGCGCTGGTGGACGAGCCCACCGCCGCCGCCATCGGCGCCGGCCTGCCCCCCGGCAGCCGGGTGCTGGTGGTGGACATGGGCGGCGGCACGATCGATCTCTCCCTGGTGGCCCTGGAGGGCGGTGAGGGGCGGGCGGCGCCGATCGCCCAGCTGCTGCGCTTCGCCGGCCGGGACCTGACCCGCAGCGGCCAGAGCCTGCGCTGCGCCCGGGTGATCGGCAAGGCGGGGGTGGCCCTGGGCGGGCGGGACATCGATCGCTGGATCGCGGCCCACCTCTACCCGGACGGGCCCGCCGACGGCGGCCTGCTGCAGCTCGCCGAACGGATCAAGTGCCAGCTCAGCGACGCCCCCGAAGCCCGGCAGATCCAGGCAGTGGGCGGATGCTTCCGCGAACTGACCCTGGGCCGCCCGGCGTTCGAGCGGCTGCTGGAGGAGCGGGGGTTGCTGCAGGTGCTCGACGGCCTGCTGGAGTCGGTGCTGGCGGCGGCCCGCCGGGAGGGTCTGGGGCTGGGCGCCATCGACGCCGTGCTGCCGGTGGGGGGCAGCAGCCGGATCCCCCTGATCCGGCGATGGCTGGAGGGCCGCTGCCCCGGCGTGCCCCTGCGCGGCGAGCGGCCGGTGGAGGCCGTGGCCCTGGGGGCCCTGGCCCTGACCCCCGGCGTCCAGGTCCGGGACGTGCTGGCCCGCGGCGTCTCCCTGCGCTGCTGGGACCGGCGCAGCGCCGCCCACCGCTGGCATCCCCTCTTCGTGGCCGGCCAGAGCTGGCCCACGGAGCAGCCCCTGGAGCTGGTGCTGGCCTGCAGCCGGGACGGCCAGGAGGAGCTGGAACTGGTGCTGGGGGAGCCCCTGCCCGAGGAACGGGCCGAAGTGGTCTTCGAGGGGGGGCTGCCGGTGCTGCGGGAGCGGCCGGCGGGGGCGGCCCCGGTGCGGCCCTGGTCCACGCCGCCGCTGGCCATCCCCCTGGCCTCCCCAGGTCGCCGGGGCGTCGACCGGCTGCGGCTGCGTTTCTCCATCGATGCCGAGGCCCAGCTCCTGGTGGACGTCGATGACCTGGAGTCGCCCGCGGACGGCGGCCTCCGGGCCCCCCTGCCTCTGGGCCCGGTGCACTGACGGCCCAGGGGCGGTGGACGCCGACCAGGCTGCCCCTGGGTCCGGGCGTTGGCGGCTGCCGTTGCATACAAAGGAGACACCACCGCCCCGCTGTCCCCCCTTGGCCCTCCGCCGGCACAGACTCCCGCGCTTCTGGCTGGCCATCACCCTGGGTTCGGTCGCTGCGGCCATCGGCCTGGGCTACTGGTGGGAGCGCCAGCTGCCCGTGCGGCTGGAGCAGGCCTCCGCCACCGGTCGCCTCGATGATTGCCTGCGCTACAGCGAGCAGCTGGCGGCCCTCAGCTGGCTGCCCGGCCGTTCCCCTTTTGATCGGGGCCGCTGCCTGCGGGCCAAGGCCGACCAGCTCTGGGGCCAGGAGGACTGGAGCGAGGCCCTGCGCCTGCAGCGCCAGGTGATCAACTCCAGGGCCGGCACCCCCGCCGACCGGGAACGGCTCGCCCGTTGGCAGCGCCAGCTGCGGGCCCTGGCCTTGAACCGCTTCCAGGCCGGCGATCTGCCGGGGGCCCTCGCGGCCCTCACGCCCCTGGGGGAGGAACGCAAGGACGATGGCAGCGCCATGGGGGACGACCTCCAGGCCATCTGGAACCGCAACCGCTCCCAGCTGGAGCGGGCGACGCTGCTGGTCAAGCAGAAGCGCTGGTGGGAGGCCCTCGACAGCCTCAACCGCATCGACCACCCCTGGTGGCGCCAGCAGAGTGATCCCCTGCGGCTGGAGGTCAAAAAGGGTCTCGATCAGCTCAAGGGCAAGGACCGGGAGCACGACACCCACGGCTCCCTGCCCCACACGGTGTCGGGCGAGAAGCTGGATGGCCTGGTCCAGCGCCGCATCGCCGCCGGCATGGACGAGTGGCAGGCGTTCCAGGAGGCCTGCAAGGAGCTGGGCGGCCGGGTGGTCGAGGCGGGCCCCGAAAGCGCCTGCCAGCGCTGAGCCCCATGACAGGATGGCCGCGCAGAGCGTCCCGGTGGACATGCAGCCAGGTGATCAGGTCAGGGTGAGCCGCAGTGTGGTCGTGTACAACCACCCCCAGCACCGGGGCGAGGCCTTCGATATGGAGGGGCAGCAGGGGGAGGTGTTCAACGTCCTGAACGACTGGAAGGGCCGCCCGATCAGCCCGACCCTGCCGGTGGTGGTGGCCTTCGGCAAGTTCCGGGCCCACTTCCGCGAGGACGAGCTGGCCGCCGTCTGAGGCCGCTGGCAGAGGCCGCCACGTCGGAGGAGGCTTCAGCCGCGCAGCAGGTAGACCCCCTCCTCGCCGTCGATGGCCTGGAGGCAGAGCTGGATCGTCTCGTGGCGCGCGGTGGGCACCACCCGGCCGCAGTAATCGGGCTGGATCGGCACCTCCCGGTGCCCCCGGTCCACCATCACCAGCAGCCCCACCCGGCGGGGACGTCCCCAGGCCTGCAGGGCCTCCAGGGCGGCCCGCACGGTGCGGCCGGTGAAGATCACGTCGTCGACGAGCACCACCTGGCGCCCATCCACGGGCACCGGCAGCTGGGTGGCCTCCACCAGCCGGGTGCCCACCCGCTCCAGGTCATCGCGGTGGAAGGTGGGATCGAGGCTGCCGTGGGCGATCGGATGGCCGCAGATCGCCTCCAGCCGTCCGGCCAGCACCCGGGCCAGGGCCACGCCCCGGGTAGGAATGCCGAGCAGCACCAGGTCCTGGCTGTCGGCCACGGCCTCCAGCACCTGGGAGGCGAGCCGGTCGAGGGTCCGTCCCAGGTCCTGGGCGGAAAGCAGTTCCAGCCGATCGGCGGGGGCGGTGCCGCCCTGAGGTCGGGCCATCTAACCCATGACGTGTAACCAAAGCCTGACGCATTCCCGCCGCAGGAAGGGGTTGTGGGAGGGGGGCTGTAGGTTGGCCTTGCGTAGAAGCGTGCAGATTTTCTCGCTGGTGAAAGCAGCTCCCTCCCAGAAGCATTCCGCCAGCGGCCGAGCTGATCGTGTCTCCAGTGAGGTGGCCGCCCCCGTGGCACCGATGGTTCTGGCCATCCTGGACGGCTGGGGCTACAGGCCCGAGAGCGATCACAACGCGGTGAAGGTGGCCGACACCCCGGTGATGGATGCCCTGTGGGAGGCCTATCCCCACACCCTGATCGAGGCCAGCGGCGCCGCCGTCGGTCTGCCGGATCACCAGATGGGGAACTCGGAGGTGGGCCACCTCACGATCGGTTCCGGCCGGATCATCCGCCAGGAGCTGGTGCGGATCGGCCAGGCGGTGCGCAGCGGCAGCATCGCCGACAACCAGGCCCTCAACGACCTCGGCGACACGCTGGTGGCCAGTGGCCGCCCCCTGCATCTGATCGGCCTCTGCTCCGATGGCGGCGTCCACAGCCATGTCGACCACCTGGGCGGCCTGCTGCGCTGGGCCGCCGGCCGTGGCCTCAGCGATGTGCTGGTGCACGTGGTCACCGATGGCCGTGACTCGGCCCCCCATGGCGGCCCCGGCTATCTGGCCCGCATCCAGGCCATGATCGAGGAGGCGGGTGTGGGGCGGATCGCCACCCTCTGCGGCCGGTACTGGGCCATGGACCGCGACCAGCGCTGGGAGCGCACGGAGAAGGCCTACAACCTGCTCACCGAACCGTCCGAGATCTGCCCGCTCACGCCGGCCGAGGTGCTGGAGGCCTCCTATGCGGAGGGCACCACCGACGAGTTCCTGGAGCCGGTGCGCCTGGCCGAGGGCCTGCTGGAGAGCGGTGATGGCCTGGTCTGCTTCAACTTCCGCCCCGACAGGGTGCGCCAGCTGATGCGCGCCCTGGTGCTGCCGGAGTTCGACGGCTTCCCGCGCCAGTGGATCGGCCCCCTGCACGTCGTCACCTTCACCCAGTACGAGCAGGGGCTGCCGGTGCAGGTGGCCTTCCCGCCCGAATCCCTCGACGGTCTTCTCGGCCAGGTGGTCTCCGAGCACGGCCTGCGGCAGTTCCGCACCGCCGAAACCGAGAAGTATCCCCATGTCACCTACTTCATGAACGGTGGCATCGAGCAGGCCTTCCCTGGCGAAGACCGCCACCTGGTGCCCTCGCCCCGCGTCGCCACCTACGACCAGGCCCCGGCGATGTCGGCCGAGAAGCTCACCGACAGCTGCATCGCCGCCATCGGCCGGGGGATCTATTCCCTGGTGGTGATCAACTACGCCAACCCCGACATGGTGGGCCACACCGGCCAGATGGAGGCCGCCACCGAAGCCATCGCCATGGTCGATCGCTGCGTGGGCCGGCTGGTGGAGGCCACCACCCGCATGGGCGGCAGCCTGCTGATCACCGCCGACCACGGCAACGCCGAGGTGATGCAGGGCCCCGATGGCCTCCCCTGGACCGCCCACACCACCAACCCGGTGCCGGTGATCCTGGTGGAGGGCGAAAAACGCAAGCTGGCCGGCCACGGCAACGACGTCACCCTGCGGGAGCACGGCGGCCTGGCCGACATCGCCCCCACCCTGCTGGAAATTCTGGGCCTGCCCAAGCCGGCCCGCATGACCGGCACCTCCCTGGTGGTGCCGGCCACCGCCCCCACCGCCCGGATCCCCCAGACCCTCGGCGCCTGAGGGGCCGTTTGGGCGGCCGCTAGTCTGGGGCCATGGTGAAGAACATCGTCTCGTCCCTCTGGATGCTCAGCGGCGCCCTGCTGATCGTCTCCGTGCTGCTCCACAGCCCCAAGGGCGATGGCATGGGCGGCCTGGCCTCCAGCGGCGGCTCGATGTTCAGCAGCGCCCGCAGCGCCGAGAACACCCTCAACCGCATCACCTGGACCCTGCTGTCCCTGTTCCTGGGGCTGGCCGTGGTGCTGAGCGCCGGTTGGCTGGGCTGAGCCGGATGGAACGCCGCAGTTTCCTGTCCACGCTGCTGGCCCGTCTGGGGGCGCCCCTGGCGGGGCTGCTGCCCTTCCTGCCGGCCTCGAGGGCCATGGCGGCCGCGAAGGCCACCGACCCGGCCTGGCAGCTGACCCCGGCGGAATGGCGGAAGCGCCTCAGCCCGGCGGCCTACGCGGTGCTGCGCGATGAGGGCACCGAGCGCCCCTTCAGCAGCACGCTCAACAAGGAGAAGCGCAGCGGCACCTTCGTCTGCGCCGGCTGCCGCCTGCCCCTGTTCAGCTCGAAGGCCAAGTTCGATTCCGGCACCGGCTGGCCCAGCTTCTGGCAGCCGCTGCCCAACGCGGTGGTCACGAAAACCGACTTCAAGCTGATCCTGCCGCGCACCGAATACCACTGCCGCCGCTGCGGCGGCCACCAGGGCCACGTGTTCGACGACGGCCCCAAGCCCACCGGCAAGCGCTATTGCAACAACGGCGTGGCCCTGGCCTTCGTGCCCAGCTGAAGCCCCGCTGCCCCCGCACCCTCCATGGCTCCATTGCCTGCGCTGCTGATCGCCCTGGGGGTCCCACTGCTGCTGCTGCTGGGCTTCACCCTGCTGCTGGAGCAGCGCCGCGGTCGCCTGCCCGGCTGGCTGGCCGCCCTCTCCAGCCGCGACGCCATGCTCTGGACCATCGGCGTGGGACTGCTGATCGGCCTGAGCCTGCTGCGGGTGCTGCTGGGGCGCTGAAGATCAGCCGAAGTGCCCAGCTGGAGCTTCAGTCCACCGCCACCAGGGCGTTCGCCCTGACGGCGGGATCGGCTTGGGGCGGTGGCGGTGCTGCGAGCGGATCCTGCCCCAGTTGCTCGCCGATGCGCTCCCGGGCCAGCTGGCGGTACTCGAAGAAGTGTTCGCCGGCGGCGCAGAGGCCCAGATAAAGGGCCAGCAGGCGGGGTTGCTGCCGTGCCATCTGCAGCAGCTGTCGCCAGAACTGGCCGCGGAGCGAAGGTCGGCGCAGGCCCTGTTTCCAGATCAGCAGGGCCAGCAGCCTGACGGCCCGGGCCGGTGGCACGTGCATCTGCTGGGAGCAGTGGGGATTGGGGGTGATGGCCAGGCAGTGGCGCAGGCAGCGCTCCAGATAGGTGGCGGGTTCATACATCCGCCAGAGGGCCCGCACGTACTCGCGTCCGATGTCCTGGGGCGGACGGGAGGGCACGAAGTTCATCAGGGTGTTCTGGTCGCCGCAGAGAACATCGGCCTCCGGCAGCAGCCGGCCCTCCCGTTCCAGCCGGGTCCACAGGGCTGTATTCGGCAGGGCCTGGAGAATCCCCAGCATCGGCTGGGGAATGGCCGTCTCAGCGACGAACGCCTCGATACGCTCTCCAGCCCCTGATCGCTCACCGTCGAAACCGAGAATGAACCCGGCGTAGATCACCAATCCCGCCGTGCTGATCGTCCGGCAGGCTTCGGCGAGGGGATGGCGGGTGTTCTGCTGCTTGCGGGTGACCGCGAGGCTGTCCTGGTCGGGGGTCTCGATGCCCAGGAAGACCCCGAAGAAGCCGGCCCGGGCCATCAGATCCAGAAGCTCGGGCTGTTCGGCCAGATTCACGGAGGCTTCGGTGAGGAAGTTGAAGGGGTAGCGATGCTCCCGCATCCAGGGAATCAGATCGTTCAGCAGACGTTTGACGTTGTGCTGATTGCCGATGAAGTTGTCATCCACCATGAAGATGGATCCCCTCCAGCCCAGGTCGTACAGGGTCTGCAGTTCCGCCAGGATCTGATGGTTCTCCTTTGTGCGCGGCTTGCGGCCGTAGAGGTTGATGATGTCGCAGAACTCGCAGTTGAAGGGACAGCCGCGGGAGAACTGCACCGCCATCATCAAGTAGGCGTCCCGCTGCAGCAGGTCGTAGCGGGGCCTGGGGCTGAGGCTGACATCCGGCTTCTCTTCGGCCCGGAACACCCCTGCGGGCGCGCCATTGCTGAGGGCCTCCAGGAAGGCGGGCACCGTGAGTTCCCCCTCATCGAGGATCAGGTGGTGGGCCCCGGATTGCAGCGCATGCTCCGGCAGCGAGGTGGGATAGGGTCCCCCGACCGCCACTGTCTTGCCCATCGCCACCGCTTTGCGGATCAGATGGTGGAAATCCTCCCGTTGCACGAGCATCGCTGAGACGATGACGAGGTCGCACCAGTGCCAGTCGTCCTGGGGCTCCTCGGCCACGTTCCTGTCATGGAAGCGCAGATTCCATTCCGGCGGCAGCAGGGCCGCCACCGTGAGGATGCCCAGCGGGGGGATGAAGGCCTTCACGCCGGCCATCGCCAGGAACCGGTCGAACGACCAGAACGTTTTCGGGAAGAGGGGATAGAGCAGGAGCGCGTTCATCAGCTCGGTGGCAACGCTGAAAAGGCATCCGGCCAGCAGCGCCGAATCGTTTCGTTCAACGTAGGCAGCGAGTAGACGTTCGATGTTCAATGCCACCTGTCCCGCCTCGGCGTTCTGGGGCGAGAAACTTTGCGGCATCAGGGCTATTGCGTCAGTTGACCTGCAGCCGTTCAGCTGCATTCCGCTGCTCTGGTGCTGGGAAGGATTGGTGAGATGACGATGCCGTCGTGGCGGAAGACAAACAACAGGCCTTGCAGCGGTGGTATCTCCTCAGCCTTCACCCCCACAAACGCTCACCGGCCAGGTCTCCAGAAGCACTTCTTCCACCCGCAGGATGAACGCTGGTTGTTGCTCACCAGGGCGAGCCCTTCGCGACAGCACAAAAAAAGCGCCCCCGCAGGGGCGCTTGGAACGGAAGGCGAAGGACCGGAGATCCGACGCTGACCGCAGAGGCGATCAGTAGTCGAAGTCGCCGCCCATGCCGCCACCGCCACCGGCGGGTGCAGCTTCCTTCTTCTCGGGCATGTCGGCCACGATGCACTCGGTGGTCAGCACCATGCCGGCGATCGAGGCGGCGTTCTGCAGGCCGGAGCGGGTCACCTTGGCGGGATCGACGATGCCGGCGGCCAGCATGTCGACGTACTCGCCGGTGGCGGCGTTGTAGCCCTCGTTGAAGGGCTTGTTGCGCACGTGCTCGGCGACGACGGCGCCGTTGACGCCGGCGTTCTCAGCGATCCGCTTGAGCGGGGCGGTGAGGGACGAGGCCACGATGGTGGCGCCGATCAGCTCCTCGCCGGAGAGATTGGCGGCCGCCCACTCCTCGAGGGCCGGAGCCAGGTGGGCCAGGGTGGTGCCACCGCCGGGGACGATGCCTTCCTCAACGGCCGCCTTGGTGGCGTTGATGGCATCTTCCAGGCGCAGCTTCTTGTCCTTCATCTCGGTTTCGGTGGCAGCGCCCACCTTGACCACGGCCACACCGCCGCTCAGCTTGGCCAGACGCTCCTGCAGCTTCTCCTTGTCGTAGGAGGAGTCGGTTTCGTCCATCTGCTTGCGGATCTGCTCGCAGCGGGCCTTGACAGCCGCCTCGTTGCCTTCGGCGACGATGGTGGTGGTGTCCTTGTTGATGGTGATGCGGCGGGCGGTGCCCAGCATCTCCAGCTTGGTGTTCTCCAGCTTGAGGCCGGCGTCCTCGGTGATCAGCTGACCGTTGGTGAGAACGGCGATGTCCTCGAGCATGGCCTTGCGGCGGTCACCGAAGCCGGGAGCCTTGACGGCGGCGACGTTCAGGACGCCGCGCAGACGGTTCACCACCAGGGTGGCGAGGGCTTCCTTCTCGATGTCCTCGGCGATGATCAGCAGGGGCTTGCCGGTGCGGGCGATCTGCTCGAGCACGGGCACCAGGTCCTGCACCAGGCCGATCTTCTTGTCGGTGAGCAGGATGTAGGGCTCGTCGAGCACCGCTTCCATCCGCTCGGTGTCGGTGGCGAAGTAGGGCGAGATGTAGCCCTTGTCGAAGCGCATGCCTTCGGTGACCTCCAGTTCGGTGGTCATCGACTTGCCTTCCTCGAGGGAGATGACCCCCTCCTTGCCCACCTTGTCCATGGCATCGGCGATCATGCGGCCCACCTCTTCGTCGTTGCCGGCGGAGATGGTGCCCACCTGGGCGATGGCGTTGGAGTCGGAGATCGGCTTGGCGTGCTCCTCGATCTTGCCGACGAGGAACTCGGTGGCCTTGTCGATGCCCTTCTTGAGGGTGATGGCGTTGGCGCCGGCGGCCACGTTGCGCAGACCCGCCTTGACCATGGCGTGGGCCAGGACGGTGGCGGTGGTGGTGCCGTCACCGGCGGCGTCGTTGGTTTTGCTGGCGGCCTGACGGATCAGGGCTACACCGGTGTTCTCGATGTGATCCTCCAGTTCGATCTCCTTGGCGATCGTCACGCCGTCGTTGATGATCTGGGGAGCGCCGAATTTCTTCTCCAGCACCACGTTGCGGCCCTTGGGACCCAGGGTGACGGCAACGGCTTCGGCAAGGATGTCGATGCCCCGTTCGAGCGCCCGGCGGGCTTGCTCGTTATAGATGATGCGTTTGGCCATGGAAGAAAAAAGATTGCTTGGTGGAAGGTGATGCAGACGGGAACGCCGTCAGATCAGTTGACGACGGCCAGAATGTCCTTCTCGGACAGGAGCACGTACTCGTCGGTGCCGAGCTTGATGTCGGTGCCGGCGTACTTGCTGTAGAGCACCTTGTCGCCGACGCCCACCTCAGGGGCCTGACGGGAGCCGTCGTCGTTGCGCTTGCCGGGACCGATCTGGACCACTTCGCCCACCTGGGGCTTTTCCTTGGCGGTGTCGGGCAGAAGGATGCCACCGGCGGTTTTCTCCTCCGATTCGGACACCTTGATGAAGACGCGATCTCCGAGGGGTTTGACCGTGGAGACGCTGAGAGAAACGGCAGCCATGAATTGACGCGATGGATGGACGCGAAGGCAGCGACGGATGACGACCGGGGCCGGCGCGTCGCTGGGATGGGGCGAGTTAGCACTCGCGCCCTTCGAGTGCCAACCTAGGAGCCGGCTCCGCCGGGGCGCCATCCCCGGGCTGTGCGGGTGACCGAACCCCAGGCCCCAGGCACCCTGCGGTGGTAAGGTTGCGCCGCTTCAGACGGGTGGTTGGATCCCGCTGGGCACACCACGCTCCTTCCTTACCTATGGCTGCTGCCGCTCCCGCCGTCCCTGGTACCAAAGGCACCGTGCGCCAGGTGATCGGCCCCGTCCTCGACGTGGAATTCCCTGCCGGCAAGCTGCCCAAGATCTTCAACGCCCTTCGCATCGAAGGCAAGAATTCGGCCGGCCAGCAGGTGGCCCTCACCGCCGAGGTGCAGCAGCTGCTGGGCGACCACCGGGTCCGCGCCGTGGCCATGAGCAGCACCGACGGCCTGGTCCGCGGCATGTCCGCCCTCGACACCGGTGCTCCCATCTCCGTTCCCGTGGGTGAGGCCACCCTCGGGCGCATCTTCAACGTGCTCGGCGAGCCCGTCGACGAGCAGGGTCCGGTCTCCACGACCATGACCGCCCCGATCCACCGCCAGGCGCCGAAGCTCACCGAGCTCGAGACCAAGCCCCGCGTCTTCGAGACCGGCATCAAGGTGATCGACCTGCTGGCCCCCTACCGCCAGGGCGGCAAGGTGGGCCTGTTCGGTGGCGCCGGCGTCGGCAAGACCGTGCTGATCCAGGAGCTGATCAACAACATCGCCAAGGAACACGGTGGTGTCTCGGTGTTCGGCGGCGTGGGTGAACGCACCCGCGAGGGCAACGACCTCTACGAGGAGTTCAAGGAGTCGGGCGTGATCAACGCCGGCGACCTCTCCAAGTCGAAGGTGGCCCTCTGCTACGGCCAGATGAACGAGCCCCCCGGCGCCCGCATGCGCGTGGGTCTGTCGGCGCTCACCATGGCCGAGCACTTCCGCGACGTGAACAAGCAGGACGTGCTGCTGTTCATCGACAACATCTTCCGCTTCGTGCAGGCCGGCTCCGAAGTGAGCGCCCTGCTGGGCCGCATGCCGTCGGCCGTGGGCTACCAGCCCACCCTCGGCACCGACGTGGGTGAACTGCAGGAGCGCATCACCTCCACCCTGGAGGGTTCGATCACCTCGATCCAGGCCGTCTACGTCCCCGCCGACGACCTCACTGACCCGGCGCCCGCCACCACCTTCGCCCACCTCGACGCCACCACCGTGCTGAGCCGCGGTCTGGCCTCCAAGGGCATCTACCCGGCGGTGGATCCCCTCGATTCCACCAGCACCATGCTCCAGCCCGCCGTCGTGGGCGACGAGCACTACCGCACCGCCCGGGCCGTCCAGTCCACCCTGCAGCGCTACAAGGAACTGCAGGACATCATCGCGATTCTGGGTCTGGACGAACTCTCCGAGGACGACCGCCGCACGGTGGACCGGGCCCGCAAGATCGAGAAGTTCCTCTCCCAGCCGTTCTTCGTCGCGGAGATCTTCACTGGTCAGTCCGGTGAGTACGTGAAGCTCGACGACACCATCAAGGGCTTCAACATGATCCTGGCCGGCGAACTCGACGACCTGCCCGAAGCCGCCTTCTACCTGGTGGGCAACATCGACCAGGTGAAGGCCAAGGCCGCCAAGATCCTCGCCGCAGCCAAGTCCTGATCCGGGAATCTTCTCCATGACCCTCACCCTGCGCGTCCTCGCCCCCGATCAGAGCGTCTTCGACGGCACCGCCGACGAAGTGATCCTGCCGGGCACCACCGGCCAGCTCGGCATCCTCACCGGCCACGTCTCCATGCTCACCGCCCTCGACAGCGGCGTGCTGCGGGTCCGGGAGGGGGGCAACTGGCAGTCGATCGCCCTGATGGGTGGCTTCGCCGAAGTGGTGGCCAATGAGGTCACCGTGCTCGTCAACGGTGCCGAACTGGGCAGCAGCATCGACGCCACCGCCGCCCAGAGCGATTTCGAAGCGGCCCAGCAGGCCGCTGCGGCCCTGGAAGGCTCCGACCCCAGCCCCGAGAAGGTGAAGGCCCAGCAGGCCCTGGCCCGCGCCCGCGCCCGTCTCCAGGCCAGCAAGGCCGCCTGAGTTCCCCTGCGGGCCGGGGGGCGACGGCCGCCATGGGCAAGGGTCGGGAACTCGGTCTGCAACTGCGCCAGTGGATCGCCACCGGCTCCGTCAGCCTGGACAACCCCCAGGCCCTGGCCAATCGCCTGATCGATGCCCTCGGGGCCGAGGAAAGCCTGCGCGGACCCGTCCGGGACCTGGCCACCCAGCCCCTGCTGCTGCGGGTGCTGCAGTTGCAGGGGGGGCCGCAGCGCAATGCCATCACATCCCTCAGCCACCATCTGGCCGGCACCTACACGCCGAAGGTGCTCACGGAGCTGCTCGATCTGCTGGAGGCCTGCTCCGGTGTGGCGCCCCCCCGGCCGGCCGGCGATTCCGCTGATGCCGACCTCGCCACCGCCGGGTCCTGGCGCCAGAGCCTGCGGCCCCTCGGCCCCGGGCTGGCCCTCTCGGCGTCGGGCGCCCTTGTGCTGTTCTGGGCCGGTGGGGAGCTCGACCAGTGGTTCTTCGATCCCTGGCGCTGGGGCAGCGGCGCGGTGCTGGTGGTGGCCCTGGCCCTGCTGCAGGCCCTCGCCCTCGGCCCGCTGCGGGCCCTCCGCCGCCGCTGGCCCCTGACCCTTGAGGCCAGCGGTGACCCCCGCCGGGCCTGGTGCTGGATCACCGCCCCCTGGATCCATGCGGCCAACCGTGAGGCCCTGTTCAACCTGGTGATGCTGGCGATCGTGCTGGGTGGTTCGTCGCTGCCCCTGGCCTCCCTGCTGCTGCGTTACTCGCTGACGGCCCTGGCCACCACGGCGCCGGCGGTGCTGGTGGCCCGCCGGGCCCGGGTGCTGCGGCACTGGGACGGGGCCTCCGGACCGATCGCGGCCGTGATCGCCCTGGCCTCGGCCCTCAGCCTGCTGCACTGGAAGGCCCACCCCTTCGCGGTGGGTCCGGTGGAGATCCCCGCCTGGGTGCTGCTGATGGTCTTTGGCGCCGTCCAGCTGGGCTGGCAACTGCCCCGCCGGGATCCCCAGGACACCAGCACCCCCATGGCCCGGCTGTGGAGCAGCCCCTGGTGGTGGGGCACCGTGCTGGGTATGGCCTGGGCCCTGGTCACCCGCGCCCAGGAGCTGGCCCGGGGCCTGTGACCGTCAGCTCGCCAGGGCGCGCATGTACTGCCCCCAGAGCTCGGCCACCAGGCCGCCGGACGCGGCCTGGGCGGGGCGGTTGTCGTCGTTGCCCATCCAGATGCCGGTGAGGATGCGGCTGGAGGGGGAGTAGCCCACGAACAGCACATCGACGCCGTTGTCGGTGGTGCCGGTCTTGCCGCGGGCATCGGCCACCACCCCGGCGGCGCGGCCGGTGCCACCGCTCACCACCTGCCGCAGCAGGGCATCCATTTCGGCGGCCACCGCCGGCTGGAGCAGCTGCTGCGGCTGCTCACCCACCGGGGTGGTGACGCCGGCGGGGGGGCAGTCGGCCAGGTTCCGCACCGAGCCGCAGATGCCGAGGTCGTAGATGCGTTTCACGCCGTGCAGGGGCACCGAGCGGCCGCCGTTGGCCACCACGGCATAGGCCCGGGCCAGCTCGTAGAGGAAGGTCTCCTTGCCGCCCAGCACCATCGAGAAGCTCTCTTCCATGGGCGTGCTGATGCCGAGCTGGCGGGCCTTGGCCACCACCTTGCCCAGCCCGGCCCGCTGGGCCAGCCGCAGGGCCACCACGTTTTCGGATCGGGCGAAGCCGTCCGCCACGCTGGCGCTGCCGCCACCGCCCCGGCAGCCGGCCACGTAGGCCAGGGGCGCGCAGGAGATGGCGTCCCCGGGCTTGGCGCCGGCCTCCAGGGCCGCCAGGAAGGAGAACAGCTTGAAGGTGGATCCGGGCTGACGCAGGGCCTGCACCCGATCGAAACTGGAGCGGCTGTAGTCGCCGCCGCCGACGTAGGCCAGGATCGCGCCCGTGCCGTAGTCGATCGAGATCAGGGCGCCCTGGGTGAGTCCGGCCTGGCCCCCCGGGCCCTCCAGGAACGCCTTGAGCTGCTTCTGGGCGATGGCCTGCACGCGGGGGTCGATGCTGCTGATCACCGCATAGTTGCCCCGGGCCTCCGCACTGCTCAGGTCAAGGGCGAAGCGCCGCCCTTCCAGCTCGCCGATCACGTAGTCGCTGAAGAAGGGATAGCTGGAGTAGGTGGATTCCCGGCAGGCGGAGGGGTCGATGTTGAGGGGGCGTCGGCGGGCGTCGATCAGGGCCTGGTCGGAGAGGTAGCCCTCGGCGTGCATCCGCCCCAGCACCAGGTCGCGGCGCTCCCGGCCCCAGGTGGGGTTCTCCCGGTTGCAGGGGCTGTAGCTGTTGGGGCTCGGCAGCAGGCCCACCAGGAACGCCGACTCCGCCACGTCCAGGGCGCTGGCCGACTTGCGGAAGTAGAGCTGGGCCGCCTGCTCGAAACCTTCGGCCCCCAGGCCCAGGTAGGCCCGGTCCAGGTACATCTTGAGGATCCGGTTCTTGCTGAAGCCCGCCTCCAGCTGCCAGGCCACCCACAGCTCCCGCAGCTTGCGGGCCACCGACACGTCGGTGCCCACCGCCGGGTAGACCATGCGGGCCACCTGCTGGGTGAGGCCGCTGCCGCCGCCGGTGCCCTGCACCAGGGAGCGCAGGGTGCCGAACAGGTCGATGCCGCTGTTCCAGCCGAAGCGGGAGTCTTCCGAGGCGATCAGGGCCTGGCGCAGGTGCAGGGGGTAGTCGGCCAGGGTGGGCAGGGCCGTCGAGGAGCCCTCGGCCGCATCGATCTGGCGGCCGTCGCTGGAGAACACCTTCACCGGCCCGCCCACCGACCGGATCGAGGAGCCTCCGGAGATGGTGGTGGCCAGCAGCAGGCCCCCCAGGGCCAGGCCCGAACCGACCAGGGCGCCGATGGCCCCCCAGTGCACCAGCTGACCAAGGGAACTGCGGGGATTGCGGTACACCAGGGTGGGCGCCTCCCCCTTGAGCGGGGAGCCGAGCTGCAGCCGGTCCCCGTCCCGCAGGTGGATGGAGCGGATACGGCGGTCCCGGTGGAACAGGCCGTTGGCGGAACCGAAATCCTCGCCGACATAGTCCCGATCACCGGGGCGCTCCTGCTCCACGATCATGTGCACCCGGCTGACGCCGGTGGCGTCGGCCCGCAGCTCGCAGAGGGGATCCCGGCCGATGCGGTAGCGGCCCCCCTCCAGCGCCAGCCGCCGGCGGCACTGGCCGCCGATCCAGAGTTCCAGCCAGGCGCCGTGGTGCCTCAGCCCCCCCAGGGCCGCCGTCAGGTCCCGGCGGCGGCCGCCCGGGGAGGGGGCGGTCAGGGTCTGCCAGAGGCGGGCCCAGCCGGCGGCCCCGGCCGGTGCGGTGGGGGAGTCGCTGGCTGGTGCGGCGTCAGCAGAGGTGGCAGGTGCGGCGCTGGGTGCGGTGTTGGGTGCGGTGTTTTCGCCAGGCGACGCCGGCTTCGTCGTCCCCACCATCCCCGGCCCGTTCGCCTTGCTCCCATACGCTACCCGCAGCGATCGGAGCGGCCGGCCAGGTGGAGCAACGCCGGGATCCATGGGCACCCTTCCGCATCTGGACCGCCCTGACCATCGGGGTGTATGCGGTGCGGGCCACCTTCGCCGCCACCTGGGTGGGGGCGATCCCGGGCTGGGTGCTGCTGCTCCTGCTGCTGGTGGCCCTGCTGCTGGCCAGCTGGGCACTCCTGTTCCCCGGCCGGGTCGTCCCCTGGCGGGAGGGGGAACCGGTGGGCTGGTGGGGCCGGTTCCTGGCCGATCGCCGTCTCGGCCGCCGCGGCGGTGCGGTGGACGACCCCTGATGGGCGCCCTTCCCCGCCTGGTGCTGCGTGACGATCCCGGCCGGAGCGTGCCGCTGGATCCCCGCCTCCCCCTGTCGATCGGCCGCGATCCGGCCAGCGGCCTCTGCCTCGGTGAGGCCCAGGGTGTCTCCCGCCACCATGCCCTGGTGCGGGTGTCGCGCACCCGGCCGGGCCAGTGGCTGCTCTGCGACCTGGGCAGCGCCAACGGCACCTACCTGGAGGGGGCCCGGCTGAAGGACTGCCGCGCCCTCTCGGATGGTGACGAGATCCGCCTCGGTCTCAAGGGGCCGGTGCTCCAGTTCCGCGCCGGCGGCGGCCCGCCCCCCAGCGCCCCGCCGGCGGCCCCTGCCGCCATCGCCACCCGGGGGCGACCGGCGTCGCCGCCGGTGCCGAAGGCGGTGGCCGGACAGCTGGATTTCGCCGGCCAGTCCCTGCCCCTCGACCGGATCCGCTCGGCCTACGTGCGCAGCCGGCGGCGCCATCCCCAGGCCTTCAGCTGGTGGCTGCTGCTCTGCCTGGGCGGCCTGCTGCTGCTCCCCTTCCCCTGGCTGTTCTGGCCCCTGCAGGCGGGGGCGCTGGCGGGCTGGATCGTGCTGGGCTCCCGCTGGGAGCATCTGCTGGAGGTGACGCTCCAGGACGGCCTGGCCTACCGGCACCGCTTCGACAGCCTGGCGACGGCCCTGGCCCACCGCAACGGCATCCGCCGGGCGATGGCGGCACCGGCCGGGAGGCGGCCATGAACTGGATCCTGCCGGAGGGCGCCAGCCTCGGCTTCGAGGGGCTGGCCGCCCCGCTGCGGATCGTCCGCGGCCTCGGGGGCGGCACCCAGGGCCAGGTGTACGAGGTGGAACTGGAGGGGGAGCGGCTGGCCCTGAAGTGGTACCTGCCGGCCTGCATCGCCCGCGACGGCGGCCTGGAGCGGCGCCTGATGGCGAGTATCCGGGCCACCGCGCCCAACGAGGATTTCCTCTGGCCGATCGCCCTGCTGCGGGCCAGCCCCGCCAGCCGCCCCCTGATCCGCATCCGCCAGGAGAGCTTCGGCTACCTGATGCCCCTGCGGCCGCCGGCCTACGTGGGGGCCTGCGACCATGCCGCCGGCCGGCTGGCGATCGAACTGCGCCAGGTGCTGCGGGCTTGCTTCGGTCTCGCCGACGCCTTCCATGCCCTGCACCTGGCGGGGCTCTGCTACAAGGACGTCTCGCTGGGCAACCTCTTTCTGGAGCCGGCCAGCGGCGGCATCCTCATCTGCGACAACGACAACGTCGCGGTGGATGGCGCCGACCACGGCGCGGTGCTGGGCACCCCGGGCTTCATGGCCCCGGAGGTGCTGCTGGGGCAGGCCCGGCCCGGCGCCGACAGCGACCTGTTCTCCCTGGCGGTGCTGCTGTTCCGGCTGCTCACCCGCCACGATCCGCTCAAGGGCCAGATGGAACTGGCGATTCGCTGCCTCGATGAGCCGGCCCGGCGGCGCCTCTGCGGCGAGGACCCGGTGTTCATCTTCGATCCGGTGGATGCCCGCAACCGGCCCGACCCGATCGAGCATGCCGCCGCCCTGATCACCTGGCCCATCTATCCCCGCCCCCTGCAGGCGCTGTTCGAGCAGACCTTCTGCCGCGGCATGAAGCAGCCCTCCCGCCGGGCCCTCACCGGCCAGTGGAAACAGGAACTGTCCCGCACCCTCGACCGCCGTGCCCTCTGCCCCGCCTGCGGCCAGGAGACGTTCCAGGCCAGTGGCGCCCCGGAGCTCTGCTGGAGCTGCGGGGCCCCCCTGCCGCCGCCGATCACCCTGCTGCTGGCCAATGGGGCCGTGCTGGCGGCACCCGACAACGAGCTGCACCCCCACCACTTCGACCCCCTGGTCGGGGAGGATCTGCGCCGGCCGCTCGCCCGGGTGGTGGCCCATCCCCAGGACCACAGGCGGCTGGGGCTGCGCAATCTCTCGGCGGCCGCCTGGAGCGCCGAGACCCACGACGGCCGCTCCCAGCCGGTGCAGCCTGGCGAGAGTTGTAGCCTCGCGGCACTCGCCCGGATCCAGACCCCGGCGGGTCCGATCGCCGTGCAGCGCCCCACCCGGCCATCCCCCGCCACCTGAGAGATGCCGTTCCCCGACGTCAAGCTGGCCAACCGGCCGCTCCATTTCCTCTATCTCTGCGATTGCTCCGGATCGATGGCGGCGTCGGGCAAGATGCAGGCCCTCAACCAGGCCATCCGCCAGTCGCTGCCGGGCATGGCGGCGGTGGCCCGGGACAACCCCGAGGCGCGGGTGCTGGTGCGGGCCGTGCGCTTCGCCGACCACGCCGCCTGGCACATCGAGACCCCCACGCCGGTGGATCAGCTGGAGTGGCGCGATCTGCAGGCCGGTGGCATCACGGCCATGGGCGAGGCCCTGAAGCTGGTGGCGGCGGCCCTGCAGACCCCGCCGATGGAGGTGCGCGCCCTGCCACCGGTGCTGGTGCTGATTTCCGACGGCCAGCCCACCGATGATTTCGCCGCCGGCCTCGAGGCCCTGCGGCGGGTGCCCTGGGCCCAGAAGGCGGTGCGGCTGGCCATCGCCCTGGGCCACGATGCCGACCTGGAGGTGCTGCAGCGGTTCATCGGCACCGAACCGGCGACAGCGGGCCGCTCGCCCCGCCGCCCCCTGCAGGCGAGCAACGCCACCTCCCTGGCCCAGTACATCCAGTGGGCCTCCACGGCGGTGGTGGGGGCCGCTTCGATGCCGGCCAGTCGGGTGAGCGAGACGCCACTGGAGCCCAGCGCCGGCAACATCCCCCTGCCGGATCTGCCCCCCACCGTGCTGGATCCCACCGACGACGTCGGTCCCGTGGTGTGGTGAACCGCTGGGTGGCGCCGATCGGTGCCAGCCGGACCGGGGCCGCCCACCGCCGCGCCGGCCGGCCCTGCCAGGACGCCGTGCTCTGCCGCGAGCTGCGGGGCCTGGAGGGGCAGCCGGTGATGGTGATGGCGGTGGCCGATGGCCATGGCGGGCGCCGCTACCGGCGCAGCGAGGTGGGCAGTCGCCTGGCCTGCGAAACGGCCCTGGCCGCGGTGCAGGGCGCCCTGGACGCCAGACCCCTGGACGCGGGGGAGGAGGGCTGGAGCCGCTGGCTGGAGCGGGACCTGCCCGAGGCGATCCAGCGCGGCTGGCTGGAGGCGGTGGCGGCCCACTGGCAGAGCGATCCGGGGGAGGGCGGCTTCGAGGCCCTGCTCTACGGCAGCACCCTGGGCCTGGTGGTGATGACCCCCCGCTGGTGGGGCCACACCGGCCTGGGCGACTGGGATCTGGTGCGGGTGGAGGCGGATGGCCACGCCCGGCTGCTCCAGGAGGAGAACGAGCTCTCGGCCCGGGGCGAAGCCACCTGCAGCCTCTGCCAGCCCCAGGCGGCGTCCCTGTTCGCGCGCCGGGCGGCCCTCCACCCCATCGCGCCCGATGGGGCCGATTTCGCCCTGGTGCTCTGCACCGACGGCATTCGCAAGTCCTGCGCCACCGACGCTGACTTCCTCACCCTGGCGGCCTGGTTGGCCCGCAGCGGCGGGGAGGGCGCCGCCGTGCTGCCGGAGGCGCTGGATCGGATCAGCCGTGACGGCAGCGGCGATGACGTGACCGTGGCGATCGGCCGCATCGGGGCGACCGGCGAACCGCCATGGCCGCCGCCCGTGCCGCCGGCCGCCAGGTGATCTGCGTTCCCGGCCCCAGCGCCGTCACCACCGCCCTGGTCAGCAGCGGCCTGCCCACGGGCCGCTTCTGCTTCGAGGGGTTCCTGCCGCCGAAGGGCGGCCCCCGGCGCCAGCGGCTGGAGGCCCTGGCCGGCGAGGAGCGCACGATGGTGCTGTTTGAAGCCCCCCACCGGCTGCTGGCCCTGCTCGAGGACCTGCTGGCGGTGCTCGGCGACCGGCCCCTGCAGGTGGCGCGGGAGCTCACCAAGCGCCACGAGGAGCAGGTGGGCCCCACGGTGGCGGCGGCCCTGGAGCACTTCCGCCGCATCCCGCCCCAGGGGGAGTGCACCCTGGTGCTGGGCGGTGCCCCCCCGGCGGCAGCCCCCGTCTGGGACGAGGCCGACCTGCGCCGCGCCCTCGAGGAGCTGGTGGCGGGCGGACTCAGCAACCGGGAGGCCGCCCGCACCCTGGCCGAGCGCAGCGGCCACAGCCGCCGGGACCTCTATGCCCTGCTGCACCGCGAGCCGTCAGACTGAGGGGCCAGCTCCTGCGACGCCCCGATGCTTCTGCGCCTGCGCCTCCTGTGCGGCAGCCTGCTGGGCGGCACCCTGCTGCTGACCCTGCTCTGCCTCGGGGCCCAGAACCTGGAGGAGCGGCCCCAGCTGCGCTTCGGCTTCGCCCGCAGCGCCCCGCTGCCGGCCGGCTTCATCGTGGGGGTGGCCCTGGTGCTGGGGGTGATCAGCGGCGGTGCCAGCGCGGCGCTGCTGCTGCCCGGCAGCTCCCCGGGCGACGAGGGCTGAGGCCTCAGCTGCCCGGCAGGGCGTAGAGGGCTCCCTCGATCACCACCCGGCTGATGCCCTGGGCCAGCAGGTAGGGGGCCGTGAGCTCGAACACCTTGAGGTCGGGCACCTTGATCACGCGCTGGGTGCGGCCGCACTGGCGCTTGGCCTGGCGGGGGTTGAGGAACACCACCAGCGCCTGGCGCTCCAGCTCGGCGGCGGGCAGCCGGCCCAGCTCGGGAAACTCGCTCAGGGGCCTGGCCTGCAGCTCCACCGTCTTGTCGACCAGCATGTAGGCGCTGGCGGGCAGCGAAGCGGTGGCCAGGGGCTGGAGCCGGCCTTCGCCACCCGCCGGGGCACCGTCGTCGAGCAGCACCACCGGGATCGGCTGGAACGGGTTGATCTCCCCGTCGGCACCGTCGTCGTCGCTGTCGTCACTGGTGAGCAGGTCGTCGTCATCGGCACCGAAATCGTCGGCATCCTCGATGGCGAGCACGGCGGGGCCGTCCTCCGCCACCGTCTCGGCCCGCACCGGGGCCGCCACGGACAGGCGGCGGGGGGGATCGGGCAGGACCTTGCGGGGTGCGGGCGCGGGTGCGGCGGCGGGTGCTGCGGCGGGCTGGGGCTCAGGCTCGGGCCCCTCAGTGGCCAAGGCCTCGGTGAATTCCGAAGCGACTTCCGGATCGGGTTCCAGGGCCGCCGGTTCCGGGGGAAGCTCGGGGCTGCTGATCTCCAGGGCCGTCTGCAGGGCGTCGGTGGGCTCGGCCGCCTCCAGCGACGGCCGGCTGCGGCGCCGGGAGCGCTCGGTCTTGACGCGCTCGTACTCCGCGTCCCCCAGCTCCGCGCGCACCACCCGGTTGACCGTGTTGGGGCTGCAGCCGAATCGATCCGCCAGCTCCTGGCTGCTGGACCCCTCCCGGAAGCTCCCAACCAGTTCGGTTTTCTGGCTGTCGCTGAGCCGGGTGGCGGCCATGGAACGGTTCGAGCGCGGTTGCCCACTGTACGGGTGGCTACAGGAGTGGCCCGGCCTCGGAACGCTGCCACAATGCCCTCCGTGCTCCCTTAGCTCAGCTGGATAGAGCAGCTGCCTTCTAAGCAGCCGGTCGATGGTTCGAATCCATCAGGGGGCGTTGGCAGAAACGGGCAGGGATCTGGGGTTGTGGCCAGTGATGGCCTGGATTCTGGCCCGGTTCCTGCTCCGAACAGATCCGCCGTGATCGCCCTCGTTGGCTGGCCGACCTGTCGGCTCAGTTCAAGCGGCACCGCCAGGGGCGCTCAGGGGCGTGCGTGCCGTCACCGATGAGGAGGTCACCCCCGCCGAGCTGGTGGCCTGGGACCGCCTGATCTAGTTCCACACCTGCGTACACCCGCCCACCCCCGGCACCAGCACCGTCTGCCCGGCCAGGACCGCCCGCATCTGCTGGGTCGTCATCGGCAGGCAGAGTGGATTGGCCACGGTGGGTTGCGAGAGCTCATTCCTGCACCGGGCCTGGTCGGTGGCGGACTGGAACATGGCGCACTGGTCGGTCTGCGCATAAGCAGGAGCGCCGAAGGTTGCGTAGGCGGCAGTCGCTGCCGCGAAAAGGAGAGGGTGCTTCACGCGCCGTCGTCGGTGGCTTCCTGGGGGCGATTCTGGCTGATCCATGCCGCCCGCGCAGCGACCTGCGCATCCACCGCGGGGATGCGGAGGCGGAAGCACACCGGCAGGGGTGCAGATCGCAGTCTGGACGCGGGTTCTGAGCGGTGCTAGGCCGGTAGCTGACCCACACCGGAGACCCCATGCCAACCCTGTTCACCACCCTTCCCGAGATGGGGCCCCTGCAACCGGGCGAGCAACCCTGCCCCGCTGCTGAGGCCGCCTTCGCCCTGGTGGAGATCGCCGCCGCCGCGACGGATGACGCGGAAGGTCCTCTGGCCCAGCTGGGCGCCGCGCCGGACGTGACGCCTGAGGCCGTCGCCCTGGGCGTCAGGCTGCGCCAGCTGCTGGCCGACACCGCAGATGCCGCCGATCAGCTGGCCGCGGCTACCGGGCCTCAGGGGTGAACCAGAACCCTGTTTCACGCGTGGTTCACGCGTCAACCTTCGGAAGGAGGATGCAGTCCAGTCACACCAGACCTTCTCAGAAAAGGCCTTTGGCCTGCTGAGCAGCCGGTCGATGGTTCGAATCCATCAGGGGGCGTTGGTGGACAAAGGCCGCTGTCTCGCCCCGGAACCCCATCATGGGGATCCGGGCGTGCTGGAGGGAATGGGGCCATGAACCGCACAATCGGGCGCCTCGGCCTGGTGCTGCTGGGGGTCGGGATCAGCTGCCTGGTGGCCTTCCGGCTGGTGGGATCCCAGGTGGACAGCAAGGACGTGTTGCACGAGCCCTTTGCACGGCTGCCGATCGGCTTGCAGCTCGCCGGCGCGGGAGCCGCCACCGGGGTCGTCGCCATCGTCCGCCGCCAACCCCCACGGCAACCCTGAGCAGGACGGACGATCGCCGTGCCCAGCCGTGCAACCAGCCAGGATCCGACGCTCACCCATCTGGCGGTGAGCGGTTACCGCTCCCTCCAGCAGCTGACGCTGCCGCTGGGGGACCTGACGCTGGTGTGCGGCACCAACGGTTGCGGCAAGAGCAACCTCCACCGCTCTCTGGGCCTGATCGCCGCCGCCGCCCGGGGCGATCTGGTGGCTGCCCTGGCGGCGGAAGGGGGCCTGACGGCGGTGTTCTGGGCTGGGCCGGTGAAGACCGCCTCTGCGGCGCGGCTGCGGCTCGGCATCGCCGGGGACACCCTCTCCTACGCGATAGAGCTGGGCTACCGGGCCGACGACGTCGCCAGCGCCTTCGTGCTCGATCCGGAGATCAAGCGGGAATGGATCTGGGCCGGCGGCCCCTTCCATCCCCGCAGCCTGCTGGTGCAGCGCACAGGGACGGTGGTGGAGCGCTGCGGCGATGGTCGCCCCGAGCCCCTGGCCCTGGAGGTGTCACCCCACGAAAGCCTGTTCACCGCCGTCTCGGATCCGATCGAAGCCCCGGAGGTGTTCCGGCTGCGACGCACGATCCTGAGCTGGCGCTTCTACGACAGCTTTCGCACCGACCGACTGGCCCCCGCCCGCCGTGGCCGCCTCGCCACCCGCACCCCCTCCCTGGCGGCCGATGGGGGCGACCTGGCCGCCGCCGTGCAGACGATCCTGGAGATCGGCGACGCCTGCGGCCTGCAGAACACCATCGCCGATGCATTCCCGGGCTGTCGCCTGGGGGTGGACACCTCCCAGCCACAGTTCCGGCTCCAACTGCACCAGCCCGGCCTGCTGCGGCCCCTTGAGGCCGCGGAGCTATCCGATGGCACCCTGCGCTACCTGCTGCTGACGGCGGCCCTGTTCAGCCCGCGGCTGCCACCCCTGCTGGTGCTCAACGAACCGGAGAACAGCCTCCACCCGGATCTGCTGGCACCCCTGGCCCGCCTGATCACGACAGTGGCCGACCGCACCCAGATCTGGGTGGTGGCCCATGCCGAAGTCCTGATCGACGCCCTGCAGGACGGCGATGCCTGCCGCCTGCTGCGGCTGGGGCGGGAGCTGGGGGCCACCGTGCTGCCCGACCAGACCGTGCTGGAGCGGGCGGCCTGGCGCTGGCCCGCCTGATCTCAGGGCTTCAGCGCCGCACCAGCACCAGATGGGATTGAGCTGAAAGCGCCGGATGGGGGAGCCCGTGTTGCCGGCAGGGGTGGGTGGTGGTCAGGGGCTGCGGCGCCGGCGATTCGGGCGTCGTCCTCGCAGGATCTCGCGCCTCCTGACCAGCTGCTCCAGGAGCGTGAGGGAGTGGCCTGGTCGCCGGGCTCCGGCGGCGAAGGCGATGGCGAATCCCACCGAAGCGACCGTTACCTTCACCATCCCCTGGCCGAGGGACCAGACGTCGGCGGGAGCGGGACCGCCCATCCGGCTGGAGGCCCGGTTCTCCGTCCTCTGGAGTTCATCGAGCAGGCTGCGCTTCAGTTCACCCAGAGGGAGGTTGAGGGCCGCCGCAGGGAGCTGGGGGCGGGCACCCTGCAGGCGGGAGAAGCGGGCCTGCAGGTCTGCCGGACTGGTGGCCGATTCGATGGCCTCGCGCACCCGGCCCACCCGTTCATCGAGCGCGTTCCGCTGCAGCGCCTGGCTGTCCCTGGCCTGGGAGAGGATTCGCCAGGTGGCAACCCCCTGCAGGGGCACCAGGAGCAGAAAGGCGAACACCACGACGATGGCCCACTGGCGGACGAAAGCCAGCCGTGCCCGCAGCAGGCCATTGGCGGGCTCGATGAACACCGCCAGGTGCAGCAGCAGAAATCCAAGCAGGGCGAGGATGGAGGTGTTGGTCATGCGGTTGGTGAACCGCAGTTGCCAAGCCGGATTGAGCAGCTGAAGCGGCAGGGAATCGACCAGAACAAAGGCCAGAAAGATCAGCAACAGCCCACCGCTGCTCCAGGCGAACAGCCGACTGATGCTGGTGATGGACTCCTCTCGAGTGGTTGCGGAATCGGGCATGGGTTGAAGGTGCCGGCGGCCATGGCGAGCGGGAGACAACCGTCCGCCAGCTCCGAATCTGTCGCCGACGGAGATCAGTGACTCCAGGCCCACCCAAGCTCCACAGGGCTGAACGGCTGTCCATGCGCCGAAGCGGAAATGGGCGGCCTGGAGGATGGCCTGATGCAACTCCTGGCTCAGCCTGGTGGCACCGGCATGGAATCATCCGGCGATCAGTTTCTTGCGGTTGGCTTGATTCCCATCCGCCGTCGCAGCCGGCGACTCCAAAGCACGGTCATGCCTGCGCCCGCCAAGGGGAGTGGTCCTGGGACACTCGTCACGGTTTCCCCAGCCAGGGGAGGGGTGCTCAACGGATCGGTGCGAACCAGGGAGGCCTGTTCATAGGCATAGGCATAACCCAGCAGCTTGTCTTCCTCATAGGCCTTGGCCAGGAAGGAAATGCCCAGGGGATTGAGATTGTTCAGGCTCTGGTATCCCGCCGGCACGATGACGGTTGGGTAGCCCGCCCTGGCGCCGATGCCAGCTCCGGATGCACCGCTGAACAAGACGGCATCCAACCCATTATCGGCCATGAATTTGTCGATACCCAGGGTTCGAGAGTTAAGAATATCGAGCGCTCTGTCCTGAAGGTACTTCAACGTATCCGCACTGGTTGGCGAAAGGTCAATCAGGCGAGACGCTGCGATGCGCGTCTGGCCATACTTGAACGCCCCTGTGGCAGGATCCGGGTCGTTAGCAATGTAGTCGTTGATAAAGTCGTAGACATCATCGATCGATTGGATCGTTGCACTGGAGCCAAGCGTCTCAAGATAGAGGTTGAGATCACGCTTGAATTCATAGGTCAGGACGGACGAACTATTACTGGGTGGGGTGAACGCAATCTCTGTGACGGTGGCGCCAAGGGAGCGAATGGTGTCAATCGCCTTGTTAAAGATGGAGAGCTGCTCTGCACCGCTGGCCGTGTTCGCATTGGGCTTGGTGTAATACCCAAGCTTGGCTCCTTGCAAGGCATCGAGCTTGAGATAGGGAGTGTAATCAGTCTTTGCCTTGCCGATGCTTTCCGCTGTCAGCGGGTCCTTGGGGTCGTAGCCGGTCAACGCCCCCAGGAGGATAGCCGCATCCGTGACAGAACGGGTCATGGGCCCTGCCGTGTCTTGGCTTGCGGCGATGGGAATGATGCCATCCCGGCTCCAAAGCCCAACCGTGGGTTTAATCCCCACCAAAGAGTTCTGGTTGGAGGGACTGAGGATGGACCCTGACGTTTCGGTACCAATCGCAATCGTGGCCAGATTGGCTGCCATGGCGGCTCCCGACCCAGCGCTGGATCCACCCGGGGACAAGAGTGGCCGCCCATCACCACCTGGGAGCGGGACGGGATTGTAGGGGTTGAACGTGTATCCATTCAAGGAGTTATAACCCGCAGGCATTCCGTTGGTCAGAAAGTTGGCAAATTCCGTAGGAGACGTCTTGCCGAGAATGATGGCTCCTGAATCAATCAATTTCTGAGTGATCGTGGCATTGTCAGGTGGCAAGGAATCTTTGAGACCAAGAAACCCTGCCGTGTTGGGGAGAAAGCTTGTGTCTATGTTGTCTTTCAGAAGGACTGGAATTCCATGCAGGAGACTGCGGGCGCCCGTGGTCGCCCGCTCGACATCAAGGGCCGCCGCCTGGGCAAGGGCGTTGGGGTTCAAGCTAATGATTGAGTTCAGGTTAAGCCCCGATGGAAGGTCGTAAGCAGTAATCCTGTCGAGGTATAGCTGCACTAATTTCTGGGCATTGATCAACCCACTATTGAAAGCCTGATTGATATTGGAGATCGTGGCCTCCTGGAGGGTGAAACTGGCGGCGACCGATGGCCGGGCGAGTTCCGTGGTGGCAAGGGTTGCCGCAAAAGTAGCCATGGCTACTTGGCGATAAAGAGGACGAATCACAGCAGAACTTAAGGCAACTTTTATTGATTAGATCTTGAGCATCGGTGGTTCGCCGTAACAACAGCAACCAAAGGAGCTTCCTTTTGATAGCGACAGCGACAAATTGAGGTTTCCATGGATGCCGATCGCTCCACAGGGGGAACGCCATGCGCTTCCGTGATGATTGAGGATCGCTCCGCCCCGCCCACGCCGCGGTTCCATGCGGATCCGCGCACATCCATGTGGCGGCCATCGATCCGGGCGAGAGCCGTGGGATGACTGGGGCAACGTTTGATCCGCCAGGAAAACCCTTATCAGAAGCTGCTGTTTCGACCGCTACCGAAAGGCTGGCCGCCCTGGAAACACCCGGCCCATTCCCTTCCGCTTCTGGCGGGGATTCGGCGCCTTGGGCCCGCGTTCATTCCACTCCAAGGATCCTTGTGGGGACAGATCGTTGGAGCCGAGGTCGAGCCAGGCCCGCCTGGTCGCAGGCTTCAGCGCCGCACCGGCACCACCTGCATCCCGATCGGGGCCAGGGCGATCAGGGCCAGCTTGATGTGCTGGATGCCGAAGGGGATGCCCACGATCGAGACGAAGCAGGCCAGGGCCGAACTGAGGTGGCCGATCGCCAGCCACCAGCCGGCCAGCAGGAACCAGAGCACGTTGCCGACCAGCCCCAGCGGGCCGGTGCCGAAATCCATCCGGCCGGTGAGCTCCCGGCGGCTGACGGCTTCGTAGCCGAACGGCCAGAAGGAGAAGTTGCCGATCACGAAGCAGGCCCGGGCCCAGGGGATCCCCACGATCGTGATCGCCGCCACCAGGCCGGCCAGCCACCAGCCCAGGCCCATCACGAAGCCCCCGAGCAGGAACCAGAGGAGGTTGAGCAGGAAGCGCAGCATGGGAAGAGCCGGTGCTGCCCCCAGCATGCCGCCGCCAGGGAATTCAGCCGCAGGGTTCGGCCGGGGCCGTGCAGCTGGCGGCCAGGGCAGCGAGCCAGCCCCGCAGGCGCTCCAGGGCCTCTGGCTGCAGGCGGTAATACACCCAGCGGCCGCTCTGGCGGTCGGCCAGCAGGCCCGTCTCCCTGAGCACCTTGAGGTGGAACGACAGCTTCGACTGGGCCAGGCCCAGGTCGGCGGTGAGGTCGCAGACGCAGCGCTCGCCGCCGCCGAGGGCCTCGATCACCTGCAGACGGATCGGGTCGGCCAGGGCCCGCAGCAGCAGGCGCGCCTCCTCGACCTCCAGCGGCGCCGAATCGCTGACGATCGGCGGCGAAGCGGCGGTCCTTAACCCAGCCATAAATCGATCAACTCTGCTTGATGCGAGGGTACTGGCCTGTCGCGGCAGGCGCTGTGAGGATCGGCATCAACGGGTTCGGGCGGATCGGTCGCCTGGTGTTCCGCGCCCTCTGGGGGCGGCCGGGCCTGGAGCTGGTTCACGTTAATGACAGCGCTGGGGACGCCGCCGGCGCCGCCCACCTGCTGGAATTCGACTCGGTGCACGGCCGCTGGAGCCGGGCGGTGGCGGCCGAGGCCGACGGCGGGGGCTTCACGGTCGAGGGGAGCCGGGTGGGCTGGTCGCGGGGGAGCGATCCGGCGCTGGTGCCCTGGCAGGAAGCTGGGGTGGAGCTGGTTCTCGAGTGCAGCGGCAAGGTCAAGACCCCCGAGGCCCTCGCCCCCTACCTGCACCAGGGCGGCGTAAAGCGGGTGATCGTGGCCTGCCCGGTGAAGGGGGACCTCGAGGGGGTGGAGATTCCCAACATCGTCTTCGGCATCAACCACGGCACCTACGCGCCGGAACGGCACCGGATCCTCACCGCCGCCTCCTGCACCACCAACTGCCTGGCGCCGGTGGTGAAGGTGGTGCACGAGACCTTCGGCATCCGCCACGGCTCGATCACCACCCTGCACAACGTCACCAACACCCAGGTGGTGATCGACAGCTTCAAGAGCGATCTGCGCCGGGCCCGCTCCTGCAGCCAGAGCCTGATCCCCACCACCACCGGCTCGGCCAAGGCGATCGGCCTGATCTTCCCCGAGCTGCAGGGCAAGCTCAACGGCCACGCCGTGCGCGTGCCCCTGCTCAATGGCTCGCTCACCGATGCGGTGTTCGAACTGGAGCGCCCGGTGACGGTGGAGGAGGTGAACGGCGCCTTCGCAGCGGCGGCGGCGGGCCCCCTGCTGGGCATCCTGGGCTACGAGGAGCGGCCCCTGGTGTCGGTCGACTACGTCAACGACAGCCGCAGTTCGATCGTCGATGCCCTCTCGACGATGGTGACGGGCGGCACCCAGCTGAAGGTGTACGCCTGGTACGACAACGAGTGGGGCTACAGCTGCCGGATGGCAGATCTGGCCTGCCATGTGGTGGCCCTGGACGCCGTCCGGGCGGAGTGAGCGGCCGATGCTTCCGCCCCTCTCCGGCCGCCCCCTCACGGCCCTGCAGCAGTACGCCATCGTCACGGCCAACTACTGGTGCTTCACCCTCACCGACGGCGCCCTGCGCATGCTGGTGGTGTTCCACTTCCGCGGACTGGGCTACAACACGCTGGAGATCGCCTTTCTGTTTCTCTTCTACGAGTTTTTCGGCATCATCACCAACCTCTACGGAGGCTGGCTGGGGGCCCGCTTCGGCCTGCGCCTCACCCTCTGGGCCGGCACCCTGATGCAGGTGGCAGCCCTGCTGATGCTGGTGCCCGTCGCCGACAGCTGGCCGAAATGGTGGAGTGTGGCCTACGTGATGGTGGCCCAGGCCCTCAGCGGCATTGCCAAGGATCTCAACAAGATGAGCGCCAAAAGTGCCATCAAGTCCGTGGTTCCG
>QLAH01000319.1_pt1 | contig 31134 bp, 25 predicted proteins | sample 4693081 | NCBI WGS metagenome assembly QLAH01 (sample SAMN09425401, study PRJNA476045) | Lake water metagenome, whole genome shotgun sequencing project. | reverse complement strand
CGCGGTCGGCGCCCGCGATGCGCGCCACGTGCATCGTGTGCGCGACGGCATCGTGAATCGTCGCGCGGCGGTCGGCCGCGAGGAAGCGGCCGTAGAGATTGAGGCCGATCCAGCCGTCGCGCGAGCGAATCGCGGCGATCTGCGCGTCTGTGATGTGCCGCTCGCTATCCGCGAGGAGCGCCTGCGCGTTCGAGTGCGACGCGATGACGCGCGCGTCCGTCGCCGCGAGGAGATCGTCGAATGCCGCGCGCGAGAGATGCGATGCGTCGTGCAGGATGCCGCAGGCATCGAGCGCCTCGACGAAGCGGCGCCCGACGGCGGTGAGGCCGCCCGCGCGCGCGTTGCCGCCCGCATAGCGGCTGCCGTGACCCCAGCTCATCCCGACGACGCGGAGCCCGTGCGCGTGCCACCACGCGACCTCGTCGGGCGATCGGATCGGATCGGCGCACTCCATGAGGATCACCACGCCGAGCGGCCCATCGCCTGCGGCCGCGCGCACAAGGTCGCCACGCGTGCGCACGATCGCGATCTCGCCCGCACGCTCCATCGCCTCGTACCAGTCGAGCTGAAGCGCGCCCGCCCGATGCGCGCCCTCGAGGTCCGCGGAGTCGAGATAGGCGGCGCGGTCCTTCGCGGGGTCGCCGCCGTGCTCGGTGAAGATCGTGCCGAGCGCCACGCGCACGCCGCCGTCGCGAAGCGAGGCCAGCGTCAGCGCATGCGGCGCCTCCTCGGGGACCGCCGCGCGCATGTCGCGGCCGTTCACGGCGAGGTAGGCGAGGTCGAGGTGGCCATCGGCCCAGAAGGGCGTGCGCGTCATGGAGCGGGCACGGTAGCGGGGGCCGCGCTACGCTCTCCGCCGTGGAACAGGGATCCGAGACAAACCCGCCGCTTGCGCCACCGGATTTCCCCGTGGGCGCGGCGTCCGAGGCGAGCGCGGAGTTCGTCCGCTCGGAGGATCGGCGCCGCAGGCGATTCGCGGCGCTCGTCGTGGCGGGCGCCACGGGCGCCTTGCTCGGGACGGCGTGGTCGCTCAGGCCCTCGAGCCGTGGTTTTGGGACGCACGAGGCGCTTGGCCTTCCACCGTGTTCGTGGCCCGCGCAGTTCGGGATACCATGTCCTTCCTGCGGCATGACGACCGCCTTCGCCTACGCGGCGAAGGGCGACCTCGTCGCGAGCTTCATGACGCAGCCGTTGGGATGCCTGCTCGCCGTGGCGACGGGCATGGCGTTCGTTGCCTCGGTGTGGACGCTTGTCTCGGGCAAGACGGTCCTCCCCGTGTACGAGCGCCTGTGGAACGCCCGCAGCGCGTGGCTTGTCGGCCTCGCTGCGCTCCTTGCGTGGGGATACAAGATCGCGCTGATGCGCGGCTGGATGGAGTGATCGAGCGCGCGCCTGCAGCGCGGACGGAAGAACATGGGAGCGATCCGAACGATGTCACGACAGAAGACAGCCCAGCCATCGCCTCTCGCGGCGCGGTTCGCCGCAGCGTGCGTCGCCGTCATGGCGCTCGGCGCCGCCCCCGGTTGCGTTGCGGGAGCGATCGGTGCACTCGGTCAGCAGATCGAGCGCGGCAAGAAGCTCGATGTCCCCGCCGAGTACGACGGGCTTGAGAACCAGACCGTCGCCGTGGTCGTCAACGCGGACTACGCCACGCTCGTCGAGCACCCGACCGTGATCGGGCAGATCACCGCCAATGTCGCGGCGCGGATCCGCGGCTTCGTGAAGGGCGCGTCGGTCCTTCCGCCGGGCGAAGTGCTCGACTGGCAGTACCGCACGCCCCAGTGGCGTGCGCTTGCCTATGGCGAGATCGCGCGCGAGCTCGGTGTGAATCGGCTCGTCCACATCGATCTCTACGAGTTCAGGCTGCACCCTCCGGGGAACAGCTATCTCTGGGACGGCGCGGCGGGAGCCACGATCGGCGTGATCGAGGCCGACACATTCGCGCCCGATGAGTTCGTCTACACGACGAACGTGATGGTTCGCTTCCCCGACAAGGAGGGCGTCGGCCGCGAGGCTGCGCGGCGCGAGGACATCGAGCGCGGACTGCTGACGCTCTTCATCCAGCGGACCTCGTGGCTCTTCTACCGTCACATCGAGGACAAGTACCCGGACCGATGAGCCCCGCGTGTTGATCGCCGAGGCGCGCCTTCGCTGAGAAGCACGACAAGACACGCGACGAGACACATGACGAGAAACATGATGAGGAGCACGATGCACGACCGTTCGAACTCATTCTCCACGGCGACCGCGCGCGCGCTTCTTTCGCTGGGGGCCGTGGCGCTCTCCGTGCCTGCGCTGACATCGTGCAACATCGTCACGCCGGTTGCCTACGTGATCGAGGGCCCTGGGCAGATCGAGGCCGAGTTCAAGCTCGCCGACAAGAAGACGGTGGTCTTCGTCGACGACCCGCGGAACATCCTTCCGCGCAGCGCGCTGCGCACCGCGATCGGCGACGGCGTCAGCTTCGAGCTGATGGAGCGCGAGGTGCTCTCGTCGACCGTGTCCACCGCGCAGGCGATCGCCGTCGCGCGCGGGATGTCGGGCGGCGATGCGCGCAACCTCGCGTCGATCGAGAAGATCGGCCGCGCGCTCGACTGCGCGCAGGTGATCCACATCCAGCCGTTCATCTTCGACCTCTACGGCCGCAGCGACAGCCAAGGCCTGCGCCCGACGATCAGCCTGCGCGTGAAGGTGCTCGATCTCGACGCGAAGGCACGCGTCTTCCCGGCGATGGAGTCGCAGCCCGAAGGGCGCGAGGTCATGGCCACGATCCGCGAGACTTCGCTCGGCGGAGCCATGTCGCGCGCAAGCGTGATCGCCGTCGAGGACCGCCTTGTCCAGCGCGCGGCGCTTGAGGTCGCGCGGCTCTTCTACAAGCACGACCGCGTCGACCTCGGCGAGAACCTCGGGACCCGCAGGCGGTGAACGCCGCGAAGCGCGGCGCACGGGCTGCCACTGCCGTGCGACATGTCGTCTGCTTCGAGGAGTCGGGCGACTGCACGCTCGAGCGGGTCGTGCGGGAAGCGCGCGTCGGCGACAGCGTGGTCGTGCTCGGGCCGCAGTCGTATGTGGAGGCGCTGCGCGCGTTGGGGCTTGCGCGCGAGATTCCCATCGGGCGATTCGCCCGAGTCGGCAACGAGTGGCGGCTCGCGCTCCCGCCTGGGGGCGCGGAGCCCATCGGTCGCACGCTCTGCCACGGCCCTCAGGCGAAGCGCCTGTCGGACCGAACTGCGCTGCGTGCGCCGATTGGGGAGGATCTGCCGCCGAGGCCGCATTGGCCCGAGGGACGGCGCGAGCGCATCCGTCGCGAACTCGGGATCACGGCGCGCGAGATCGCGGTGCTCGTCGGCTGCGAGCGCGCGGAGACGGTCGATCTCTCGTTCATCGCGCGCGGCGTCGGGATGGCAGTCGTCGGCGGTGCGCCGATTCGGCTGGTCGTGTCGCCCGAGACGCCGCGCTGGACCGAGGTCGACGCGTTCCTGCGCGCGGCCGCTGGCGCGAAGGGCGTCGTCGTCGATGCGCGCGCGGAACGGCCTTGGGAACTGCTGCCTGCGCTCGACGGGTGCATTCTCGACCGTGACGGTGCGCTCGAGCGGCCCGATGTTTGCGCGGGATGGCGCCCGCCCGAGCGGCTGCCTCGAACCGTCTCGGACGCCGGCGACGCGGTCTCGCCGCTTCCTGCGCTGTGGGCCCTCGCCTGCGGGGTTCGCGCGATCGTTCATGCGTCGATCGATCTCGGCCCGCGCGGGGCGCATCCACGGCTGAAGCGCTTCGACCGCGATGTGGCGGAGCTTGCGCGAGGCCTTGTGGTCTAGGCGGCGGCTGCTTGCGGCAGCCGCCTTTGGTGGGACCAAAATCGGGGGTGCCCGCATGCTTCAGCATGCGGAACGGATGGTGTCAGCCGTCGACTTCGACGCGAATGGTTCCGCAGGCTAAAGCCTGCGGGCACCCCTGATGTTCGCCTCCGACGATCCGAACCATCCGACTCCCAAAGCCGGGGTGCCCGCATGCTTCAGCATGCGGAACGGGTGGTGTCAGCCGTCGACTCCGATACGAACGGATCCGCAGACTCGCGTCTGCGGGCACTCGTGGTTGAGTGGCCGCCGCTGCGGCCGTCACGCAGATCCGAGCAGTTTCAGCGCCGCGTCGCGATAGAGCGTCCGAAGCAGGTCGCTCGGCAGCGCGAGCCCGCGCAGGGGCGGTGCGTCGAGCGGCGTGTGGCGTTCGGGCGAGACCATGTGGAGATCGGGGTCCGCGATCGGCGACGGGCACTCGCCCGAAGCCTCCCACAGCATGCGCAGCGCCCAGTAGCGGCTGGCGTAGAGATCGTGCGCCTCGTCGCGGCTCGTCGCCTTCTTCGCCATCTCGCTCGCCTTGTCGCCCGCGCGCAGATGGTCGTCGGTCGTCACGGTGTCGGTTCCGAAGAGGATGCGCCCGCGCCACTTCTCGAGGAAGCCGACGACCTCGTCGCGCGGGTGCCGGCCAAGCTCGCGCACCATCCACTTCGTCGCGCTCGTGTCGAGGTGGAGGTTCGGATGCGACTCGAGCAGCGCGTCGAGGAACGCGAGGTCCTCGGGAAACCCGCCCATGTGGGCCGCGATCCAGGGCATCGAGAAGCGGTCGAGCGCGCGCCTGAGCGGCGTGTAGTGGTCGAGCTTCGCGCCGTAGCGCACGGCGTCGCTGTACTTGGTCGCGAACCAGGTGTTCGGGTCGGCGACATGCACCATGCACATCATCCCGAGATTCTCCGCCAGCTTCATCTGCTCGAGCCGCACGGGTTCGCCGAGGTCGAAGAGGCGCGGGTCGCCTGCCTCTGCGGCGAGTTCCGTGATGCGCGGTGCGTTCCAGAACTTGACGATGCGCACGCCGTGCTCGCGGTAGCGCTCGATGCGGCGGAGGTAGCCTTCGCCGTGGCCCTCGCGGCGATCGGGGTGCATGAAGTCGGGGAAGGCGATGAACTCGAGGCTGTCGCCGAAGCGCTCGCGCAGCGCGGGGATGTCCTCGACGCGACTCATCGAGTAGGTGCGCTCGATTCCGTAGGCCCGCGCGATCGGCGCCCAGAGCGCCGCCGCCTCGAGGCCGTTGATGTGCGCGTGGACATCGACGATGCCATAGCCGAGCGTCGGGAGCGAGGATGCCTCGCGGGCATAGTCGAGCCCGAGGCGATTCGACGTGGCATCAGGCCGCGCGACGGACGCGTGCGTCAGTTGAGGCATGGCCGCAACTCTATGCGCGTGCGCTGCGCTGCGCTCCCTTCGCGCGCGGTCGCTCCGCGGGCGACTCCGCGGCCGAGGCGCGGTCGTTCGGCGCGCGGAGGCGTCGGCCGCGCGATTCCCCCGAGCGCGCCGCGTGCAGCGCTGCGTGGAGCCGTTGCGCAGGCGCGTCGCCGGCGCCCGCCGCATGGACTAGGCCGATGTAGAGCTCGAAGTTTGTCTCCATGTCGAGGTGGCGCACCACCTCGCAGTCGAACCACGCCACCGCGCGCGTCACGATCGGTGCGCCGAGCACGCCGACCTTGTGCGGGTAGGTGAGGAACGGGTCCTCGCCGATGCGGCGGTCGGGCCCGAAGACGCGCTGCACCAGCCGCTCGTTTGGGTCGAGGAGCGAAAGCGCGAAGGTGCGGCTGTCACGGATCAGGGGCGAGAGGGGGTGGCCCTTCTCCATCGCCACCAGGATCATCGGCGGCACCGTTCCGCACTGCTGCACGCGATGGACGAGCCGCCCATCGCGCACCTCGCTATGGCCCGAGGTGAGCAGGTACTCGCCCGACGGAATGCGGGCGAGCGCGGACAGGGTTTCCTCGGTGGGGGGCGGAATCATGCGGCAGGCTGCCTCGGCCCCAGCCATGCGGTCGTCCGCTGGAAGCGGTGGGGCGGTGGTGGGGATTGGCGGTTTGTGGGGCCGTTCCGCCCTCCGACGCTCGGGGAGCGGTCTGGCACCACAAGAGGAGACGGAAGCCCTTAAATATGAGGCATTTACGGCTCCTCTCCAAACCTGAGTGGGGGAGAGGAGCAAAAAATGATGGAAGAAAAAGTGCAGGATTGTGGCCTGATGTGTTGCGGAGTGGGGCTCCGTGCATTAATCTCCCCGCGTCCGAGTGGGCGCGAACCATGTTTCTCGGCGAGTACGAACATTCCCTCGACTCGAAGCAGCGGTTGGCGATCCCCGTGGAGATTCGCAACGAGTGGAAGCCGGAGCGGCATGGCTCGATGTTCATCGCCGCCCCGGGTCAGACGGGTGGGCTCTGGCTCTGGCCTGAGAAGAAGTTCGAGGAGTACGCCGACCGCATCGAGAGCGGTCTCGTGACGCAGGAGGAAGTGGCGCGACGCAACCGCCAGCTCTTCTCGCGCGCGGCGCGGGTGCCCTTCGATAGTTCGGGGCGCGTGCGCATTCCCGACCGTCTGCTGCAGGAGTTCGGACTGAGTGGCACGGTGGTGATCCTCGGTGTGCGAGATCACCTTGAGCTCACGACCCGCGAGCAGCGGGCGCTTGAGGTCGCCGCGGAGTGAGTGACGCGCGTGATGCAAGGCGCGGCGCGTGATGCAAGGCGCGGCGCGTGATGCAAGGCAAGCGTGTGACAACGTGGATGGCGCTGCCGGGCCCGAGAGGGCGCGGAGGCGATTGGAACGAAGAAGCCGCTGGTTCGACAAGGATCGTCGCTCCAGTGGTCGCAAGGGACGCCGCCTCGTGCGGCGGCGGAACGGCGGATGCGCACGGATGCGCCTCTGCACGGCTGGAAACGGCTGAAAGTCCGCGAAAGCCTGCGCACCGGGTGCGCGCAGGCCTCCTGCGTTTCGCTCTGCCTGGCCAAGGATGGCCAGGCCTTCGGTGCGGCCGGCACGGATCGCCGGTCGGCACGATGTGCGGCCTCGGTCTTCACGGACCGGGGCCGCTTTGTTTTTGCGATGCCCTCCCTGTAGCGCCGCAAAGAAGCGACGCCGCACAGGGGCGGCGTCGCTCGGTTGTTCGGATGGGTGGGGCCGTCAGCCGCCTTCGGTCGCTGGGCGGATCGAGCCGATCACATTCGCGCCCTCTTCGTTGCCGCTCGAGACGATCTGGTCTGCCACCTCGCGGCGGTGGACCTGCACCGTGCGGGGGAAGTCAAAGGCAACCCGTACGCGGTCGCCCTTGATCGACACGATGCGCACGACACCGATCGGCGACGCTGGGTCACCGATCACAACCTCTTCGTTCTCGCGTCGAGTGATCACAAGCATGGGGGGACCTCCTGCCCAGGCCAAGCGGCCTGTCCGCCGCTTGGCGGACTCGCAAAGATTACCCGAGGTTCCGTGGAATCGGAAGCGCGAGGTGGGCGGTTTCCCAACGGGGCGGCCAACGCAATTTCTGCCGAGGACTGGGTTTGGGGCCGTGGTGGCCTAGAACCATGTGGCTGAGAACCATGAGGCTGACAACCAGGAGGCTGACAACCATGAGGCTGACAACCATGAGGCTGACAACCATGAGGCTGACAACCATGAGGTCGTGAACCACTCGGGAAGCACGTCGCCGTGTCGGGCGTTTACGAGATCGCCTCGACCCTGATCGCCTCGCCGAGCTCGGAGCGGAGGGTCCGCTCGATACCGTGGTGGAGGGTCATGTGGGCGGATGGGCAGCCCACGCAGGCCCCGTGGAGACGGATGCGGACAAGGCCCCCCTCGGAAACGGACACAAGCTCGACATCGCCACCATCGTCTTGGATCGCGGGGCGGATCAGCCCGAGCAGACGCTCGACCTTGGCGACGAACTCCGCCGCCGCGGGGCGATCTCCCGCTGTCTGTCCATCATCGTGCTGGTTGCTCGCCGGCGGCATCGAAGACCGATGATACGGTCTCCGCGCCGATCTGTAGGCTGTAGGGCGCGGGTCGTTCGGCGATCGAGCGGGGTGCAACCGCAGCAGGAGGCGAGAACCATGCGGAGGATCATGCGAGGATTCATGCGAGGAATCATGCGAGGGGCGTCGCGTCCTGTCGGCGAAGTCCCGTTCGGACGTCTGGCGGCATCGCTCGCGGCGGGCGCCGGGCTGTGGCTCGGGGCCTGCACGCAGGGGCCCGAGAGCGTGGAGGACCCCGCGAGCGTCCTCTCCGTCACGGGCCGCGCCCGCGAGCGCTACTTCGACGCGATCGACGCGGCGCGCATGCGCGGGGTGGACGATGCCACCAAGTCCGCGCTGCGCCGCATGATCGCGGCCGACGGATACCCGATCGACGCCCGCGAGCGGGCGTTCGACCTCCTGCTTGAGACGGATCGCGCGGCCGTGATCGCCGCGCTCGAGAACAGCTTGCCGCGCATGGGCGACGTCACCTGGCGCCGCCGCGTGTGCGAACTGATCGGCGACCGTGACCTGTCCGAACTCGTGCCGACCCTGATCCGCGCGTGGGCGAACCCGGTGCCCGGTCTTGCAAGCGACGATGTGCGGCCCGAGCGTGCGGCGCTCGGCGCGCTCGTGGGCGAGCCGCAGGTCGGGCCGACGCTGCTGCGCACGATGCGCGAGGCGAACCCGATGACGCAGGCGAACCTTCGCGCCCGCTGCTGGGAGCTCCTCATGAAGTCTGGCGACGCCGCCACGCTGCGCGCGCTGCTTGCAGACCCCGAGTCGATCCGCGAGGACGCCATGCTCAACGATCTCTCGCGCGTCGCGGTGTCGTTGGGCGTCCTTCCGACCACGCGCGAGGAGATCCTCTGGGCGCGCGCTCTCTGCGAGCCGTCGCGCGCGACCGCCTTCTCCGAGGCCGCTGCCGCGCTCGCCACGCTTCCCGCCGCGCGGCGCGAGGCGCTCGAGCTCCGGGCCGTTCCCGTCGTCGTGGCCGCCTCGCGCAGGCGCCCCTCGCTCCTCGAGGCATCGGAGAGCGAGCTCTTCAACGAGATCGACGCGCGCACCAAGGGCCGCAAGAAGGTCGCCCCCGACTTCACGGGCTACGGCGACGGATTCTCGGAGACGCTCTACCAGGTACGCGGAAAGCTGGTGTGGAGCGATCTCCTCGCCATGTGTCTTGCGCTCGACCTCCTCGACGAACCCGCGCTTCTCCTGCATCTCTTCGAGGTGGCGGACCGCGACCGCGAGGACCGCTCGACGGAGTACGGCGGCGTGATCGCGCTCGGCACCGGCTCGTCGGGCGAGTTCCTCGAGTTCGCGCCGCGTGCGAAGACGGGCGACCTCCGCTACGAGAGCCCGCAGGCGCTCTTCGAAGCCCTCTATACGGGCCTCTTCCACGTGCATTTCCATGCGCAGAACTACGAGAACACGCGATACGCGGGGCCGCACCTCGGCGACTTCGCCTTCGCCGACAGTTCGCGCGCGAACGGGCTCGTCTTCACGTTCCTCTCTGCGGACCTCCTCGGCGTCGACTACTACCGTCACGGACGCGTCGTCGTCGACCTCGGAGGCGTGCGCAGGCCGCGCGGTTGAGGTTCGCGCGGAGTTCGCGCGGGACGGACGAGGCAACCCAGCGGCTGCGCCATGCAACTTGCCCTGATCTTCCAGCTCTCGATCGCGCTTCTCGCGGGTGAACTCGCTGGAACGAGCGGGCTTGGCGTGTGGACAGGCGCCCTTGTCGCGGTGGCGGGGCCCGTGCTCGTCCTGCTGCTGGGACGCGCGCTGGTGGCGCGCGCGGAGCGCAGCATGGACGCGATGCAGCTCGGTGGACCAGAGCGCTTCTTCGCGTTTCAGTCGAAGGGGCCGTGGATCGCCGCCCTTTGCATGGCGGTGGGCGCCTCGAGCGAGCTCCCGCGGGCCCTGCCCGGCGCGCTCGGCGCAGCGGGGGCGTCGCTCCTGCTCTTTGCCTGCGGCATCACGGCGATCCTTGCCGGCCACTGGAACGCGTGGCGCATCGAGTCGCGCATCCGCGAGGCGACCATCATCCGCACGCTCGACGAGGCGCGGCCGCTCTGCCCGATGCCCTCGCGACTCGCGTATGTGCTGGCGCAGGCACGCGCGGGGCTCCTCCCCGTGCTCGCGCCGCTGGTGATTCCCATCGCGCTCTCCGAGGCGGGCCGCGTGGTCGCTTCGGCGTACTTTCCAGGCGACGAGGCGCTCGGGCAGTTCGCGGGCGCGATCGCGGGCATCGGCATCGTCTTCCTCAGCGTGCCCATCCTCATTCCGCCGATCCTCGGGCTGGTGCGGCTGGCGCCGGGTCCGCTGCGCGACGACCTCGAGTCGCTCGCGCGCTCGGCGGGCATCGGCGTCCGCGAGATCTGGGTCTGGCCGACCGACGGGCTGGTCGCGAACGCAGCCGTGATCGGCGTGCTGCCGCGGCTCCGCTGCGTCATGCTGTCCGATGCGCTTCTCGAGTGCATGCCGCGCGAGCAGGTGCTCGCCGTGATGGCGCATGAACTCGGGCATGTGATGCGGCGGCACCTCCTCTGGCTTCTTCCCGTGATCCTCGCGTGCTGGTCGCTTGCGGGCCTCGTCGCTGCGCCGCTTGCGGAGTGGGCCTACCACGCGCTCGCCCCTGAGATGGGCGAAGCTTCGCGCGAGTCGCTTGTCGGTGCGCTTGTCCTCGCGCGCGATGCGTCGGTGCTGGTACTCGGGCTCGCCGCCTTCGGCTATGCGAGCCGCCGCTTCGAGCGGCAGGCCGACACGGACGCCGTGCGGCTCCTGAGCGAGCGCGCGGGAAGCGGCGAGACCACGCCCGCCGCGGTCGCAGCCATGTCGGGCGCGCTTGCGAGCGTCGCGTTCCTCAACAGGGTGCCGCCCGAGCGCCCAAGCTGGCGCCACGGTTCGATCGCGTGGCGGCGGCGCTATCTCGCGCAGCTCGTCGGCGTGCCGCTTGGTCCGCTTGCGGTCGACCGCTTCGTCGCGCTCCTTGGCTGGGGCTCCGTGGCGATCGTACTGGCCGCGATCCTGTGGAACTGGAGCGCCGCGGCGTAGGTCCGTCCCGCGAACCCTTGCGTTTCCGCTGGGCTTTGCACGGGTACACTCGCTCCATGCGCTTCACCAAGATGCATGGGATCGGCAACGACTATGTCTACCTCGACGCATCGCTCGAGCCAGCGCTCGACTTTGCGCGCGCTGCGCGACTCGTGAGCGACCGCCATGTCGCGGTCGGCAGCGACGGGCTGATCGCCGTGTGTGCGCCGACCTCGGCCGACGCCGATGTGCGCATGCGGATGTTCAACGCAGACGGGAGCGAAGGCGAGATGTGCGGAAACGGCATCCGCTGCGTGGCGAAGTTCGCGGTCGACCGCGGAATCGCCTCCGCGAACCCGCTTCGCATCGAGACGGGGCGCGGCGTCCTCGAGGTCTCGTGGGAGCGCGGTGCCGACGGCCGCGTGGCGCGCGCGAGCGTGAGGATGGGCGCGCCGATCCTCGAACACGCACGGATTCCCGCCGCGATCGAGGGCGTCGCGGCCGATGCGCGCGTGGTCGGCCACGCGGTCGACCTCTCGCGCTGGGGCGAAGGCTGGTGGCGCGATGCGGGCCTCGAGCCGCATGTCACGCTCGTCTCGATGGGAAACCCGCACGCTGTCTTCGTGTGCGAAGATCCGTGGAAGGTGCCGCTCGAGACGGTCGGGCCGCGCATCGAGCGCGATGCATGGTTCCCTGCGCGCATCAACGCGCACTTCGTGCGCTACGGCCCGCGTGCGCACGAGGCGGTGATGCGCACCTGGGAGCGCGGCTCGGGCATCACGCTTGCGTGCGGCACGGGCGCAAGCGCCGTGTGCGTCGCGGGCGTCCTCCTCGGGCGCGCGGGCCGCACGCTGCACGCTGCGCTTCCAGGCGGGCCGCTGCTCCTCGAGTGGCCGCATGACGGCGCCGATGTGTGCATGACAGGCGCCGCCACGGAGGTCTTCGAAGGCGAGGTCGACCTCGAGCAGCTGGCGCGCGCGCATTCGCACGCCGCACTGGAGACGGGAGCGGCCCATGTCTAGCACGGCCGTCGCGCTCACGAGCGACGAGATGCGTCTCGCACAGGGAATCGCCGCGCTGCGTGGATCGATGGAGCGCGACCTCGAGCGGTTCGTCGCGATTCCGACAGGCACGGGCCATGAAGCGGGGCTTGCGGAACTGCGCGCCATCATGCACGCGAGGCTGGCAGCGCTCGGCGCGGAGATCGACGAGATCGCGGGCGACCCGCGGCCCGCGTGGATCGTGCAGCCCGGGCAGCGGGCCGACGCGCCGCCGCCGTCGTCGTTGCGTGCGGTCGCGCGCGGCGGCGTGGGGAGGCCCGTCCTCATCACGGGCCACCTCGACACCGTGCACGACCCGTTCGGCGCGTTTCAGGTGCTTGCACGCGAATCCTCCGCGCGCGCCGTCGGCCCCGGCGCGATCGACATGAAGGGCGGGCTCGTCGCCATGCTCTATGCGCTCGAGGCGCTCGCAGCGGCGGGCGTCGCGCCCGCATGGACGGTGCTCCTCAACTCAGACGAAGAGACGGGGAGCCTCCACAGCCAGCGCGCGATCCGCGCCGAGGCGCGCGCGTGCGCCGCGCGCGGGGGCTTCGGCCTCGCGATGGAGCCGTCGCTTCCCGACGGGTCGCTTGTCCTCGAGCGGCTCGGAAGCGCGACCTTCCGCATCGAGTGCGAGGGCCGCGCCGCGCACGCAGGGCGCGACTTCGCGCAAGGCGTGTCGGCCGTGAACGCGCTCGCCGCGAAGATCCTCGACGCCGCGAAGCTCGTCGACCTCGACGCGGGCACCGTCGTCAACATCGGCCCGCTCGAGGGAGCGAAGGCGACCAACATCGTGGCCGACCGCGCGCGCGCGTGGGGCAACGCGCGATTCCGCGACGCGGCGCGCGAGGATCGCGTGAAGGCGGGGCTCCTCGCGCTCTCGACGGCGGCCGACGCGCCCTTGCCGCGCACGCGCGTCGAGTACGAGTCGAACCGCCCCGCGAAGCCGGAGACGCCCGCGGTGCGCGCCCTCGCCGACGAGGTGCGCGCGATCGGCGAGGCGCTCGGCGAGAAGGTCGGCTTCGGGAAGTCGGGCGGCGTCTCCGACGGAAACCTCATGCAGGCGGAGGGGCTTCCCACGCTCGACACCATGGGGCCGCGCGGCGGGAACCTCCACCGCACGGACGAGTACATCGACCTCGACTCGCTGGCGCCGCGTGCCGCGATGCTGGCGATTCTTCTCGCGCGGGCCACGAAAGCCTGATAACCACGCGAATTCGCATCGCCTAGGCTACAGCCACCCCGCGCGGACGGACGAAAACAGTCCTTGTCCGCGCGCGGGCCGCCCGCGCGCCGCCATTCGAGAACCCCATGCATTCCACGCTCGACTCCACCGAGGCGCTCGGCGCCTCGCTCCGTTCGAACGCCGCCATCGACGCAGCGATCCGCGACATCGTCGCGGAGGTCGTCGCAAAGAGCCGCCAGATCACAGCGGCACGCCCCGCGCGCGACGGCGCGAAGGAGACGCTCGCAGGCTGGCTCAAGCGCGCCACGGAAGTGCGCGGGCGCGGGCCGCTCTACCCCTATCTCGGTTCCGGGCTCGGAAACGGCGCGCTCGTCGAGCTCGTCGACGGGAGCGTCAAGTGGGACCTCATCAACGGGATCGGCGTGCACATGTTCGGGCACAGCGACCCGGGCTTGATCGAGGCGTCGCTGCGCGCGTCGCTCTCCGACCTCGTGATGCAGGGGAACCTTCAGTACAACCAGGATGCGATCGAGTTCGGCGAGTTCCTCGCGCACGAGGCCGCGCGCAGCTCGCGCCTCAAGCACTGCTTCATCACGAACTCGGGCTGCATGGCCAACGAAGCGGCGCTGAAGCTCTGCCAGCAGAAGACAGGCGGCGCGCCACGCATCATCGCCTTCGCCGACTGCTTCATGGGGCGCTCGACCACGATGTCGCAGATCGGCGACACGGCCGCGTACCGCCAGGGGCTCGCGCTCAACATCCTCGTCGACTACCTGCCGTTCTTCGACGCGTCGATGGGCGTCGAGCGCTCGATCGACATGACGCTCTGGCACCTGAAGCAGCTCATCCACCGCTACCCGGGCGAGCACTGCTGCCTGATCGCAGAGCTCGTGCAGGGCGAGGGCGGCTTCAACACCGCGCCGCGCGAGTTCTTCGTGCGGCTCTTCGAGGAGGCGAAGAAGGCAGGCATCCCGATCTGGGACGACGAGGTGCAGACCTTCGGCCGCACCGAGAGCATGTTCTGCTTCGAGCGGCTTGGCCTCGGCGAGTACATCGATGTCGTCAGCGTCGGCAAGATCACGCAGGCCTGCGCCTGCCTCTACACGGCCGACATGAATCCCGGCCCCGGCCTCCTCTCGGGCACCTTCGCAGCATCGTCAAGCGCGTTCGGCACGGGGCTCTCGATCCTGCGGCGGCTCCAGTCCGGCGGCTACTACGGCCCCGAGGGGCGCATCGCGCGGCTCTTCGCGGCGTATCGCGAGCACGCGACCGCGTTCGTGGCGAAGCATCCCGAGTGGTTCCCGCCCGCGCTCAACTCACTCGGGCGCCCCACCACGGAGCTCGTCTCGGGAACGGGCGGCATGATGCGCCTGACGCCCTTCGGCGGAAACCGCGAGAAGATCGGCCGCCTCCTCGCGAACCTCTTCGAGGACGGCGTCATCGCCTTCAGCTGCGGGCACGGGCCGTACCACCTGCGCTTCCTCCCGCCCGTCGGCGTGATGAAGCCCGAGGACTTCGCGCCCGTCTTCGAGATCATGGAGAAGTCGTTCGCGCGCACGGCCTGAGCCGTGCCGCGCGGAGATACACGCGATGTTCATCATCAGACCGGCCATCCTCGACGACCTCCCGACGCTCTTGAAGCTCGCGAAGATGGTGCACTTCATCAATCTTCCCGCGGACAAGGAGCTGCTCGCCGCGAAGATCGGGCGCAGCCGCAGGAGCTTCGCAGGCGATGTCGACGACATCCGCCAGCGCGAGTTCATGTTCGTGCTCGAGGACGGCGAATCGGACGAGGTTGTCGGCACCTGCTCGATCCTCTGCTGCGTGTCGTGGGAGGGCCGCCCGCACATCTACCTGAAGACGGGCAAGCGCTCGTTCTACAGCGAGGACCTGCAGCTCGGGCAGACGCATGTCACGCTCGAGCTCGGAACCGACACGAGCGGCCCGAGCGAGGTCGGCGGCCTGATCCTCGCGCCAGGCTTCCGCGGGCGTCCCGAGCGGCTCGGGTCGCTGCTCTCGCTCATCCGCTTCCATTTCATCGGCCTGAACCGCGAACTGTTCGCAGAGCGGATCCTCGCTGAGATGATGGGCCCGCTGACGCCCGACTCGGGCACGCTCCTCTGGGAGTACCTCGGGCGGCGCTTCATCAACCTCTCCTACAAGGAGGCCGACCTCTTCAGCTCGCGCTCGAAGGAGTTCCTGCTGTCGCTCTGGCCGAAGGGCGAGATCTACGCGTCGCTCCTGCCGCCCGAGGCGCGCGCCCTGATCGGCAAGGTCGGCGAGGAGACCGAGCCCGCGAAGCGCATGCTCGAGAAGCAGGGCTTCAAGCACCACGGCCATGTCGATCCGTTCGACGGCGGGCCGTACCTCGACACCGCGATCGCCGATGTCCCGATCGTGAAGGCCACCGCGACGCGCCATGTCACGGCGACCCGCGAGGCGGGCTCGGGGCAGGAGGCGTTCGTGAGCTACAAGGGCCGCGGTGGATTCCGCGCCACGCGCAGCCGCTACGACCTCGCGGGCGAGCGCATCGCGCTTCCGATCGCGACGCTCGAGGCGATCGGCGCGCCGCACGATGCGGTCGTCGGATTCACGCCGCTCCCCGAGTCGAAGCCATCGCGCCGCCGCGGCGCGAAGAAGGGGTGACGATGCTCCTCTCGAAGGCGTATCTCGCGCAGGCACCTGCCGACTACATCGACGGCGCATTCCGCCCGCTCTCGGGCGATGCGATCACGACGCGCGACCCCGCGAACCCCGCGGGCGTGGTGTGGGCGGGATCGCCAGTCGCCTCGCACGCCGAGGGCGCAGTCGCCGCGGCGCGGCGCGCGCTGCCTGCGTGGGCGGCGCTTCCCCTCGACGCGCGGCGTGCGCACCTCGAGCGCTGGCGCGAGACCTGCGTGAAGCACGCGGGGCGTCTCGCGGCCGCCATCTCGCGCGAGATCGGCAAGGTGAAGTGGGAGGCCGAGCTCGAGGCGAAGATCGTGGCCGAGAAGGTCACGATCACGCTCGAAGAGCGCGTGCTCGCGCGCATCGCGGGCTTCGAAGTCGCGGCTGGCGCGGGGAAGACGGGCGTCTGCACCTTCAGGCCGCACGGCGTGATGGCCGTGCTCGGGCCCTACAACTTCCCGGCGCATCTTCCGAACGGCCACATCGTGCCCGCGCTCCTCGCGGGCAATACGGTCGTCTTCAAGCCGAGCGAGAAAGGCGCGTCCGTCGGCCAGCTGCTGGCCGAGCTCGCGCACGAGGCTGGCTTTCCCGCAGGGGTGTTCAACCTCGTGCAGGGCGGCGGCGCCATCGCATCGCGCCTCTCGACCCACCCCGAAGTCGATGGCGTCCTCTTCACGGGGTCTTTCCCCGTCGGGCGCAGGATCCTCGAGGCGAACCTGGACACGCCCGGCCGATTGATCGCGCTCGAGATGGGCGGGTCGAACCCCGCCGTCGTGACGGCGAAGGCCGATCTTCGCCGCGCTGCGATCGAGTGCGTGCGCGCGGCGTTCGCAACGACGGGCCAGCGCTGCACCTGCACGCGGCGCATCATCGTCGAGGACTCTGTGGCAGACCGCTTCGTTCCGATGGTGCTGCGCCTCGCGTCGACGCTTGTGATCGCGGCTGCCGACGATGGTGTACCCGCCTTCATGGGGCCGCTCGTTACAGCGGAGGCGCGCGACGCGGTGCTGCGCGCGCAGGCGCGGCTTGCTGCGGGCGGTCGGCTTCTGCTCGAGGCCTCGCCACTTGACCGCGCGGGCTTCTTCCTCTCGCCGGGCGCCGTCGAGGTCGGGCGCTTCGAGCGCAGCGCCGACGAGGAGGAGATCTTCGGCCCCTTCGTCCGGATTTCCCGCGCGCATGACCTCGCCGATGCGATCGCGCAGGCGAACGCGACGAACTTCGGCCTCGCTGCGAGCGTCTTCACCGAGGATCGTTCTGAATGGGAGGCGTTCTTCGCGGGTGCGCGCGCGGGGTGCCTCAACTGGAATGCAGGGACTGCAGGCGCAAGCAGCAAGCTTCCCTTCGGGGGCCTCGGGCGCTCGGGGAACCACCGACCCGCGGGGGCGTTTGCGGTCGACTCGGTCGCCTATCCCGTGGCCACGATGATCGATGCCGCAGAGCCCGTCATTCCGCAGGGCATGCTCGTCGACGCGCGGGCGCTCGGACCGCTCTGAGGGAGGCGCTTCGGGCGAGGGGGGCGCTGCCGAGGCGATGTGATTCGCATAAAATCGCTCGGGATTCGTTTCTTCCTGACCGACATCGCCCCTGACTCTCGTACTGTGGCTTGAAGGACCGAAGAACGCCGTGAGGGCTTGCGGAAGCAGGCGGCGAAATCGATCGTTCGCGCATGTCCACAGGCTGTGCGTCAACGGAGAGTCGATCCGAGAGCCCGCTCGATCCTCGGAACAGGTGGTTCCGGACGGCGCGGCAATGCAATACATGGTGCGGCGTCGCGTGCAGCGGAAAGGCACACGGCGCCGCGCCACCTTTTTTGGGGCCCTTCCCGCAGCGCTGAGCGCGGCGGGCGCTCGGTTTCCGAGTGGGGATCCGTTACAGTCGCGCGGAGCGGGCGATGCACGACGCACGACGCATGAGGCACGGTACATGCTATGCGGCCTGGAGACCCGCACGACTCTTCCGACACGGACCCGTCTGAGGGAGCGCACGGCGACCCGTCTGACGGGCTGGCGGAGCTCATCTACGCGGAGCTTCGGACGCTTGCGGGGGTCTTCATGCGTTCCCAGTCGCCAGGACACACCCTGCAGCCGACGGCGTTGGTGAACGAGGCGTACCTGCGGCTGGCGAAGAGCTCTCCCGAGGCCCTGCGCAGCCGCTCGCACTTCCTCGCCGTCGCCGCGAAGGCGATGCGGCACATCCTCATCAACCATGCAGTCGCGAAGAAGACAGCCAAGCGCGGCGGAGGCGCCGCCCGAGTGCCGCTCGAGGGCGCCATGGTGGTGGACGCGGGGCTTGACCAGTACGAGGTGCTTGCGATCCACCAGGCGCTCGAACTGCTCGAGGCGGTCGACCCGCGGCGGGCGCAGGTCGTGGAGGCCAAGGTGTTCGGCGGGCTGACGAACGGGGAGATCGCGGAGATACTCTCGGTCTCGACGACCACGGTCGAGAGCGACTGGCGGACCGCCCGCGCATGGCTCGCGGTCGAACTGGATTCGCGGGCTGATCAGGCGGGTCGACCCAAGGCACACGGGTCCTGATCTTGTTCTTGACAGTGTGATGGCCACGGGGCGCAGGCTCCGTGGAGCGACAGGCGCAACGCTGCGACAGCCGAACCGACCGCCAGAGGACCATGGCGCCCACGGACAGCCCAGACCCGCACTCCGATCCCGCCGCCCGCTACCGCGAGGCGACGAAGCTCTTCGACGCCGTGCGCGACCTCGACCCTGACGCTGCGCGGGCCTGCATCGAGGGCCATCCCTCCGCCGCCGTTCGGGCGCAGGTCTTGGCCATGCTCGACGCCGACCGGTCCCTCTCGGGGCCCGTCCGCACCATCGTCGATGTCTCGCGGGCGATCGACGAGGCCACGGCGCCGCCTGAGATTCCGTCCATGGTGGGCGAGTACCGCGTGACGGGGTTGCTCGGCCAAGGCGGGGGGGGCGTGGTGCTGAAGGGGATCTGCCCGAAGTCGGGCGACCCCGTCGCCATCAAGGTGCTTGGGATCGGCGCATGGAGCGCGCGTGCGCTTGGCCGCTTCCGACAGGAGATCAAGCTGCTCGGGCACCTCTCGCATCCGGGCATCGCGCAGATCCTCGATGCGGGAACCGATCGCTCGGGCGTCTCGCCGCACCCCTACTTCGTGATGGAGTTCGTGGACGGGAAGTCGCTGTCGGAATGGCGCCGCGCGGCGCCGCGGACGCCGCGCGAGATCGTCGAGCTCTTCGTGGCGATCTCCGATGCAGTGGCCTTCTCGCATGCGCGCGGAATCACCCATCGGGACCTCAAGCCGAGCAACATCCTCGTGACCGAGGACGGCCGCGTGAAGATCCTCGACTTCGGCGTGGCGACCGTGGCGCAGGGCGCGGACCCCGCGCTCGATCCGCTGCGCACGCTGACGATGATGCTGCAGTTCGCGGGTTCCCATCACGGCGACGCGACGCGCAGCGCGGCCAAGACGGCGGAGGGCGCCGTCGTGGGAACGCTGCCCTACATGTCGCCCGAGCAGATCTCGGGCACCCAGGCGGTCGATGCGAGGAGCGACCTCTACGCGATCGGGGTGATGCTCTACGAGGCGCTGTGCGGGCGCCTTCCCTACGACCTCTCGCTTCGCTCGCTGACAGACGCCGCACTCGTCATTCGCAGCGAGATCCCCACGACGCTCGGCCGCGTCGACCGCGGCCTGCGGGGCGACCTCGAGATCATCGTGTCGCGCCTGCTCGAGAAGCGGCCTGCGGACCGGTACCAGGGCGCCCAGCAGCTGCTCGAGGACCTCGAGCGATTCCTGCGCGGACAGCGGACACGGGTGCGGCGGATCCCGTGGACGACCCGCGCGGTTCGTTTCGCGCGTCGCTATCCAGCGTACGTCGCGTCGTCTGTTCTTCTCGCGGCGATCGCCTCGGGTTCGCTCGGATATGCGGGCTACCTCGTGGTCTCGGAGCGCGTCGCGGAACGCGCGCGCGCCACCGAGGAGCGCAACAGGATGCGCCTCAACCTGTCGTCGGCTGCGTTTGCGGTCGCCCGCGGGCAACTCGGCGATTCGCGCGCCGAGCTCTCCGAAGTCGCGGAGCATCGCCGAAACTGGGCGTGGCATGCGCTTGATCGCTTCCACGGCCGAGGCGAGCTCCTGTCCTTCATCTTCTATGCCGCGCTCGACATCCAGCCGCGCGGCGAACGCATCTTCTTCCGCGAGGGCGAGGCGGGCGCATGGCCCGCGGTGTTCGACCTGCACGATGGGACGCGCCGGGCGCTCGATGTGGCGCTTCTTTCCTGCCCGCCGATCGCGGTCTCCCCGGACGGGTTGCGCATGGTGCGGGCCGACGCTCCCAACGGCCGCTCGCTCGTGCGGTCGGCCGCAGACGGGTCGGTGCTCGATGTCCTCGATTCGCCGCTCGGGGCGGTCGACGCGATCGCGTGGTCGGACGATGGCTCGATGCTGGTGCTTGCAAGCCGCACGGGGGATCTCGCCGCGATCGACCTCTCGACGGGCCGCGCTCGGAGCGCGAGGTTCGATGCGGGGATCGCCCTCTCGGCGCGGGTCTTCCTGCGCACGGTCGAGGGCGATGCGGTCGTCGGCCTCGAGGGCGCGGAGAGCATCCTCGTGTGGAGCTTCGCCGGGGAGGCGCGAGGCGCTGAGCCACGCGTCATCCCGCTCGCGGGCGCGGTCGTGTCGTCGCTCGAGGCCGTGCGCGTCGGGGGAACGCAGCGGGCCTTCGTGGGCGCGACGCAGGGCGCGGTCCTCGAGATAGATCTGGCGCAGGGCTCGATCGCGCGCAGGTACGAGTACGCAGCGAGCCCGATCGCCGCGTTGGCCGTGGAGCCGAAGCGGGGGCTCCTTGCGGCGGCGATCGGCGACAGCGCGGACAAGCGCAGGGGCATGCTGCAGCTCTGGGATGTGGCCACTGGCGAGACCGCTGGAGCGCTCGGGCTGCAGGCTGGGGCACTCTCGATCGCGTTCTCGCAGGATGGCGAGAGCCTGTTCGTCGGCGAGTTCTCAGGTGAACTGACCCGCTACGCCGTTGCGCGCGAGGTCCTTTCGCCATCGCTCGGGGGAGCCTCGCTGCGGATCGCGCAGATGGCGTTCGATGGTGAAGGCCGCATGGCGGTGACAACCGACGAAGGCGCATTCTGGTGGAACTGGGACCTCGATCGGCAGGCGTCGCGCGCTCGGCCCGAGCGCATTCCGATCGCGCGCGAACTGGTCGCCGGGCGGCCGATCGCAGTGGTCGCGGTCGCGACATCCAGCCCGAACGCGGACAGGCGCGTTGCGCTCGCCGTCGTCGCACCCGATGCGACGAGCGTTGTCTTCTACGCGACCTCGGGCGAGGAACTCGGGCGAATGGCGATCACTGGCCGCGCGCCCACGGATGCCGAGCCCTCGATCTCAGCGACCGCGGGCGGCTTCGTTCTCGGAGTCGGGCGGCGAGTCGAGCGCCACGCAGTGATTGAGGCGGGCGGCCGCGTGCGAGCGGAGCTGATCGGCTCCGAGCTGCTCGATGGAATCGTACAGAGCGTGTGCGCCACGCCCGACGGAACGCGAGTGGTGGTGGCGATCTCGGGCGCCAAGGCAAGCAGGTTCGGGGCATGGCTTGTCGGACTCGAAGCGAGCCCCCGCGGGGCTCCGCGCGAGGTCTGGCGTTACCCGATCGGGGAGAGAAGCGACGCGCGCGAAATGGGTGTGGCGATCTCCACCGATGGAGGAACGGCGTTCGCAGTGCAATCGGCCGACCTGCTTTCGGTCTTCGACGGTGCCTCGGGCGCGAACATCTTCGCCATCGACGATGTGCTGCCTTGGAGCATCGACCGACCGGCGGTCGGTCTCGCGATGTCGCCCGATGGCCGCGCGCTCGCCGTGCGTTTCGCGGATGGAACCGTGCGCATCGTCGAATCAGCTGCCTTCGACGCGCAAGCAGGGGAGGCGCGATGACGCGGAGGCTTTCGGCAATGCTTGCGCTCTGCGCGTTCGTCTGGGTCGCCGTGCAGACTGGCCGCGCGGCTGCTCCGCAGGTCGCGTCACCTGTCGCAGTCGATCTCGACACGATGGTCCGCGCCCTGGCCGACGAGTCGCTCTGCGTGCCGCTCGAAGGCATGGTCGCATCGACCGCCATCCACTCCTCGCGCGATCAGGGCTCGGTTTCCCGAGAGGAGAGCATCTCGTGGTTCTCCGAGGCCGACGCGGGAAATGCGATCCGCATCGATCGCATCGATGGCCGCTCGGAGTGGGTGCTCGCGGAGCTCGAGGGCGCGGGCGCGATCACGCGGATCGTTCTGAATTCGCCTGCAGCGATGCGCGACGCCGTGCTGCGCATTCGGATCGATGGCGATGTACAGCCCGTGATCGAGTGGCCATTGCGCGAGATGGAGGGCGTCATCGCGCCGCGCCTCGCGCCCTTCGTCGCGTGGCATCCCGCGCCCGCACGCTTCCGCGGCGACGCGACGGCCGCCGATGGGGAAGTCGGAATCGGCACGATCGACTGCATCCTGCCGATGCCGTTTGCGCGCGCCGCGCTCATCACGCTCGACAGGCGGCCCGAGCTCTATCGGATCGAGTCGATCGGCTTCGCCGACGGTGTGCGCGTGGAGCCGCTTGCGCGCGATACGCTCGAGCGCGACGCGGGCGCAGCCTTCGCGGACGCGCGGGCGGACATCGCGGCGCGCACGGCGCTCAGGCCGACGGCGCAGTCGGTGATGCGTGCCGGCATCGTCGCCCCGCTGGCGCCGCTTGCGCAGCCGGACATGCCGCTTGAACTGTCCGCCTCGCCCCTTGCGGCGGGCGCGCGCGTCGAGCGATCGGTCGAGCGCGAACGCGGCGGCGGCGTCATCAGGCGCGTCGCCATCAGGATCGACCCGATGCAGGCGCGCGCCGCCGTGCGCGAGCTCTGGGTCGAGTGCGAGTTCGACGGCGAGTCCACCATCCGCATGCCGCTCGGGCACTTCATCGGTCTCGGCGAGGCGACCGGGCCCACCGCCGATGCGTTCCGCGCAGTCGGACCCGACGGGTCGATGGAGTTCCGCCTACCCATGCCGTTCGCGCAGAGCGCGCGGATTGCGCTTGCGAACCGCGGCGTGGCGCCGCTCGTGTGCGCGCTCGAGATCGTCGAGATCGACACGCGCGGTTCCGCCGATCCCCCGCAGCTCCTCCACGGCGCCGTGAGGATTCACGGCCGGGTCGCCGTCGAGCGGCCCGTCGAGATCGAGCTCGCGCGCATCGAGGGCGCGGGCACGCTCGTCGGAGAAGGCGTGGCGTATTGCGCGGCGCTGCCCGCGTGGTGGCCAAGCGGCGACGACCGCCTTCTCGTCGATGGGCGCACCGAACTCGCCGGGCCGTCGTTCGATCTCTCCTTCGGCAGCGCGCCTGGGCTTCCGCGCGTCGCGCGCGGGGCGCTCGTCTCGATTCCCGCACGGCTCGACGGAGGAACGCCGATGCGCTGGTCCGCCTCACGCCTCCGCAGGCTTGACTCCGTGCGCTTCACGGGTTCGCTCGAGAAGACGCTCGAGCTCATTCCCGTCGCGACGCCTGGCTGCGAGGTCAGCCTCTCCCACGCGGTCCTCTGGTATGCACGCGCGGGCGAAAGCCGCGGCGTCGGCTTCGACGACCCGACGCCGATGCCCGCGCTCGCCACCCCACGCAACGGTGCGCCGCTCGCCGAGCTCTTTCCGACCGATGCAGGCGCGGAGTGGTTCGAGGCGGAGAATCTCGCGGTTACCTTCTGGACGAAGACGGCCTACTGGGGCGTCGCGGCGCTCGGAGCCACGAATCCGGACCATGCGTGGGGTTCGGGTGCGCGCGTGGGCCTCCAGGCGGTCGGCGTCGGAGACGCGATCGAGCTCGCGGTGCCCGCGCGCGACACGGGCATGCGTCGACTCGAGGTCCGGTTCGTGCGCACGCTCGAGGCCGCGCGGGTGGCGGTCGCCGTGAACGGCCAGCGCGTCGCGGGCGAGCTCGCGCTGACCTCGCCGACGCCGGAGCCAAGCGACATCATCGACCTCGGCGTGCACGCGCCGAAGGACGGTCGGTTCCTCGTGCGATTCACCGCGGCGGGATACGGCGAAGGCTCTCGCACGCGGATGCACATCGGAGTCGACGGAATCCGAGTCTCGCCACCTTGAGCGTCAGCCCACGCGCTCTTCCACCCACGCGGAGATCTGGTCGAGCGCCACGCGGTCCTGCGCCTGCGTGTCGCGATGGCGGATCGTCGCGGTGCCGTTCGCGGCGCCATCGTGGTCGATGGTGATGCAGTAGGGCGTGCCCGCCTCGTCCATGCGCGCGTAGCGCTTGCCGATCGACTGCTTCTCGTCGAACTCGACGGCGTGCTTCCTGCGGAGTTCGCGGTAGAGCCGCTCGGCGATCTCTGGGAGACCATCCTTGTTGACGAGCGGGAAGACGCCCGCCTTCACGGGCGCCATCCGCGGCGTGAAGTTCATGTAGACGCCCGACGCGCGCGACGGATCGGGCGTGTAGGCCTCGCAGAGAAGGGCGAGCGTTCCGCGGTCGGCGCCCGCCGACGGCTCGATCACATGCGGGAAGTAGCGCTCTGCGCGCTCCTGGTCGAAGTAGCGCATCTTCTCGCCCTTTCCGCAGTGGGTCGCGTGGGCCTTCAGGTCGAAGTCGGCGCGGTGCGCGATTCCCTCGAGTTCGCCGAAGCCCGGCGCCGTGAACGGGAAGCGGTACTCGATGTCGCTCGTCCCGGCACCTTCCTTCGCGTAGTGCGCGAGCTCGTCGCGGTCATGCTCGCGGAGGATGAGATTCTCGCCCGCGAGGCCGATCTTCTGCCACCACGAGAAGCGCCAGTCGCGCCACCACTTGTACCACTCGTTCGCGGTGTCGGGGCGGATGAAGAACTCGATCTCCATCTGCTCGAACTCGCGGCTGCGGAAGGTGAAGTTGCGCGGCGTGACCTCGTTGCGGAAGGCCTTGCCGATCTGCGCGATGCCGAAGGGCACGCGCACGCGCGACGAATCGCACACGTTCCAGAAGTTCGCGAAGATGCCCTGCGCGGTCTCGGGCCTGAGGTACGCGAGCGAGTTCTCGTCGCGGATCGCGCCGCAGTAGGTCTCGAACATGAGGTTGAACATGCGCGGCTCGGTGAGCGTGCCGGCTTCCTTCGCGTGCGGGCCGATCGTGCGTGCGCGCTCCTCGGCCGAGATCGCCATGAACGGCCGCAGGACATGCACCGCCGGGTCGAGCGCGTCGCGCTTCTCGTACCTGGCGAGCGCCTTCGCGGCGGCCGCGCGCTGCTCGTCGTCGTTCTCGACGAACGCGTGGAGGCGCGCGCCCGCCGCGGTCGAGCCGAGCACCGCGAGATGGTCGGCGCGATAGCGCTGCTTGCTCTCCTTGCAGTCGACCATCGGGTCGTTGAACCCGCCGACGTGCCCGGACGCGACCCACACCTTCGGGTTCATGATGATCGTGGTGTCGAGGCCCACGATGTCGACCGGGTTTCCGTCCGGGCCGATCAACTCGCGCTCGACCACATCGTTCCACCATGCGTTCTTCAGGTTCCGCTTGAGCGCGGCGCCCATCGGGCCGTAATCCCAGAAGCCGTTGATGCCGCCGTAGATCTCGGAGGACTGGAAGACGAAGCCGCGGCGGCGGCAGAGGGCGACGATGTCGTCCATCTTCTTCGGGGCGGCGGGGACGGTGGGGGAGTTGGCGGTGACGTCGGACATGGTGGTTTGGGCCAGGCGGCTTCCGTTGGGGAACGCAGGATATCGGCTCGGGTCGCGGCCCCGAGTGCAGGGATTCCCGCGGATTTGGCATCACTGCGGCTTGAGGCCGAGCAGCGTGAAGAGCTCCATGCGCGCGGCGGGGTTTGTGAGGAACGAGCCGTGGAGCTTCGAGGTCGTGGTGATGGCGCCCGGCTGGCGGACGCCGCGATAGCACATGCAGAAGTGCCGGGCCTGAATGACGACCGCCACGCCATGCGGGCGGAGGGTCGTGTTGATCGCGTTTGCGATCTGCGCGGTCAGCTTCTCCTGGACCTGGAGGCGCTTCGAGTAGATGTCGACCACACGGGCGAGCTTTGACAGGCCCACCACGCGCCCGTTCGGGATGTAGGCGACATGCGCCTTTCCGACGAACGGCACCATGTGGTGCTCGCAGTGGCTGTGGACCTCGATGTCCTGGAGGAGCACCAGCTCGTCGTAGCCCTCGATCTCGCCGAAGGTGCGCTGCAGGGGCTCGATCGGGTCGGCCGAGTAGCCCCAGAAGTGCTCATGCATGGCCTTGACCACGCGGGCGGGGGTGTCAAGGAGCCCCTCGCGGTTCGGGTCGTCGCCGATGTAGCCGAGGAGGGCCCGCACATGCGCCATGGCGGCCTTCGCTTCGGGCGAATTGAGGTCTGGTTCCTGCATGGGGAAGGGCGATGGTAGCGCGGAGATCGGGGGGATGCACCCCTGTCGGCCCGCGAGGAACGCCGTATCCTGCTTCTATGCGCAGTTCGACCTCCCCGCGCCGTGGCGGCGCCCTCGCGAAAGTCCTCGTCGTTCTCGCCCTCCTCGTCGTCGTCGTGGTGGTTGGCGGCGTCCTTCTGATCGACTCGATCGCGCGCGCAGGCATCGCGGCGGCGGGCACCTACGCGCTCGGCGCGCGCACCTCGGTGCGCGAGGCGTCGATCGGCATCGTCTCGGGGAAGACGGCGATCCGCGGCCTCGAGGTCGACAACCCGAAGGGCTACGCGCAGGATGTGAAGTTCGTGTCGCTCGGCGAGATCGCGGTCGACGCTGGTTTCGCGAACCTCACGGGCGAGAAGATCGTGATCGATCGCGTGGCGCTCTCCGACCTCGTCGTCGACATCGAGAAGGGCGCCGACGGCACGCTCAATGTCAACGCGGTCGTCGAGCGGATCAAGAAGGCGACGGGTGCGGACAAGCCTGCAGACAAGCCCACAGAGAAGCCCACAGAGAAGCCCACCGATGCGCCGAAGGGCGAGTCGAGGGAGGCAGTCATCAAGGAGCTGCGCCTCGAGAGGGTGACGGTCAACCTGCGCAACCTCGTCGGCGGCAAGGACGGCGTCGTCGAGGTCAAGCTCCCCGACATCGTGCTCCGCGACCTCTCGTCGAAGGGCGGCGTCGATGTCCTCGCAAGCGAGGTCTCGGGCGTCGTCATCGGCTCGGTGACGCAGGCCGTGATCGCGGCGAACATCGAGGGTCTCGGCGCCGATGTGCTCGGCGGGCTCCAGGGCGCTGTCGACGGCATCGGCCAGGCAATCGGCGGCCCGCTCAAGGATGCCGTCGGCAAGGGAATCGAAGGTGCTGCCGCTGCGCTCAAGGATGTAGGCAAGGGCCTCGGCGACGTCGGCAAGAAGATCGGCGAAGAGGCGGGCAAGGCGCTCGAGGGCGCTGGCGACGCCGTGAAGAAGGGCGTCGGCGACGCGATCGACGGCATCTTCGGAGGCAAGAAGTGAGCGAGGTTCCCGCGGCCTACGCCGCAGCAGGTGCGGCGCACCGCGCGCTCTGGTCGGGCCGCGTCGACGGCACGGAGGCCGATCTTGCACGCTGGCACCAGGTCGTCGGCTTCCTCGACCTTCGCGGCGAGCTCGAGCACTGCTTCGATCCGACGATCGTCTTCATCGGATACGCAAGCGACCTCGGCGTGCGGCAGAACCAGGGCCGCGCGGGTGCAGCCGAGGGCCCCGCGCGCCTTCGCGCGCGCATGGCGCCGTTCCCCGCGATCGAGGGCATCACGCTTCTCGATGCGGGCGACATCGTCGAGGGGCGCACGGTGCTTGACACCCAGGAGGCGCTGGCGTGGGCGGTCGAGCGCGTCGTCCGCGCGGGCGCCATGCCCGTCATCCTCGGCGGCGGCCACGACATGGCGTACGGCCACTTCCTCGGCGCTGCGCGCGCGCGCGGCGCTGCTCCTGCGTGCGTCAACTTCGACGCGCACCTCGACCTGCGCCCGATCCCCGAGACAGGTCCGAACTCGGGCACGCCGTTCACGCAAGCGTGGGAGTGGTGCAGCGCGAACGGCGCGCGCTTCCTCTACGCCGCGTTCGGCGTGCAGCGGCTCGGAAACACGGAACGGCTCTTCGACCGCGCGATTCAGGCGGGCTCGCTCATCGTCGATGCGGACGGCTTCGCCCTCGACACGATCGAGGAGGTCATGGAGGCGCTCAACGACGAGGTGGGCGACGCCGAGATCTGCCTTTCGGTCGATCTCGATGTCTTCGCGGCGGCGTATGCGCCGGGCGTGAGCGCGCCGACCGCGATGGGCCTCGTCCCCGATGCTGCGTTCCGCAGGATCTACAGGGGGCTCCTCGAGAGCGAGCGCATGATCGGGATCGAGATCGCGGAGCTGAGCCCGCCGCTCGACCAAGACGACCGCACGGCGCGGCTCGGCGCAGCGCTGGTCTTCGAGGTCGCGCTCGCGCTCGCGGAGGTCGAGAAGGAGCACGGCGCGCCGGCGGATGGAGACGGGGAGTCCGAAGGCGGCGATGAGGGCGAGAGTCCGCGTGGGCCCGCCGAGGAAGAGCCGTGAGCGCAGTGCGGATCGGCGTCGACCTCGGTGGCACGAAGATCGAGGCCGCTGCCGTGCGCGGTGAATCCGAGATCCTCTGGCGCGAGCGCGTCGCGACGCCGCAGGGCGACTACGACGGCACAGTCCGCGCGGTCGCGGCGCTCGTCGAGCGCCTCGCGGCCGAGTGCGCGCTCGATGGAGCCACGCCCGTCGGGCTCGGTGCGCCGGGGTCGGTCTCGCCCGTGTCTGGCCTCCAGCGCAACTCGAACTCGACCTGCCTCAACGGGCGCCCGTTCGTCGAGGACCTCTCGCGCGCCCTCGGGCGGCCCGTGCGCATGGCGAACGACGCGAACTGCTTCGCGCTCGCGGAGGCCGTCGCGGGCGCCGCGCGCGAGGCGCGGGTCGTCTTCGGCGTGATCCTCGGCACAGGGGTCGGCGGCGGCGTCGTGATCGACCGCGTGGCGCGCGAAGGGCGCAACGCCGTCGGCGGCGAGTTCGGCCATGGCGAGCAGCAGGGGCTTGTGCGCGAGGCGCTCGCCGAGGGAAGGGCCCACGCGCCGCGCGCGTGCTACTGCGGCCTCGTCGACTGCCGCGAGCAGTATCTCTCGGGCCCTTCCGTCGAGCGCGAGTTCACGCGCGCCACGGGCCGCACGCTGCGGCTTCCCGAGATCGAGCGCGCGGCCGACGCGGGCGATGCAGATGCGCAGGCCGCGATCGCGCGCTGGAGCGCGCGACTCGCTGTGTCGCTTGCGGATGTCGTCAATCTCCTCGACCCCGACGCAATCGTCCTCGGCGGCGGCGCAAGCAACCTGCGCGCAGCGACGGAGACCGTGCCCGCGCTCGTCGCGCGCGCCGTCTTCGGCGACAGCTTCACGACCCCGATCCGCCGCGCCGAACTCGGCGACAGCGCAGGCGTCGTCGGCGCAGCGTGGCTCTGGTGAGATCGCGCGTTCGACCGCCGTCGGCGTGAACTCGGGTGAACGAAGTCGACGACCAAGGGCAACCGGGCGCTCGTCGCGGCGGAGCCACTGGGCCTCGCGCCCGTGATCTATCGGATTGTTCATCGAGTCCGTGGGTTGCGCGAGAAGTTTCGCGTCGTCCAACGCGACCATGTTGGTGAAAGTTGCCTGTATTCCCGAGGTCTCGGCATGCCGAAGTACCCCAATTGGGGGGGCGACGCCTGCATTCTCAAATGATTACGGCCGAAGCACCCTCGCGCCCTTGTTGCGGCCCAAAGACTGCATATCTTCGATGTGCGGCCGCTGGAAGGAATGGCAGGATCTGATCGCAGTCGATCGGACGAGGTTCAGGATGCGAGGTTGGGAACTCAGGACGAAGGACCATTGTGCTGGGACAGTGCCAGAAAGATCGGAACTTTCGAATGAACAAGGAGTTCGGAATGAGACGCTCTCTCTCTGTCTCTCTCTCTCTCTCTCTCTCTCTCTCTCTCTTCATGACTTCGGCGGCGATCGCATCGACGCCTCCGCTTCTTCCGCCGAGTGATTGGAAGCCGATTGAGCCCCCCATCGACGGATGGAACGACTTCGACTGTGCGATGTTCTGGCAGTGGAGAGAGGTGCCCGCATCGGGACCGCACGATCCCGTTTTCTGTACCGCGCCGGACTGGGGCCTCCAGGATCCAAGCAACGCGTCTCCGCCCGTTCCGGTCCTTCAGCCGGAGGTCTGCACACGCATCGGCGGCCCTTGGTGGTTCAATTTTGAACTCCCAACCGCATACTACTGGGCGCAGTGCGACAAGTTCTCCCGATCACCCGCCGGGTGGACCAGTGTCGAGTCAGCGTCGCGGCTGACGCAGCGCAGAGGGCGTTGTGACTCGTGTCAAGAGATCTTCATCCCGGACGGGAACTCCGTCACCGCGCAGGATCGGCTCGTCATTCGGTTTCTCCCGCTTCTGGACGCCAAGCCGATTCGCGTGGGTCTCCGAGCGAGGACGCGGATTGAACTGGAGGGCAGACTTGAAGTAGGGAACTGCGCCGCAGCGTTTGCGCAGGCGTATCTTCACGCGAAGACGGACTTCAAGCCGGGAATCTGGAGCGCTGAGATTGCCGCTGAGATGGCGCTGCAGAATCAGGGCACACTCGCAGCGACCGTCGACCAGACTCTGCACAATCCCGGGCATGTCCTGACGACAGCCACTGGTTTTTCGGTCGGTGGCTCTGGCACGGGAGGCTCGTTCAATATCGGGTTCACCAAGTCGACCCAGACCCCTCCCTCGAGGTATGCGGTCAGTTTGGATCATCCCCGCTCCATGGAGTTCTACGCTGCGTGGTGCATCGCGCCGCCCCCTGGAGGGAACATCGCCGAATTCGTCGCCTCGGTCGACTTGGAGACGGACACGCATGCCACCCAGGATCAGGCGCACGAGGCGAGAGCGAAGGCGATTGCAGAGACCCTCGTTCTGAAGTTCACAAGAGAGCCGCTGTATCCTGACGAGGAGCCGTGCATCCAGTGCATGAACGGTCAACCCGCGGTCGGCCCACAGGGCTTTCCAGGCGGAGGAGGTGGCCAGTGATCCGACACCAGTCGACCCCCACTGCATCGGGCGCTGCGTGGCCGCGAGGACTGGGGGGTGCTCTTTGCGGCGTCCTGCTTGCAACGGGCGCGTCGGCGTCATTTCAGATGCCCGATCCGCCTGTTGCCACGCAGGAGGGCGCGGCCGTCGAGGCGGCGCCTTCGGCGCACTCGCGCGAAGAGTGGCTCGCGCTCGCGCTCAAGGACGGCCAGCCCGAGGAGCAGTGCTGGTTCATCGACGCAGACGGCACATGGACGCTGAGGCAGCCCGCCGAGGCCATTGCCATCGTGGTTGCGAGGCGCGAGGCGGCGACTCCCGAGCGCGCGGCGCGCCTCGTGCTCGGGCCCGTGCTGATGAGCGGCGCGTTGCGGCCCGCGGCGAACGACGCCGCTGCGGCGCGGAAGACGGCGCTCA
>QLAH01000318.1_pt1 | contig 31170 bp, 28 predicted proteins | sample 4693081 | NCBI WGS metagenome assembly QLAH01 (sample SAMN09425401, study PRJNA476045) | Lake water metagenome, whole genome shotgun sequencing project. | reverse complement strand
TAATGCGCTCCCATAACGGCGCAAAGGTGGCCGCACTGTGGTCACCGATCACCCAATCTAAAATCCCAGGTACAAAGTGATTCACCGCTGTCCAGAGCCAGACTTTGTTTTTTGTGCCCCGACAAAGGTTTCCAACTCATCGAGTTCTCCAACCTCAGGCACGGTATCGGGAGCGTAGGCATCGGGTAGTAACTCACCCACTTGTTTGACCCAGGTGATAATGGTGGTGTGATGCACTCCGGTCGTGCGCTCGATGGCCCGGAAACCAGACCCATTGACGTACTGACGAAGGCAATCGCGTTTGACGTCGTCGGGATAGCCTCGATGGGGTTCGTATCGGTCGATGAACTGACGGCCACAGGCCACGCAAATGTGATTTTGCTTACCCTGCTTTTTCCCATTCTTACGGATATGGGTGCCACCGCATTCAGGACATTGCATCACGACACCTCCTCACTTCATACTCCAATTATGCAACGCCCTTTTCCTCTATTGCACAACAGGTCTCTTACTTAGACTACAGGTGAGATCGTTGGATTCGCCATGAAGAAACCGGGTTTAGGGGTCTAAACTTCAGCGGGACGGATAGCGGCGCACTTGGTATTCTCTAGCGTCAATGAGTCGATAGGGAACCCCTAGATCTGCCTGAAAACGCTGGTCGATCTGCTCCAAAGCGTCCTGGGGAATGGCTTTCCATTGTTCGCGGGTTTGCCAGCGAATGACGACGATTACCTGATCCGTCAGGTCTGGGGAAATCCACACTTCCTTGGAGGTAAAGCCAGGATACTGACTGAGCGCTGCTGTCCAAATATCGTGATCGACTCGAATAAAGGTTTCTCGGTGTTCTGGTGCCACCGCAAAGGTGAGCCATTCAATGACCATAGCGTTTCCCATCAGCAAGCCTACGGTTATTTTAGGGTGCTTTTCTGAGCTGAGAAGACAGGGCTGAGCGTTCTGTTTTAGGTAGACCACTGCGTACACCCTGGCACAGCCCTAGCCGAGGACAGCCCCCTCCTAGCTTTCTGGGTCTAGCCTCCCGTGAAAAGAAAAAACCGGGTTTTCAGGAATGTATCGAATTTGGTAACGGCGGCAACGGTCTTCTAGACCCATGCCACAGTAAGACTCAACACCCCTCTGCCACCAGAGGATTTGACCTTCGGAGGGGCAGAGGATGTCGAAAACTTTACTACATTTGAACCCTAGGAGTTCCACCATGCCCCATGCCCCCCAGCGTTCTCATTCCCCAGCGGCCCTGGCACGTTCTCGTAGCTCGGCGCGAAGGCTCACAGCGGCCCTGCTCACTTCGGCGGCCTTGGCCTCTGGTTTTGTGTTTACCCCCATCGTTACCTCTACCGCTATGGCTCAAGAAACTTTACTTCGCACATTGACCGTGACTGGCCAGGGTCGGGTAGCTGTGCAGACGACAAAGGCCGAGGTGTCGCTAGGTGTGGATGTGCAGGGCAGCGATGCGGCGACAGTGCAGCGGGAAGTGGCGCAACGGTCTACGGCGGTGGTGGAGCTGCTGCGATCCCGCAATGTGGACAAACTGGAAACCACGGGGGTACAGCTCACGCCCAACTATAACTATGAAAACGGACGTTCCGAAATCGTTGGCTACACGGGCAGCAACACCGTGAGCTTCCAGGTGCCCACCGAGGCCATGGGGGCTATTTTGGATGAGGCCGTCAATGTGGGGGCCAACCAAATTCGAGGGATTAACTTCATTGCCGACGATGCTGCCCTAGAATCGGCCCGCCAGCGCGCCCTGCGAGAAGCCGTTAACGATGCCCAAACCAAGGCGAATACGGTGCTCAGTGCCCTTAACCTGGGGCCGCAGGAAATTGTCACCATTCAGATCAATGGTGCAAATCCGCCTATGCCCGTGCCCATGCCCCGACGGGCAGAAATGGCCAGCGCTTCGGCGGACTATTCCACGCCCGTCATCGGCGGCGAACAGATGCTGGAAGCTAGCGTGACGCTGCAAATTCGCTATTAGCCCTTGCAGCACTAGCCATGGGGGCAGAGAGGGCGCTTTACCCCACGTTCTCTCTGCCCTACTCTTCGTCCTCAAATCGCGGGGAATTGGGGTTTAGCTCAGGTACACCTGCCAGGCCCGCCCCAGCATCGATTCCAGAAAATATTCGGAAACTTCTCTGGGATCTGGGGCGGTCGCTGATATTCTCTCTAAAAGAAATGGTGAAAAGGCAACGGTGACCCCCATCTACCCGATGTCCTGCCCCTTTGGCAACGATGATCACCCCCAAGTGATACCTGCTCACCTGGCCCAGGTTCCCACATCCCTCCCCCAACCGACAAAGGAGATCTTCCATGGCTAGCCCCAAGCGCATTGGCATCCTCACCAGCGGCGGCGATTGCCCCGGATTGAATGCGGTGATTCGGGCGGTGGTGAAGTGCGCCAGTCGTCGCGGATGGCAGGTGTTAGGAATTCCCTACGGCACCGATGGCATGATGCGCGTGGCGGAGGGAGAATACAATCCCGACGACTTGATCATCCCAGAGCACGGCTACGACATTCCGGGGATGCTTCAGGGCATTGACGTGCTGCAATTCCTTAGCGGCTCGATTTTGGGTTCAATCAACAAGGGCGATTCTCGGAATCCGGAAGTACTGGCCAAAATCCTCAAGGGTTATGAAATCCTGGGCCTGGATGCGCTGATTGCTATCGGCGGCGACGGTAGCCTAGATATCATCTACGAAATTTCCCTCAAGGGCGGCTGGAACCTGATCGGCATCCCCAAAACCATCGACAACGACGTGCCCTTCACCGAGCGATCCATCGGCTTTGATACTGCCGTACAAACGGTCAACAGCGCGCTGTATGACCTCACCTTCACCGCCGCTAGCCACGACCGGGTGATGGTGGTAGAGGTGATGGGCCGCGATGCTGGACACTTGGCCTTACACGGGGGCATTGCCGGGGGGGCCGATGTGATTTTGATTCCCGAACTGGTGACGGCTCTCAATGGCACCATCATTGACCAGGTGTGCCATAAGCTGGCCGAACTGCGCCACCGAGGCCGTAAGTTTGCCCTGGTGGTGGTGGCGGAAGGGGTGCGCGGCGAAGACGGCCACCGCATGAAGGCCATTGGCGAATTTTTGGCCAAGGAAATCGCCAGCCGCAGCCACATCCTCTGCGCCAGTGGCGATGTTGATTACTGCGATATGGACGCCGTGGAAACTCGCGCCACGGTGCTAGGACACATCCAGCGCAGTGGCACCCCCACCGCTGCCGACCGTCTGCTGGCCGCCGCCTTTGGTCGCAAAGCCACCGATCTCATTGCCGATGAGCGCTATGGCCGCCTAGTGGTGTGGGAGGCCGGACGGGTGCGCTCCAAGGACTTGGGTGAAGCCATCGCCATCATTCGCGACTGCCACGACCGCCACATTTGCCCCGGCCCCGTGGAAACTGACGGTACCATGGTCAAGGTTGCCCGTTCTCTTGGCATCTATGTAGGCGACCCAGCCACCCTGCCCTCCCTCGCCAACACGATGAATTAGCCGCCATTGTCAAGGTGGCAGCACCTTACAGCCTGTGGGCGATGAGATATCTCAGGCGTGCGGCTCATAGGGCTTTGAGCATTTTAGCTGCTTGTTTTAGGTGATCCGTCTAGGGCCGCTTAGTCTTCATCGGAGAGAGGCCACATGGGAGCACCGTATCGTACGCCTCCCTCCATTCTCTCACCCTCCTCGCCGCATCTATACTCACCCTCTAGGGGGGATAAACTATCCACCCACCTAGAAGGGCAGCTTCTTCTTGCTAGCTTTGTCGCGGTCGTAGTCGAGTTCCTTCAGCTTTTTCATAATGCGGCTGAAGTATTCCTGCATATAGTCTTCTAGGGTGGTGGTGTCTTCGGGGTTCATGCCAAAGGCGCTATAGACCTCCTCCATGGGGGCATCCAGAGGTTGGGATCCAGAGACCACTTCCACAAAGGCGAGGCGGTCGGCAAAGTTCCAGCCCCACTGGAAGAAGTAGGCCACCTTGCGAATGACGCGCAGCAGGTCGAGGGAAATGCGGGATACCTTAGAGCTCTGGCCGCACTTGCGCTCACAGAGGCGGATAATTTCGTAGGCACCCCAGGCGCGAGGGCCAGCCAGGGGGAAGGTGCGGTTCACAGTTTCGGGGGTAGTGAGGGCTTTGACCGCAAACTTAGCGATATCTTGGGTATCCATGTAGGCGGTGGGGGCCGCTTCGCCCATCACCCAGATCGATTGCTTTTCCAGGATGGGGATGGCGTACTGGCCGATCAAGCCCTGGAGAAAGCCGCAGGGTTGCAGAATGGTGTAATCCAGCCCGGACTCAGCGAGGAATTTCTCAGTGCAGCGCTTCACGTTCATGAGAGGAACGTGGGGAAATTTCTCAGAATTGAGGATGGAGATGAAGATAAACCGCTTCACGCCAGCGGCCTGGGTGGCTTGGATCAGGTTGACTTTGCCCTGCCAGTCCACGGTTTGCACAGATTCTGAGGGACGGGCCGTAGCGGCATCAATCACCGCATCCACCCCTTCTAGGGCCGGGGGTAGGGTCTCGGGCTGGGTGAGGTTGCCCCGCACCAGTTCTACGCCCCATTCCCGCAAAAAGCCCGCCCGCTGGGCGCTCCTGACCATGCAACGCACCTCGTGCCCTTCGTCCAACGCACGGCGAACGATTTGCCTGCCTAGAGTGCCAGTCGCGCCAACAACGAGTACTTTCATGGGGGAATGATACAAAAGTTAACTTATTCTAAGAATATCAGATGGATTCCCCCCGGTAGGGCGTTGGGAAGAAATCTACTCTTCGCCGCCCTGGATCCGCAGCAGCAGGAAGCCCGCCCCCAACCCCACCAGGGTTAAGGTAAAGATGAGAATAGAGATGTTAAAAATTTCGCCGCCCATTAGAGATCTCCTTACAACAGCAGATAAATCGATATATCAAGGCTGCATGGATGGATCCCGATCTTGGGCTGAATGCAAATTCGGAATGAATTGGGTGTTCAAAACCCTACTCCATTCGATGAGTGCCTAGAACCCTGGGATCAAAGCCCATTCCGCAAGCCGCCCCTATTTTAGACCGTTTGGTGACGCCGCCGATGCCCACGATCCCAGAACTCACGCCCCCCAACGCCCTCACTGCCACAGCTCAACGCCCCCGACTAGCGATTCCCCTGGGCGATCCGGCGGGCATTGGCCCAGAGGTGGTATTGAAAGCACTGGCCGCTCAGGATTGGGCGGCCCAGGCTGAGATCACCTTGTTTGGCAGTGCAGTCATTGTGGAACGAACCTTGGTTCACTTGAGGGAGCGGTCGAGGAATCAGGCATGGCCCACGTTGGATTCGATGGCGTTGGTGGAAGTGCCGTCTTCCCTTGCGGAACATGAGTTCATTTGGGGGCAGGAGAGCGCCGCCACCGGATCCGCCAGCTTTGCCTACCTGCAAGCCGCCATTGCTGCCACGGTTGCCGGACAGTTTGAGGCCATTGTGACGGCCCCCATCGCCAAATCAGCCTGGAAGGCCGCTGGCCATCACTACCCTGGCCAAACGGAACTGTTGGCGGAAGGGGCCAATGTCCAGGATTTTGCCATGGCCTTTGTGGCCCGGTCTCCCCATACGGGTTGGCCCCTGCGGACGATGCTGGCCACGACCCACATTCCCCTTCAGCGGGTGCCCCAGGTGTTGAATCCGGCCCTGATGACCCAAAAACTAGATTTGCTGATCCGCAGCCTGCGGCAGGATTTTGGCCTTGCCGAACCTAGGATCGCCATCGCCGGATTGAACCCCCACAGCGGCGAAGGGGGCCAACTGGGCCGCGAAGAACAGGATTGGCTGATTCCCTGGCTGGAGGCCCAGCGCCAACGCTATCCCCAGGTGCGCTTGGATGGCCCTACGCCGCCCGATACTCTGTGGGTGCGTCCTGGCCAAGCCTGGTTTGGCACCGAGTCCCGGGCGATTGAATCCGCCCACGATGCCTACCTGGCGTTGTACCACGATCAGGGCTTGATTCCTGTCAAGCTCATGGCCTTTGATCGCGCTGTAAACACCACCCTAGGGCTACCCTTCATTCGGACATCGCCCGACCACGGCACCGCCTTTGACATCGCAGGACAGGGCATCGCCGACCCCAGCAGCATGATCGCCGCCATCGAACTCGCTGTGGAGTTAGCCCAGGTGCGGTTAGGGCAAGCTACGCCGACCACAGGAACCCTTGAATAACAATTTCGTCACAGGCCCAAAGAGTGGCCCTCACCCAAAATTACAGCATTTGTTAATGGCACAGGTCAGCAATTAAAGGGACAATAACCCAAACTTAACCAACCAACTTCAAAAAAATATCAGTAAACTGAGATACGGAATCCAAAGATTCTTATCAAAGCTTATCTTTTTACGTTTGCGCTTCTATTGCCCCTTGATTGCAGGATTTCCCTATGCTTCAGTCCCTCCATTACTCCATCGACATCATTCGCGACGAAGCCCGACACTTGGTGCAAAAGGGTTTGGTAGACCGCCAGCAGCCCATCTACACCCTCTGCCGCCATATCCCCGCCCGTGAGTGGGTGCTGGTTGAGGCCGAACTAGAGTCCTCCGGCTTTCTGCTGCGGGATCGGGTGGCCGACCTGATGGGCCGCGAAGACTGGGAAAACGATTAGTCCCACTCCCTAATTGTTTTCCCCTGGTATCAGCGGGCGAGAAGACCTGACCCCTACGCAAGGTTGGACAGATTGGGCATCGGGGGTATGAACTTCGGGTTTGCTCTAAAAGCTGAACCAAGGAGACCAGTGGCTAGCGACGACCTTAACGCCCTAGGCCACAGCTAGGCGACCAGGCTCTCCAAGCCAGCCTGGGTTTTCCTGCGGCCCCGGTGCTTACCCCGCCCGCCCGCTATGCCACACCCTACGGCGAACTAGCATTCTTCGCCATGTTTGTTTACTACCTTCGGCACTCCCCAAGACATCACCTTAGCCTCACTGCGGGTAGAGCACCTTTTTGCCGCCGCCACCCCAACCATCCTTAATCAGCAGGTGGCGATGGAACCCTGACGATAGTCAATGCCTTGGGCCGATCTGGGTACAAAATCGCCCCGTGTAGGGTGGCCTTAACTGCGCCAACGCAGAGCAATACACCACTAACCCAGCCCGTTTATCGGCATTTGTTGATAGAAATCGTGACGAGGCTCTGTGCATTACGCTACAATTGTTAAGAGTTTTTGCATATTCGGAACTTATCTTGAGCCTCTGGTTAGCGGGCGCTTGGGCTGAGTTTCGTAGCCCGTTTGTTGTCGCCAACGCTTTACCCCTTACCTTTCATTTATGACTCTTCCTATCCGCAACGTCGCGATCATTGCCCACGTTGACCACGGTAAAACCACCCTGGTTGATGCGCTGCTCAAGCAATCTGGTATTTTCCGCGAGGGGGAAGAGGTTCCAGACTGCGTCATGGACTCCAACGATCTGGAACGGGAGCGCGGCATTACGATTCTGTCTAAAAACACCGCCGTTCGCTACAAAGACACCCTGATTAACATCGTAGACACCCCTGGCCACGCCGACTTTGGTGGCGAGGTAGAGCGCGTTTTGGGGATGGTAGACGGCTGCATCCTGATTGTGGATGCCAACGAAGGCCCCATGCCCCAGACCCGCTTCGTGCTCAAAAAAGCCCTGGAAAAGGGTCTGCGTCCCATCGTAGTCATCAATAAAATTGACCGTCCCCAGGCCGAACCCCACGGAGCCGTGGACAAAGTGCTGGATCTGTTCCTAGAACTAGGGGCCGACGACGACCAGTGTGAGTTCCCCTACCTCTTCGCCTCCGGCATGGCAGGTTTTGCCAAGCTGCAACTAGAAGACGAAAACGTAGATATGAAACCCCTGTTCGAGTCTATCCTCGACCATGTGCCGCCCCCGGTAGGCGATGTCGATAAGCCCCTTCAGCTTCAGGTGACAACCCTCGACTACTCCGAATACCTGGGCCGAATTGTGATCGGCAAGCTCCACAACGGCACCATCAACGCCGGACAGCAGGCCGCCCTGATGAAGGAAGACGGCAGCATCGTGAAGTCTAAAATCACCAAGCTCCTTGGCTTTGAAGGGCTGCGCCGAATTGAGATCGAACAGGCTTCCGCTGGCCAAATCGTGGCCGTGGCGGGCTTTGCCGATGCCAACATTGGCGAAACCATCACCTGCCCCAACAACCCCCAAGCCCTGCCGCTAATCAAGGTGGATGAACCCACCCTGCAAATGACCTTCGTGGTCAACGATTCCCCCTTCGCCGGACAGGAGGGCAGCTTTGTCACCTCTCGGCAACTGCGGGATCGCCTGATGCGCGAACTAGAAACCAACGTGGCCCTGCGGGTAGAGCCCACCGATTCGCCAGATCGCTTTTCGGTCTCCGGTCGGGGCGAACTGCACCTGGGCATCTTGATCGAGACCATGCGCCGGGAAGGCTACGAGTTCCAGGTGTCTCAGCCCCAGGTGATCTACCGGGAAGTGAACAGCCAGCCCTGCGAACCCTACGAACTGCTGATTTTGGACGTGCCCGAAGAGGGCGTGGGCGGCTGTATGGAGCGCCTGGGCCAGCGTCGCGCTGAAATGCAGGATATGCGGGTAATGGGCGACGGTCGCGCCACCCTAGAGTTTGTGATTCCGGCGCGGGGACTGGTTGGCTTTCGCGGAGAGTTTATGCGCCTGACCCGTGGGGAAGGCATTATGAACCATAGTTTCCTTGACTATCGGCCCCTCTGTGGCGATATCGAGGCTCGCCGCAACGGGGTGTTGATTTCCTTTGAGGAGGGAGTGGCCACCTTCTACGCCCTCAAGAACGCTGAGGATCGCGGCGTGTTCTTCATTACCCCCGGCACTAAGGTGTACAAGGGTATGATTGTGGGTGAGCACAACCGCAACCAGGATCTTGAGCTGAATATCTGCAAAACCAAACAGCTCACCAACCATCGGGCCGCTAGCGGCGACGAACTGGTGCAGCTCCAAAGCCCCATCGACATGAGCCTGGAGCGGGCGCTAGAATACATCGGCCCTGAGGAACTGGTGGAAGTTACCCCCGAATCCATCCGCCTGCGGAAGGTATCGAAGAAACTGGTGAAGCGTTAGATTACGGTTGCATCCCTGAAAGGATAGACCCCGGTTCCTGGACTAGGAATCGGGGTCGTTTAGTTGTCCTAGAGCCATGTCATCCCTCGCCCGTTACTCTTGGACAACAACGGGGGTGCCAATGCTCGACCAGTTGAAAAACCATTCGGCATGATCAACGGCAACGTTCACACAGCCATGGCTCACAGGGGTGCCAAAGCTGTGATGCCAGTAGGCTCCATGGATGGCATAGCCTCGATGAAAGTACATCGTCCAGGGAACATCAGGCACGTCATAACCTGGGCCTCGCATCCTGGCGGTGCGGTGCATAGACTGAATGGCAAAGACGCCCCTAACCGTTGGGGTTGATGGCTTTCCGGTGGACACAATGACGGCATACACAGGGGTGTTACCCTCCCAGGCGTATAACCGTTGGCTAGATAAATCCACCTGCAACCAACGCTGATTGGATTGTTGAAGTTGTTCAACCTGGGCGGCAATTTCTTCGCTTGTCAGCGCCAGGGCCGACCCCACTGTGGGCGTAACCATGAATCCGGCACTGCTGATCAAGAGACTTAGAACTACACTTTCCCAAAAACATTTGAGCCAACGCGGTTGAGAACTAAGCATCACATTCCCTCAACGGCATACATAATTGTGACTTCAATGTTTTGGGCCGCCATCGCGCCAGTGGCAATGATTCTTTACCCCAGGGCAGAACGGCGCAGCAGCAGAGAGTTCACCACCACCGTCACCGAACTAAAGGCCATCAGACCTCCAGCGGCGGCGGGGCTGAGGCTGGTGCCAAGGCTGGGCAACAGCATCCCAGCCGCCAGGGGAATGGTGATGAGGTTGTAGGCAAAGGCCCAGGCTAGGTTTTGGCGAATTTTATGGACGGTGGCGCGGCTCAGATTGAGGGTTTCCAACAGGCCAGAGAGGTGGTTGGCCATGAGGATGACGTCGGCGGTGTCCACGGCGATATCGGTGCTGGCCTGGAGACTAACTCCCACGTCGGCTTGGGCCAGGGCGGGGGCGTCGTTGATGCCATCGCCCACTAGGGCAACTGTGTGGCCAGCCGCTTGCAGGGCTTGGAGGGCGGTGACTTTGGCTTGAGGAGTAGCTTCAGCGATAACGTGATCGGCGGGGATGTGCAGTTGGGCGGCGATGGCCTGGGCTACGGTGGATCGGTCGCCGCTCAAAAGCTGGACGGTCAAGCCCCGTTCTTGCAACTGCTGGACCACCGTGGCGGCTTCGGGACGTAGTTGGTCGGCAATGGCGAGGTAGCCTACTAGATCGGGGCCTAGGCCGATGTAGACCACAGTTTTTCCGGCGTTCTCCAGGGTTTGCACGGCGTTCAGGACGGATGTGGGGATGGAGATGCCCCGTTGTTCGAGCCAAAGCCGATTACCCAAGGCACAGGGGTTAGGCCTGTCCTGCCGGGTGACGGTAGACAAGACGCCGAGACCGGGCTGGGTGATAAAATCCTCCCCACGGAGCAGGGGCAGGGCTTGATCTTGGGCGGCGGTTTGAATGGCGATGGCCAGGGGATGCTGGGTGCCGCTTTCCACGGTGGCCGCGAGTTGCAGCAGGTCTTGGGGGCTGAGGTCGTCCCGCAAGGATTCAATCGCTACGACCTGGGGCTGACCTAGGGTGAGGGTTCCGGTTTTGTCAAAGACGACGGTATCGACTTGGTTCAGCGCCTCCAAAATATCGCCGCCACGAATCAGCAGTCCCCGCTCGGCCCCCAGCCCCGATCCGACCAAGATTGCCGTGGGTGTGGCCAAGCCAAGGGCACAGGGACAGGCAACCACCATCACCGCAATGGCCAGTTTCAGGCTCACCAGCAGGGTAGAGGCGGTGGCGGTCATCGTGTGATCCGTGTGGGCCATACCCAGGGCGGTGGGCATCACCTCTGGCCACAGGGGTAAGCCAATGACGTACCAAAACAAAAAGGTCAGGGCCGCTAGGGCGAGAACGCCGTAGGTGAAATAGCCAGAAATGTCATCGGCTAAGCGCTGGATGGGGGCTTTGCGGCTTTGGGCAGTATCCACGAGGTGAATCATTTGGGCCAGTAGGGTGTTTTGACCCGTGCCTGTCACTTGAACTGCGATGGCCCCAGTTTGGTTGAGGGTGCCCGCCGCCACGCTGTCACCGGGCTGCTTCAGCACCGGGATAGATTCTCCGGTGAGCATGGCCTCATCCACGGTGGATTGCCCCGTGACGATCACCCCATCGGCGGGAATTTTCTCCCCAGGCAGCACCTGCACCCATTCCCCGGTTTGCACGTAGCTGGCGGGCACTTCTACCCCGGTTTGAGCGGTTTCTGAGGCGGTTGGGTCGGCAATTAACCGGGCCACACTGGGCTGAAGCTCCACCAAGGAGCGCAGGGCATCCGCCGCCCGAAACCTAGCCCGTTGCTCTAGGGTGCGGCCTAGCAAAATAAAGCTCAGCAGCATCACGGGCTCGTCAAAAAAGCACTCCCAGCCCAGCCCCGGAAAGGCTAAGGCCACTAGGCTTGCCAGGTAGGCACTGCCACTACCCAGGGCCACCAGGGTGTTCATGTTGGGGGCCAGCCGCCGCATCCCCTGCCAGCCATCTACCAAAATTTCCCGGGCAGGGCCAATCAGCGTTACTGTGGCCAAAATACCGTGGAACCACAGATCACTGAGGACGGGCACCGTCAGCCAGCCGAAATGTTTGAGATGGCCCAGGGTGGATAGCCCTAGCAACCCAAGGGCCAAGGCAAGGCGCTGGATCTGCTGGCGTTGTTCCTCCCGCTTGCGTTCTACCCAGGTTTTTAGGTCGTCGGTGCTGTCGCCCCCGAGGGCGCGGGGGGTCGTGGGGAAACCCGCCTCCGTTACCATGGTGGCCAGATCTTCCGGGGTCAGCCGTCCTGCTTCGGTTTCTACCACCGCCACCTCAGTCACCAGGTTCACCGTGGCCGAAACCACCCCCTCCACCTGGCTCAGGCGCTTTTCCACCGTGCGCACACAGCCCGCACACATCATGCCCTGCACCCTGAGCACCAGGGTCTCATGGGGTGTGGCAGCCGAGGTTCTAGACTTAGCCCTAGCCTGGGCAGACTTAGCAGACTTATTTTGGGCGGATTGGGGAAGCACCTGCATAGGAGTCGCAAGAAACAGTAGGAGAACAGTAGAAGACCGCTCCCAGCCTAGCAAGCCCCTCTACACCTAGGGACTATGGCCGCAAAGATTTTCCCCGCCCTGCTGCCTTAAAAAGAGAGGGATAGGATTCAAAGTGCCCCTTTTTTAGGGGGATTTTAGGGGGATCCCGCAGGCCTGACGGCATCGGAACAAGACAGGTATAAGCAGTAGATCCCCTCGGAAGAGGGCTCGGGAGAGGGCACAGGCTCTCAGGTTTTGTCAGTCAACCAGATCGGTTGAAACCTGAAAAAACATCCTGGAATGCTGACTAAGTAGACATTCCAGGATGACAGACAGGAGTGATGGTGATGTTGCTCGTTGTTTCTCAGAGGCAGGGTGGATTGGGTATGCCGTGGGCGGCTACTGAGCCTAAACCGTCTGCATCAGCATGGCCCGCAGTTTTTCGCGTTCAGCGGGAGAGAGCGTTTGGGCAAAGGCCGCAATATCAGCCTGGCTCATGGTGCTGAGAACCTGGTGCAAGGCCCCCATTGCTGCCGAGGACTGGGAGGCCGGAGCAGCCGGAGCCACTGGAGCCACTGGAGCCGCTGGCATCACTGACGATGAGGATACGGAGGGAGCTCCAGTATCAAGGGCACAGCTACCGCCATCGCAGTTGAGGTGCAAATCATGCCAGGTCATGGTGGGCAGCACCCACCCCCGACGGCCATGGAGCTCATGCAGCAGAACATCGGTTTCCCAGAAGGTGCGGGGTGAAGGATACTGATCATCCGTCCAGGCATGGGGGACGGTAAAGCAGCCAAAGTGATGATCGTAATCATCGGAATCTAGTAGTGCTGAAATGACTTCTTTGACCCCTTGCCGCATGAGAATATCGCAATATTCTCGCATTTCATCGCCATCTTTAGGGGCACGACCAATAAAGTGTTTAAAGCACAGTTCAATGAACTTTAGGTTTGAGGAATTGTAGTAAAACTCATTCAGATAGACCTCTGAGTGGCCTAGAATTCGTAAGAAACGCTTAACACCAATTTTATTGCGAAGGAAATCCTCTTCATCCTTAGCCAGCACCTTACGTTCGTAGGCGTAGGGCTGACGCTCTAGCACCTGGGCATAAATCTGGCGCAAAGCCAGTTGCCGTTCTTCACGGTTAGACTGACGACTTACCGTGACTTCTTTGGGTGTTAATTCATCGATTACAGTCATGGTCAACCTCCCTACAGTTAGGGATAACGCCTAAAAATCTTGAGCTATACTTAAGCTTCCCAAGGAGAGTGTCACTCTAACCATTTCGATGCGTTTCTTAATATCTTTTGCGGTAGAAGCTCACAGTTCTTTGCAATAAATTATGGCGACGACGCCCGTGAATATCGCGTATCCTTTGCTACAGGGGCGATCCAGCCGTCTCAGAACGATCTACCCTAGAGATAATCCTGTTCACCCACGAGACTGCTATGCCGCTGATTAAGGTGCAAACCTCGGTATCCTCCCCCGATAAAGCGCAAGTGGAGAGCCTGCTCAAGGATCTGTCGGCCCGGTTGGCTAGCCATTTGGGCAAACCCGAATCCTACGTGATGACGGCCTTCACCGCCGATGTGCCCATGACCTTTGGCGGCACCACCGACCCGGTCTGCTACATCGAAATCAAAAGCATCGGCACCATGGGCAGCAAGACCAAGGCCATGAGCCAAGATTTCTGTGCTCAGGTAGAAAGCGCCCTAGGGGTGCCGAAAAACCGCGTCTATATCGAATTTGCCGACGCCACTGGGGCCATGTGGGGCTGGAACGGCGGCACCTTTGGGTAGATCGCCTAAAACGGCACATCCTTATCGGGGTGGGAGGGCTGATTGGCCGCTGCCTGAGAGGGCTTGGGACTGGGGCCACCCAGGAGAGACTCTATGTCGTCGTCAATGTCTACCACCTGCCCATTAAAAAACTGGGCAAAATTCTTCACGGCCCGATCAAAATCGCTGGCAATTTCCGGCAGGGGCGGCATCGTAGGCATAGTGTTGGCCACTGGAGCAGAGGCCACAGAGGACGCGACGGGCGAGGCTACCGAGGTTGAGTCCCCCTTCGTAGACACGGGGGCAGAGGCCGCAACGGCAGCGGTCGGATCCATAGCTTGGGTCGAATTGACCACAGGAGCAGGATTCGCCTCCATTGGCGGATATGGATAGGGCGTAGCGTGTGGCTCGGATACCCCCTGCCCCGGTGCCTGGGAAATGTTGGGGGCCGGGGCTTCAGGCTTTGGGTCGGGCAGCACCTCCAAGGAAACGATGACTTTTCGGTTAAGCACTTTTTGGAAGGCCACTTCCACATTTTCTACCCGCCCCTGGGCCATCTTAAACAGAGGCCGAGAGCTGATCCCCACCCTAGCCACAGTGCCATCAAAGAAGACCAGACTCCCCTGCTGAAGCATGAGTGCCCGAGTACCCAGGGGCTCTAGCACCGCAATCACCTGTGCCCACAGATGGGGCAAATCGGCATGGGCAACGGGGGCACCCTGGCCATTAGTGGGCGGTGGCGGCAACGGGGGCGACTCAGGGGACTGCGTTGGCGTTGAAGCAGGCTGGGCCGCTGGAGATTGAGCCGCTGGGGGCTGGGCTGAGTGGGACTGGTCTAGCGTAGGGTGATCGGGTGTGGAACGCTCTGGCGGCGGTTCTGGCGGCGGGGTGAAGGTGGTCGGCGTTGGCGGTGGAGCATTGGGAGTATTGGTTCTCTCAGGCGCAGGGACGGTAGGTTGAGGGGGCACCACCGGACGAGGGGCCATTCCCATAGCAGGACTCGTCGAGACTTGACTCGCTAGGGCCGAGGGCAATAGTCCTAATAATGTGACCTCCAGCCAAAGGCGCGGCTGGGTGGTGTTTTTCACTTGGGCTTCGGCACTGCGGAGGTGCTGTTGGCCCATCAAGATCAACGAGGGTTCAAGCCCCTGCACCAAGGTCTGCATTTCGGCCCAGGTGGGGGGCGTGATGGCGACGAGATCCTGACGACCACCCGCCGTTTTGGCAATCAGCAAATCTCGGTAGAACCCCGCCAAGTTTTGCAGCACAATCAGCGGTTCCCGACCCCGATCCATCAATTTACGGGCCTGGTCTAACACGGTGCTGCCGTCATCGCTAAGGATGGCCTGCACTAGGGCCAGCAAATCCCGCTCTGGCACGGCCCCTACCAAATCCCACACGGCATCGGCGGCGATGGGCGGCTCCAACAAACTGAGCTGATCCAGCAAACTCTGGGCATCCCGCAAGCCCCCCTGAGACACCTGGGCCACCAGCCGCAGGGCTTCATCATTAATATCAATGGCCTCCTGAGTGGCAATCTTCCTCAAGTGGAGAATCATCGGCTCCAGGGGAATGCGCCGATAGTCAAACCGCTGACAGCGAGAAATAATTGTCGGCAACACCCGCTGGGGGTCGGTGGTGGCTAGCACGAAGACGACGTTGCTAGGCGGCTCCTCTAGGGTTTTCAGCAGGGCATTAAAGGCGGCGGTGCTCAACATGTGGCAGTTGTGCACCAACAAACCATTGGCCACAAAGTTGTGGTTGTCTTCCACCTCAATGTCGTAAACCGCCTCAATCCCAGCGGGGCGGACAGATACGACCGTCTCCAAATTTGTAGCCCATAGCTGGGATCGAGATTTATCGAGCAGCACTGTAGGACTTTTGGCTGTAGGTGTTGCTTCTGTACCAAGTCCATGTTGAGAAGCGAAGCTTTTGCCCTCACCCCCAGCCCCTCTCCCAAAAGGAGAGGGGAGCCGGAAACAGCCTCCTTCAAAGTCCCTCTCCCCGTGGGAGAGGGATTTAGGGTGAGGGAAACTCCAGGTTTGAAGCTGGCTGAGGTTTAGATGGCTGCCTTCACGCAAGGCGGCGCGGTCGGCGGTCGGAGCCAACGGCAGGGATGCGGGTGCCGCATCCACAGGCGCAGGGGATAAGATCCGGTGCCCTGCTTGCAGTTCTCCGGCGGCTATCCATCCTTCTGTTGTCCTAATTAAATGATTCTCAGTACATCGGATCCTACGATGCGTGGTCTGAATGTCCACAATGGGCCGAACCCCTTGGTTTAGCCAGCGCACCGCCCGCTTGAATTCCCATTGTTGGGACGACTCGTTGTAGCTGAGTACCTGTTTTCCCTCGATGGTGGGGTCGTCAATCCTCATAGAGCCATCGGCGGTGAGGACGAGGGAATCTCCGGTCAGGCACTCGTCAATCACGTAAACCTTGTACCGACACTGCACCGGGGCAAACTGGGCGCGTTCGATCAGTTCGCGGATGTTGTCTACCCCGGTGTTGCTGGCGGCGTCGATTTCAATGAAATCTAGGGCCGAACCGTTGGTGATGGAGCGGCAGGTTTCGCAGGTGCCGCAGGGTTCGGGGGTGGGGTGGTCTTGGCTGATGCAGTTGAGGGACTTGGCCAAAATCCGAGCGCTGGAGGTTTTGCCTGTGCCCCTGGGGCCGCAGAACAGGTAGGCTGGAGCAATCCGCCGCTGGTTGAGGGCGTTGGACAGCGTGGTGGCAATGGCATCTTGGCCCACCAGTTGGTTAAACCGCTGGGGACGATACTTGTGGTGCAGGGGTTCGTAGGCCATAGCACTAAGATACCCTGCCTCTCCAACCTTGAGCCATGGCCCGGGCCAGCACCCTAGGCGTCGGCGTGCCAGTGTTCGGGAAAGTCTACAATCAGGGTATCCATCTCCTCAATCCGACAGCCAGTGGGCATGGGGCAATTGCGGCTAACTTGAGAATGCCGCAGGCGCATTTGAGCCTGATTCGCCAACATTCGCACCTGTTCAACGGCGGCAGAAATCTCCTGCTTTTGTACCTGATCAGACGGTGCGTTGACCGTCGTCCTGGCTAGGGTAGTCGCAGCGGTTGCTGGGCTAGCGGTGGGCCTGACATCCACGGGTTTGATCGGGATCGGATGGGTATGGCGAGGAATGTAGCCCTGAAAGTAGGCAATGGCCAGCCGCCGAAACAAGATTTTGAGGTGATCTGGTAAGGATTGCTCGACTTGGTTAGGCTTTTCTACAAAGTCAACGATCTGCCCCATGGCGTGGGCAATCAAGGTATTATCTTGGCGGTTGGTGGGGTAAGTATCTTTAAGGTCAAACCAACAGGCTTCAAAAGCCTCAAGTTCACGTAGCAACATGGGATCACCTGAACAGCGGGTAGATTGTAGTCCGTGACGAAACAGGTGCACCCTTCCCATGGCCAGAGCGGTCTATGCTGGGAGACAATTGGGTTCTTATTGACTAATGTGCCCTAAAATGGCCCCTTTGAGTACTCCCAGGGGGGCAAAGTTTGATGTATTGAGGAGTTGTAACAAATCTATGGCGGTTGTCGAGAAAATTTATACCGATGGAGCCTGTTCCGGTAATCCGGGGCCAGGGGGCTGGGGCACGGTGCTGTATTTTGCCGATGGCGGCGTCCACGAAATGGGGGGCGGCACGCGTCAAACCACCAACAACCGTATGGAAATGCAGGCGGCCATTGCCGGACTCACTTGGCTGCGAGACAGTGGCCAAACGCAACCCGTGGCTATCTACACCGACAGTGAATACGTCCTCAAGGGCATCACCCAGTGGATTGCCGGATGGAAGCGGCGGGGCTGGGTGAATTCCGCCAAAAAGCCTGTCCTCAACCGTGACCTGTGGGAACAGCTTGATCAGGTCACCACCGAAGTCAACAAAACTCTGGATAAGCCCTTGCAGTGGGTCTATGTGCGGGGGCATTCGGGCAACGTGGGCAACGAACGCTGCGACACCATTGCCCGCGCCTTTGCCGCCAACCGCCCCATCGACCTCACAACCCTCTAGGAATCCACTGCTTCCCCGTGGGCGATCTACCTACATCTATTGAGTGACACGCCCTAGAGCATCGGTTCAGGATTGAGAGAAACCCGGTTTCTTCGTTGGTGCGCCTACAAGATTGGGCCTTTCCAAGCGTAGAAACCGGGTTTCTGTATCGGGGCGACCTAGGCGATCTGTCCGAAATGCGGGGGGACGGGCTTGTAGTCAATGATCCGACGACGTTCACACACATCGTCGATCACTCGTATCGTCGGGGATCTCACTGGGCGGCGAGTTCTGGCGAGGAATCCCATGGTCGATACCCTCGACCGATACTATTTATATGTAGAGAAAACTTGACCATTTGTGGGGGCTGCCGTGTTGCTATCAAAAGGGTTTGAAGTCGAGATGTACACTGGCACCCCCAGCGGGCATATTGTCGGTCTGTCCGACCGCATTGTGGCCGATCTCAACGGCTTTGTGCGTGAACCCGACAGCCGCAATGTGGAATACACCACCCCGCCCCTCTGCCAATACGAAAAACTACTTTGCGAACTAGTGCGCCCCCGCCATGAACTGCGGCAGTATCTGCGCGGACTGGGCGACTATACCCTCATCCCCGGCAGCACCCTCTCCCTAGGCGAAACGGATCGCTTCTTCCGTTCAGACCCCAGCAACCCCTACCACACCTACATTGAGCAAACCTACGGCACCACCGTTGTCACCGCCAGCATCCACATCAACATTGGGATTTCCGACCCCGAACTGTTAATGCGGGCCTGTCGCCTGGTGCGGGTGGAGGCACCGCTCTACCTGGCCCTCACCGCCTCATCTCCCTTCCTGAAGGGGGAAGTCACCGGATCCCACTCTAGCCGCTGGCAGGTATTTCCCAAAACCCCCGCCTATGTCCCCCTGTTTGAAAGCCACGCCCATCACATTCACTGGATGGAAGAGCAACTGGCGGCGGGCACCATGCAAAATGTACGGCACCTCTGGTCTTCGGTACGCCCCAACGGAGATCGCCGCCCCTACAACCTGAATCGCCTAGAATTACGCATCTGCGATCTAATCAGCGACCCCATCGCCCTGCTGGCGGTCACAGCCCTCCTCGAAGCTCGCCTGATTCAGTTGATGCACAATCCCGATCTAGACCCGCTCATCACGAGTGAGTTTCCGGTCGAAAGCCGCAATCACGACCTAGTAGAACTGAGCGATGCCAACGAAATTGCCGTAGCCAAACACAGCCTAGAGGCCGAGCTGCGCCATTGGCAGGATGGCCGGCCTATTTTGGCAAAGGAATGGATCCAAAACCTCTATGATGAAGTGTGGCCCATCGCCAAGGTCAACGGTATGAGCTGTTTTCTCAGCCCGGTGAAGAAAATTTTGCGGGAAGGCAACGAAGCCCAGCGCTGGCTGCGGCAGCACGAAGCCGGACAATCGGTATCGTCTATCGTCATGGCCGCCATCCAGAGCGTACACCACCAGGAAGACCAATTAGCCCTGGATCTCTGTGAACCCTGTGCCGCCTGAGAGCACCCTAGAGAAGGCTGGGACTGTCATTGACTTTTCTTATTAAATTCATAATCTCTGATTATCTTTTGTTGCGTTGCTAGGCGTGGCCTGACCTGACCTACCCACACACTAAATTTTTGCTGAAAAGATTAATCTTTTCTATCAGTGCTTGACAAAAGCGTGCTTTTACGAAAGCTCACCTTCGTCCTTTGAACTATCGTCACTATGCCCCGTCTCGTTCTGGTTCATCCGAAAATTCCGCCTAATACTGGCAATATCGCTCGCACCTGTGCCGCTACCAACACCCCACTCCATCTCGTTGGCCCCCTCGGCTTTGACCTCAGTGACCGATATCTTAAGCGAGCAGGGCTAGACTACTGGCCCCACGTAAACCTTACCCTCCACAACGACTGGGATACCTTTAACCATCAGCGCCAGCAGCTAGGAGGACGCACCATTGCCTTCAGTGCCTCCGGCACCTGCCGCTATACCGAGATGCGATACCACGATGACGACTGGTTGCTCTTTGGTAGCGAAACGGAAGGGCTACCTACCGCCGTGATGAATCAGTGCACCCAGGTCGTCTCTATTCCCATGAACCGATCTGCCGTGAGAAGCCTGAACCTGGCCAGCAGTGCCGCCATTGGTCTCTTTGAAGCCCTGCGACAACTTGATCATTGGCCTTTAGGCTAGGCGACAAAAATGATGGAATATTGGGCCTTTGGCAGTTCTTTTCAAGGAAGGAGTCGTCCTCGATACAAAATGTTGCCGATCTAGATAAGAAATTTATATGCTCACAGGCTAGGCGGCAGAAAATGGGGATCAAAGGGGGGCATCATGGTTCATTTTGGGCTGTGAAGGAAAGCTCAAACAGCTTATTCCATGGTCTTTTGGGCGGTAGATCTAAAGAATTGTTCCCTAGCCCTTAGGGTCACGATTTTGATCGCCTGACAGAAGCGGGCTCCTTACCCCTACGCTTGCCAAATCCTTTTTTGTGAGGTTAAACCTAGATGTTATGTTTGAAACATCACCCCTGTCTCGGGCCGATGAGTTCAGCACATCCGGAATAGTCCTAGGCATTGATTTTTCGGTTTACTTGTGTAAACTTGCCTAAGTCTCGTCTGCAAGGTATTCTTACCTAGCTAAGACAGATTCCGTAGGTTCGCTGTTGTTCTGCTGTTTGAACTTCGCTGTTGGCATTGGCTGCATGGCCCAAGAGATCGCTTCTCACAAGTGCTTCTCATCGGTTAGCCGCAGCAACAAGGTTCGAGATGTTGAGCACTGATTTACAGGAGGTCGTTCCTTGAAGCGTGTATTTCGAAAGCAGCCCCTAGCTGAAGCGTCGATTTCTACCGATGTCGCTAGCGTCGTTGGGCTGGTAGGAGTTTGTCGCCAGCAGGTTAACGCTCCGGTCAGTATGTTGGGTTGGGCCTTATCCGTCGGGGCCACAGCGTCGGTTGTTTCCCTTCCTGGTTTGGCCCTTGCCACCGAAGGCTCGTCCGTTGTCGTTTTGCCCGCGCCCAGCGATGTAATCCAGAATGCCTCACCATCCCTGGGGGCCAATACCCTGGGCCAGACAGACTACTACACGGTTAGCGAGGGAGACACCCTCTGGCACATCGCTGCACAGCACCAAGCAGATGTCAACGTGCTTAAGGCCGCTAACGGTATCTCGCAAGGCGATGTTTTGCGGGAAGGTCAAGTCCTGCGTGTTCCCAACGAAAGCCTGACGCTGGCTGATACCCCTGAAGGTGCCGTGGGTGGGGAAGATTTGGTGATGACCGAAGCCCCAACCTCCATGGCCCTCCTGTCTGCTGACGAGACGGAGCAAGGCTGGGTTTCTCTAGATGTAGAGAGTGAGGAACAAGAAGATTTAGACGCTCAGGCTGAAGCCCTAGAGGAAGCCGAAGCGCTCGCCCTGAATGAACTAGAGGATTCTGAGGCAGAAGCCTCCCAGACAGAGGCTGACCTCGCTACCGCCTCCATAGATAGCGCTTGGTCAGCGCCCGTTGATACCGCCGCCCAGCCCGAGGTGGTTGTGGCTGCTGCCCCAACCACAGGCCTTGAATCTGTGAATTCTGCCCCCTGGCAGGATGCGGCTGTAGATTTAGCCGTGGCCCCTGAGGAGACCAAGGCTGAGGAAAGCACCCCCCAGATAGCCACCGCTGAAGCAGCGACCCAGACAACCACAGACGACTCGGCTCTACCAATGAGCATGGCTCTCCATGGGCCAACGGAATCTGATTCGACCGCTCGTCGTCCAAGCCAATCTGTAGCGACTCTGCCTGTTACCGAGCCTACAGCCGATCAATCCTCTCCGCCCCAGGCTAAACCCGAGGCGGTAGCCGTGGTCGCTCCAGAGAGTTCTAGCCCCGTCGCCGATGCCCCGCGCAGCCGCGATCAGGTCATTCAAGATCATCTCGCCCGCATTCGCGAATCCAACGGCAGCGTGGTAGACCGGGATGCTCTCAACGAGCGCATTCGTCAGGCCCGCCTAGAGCTAGAGCGTAGCCGGACAGGTGCAGAACCGGTGTCTTCGGCTCCCCAGGCCAGCCCCAATATCGCTGAGGTAAGCCGCCCTGTTACCCAGAGTTCGGCACTCTCCGCCCGTGAGTCTACCTTTGTAAGCGAAGCCCCTAGGGCCGAAGTGCAAACCCCTGTTTTGCCTAACCTACCCAATCAGCGGCCTGCCTCGGCAGCGCCAAGTACCAACCTAGAAGCCAGTGGTACTCGCCTTGCTAGCCAGCAGGTTTGGACAGTGACCGATGCGGCAACGGAGGTTGAAGCCGGGCAGCCAGTAGCCGTTGCCACAGAGGTTCGGCTCCCGAATTTGCCCACCGCTCCCTCTAACACGCCCAATACCAGAGGGGTAGATGGGCCTAGTGTCCTAGCGGCTGCACCCATGGGTGCAGAGGCCTACCGCCCCTTCCCCAGTGTTGAGACTGGGCAAACGGTTTCTCCAGGGATGCCCATGCTGCCCGGTGCCGATAGCTTCTTACCCGAAGCCCCCAATCGGTTCAATGGCTACATTTGGCCCACCCATGGCACCTTTACCTCCGGCTACGGCTGGCGTTGGGGCCGAATGCACCGGGGCATTGACGTTGCTGGCCCAGTTGGTACCCCCATTGTGGCCTCCGCAAGCGGTGTTGTGGTTCGCTCTGGCTGGAACTCTGGCGGCTATGGCAACCTGGTGGATATTCGTCATCCTGACGGTAGCCTCACTCGCTATGCCCACAACAGTCGCTTGCTGGTGCGGGAAGGTCAACAGGTGGCGCAAGGACAGCAAATTGCTGAAATGGGTAGTACTGGACGCAGCACTGGCCCCCACCTCCACTTTGAAATCCACCTCCCTGGCACAGGTACCGTGAACCCCATGGCTCACCTACCCGGTCGCTAGATCAGGTTCCAGGAGTTCGGGGTAACAAACACCGGATTAAAAGGAGGTCGTTTCTTGAGGGAAACGGTCTCCTTTTTTGTTCGAGGCTTAAGAGCCCTTTTCGATTCCTTGCTGTGCTTGGGCCACGGCAACCGAAGCACAGTCAGGTGGTTAGCCTATTTACCCTAGCTCAGACACAGCAAGGAAGGCGTAATCCCAAATCCGAATTGGAAAGCCCCGATTCCCAGTTCGACAATCCGCAGAGGCGAGGAGACCTCACCCCTACTCAACCTCAGGTCGGGTTAGACATAGGAACCAGAGATCCTGGTAGACCTCACCCCCAGCCCCTCTCCCTTGGGGAGAGGGGAGCTAGAAAGGCTCAAAATCCCTCTCCCTTGGGGAGAGGGATTTAGGGTGAGGTCTAAAGCGCAAGCTGGAAGTAGGTTTCTCAAGATTGCAGCGGCTGGCTTATCCCGAACTCACGTTACTCAAGGTTGGCCCGATTGGGCATCGGGGGTATGGAATTCGGCTTTGCTCTAAAAATAGGTTTTTATCCTTGGGGGTGCTGCGCTAGCGGCATAGACGATAGGTAATAAATCAATTCCACTGGCAAGGGGCTCCCAGCGGAGTTTAATCGTTTTTTAGGCCTGATATCGTGAGACATGATCCGTTCTGTGCTATAGTTCTTAACCGTGGGTTGAGTTCTTAGAACTTAATGCTGCACCATGGCTCAGTAGCTCAGCGGTAGAGCAGGGGACTCATAAGCCCTTGGTCGCGTGTTCAAATCACGCCTGAGCCATTTATATATTTAGTTATTGCTGGTTTTAGGGTTCTAGCGTTTGATGTATCCCTAGTTTCTGGTGGGCAGGTGGTGGTTGTGGCGAAGGTTCGGTCGTGGCCTTGGGGCTCTATCCGTTTGGGCGTAGAGTGCTGACTTCACCGACCGCAACGTTGAAATCCTGGCAATAGGGTTTACCCTTATAGGAGCAACCGTTGGTTAGGAATCGCAGTAATGACGGAGCAAACGGAGGGATATCTACGGGTTGGGCAACTGGCCCCAGACTTTTCGGCTACGGCGGTGGTGGATCAAGCCTTTAAGGTGATTAAGCTTTCAGACTATCGAGGGCAGTATGTCGTGCTGTTTTTCTACCCCCTCGATTTCACCTTCGTTTGCCCTACGGAAATTGCCGCCTTTAGCGACCGCTACGAGGAGTTTAAGGCGCTGCACACCCAAATTTTGGCGGTGTCGGTAGACAGCGAATTTGCCCACTTAGCCTGGATTCAAACCGAGCGCAAAGCCGGGGGCGTAGGCGATTTGAACTATCCCCTCATCTCTGACCTGAAAAAAGAGATTAGCACCGCCTACAATGTGTTAGATCCAGAAGCGGGTGTGGCCTTGCGGGGGCTGTTTATCATTGATCGCGAGGGCATCATTCAGCACGCCACCATTAACAACCTTGCCTTTGGTCGCAATGTAGACGAAACCCTGCGGGTGCTTCAGGCTATCCAGCATGTGCAGAGCAACCCCAACGAAGTTTGCCCCGTAGACTGGCAACCGGGCGACAAAACCATGGTGCCCGACCCCGTAAAATCCAAAGACTTCTTTGCCGACACCGAAGACTAAGGGTTTTCATTTGTACCCCCTTCGGGTCTTACCCATCGTCTAGCCGTCTACTAGCCATGACTGCTTCCTTCCCCCTCTCTCCCTGGCAAATTTGGTGGCGGCACCTGCTGCCCCGCCCTGCCCGACTAGGGTTAGCCTTGGGGGTCGGGGTGCCCGACTTTGCCCTATTCGATGTCACCCATCAACGCACGGTGCGGCTGGCCAACTGGCGTGGTAAACAGCCCGTGGTGCTGGCCTTTACTCGCATCTTTGCCGAGGGGGTGTATTGCCCCTTTTGCTATCCCCACATCATGGCGATGAATACTGCCTACCAGCGGTTTCGGGATGCGGGCACCGATGTTTTGATGATCACTAGCCTCACGCCTCGCCAGGGCAAGGCGGTGGTAGAAGACTTGCAGCTTACCCTGCCGCTACTGTGCGATCCGGTGGGCCAGAGTTTTCGCAACTACCACACTGGCCAAGCCCTGGGTGCACCGCTGCCCGCCCAGTTTGTGCTAGATGCCCAGGGTCAACTGCGCTATGGCCACTGGTTTTCCTTTTTGCACCACAATGCCGACCCTGAAACCCTGTTAGCCGCCATAGAGGCGCTGTGAGGGGAGGTCAGTTCCCTGGTATGGTTGCCTGGGTGGAGGAAAGGGACTGTTCGACGGCAATGCGGGGCAGACGGTGTTTGAAGCCACAGAGAATTTCCCAGGAGATCGACTGAGTAAGGTCGGCCCAGTCGTCGGGGGTGATGCAGTGGGGGCCATCTTGGCCGAGGAGGGTCGCCACGTCGCCCTCTTGCAGGTCGGGAAGGTGGGTGACATCGACCATGAGTTGATCCATGGTGATGGTGCCGATTTGGGGGGCAAGTTGGCCCTTAACCATAACGTTGATGCGGTTCGACAAAATGCGTGGTACCCCATCGGCATAGCCAATGCCCACCACCGCCATGCGAATGGGGTGGTCGGTGACGTAGGAATGGCCGTAGCTGACTCCAGTTCCGACGGGTAGATCTTTCAGCAGGGTAATTCGGGCTTTGACCTGCATCGCAGGCTTGAGGTTCAGTACTGATTGCAGATGGGGCGCAGGATACAGCCCATAGAGGCCCAGACCCACGCGCACCATATCGTAGTGCAGAGTCGGATCGGCCAGAGTAGCGGCGGTATTGGCGAGGTGCAGCCGAGGAGGCAGTAGGTTTTGAGTCTTTAACTGAGCAATCGCCGCCTGAAACCGCTGGTGCTGCTGGATCATCGTGGTGGGGTTGGGGCTGTCGGCGGTGGCAAAGTGGGAATAGACGCCGCCAATGGTGAGGTGGGGTAATTGGCGCACAAATCGCACAAACTCAACGGCCTCTGCGGCGGGAAAGCCCAGCCGCGACATACCTGTGTCTAGCTTGAGGTGAACCTCCACCAGGCCAGCAGCGTCTAACCGTGATAGGGTTTCAGAAAAGACTAGGGCCTGCTTGGGCGTCACTAGGGTAGGCTGGAGTTGCCAGCGGGCAATGGCCTGCATCTCTTCGGAACTGTTCACGGCTCCCATCACTAAAATCGGAGCCTGAATCCCGGCGGTGCGGAGCTCGATTCCCTCTGGCACAGTGGCCACCCCTAGCCAACTGGCCCCAGCCCTGAGAGCCGCCTGAGCCACCATCACCGCCCCATGACCATAGGCATCGGCTTTGACAACGGCCATCAACTGGGCCTGATCGCCAAGATGTTGCTTAAACTGCCGCACATTGTGGCGTAGGGCTTCCAGATCAATCTCTACCCAGGCTCGACAGCAGCGCATTGGCCCCAAACTGGGGGTTTGCTCCCAACTCAGCATGGTTCATTCCTCCACAACCACGGGCATCATCGCAGGTATTTCACACATTAGCGACCCATCATAGCGCTAACGGTGACGGCGATCTGTCGCCAGCAGGAGACAGTGTATCTGCCTCAAACCCCGTCCTTGGGCTTCTGTGCTACCATCGGGCTAATCTTTCACCTACCCCAACAGACGCGGATGAGTAAGGTTCTGGTACTCAACGCCTCCTACGAGCCACTCAACATCACGAGCTGGCGACGCGCTGCGGTACTCCTCATAAAGGATAAGGCCGAGCAGCTAGAACACAACGGCAAGTACATCTATGCCGGGTTTCCGCTGCCTACGGTGATTCGCCTGCGCCACTATGTGCGCGTGCCCTACAAGGACATCCCCCTCACCCGTCGCAACCTGCTTCAGCGGGATAATCATACCTGCCAATACTGCGGCTATAGCGGCGGCGAAGGGCTGACTTTAGATCATGTGGTGCCCCGTTCTCGCGGCGGCGGCGAAACCTGGGAAAACATGGTAGCGGCCTGTGTGCGCTGCAATGTAAAAAAGGGCAACCGCACCCCCAGAGAAGCGGAAATGCCCCTGCTCACCCAGCCCCGCAAGCCCCACAGCAGCCTCTATTTTGAAGTCACCCGCCACATCCACAGCGGCATTCATCAAGAATGGAGGAAATATGTGATTGGGCTGTCTTAGGCACCAAAGCGGCCTTATTTTCCTAAAACTCAATGCATCAGAGGTAATGACGGGGCCAAATGCTTAGTTGCCCCCATGGCCTCTCGATCTTCCCAATCGCTTCACAAAACGACGCTCTGCTACTACGAAACCTCCATGACCAACGTCCTAAAAGCACCAGATCCAAATGAAAACCTGCCCCAGTTGCCGCTGCTGCGGTTTTATCGGTCACCCATTGGCAGAAAGCTGATTTCTGGCGCAACGGGGCTGGCCCTAGCGGGATTTGTGCTGGTGCATATGGTCGGCAATTTGCTGCTATTTTTGGGCCATGATGCCTACAATGCCTACGCCGAACACCTAGCCAGTTGGGGTATTTTGCTCTATGCCGTAGAGGGGCTACTGGTGGGCATTGCGCTACTTCATATCGCGGTGGGAATCAGTGTGTTTTTAGGACGGCTGCGAGCCAGACCAGAGGGCTATAGTGAGTATCAATCTGTAGGCGAAAATAGCTATCAGTCCTTCAGTTCTCGCACCATGATTCTTACGGGGGCGGTGCTGGCGGTTTTCCTAGGTCTACACCTGTGGACCTTCAAATTTGGCCCCTATTATCCAACGGATCTCAAGGGTCAAACCGTGCGCGATTTGGCACGACTGGTGGTGGAAATTTTTCACAAATTACCCTACGTCCTAGGTTATTCAGCGGTTCTGCTAGGACTGGGTTTTCATCTGCGCCACGGGGTTTGGAGTGCGGTGCAATCGCTGGGGGCACTACATTCAGGAATTCGTCCCGTTGCGTATAGCCTAAGTGCGCTGTTAGCGGTGGCTATTGCCCTAGGATTTGTTGTATTGCCCTGGGCAATTTATGGCGAACTAATTATCTAGTGTGTATCGTCAATCGGCTGTAGCCAACTTGATTCAGGCTCTATGCGCTGTGCATTATGGGTAACCGTTTGCATTGTCGGATGGAGTCTGGTGGGGTGGAATACAAAGTTCAAAGTTCAAAGTTCAAAGTTCAAAGTTCAAATGGAAAAACTTGTCCAGCCTATTACGGAGCGGACGTTTGCGTTTGCGGTGCGGATTGTGAAGCTCTGTCAGACGGTGGGGTCTACGGTGGGGTTAGCCAGCCTTTGGTTAACCTCAGTTCGGGTTAGACATAGTGACCAGATCCCCTGGTAAACCTCACCCCCAGCCCCTCTCCCACGAGGAGAGGGGAGCTAGCAAGGCTCAAAGTCCCTCTCCCTTGGGGAGAGGGATTTAGGGTGAGGTCTAAAGCGCAAGCTGGCAGCAGGTTTCTTAAGATTGCAGCGACTGGCTTATCCCGAACTCAGGTTTGGTTAGGCAGTTGATTCGGTCGGGAACGTCGGTTGGGGCTAATGTGGAGGAGGCACAGGCGGCCCAAAGTAGGGCAGATTTTATCCACAAAATGGAAATTGCACTTAAGGAGCTACGGGAAACTCGCTACTGGCTGCGCTTGCTGGTGGCGACAGATTTGGTGCCAGAGGAGAGAATGAGGGGTTTGATGGGTGAGGCGGAGGAGTTGGTGAAGATTATGTCGAAGATTGTGGTGAGTGCGAAGAATAAAGTTCAAAATTGAAAATTCAAAGTTCAAAAAAGGGTGGGTTTTGAATTCTTCATTTTTTGAATTCATAATTTTGAATTTCGCATTGAACCGCTACAGTTCACAAGTCTCTGTACAAGAGAGGAGAACCCCGTCACTCGAAATTCAAACCCAACCCATCTTGGAAATTCTCCGGCGGGAGATAAAGAAGGGTTTGCTTTCAAAGCATCATAGTTCAAATAGATTCCGTCATTGCACCAGCCAACGCGATCTGCAAATTTAACCCAGGTGTCTTTGTGATGCTTGCCATCGAGCGGGTTGCCTGTTTCCACATAAATTTGCTTTTGCACGCTAAAACCAAACTTGCCCTGGCTGTATTTCACCCAAAGCTGGTCGATGATTTTCAGGTCTTGGCAAGGGAATTGCTGAATATCTGGAATGTCTAGACCCATAAGGTGATGATCCCCTACTGAGACCATCACCTTATAGGTTTCGTAATCTGCCTTTCGCCATTCACCTTGCTGTAGCAGATAGGCCAGCTTAAAGTAGCGGGGCTGCACCTGCTTGGCCCAGGTTAGGGTGGGTTCCTCTAGCACCATCAGGGGTTCGGTAATTTTGGTAAGCAGGGCTTGTTTGCTGGCGGGTTGTACGGTGAGGCCTGTTTGCCAAAGTTCGATGGCCAGCAGCCAGGTGTCTAGGGTTGGAGTTTCTAGATTTAGGGCGGCATCAATGAGGTTGCTGGTGTCGGTTTGGGCGGCATAGAAGCGCAGGGTATCGGCCCACCATTTCAGGCTTTCGGGGTCTTGTAGGGCAGAAATTAGGAGCGCTTCTTGGTGGGTTTCTTTGATTTCTGTGGCGGTTAGGTATTCCTGAAAGCTGCGGTGGGCAAATTCAAAGACATCTTCCTCTTCTTTGGCAATCAGGGCATCCACTTCGCGCAGTTGTTTGAGGAATTGTTCGGGTGTCCAGTCTAGCCCTGGCAGGGTGGCGAGTTTGGCTTGCAGCAGAGGGCGCACTTCGGCCAGGGTAAACCGTAGGGTTTTGCGTTGGGTGAGATCGAGCGCTAGGGGTTGCAGCACCGATTGTTTTTGGTCGGCGGTGAGCACATCGGGGATGCCCTTGGCCCGCTGGCGTTTTTCTAGTAGCACTTGGCAAATTTCGCGATACAGTTCCACCCGATTGAGGGGCAGGCTGGCACGGCGGCGGTGAACGGTGGCGATCATGGTGAGCAGCAGAGGGTTGCTGGCCATTTCGGCGAGGGCGGGCTGCTGCTGAATTTCGGCAATCAGTCGGTTGGCCTGTTGGGTAGCTTCTTCGCGAATGCCCAAATCCACGTCGCCGCCTTGGCTTTTTACCTCCGTGGCCAGGTACCAGTTCCGCACAAAGGTTTGAATTTGCTCGTCGGTCATGGGTTCGACCTCCAGCACCATCACATCCTCTTGCAGTTGGGCTTTTTCGTAGCCCAGGGGCCGCGAGGTGAGGATAAAGGGGGTGTCGGGGTATTCATACATTTGCCGATCTACCCATTGGCTGATGCGCTGGCGATCCCCTTCGTCAGGCACTTCATCCAGCCCATCCAGCATAATCAGGCAGCGGTTTTGGCTCAGCTTTTTGGCAAACCATCCTGTAGGGGGCTTGAGGGGATCGGTGGTTTGCAGCTTTTGCGCCCAGGTGGTGACGAGATCCGCTAGGGGCAGGGCAGGATTTTGCAGAATAGTGGGGTACACATCCCGCAGGTACAGCAACACCGGGATGAACTGGGGCGCGGTGGGGTGCAGCTTGCGGGGGGTGCGAGCCGCATACATCAGCGTCAGGTAGCGCATCATGGTGGTTTTGCCAGACCCCGGTGCCCCCAAAATGGCAAGGCGGCGAAAGTCAGGGTCGTGGCCCATCAGCGCCAGAAAGTCGCCAATGTCTTTCGTGCGAAAGGGTTCTTCTCGCTCTTCCAACCGCCTCAGCAAATTAGGCGAAGTACGGGAGAGGCTGCGCTGGCCAATTTGCACGGGCACAAACACCTGTTGCAGGTTCAGCACCCGATCTCGGTCGGCCTCTAGTCCTTGGGTTTGAAACCGCCGACACACATACTCCAGCCGTTTGTAATACTTGCCCTCAAAATCGGAGGTTAACTCCCACCAGATTTGAGCTAGATATTTTTTGGCCGTTGCCCCCAAATTCCCCGCTAGGGCAAACAACCACTGGGCAAAGCTGCCCCCCGCTTTTTCGGCCTGTTGCTCGGCCTCCTTCATAAAGCCATCGCTAAATTTCACCCACAGGGCGGTGAGTCCTGTGAAAAAAGCCGCCAAGGCCGTTTGCAGCACCGACTGGCTCAGCGCCGCATGGACCGTTAAAAACAAGCCAAATCCCGAAGGAGTCCATTTGAAAAGTGCTTGAACTGGCTTGGGTACTGACATGGGCGCAGGGGAAATTTCGTTTCCCCCATGGTATTCGCAAGCCTTGGCAAGCGCTATGGACGTTAGCCAGTGCCCAGCTAGCAACGGACGTGGGTGCTGGCTACACTCTCAATTATTCGTAACTGTTCAGGGGGTGATGAAAGAGTCGGGGTTTCAATTGCAGCTCTTCAGGTAAGCTGATGCTATGAGTGTTGACGACCCCTCTGAGCTTGAGATTGGTGGCATCCGGCTTCCTGGAGGGGC
>QLAH01000317.1_pt1 | contig 31247 bp, 28 predicted proteins | sample 4693081 | NCBI WGS metagenome assembly QLAH01 (sample SAMN09425401, study PRJNA476045) | Lake water metagenome, whole genome shotgun sequencing project. | reverse complement strand
CATTGCGCAAAAGCAATATCAGAATTCGCTCTCGAACGTCAGGATGTTCATGGAACTTCAACTGCTTCTGAAGTTCCTGCTTTTCCTCGGATGTTAGATAGTTTCTGAATCCCATGGCTCATTTCAGGACTTTAACGTATTATATGCGGTTTAGATGACTAGCAGCTTATCCCGAAAGGTAATTGTGAAAACGCCACCTCAAGCCCAAGAAGCTTCTATAGCATCCTTAGTAGAGAGACCTGCCCATAGGCGATATAATCAAATCGCAAGAAACCTGCTTGAAAATACTTACCCAGGTGACTTTGACAAGTATAGTTTTGCGATCTCAGAAACAATTAGAACAACAGGATACATAGGTTACGTACACACCACATAGACAGTATGATTTTGTGGATTTCTGAACAGAGGTGTAGGGCTTGAACACTCCGATTCATGCCTTGAGTTAGCAACGCCGTATTTCTCAATCTAGTGATGCGCGAATTAGGGATTATGATTCCCGTATAGTGTGCATTCTGGCTGTGTGTCCCTGAAACAAGAGACGCTGTAGATAAAGGTTTAGAGAAAAGAGAGGTGGAAAAAATCGGCTGAACTTTCCCATTCCCATCTACGAAGGCAAAAAATAAACTTCAGATAGTTGAGAAAACTATCTGGAGGAGCAAGTGATCGAGTTCATTACATTGATTACCTTCACTACCGCAATCTTAAACCTTGTTGAGACATGCCTTAAACTCTATCAAGAATGGAAGGCATGTAAAGCAACAGATAAGAATCGTCAAGACGATCACACATGAAAGCTCTGCGTAGTAAGCACTGGGCTTCTAAAGTGGGGTACTTTTAATGCTTGCTCTGTAAGGATTTTGATTGACGGGCAATCAAAGATCACACTTTTAACGCCCAGTGGGGCAAATGCTAGAGATAACCGCTCAACCCCACTTCACAATGGCAGAACCCCAGGTTAGCCCTGCCCCAAAGCCAGCGGTGGCGATAATATCGCCCGGTTTAATGCGGCCAGAGCGCACGGCTTCATCCAGCGCTAGGGGCACCGAGGCAGCGGAGGTGTTGCCGTGTTGAGCCATGTTGCTCACGACTCGGTCACTGGGCACCTTAAGCCGCTGGGCAACAGCATCGAGGATGCGTTGGTTAGCCTGGTGCATCACCAGCCAGTCGATATCAGAGGTCGAGAGGTTGGCCCGAAACAGGGCTTTTTCGATCACTTCCGGGACGCGGCTGACGGCAAATTTGTAGACCTCGCGCCCGTTCATGGTGATGGGGGTGAAGGTGCCCTGTTGGACGGTGGTGCCCTCGGTGAGGGGGGCAGATTGGGCTTGGTAGGGGAGCCGCAGGACGCCGTTCATGGAGCCATCGCTGCATAGCTGGAAGCCGAGCAGGTTGTCTTGTTCGCTGGCTTTTAACACCACGGCCCCAGCCCCATCGCCAAATAGAACGCAGGTGGTGCGGTCGCTCCAGTTTGTCCAGCGGGAGAGCACATCGGCCCCAACCACCAGCACCGTTTGGAAGGCTCCGGTACGGATATATTGGGCAGCGGTGACGAGGGCAAACACAAAGCCCGAACAGGCGGCAGTCAGGTCAAAGGCGACGGCGCGGGTTGCGCCTAGCTCGGCCTGCACCTGGCAAGCGCTGCCAAAGAGGTCGTCGGGGGTAGAGGTGGCGAGCAGAATCATATCCACCGCCTCTGGGGCGACCTGGGCCATGTCTAGGGCGGCGCGTCCAGCCTGGGCGGCTAGGGAACTAAGGGACTCCTCTGGGGCGGCTAGGTGGCGTTCGCGGATGCCTGTGCGGGTGCTGATCCACTCGTCGGTGGTATCTACAACGCGGCTAAGGTCGTCATTGGTGAGCGTCCCCGATAGGCGGGCTGAGCCACTGCCTACCAGAGAGACACCGGGCATAAACTGTTCCACAAGCTATTCTCCGTCTGCGGCGGGCATGGCCACCCGCTGATACTGGGCCTGAATGCGGTCTAGGACTTGGTTATCCACGGCTTCCTTGGCTAGGCGCACGGCATTGAATACCGAGGGAGCCTGGGAACTACCGTGGCTAATCACCGTTACCCCGGCCACGCCGAGCAGCAAGCCGCCGCCGTGTTCGGCATGGTCTACCCGCTGCTTAATCCGGCGCAGGTTGGGCTTGAGGATGGCGGTGCCAATTTTGCCGCGAATGCCCTGGGGCAGCTCCTCCCGCAGAATTTGCAGCACCGACTCGCCCACGGCCTCGGCAAACTTCAGCAGTACGTTGCCCACAAAGCCGTCGCACACGACAACATCGAACTGGCCAGAGAGAATATCACGCCCCTCGGCATTGCCCGCAAAGGGAATGTTGGGGTTGTCTTGCAAAAGCTGGTGGGCCTGGAGGGAAAGCTCGTCGCCCTTGCTGGGTTCTTCGCCAATGTTGATTAGGCCCACGTTGGGATGCTCGACCCCCAGCACGTAGCGGGAGTAGATGGTGCCCATCATGGCGAACTGCTCTAGGTACTTGGGCCGACAGTCTACATTGGCCCCCACATCCAAAATCAGCACGGACTTGTTGGCGATTACCGTCGGGAATACGGCCCCAATGGCCGGACGATCAATGCCCTTCAGTCGTCCTAGACGCAGCAGGGCTGCCGCCATCGCCGCCCCAGAGTGCCCCGCCGACACCACGGCATCGGCCCGCTTTTGCTTCACCAAGTCCATGGCCACGTTGATGGAGGCCTGGGGTTTGCGGCGTAGGGCGCTGAGGGGTTCTTCGTGCATTTCGATGGTGCCCTCAGCGGCCACCAGTTCGATGCCCTGGAGGTGTTCGGGACTGGCGACGGAGGCGCGAATTTGATCTAGATCGCCCACCAGGAGCACATCCACATCCAGTTCGGCCTTGGCTCTAATGGCCCCTGCTACGATTTCTCCAGGGGCATAGTCGCCCCCCATTGCGTCAATGGCAATTCGTGCCCGGTTGAGCCCCATCTGCTGCATCTCAAAAACCTTAGGAAATTCTAGCAGACTACCCCCTACCAAGATCCGGAGTGGGGCTTGGCCGAGACCGCATCAGGTGCCAATCTCTGCCTCATTGGCACGATACAGGCAAGTCAACGCAGCACTGGAACCATCCTGGCTCAGGGACATCGGTCATAATTAGGACATCACGAGACCATGCCCGTCTTCTCCACGAGGATCAATCCCTGATTGCCAAGCCATGAATATTACCCTTGATGAGCTGCGTACCCACTTACTGGCGCTAAGCCCAGCGGAAAAGGCGGAAATCGTCCACTTACTGGTGCAAAGCTTAGGCCATAGCTGGCCAGGGATTGAAAGAACGTCCGGCGTGGTCGGGGGAGATGCCTGCATTGTGGGGACTCGCATTCCAGTGTGGGATTTGGTGCAATACCGCCATCTGGGGGCCTCCGATGCCAAGATTTTAGAAGCCTATCCGCAGCTAACCGCTACCCGTCTGGCCCAAGCCTGGAGCTACGCCGAGGCCCATCCAGAGGAAATTCAGCAGGCCATTGAGCAAAACGAGGCCGCTTGAGCGTGATTCGTTTGTATGCCGATGAGCAGTTTCCGTTTCTGGTGGTTCAGCGCTTGCGGCAGCTTGGCTATGACGTGCTAACGGCTCAGGAGTCGGGGCAGGCCAATAAAAAATCCCTGATGATCAGGTGTTGAGCTTTGCCACAGCAAACAACAGAGCCGTTATCACCCAAAACCGTCGAGACTTTATCCGACTCCATCAGCAAGGCCAAACCCATGCAGAAATTGTGGTCTGCTCTAAAAACCTGGATTGGGATGCTTTCGCCGCAGCGATTTATCAAGGGTTAGCGGAACGCGAAGCGGTTGAGGGTGAATTGATACGTATCACCAAAACCCGACAATCCCATGACAAGAGCCAGTGGGATCTTGGGTTCCGCGAGACCCTTGACCAGAGTTGATTTCTCGGTGCCACTAGAGCTGGAATCCGGAGACGGCAAGCATAAGAGCTGCCCCAAGGGGACTCAGCCCTACTCTTCCCCTGGTTCTACAATCCGCTGGAACAGGTAGCCGGTACCCCGTGCGGTGAGGATCAGTTCGGGGTTGCTGGGGTCGTCTTCCAGCTTGGCCCGTAGGCGGGAGATATGCACGTCCACGACGCGGGTATCCACATGGCGTTCGGGGGTGTAGCCCCACACCTCTTGCAGGATTTCGGAGCGGGAGAAGGGTTCGCCGGAGCGGCTGACCAGCAGTTCTAGTAGGCTGAATTCCATGCCCGTGAGCCGAATCCGCTCGTCGCCTTTGTAGACTTGGCGCTTGTTGGTGTCGATGCGGATGGTGTTGATGGAGATCACACCGGAGCTAGGAATGCCGGACATCCCGGTTTTATCGACCCGACGCAGCACCGAGCGAATGCGGGCCTCTAGCTCCTTGGGAGAGAAGGGCTTCACCACATAGTCGTCGGCCCCCAGTTCTAGACCTGTAATCCGGTCGGCCACGTCGCCCAGGGCCGTTAGCATAATAATGGGAATATCTGACTCTTTGCGGAGTTCTTGGCAGACGCCGTAGCCGTCTAGCTTGGGCATCATCACGTCCAGCACCACCAGGTCGGGAATTTCCTTGCGGAAGGTGTCGAGGGCTTCTTCCCCATCGGCGGCAGTCACCACGTCGTAGCCGATCATGGACAGACGGGTTTCGAGGATGCGGCGAATGCTGGCCTCATCATCGACAACGAGAATTTTTTCTTTGTTGCTTTCCAAGGTTCTCAAGGCTCCCTACATAACGCCCTATTCTATAAAGAAATCCAACGTTTAACGCGCTCTTTTAGCAGGTTTTATGACGTTGTGCTTCACACCCTTAGCCATGGCGCGACCTCCACGGCAACCCCCAGCTGCCCCTTAAAGCCCGACCGGGGGGACATCTGCCTATAATCGCTATTAATTCATGGTTAACAAGCGTAACGGCGGTATTTCAAGGTTTTTTAAGGTTTATTGCATTAAATCAGGGCGGTAGTCATGGCGAAATCCCGGTCGATCTTTGTCTGCAACGAGTGCGGGGCTGAATCCTCCCAATACTATGGCCGCTGCCCGGTGTGCGGTAGCTGGAACTCCCTGGTGGAGCAGGCTTTACCCGCTAAAGAGTCCGCTTCGGCCAGGCTGCCGGGGGTGTCCCGTGGGCGCAGTGCCACGACGACTAAAACCACCCAACAGCCTCGTTTGGCGCTCACCCTCAACCAAATTGAAGACCATCCCCAAATGCGCCTGCCCTCCGGCTATGGCGAACTGGATCGGGTGCTGGGGGGCGGCATTGTGCCCGGTTCCCTGGTGCTGCTGGGGGGCGATCCGGGCATTGGCAAATCCACCCTGCTGCTTCAGGTGGCGAATCAGTTGGCGATGCAGCATCGGGTGCTGTACGTGTGCGCCGAGGAGTCGGGGCAGCAGGTGAAGTTGCGCTGGCAGCGGTTGGGGCAGGGGGAGCCGGGAGCCGGAAGTCGGGAAGTGGGGGAGAAGGCAAAGGGCAAAGGGCAAAGGGCAAAAAAGGGGGCAGAAGCAGATTTAGAGGATGGGGGAGAGTTGGGAGAAGCCTCTGGAATAGAGCAGGTCTCTGGGGGAGAAGGGCAGTTGTATCTGCTGCCAGAGATTGATTTAGAGACGATTTTGATGGAATTGGAGTCACTACGGCCAACGGTAGCGATTATCGACAGTATTCAGGCGCTGTACTATGCCACGCTCACCTCGGCTCCGGGGTCGGTGTCCCAGGTGCGGGAATGCACCTCGGCGTTGATGCAGTTGGCGAAGCGGGCGAATATTTCTCTATTTATTGTCGGCCACGTCACCAAGGAAGGGGCGATTGCTGGCCCCAAGGTGCTGGAGCATTTGGTAGATACGGTGCTGTATTTCGAAGGGGATCGCTTTGCCAGCCATCGCCTGCTGCGCTCGGTAAAAAACCGCTTTGGGGCCACCCACGAACTGGGCGTCTTTGAAATGGTGGATCGGGGGCTGGCGGAAATCAGCAACCCCTCGGCGCTGTTTTTGGGCAATCGCGATGAGCAGGTACCTGGCATCGCCACGATTGTTGCCTGTGAAGGAACGCGCCCCCTGGTGGTAGAGTTGCAGTCCCTCGTTAGCCCCACCAGCTACAGTTCGCCGCGTCGGTCTACCACAGGCATTGAGTTCAATCGGCTGCTGCAAATTCTGGCGGTGTTGGAAAAACGGGTGGGCATCCCCCTCTCCAAGCTCGATGCCTACGTGGCTTCTTCCGGTGGGCTAACCGTGGCAGAACCCGCCGCCGATTTGGGCGTCGCCATTTCCGTGGTGGCCAGCTTTCGAGATCGGTTGGTGGATCCAGAACTCGTCCTTATCGGCGAAGTGGGCCTAGGCGGCCAGGTACGGCCCATTTCGCAGTTGGAATTGCGCCTAAAAGAAGCCGTCAAACTCGGTTTCAAAAAAGCCATCGTGCCCAAGGGCCAAAACGTGAAGGTAGACGGGCTGACCATTGTGGAAGTATCGCGGGTGGTGGATGCCATTGCCCATGCGCTGAAGGGGGCATGAGATGGAGAGTCGGGAGTTGGGAGTCGGGAGTCGGTGAGGGGACAGGTGGTTTAGAATATGAAGAATCATGAATTGCGGAGGTATCGCCATGTCCCCCACCGTTGAAATTTACACCTGGACTTACTGCCCCTTCTGCATTCGCGCCAAGGCATTGCTAGACCGCAAAGGCATCGCATATACCGAACACTGCATTGATGGCGACGAATCGGCCCGCAGCGAGATGGCCAAACGCGCCAATGGTCGCCGCTCTGTGCCCCAGGTTTTCATCAACAATCACCACGTCGGCGGTTGCGATGACCTCCATGCCCTCGATGCCAAAGGTGGCATTGAACCCTTGCTGGAAGCGGCCCCTGCGGTTTAGGTAGAACCGTTCTCAGGATTCTGCGCGGAAAGGATAGGATTCTGCGTTGCTCACCTGCCGCTTTTTAACTCGGTCTATTGTGAAATAGGAAATGATCATCCCCTACTTCACAATGGACTGAGTATCCAAATATCGTGGGGGCGCGGTTGCCGCGCCCGGTGCAGCATCTGGGGTTAGTCAACCAGGGTTTGCAGTTGCGGGCTGGCCTGTCAAGATTCAAGAACCTGGAGATCAGCAGGGGTGGGCAGATCCGTTACAGTGACTAAACAACTGTCCTTCATTTAGGGCAGCCATAGATTAGGCCATTGCGGCTCTCTGCACCTCACTGTAGCTTTATACCCTATGAAAAAAGTCTTTGTCCTCGATACCAACGTATTGCTGCACGATCCGATGGCAATGTTCAGGTTTGAGGATAACGATGTGGTGTTACCGATCACCGTTATTGAAGAACTGGATCGCTTCAAAAAGGGTACCGTAGATACCGCTCGCAACGCCCGTCATGTGTCGCGCACCTTGGATGACTTACGCCGTCAGGGATCTTTGGTGGAGGGTATTCCCCTAGATCACGGTGGCCATCTAAAGGTTGCCCTATGCCACCGCGAAACCCTACTGCAACTGCCCCCCGAACTCGAAGGCGACAAGGGCGATAATGCTATCTTGGCCGTGGCCATGGAGTATCGTCACCACCGCGATTTGCCTGTGGTGCTAGTTAGCAAAGACACCAACCTGCGGATTAAGGCCGACGCCCTAGGTCTGGTGGCCGAAGACTATGAAACCGACAAAGTTGATATTGACGACCTCTATACCGGGACGACTGAGGTGATGGTATCAGGGGAAACCATGGCCCAACTCTTCAGCGAGGGCTATCTGCGGCTAGAACAAGACCTCTGCCCCAACCAGGCCGTTACCCTAGTGGATGAATTTAACCCCGGCCACACCGCCCTGGGTGTTGTGCAGGGCGACAGCGGCAAGCTCATCCCCCTCAGCAAGCTGCCCCATGTAGGCGTCTCACGGGTGCAGCCCCGCAACCGGGAACAGCGCTTTGCCTTCGAGATGCTGCTGCAAGATTCTATTTCCCTCGTCACCCTAGTGGGCCGAGCCGGAACCGGAAAAACCCTGCTCGCTATTGCCGCCGGAGTACAAAAGGTGGCGGATGAACGCATCTATTCCCGCCTGTTGATTGCCCGTCCCATTGTACCCATGGGCCGCGACCTGGGCTATCTGCCCGGAGACATTAGCGAAAAACTGAGCCCCTGGATGCAGCCCCTCTACGACAACTTTGATCTGATCTTTGGCACCCAAGACAGCCGGGGCAAGCCCGAACACTGGCGGCGCGGCCACGAGGAAATGATCAGCCAGGGACTTCTGCAAATCGAGCCGCTCACCTTCATTCGGGGGCGATCCATTCCCAAACAGTTTTTGATTGTGGACGAAGCCCAAAACCTCACCCCCCACGAAGTCAAGACTATCCTTACCCGCGCTGGAGAGGGCACTAAGGTCGTGCTCACGGGCGACCCCGATCAGATCGATAACCCCTACGTCGATGCCGCCAGCAACGGCCTCACCTACGTGGTAGAGCGGTTCAAAAACGAGCCCATCGCCGGACACATCACCCTCACCAAGGGCGAACGATCTGACCTAGCCGAACGGTCGGCAGTGCTGCTTTAGGCAGGTAGAACCGGTTCCATAGCAGACTGTTCGGGGGTGACTACCGGGTTTCGCCGGGAGTCATAAGGGTTCAATCAACTCAAACTGGTTGCGGGTTAAGTTGCTGGTATGGGCTTCATACCAATCGTCTGCCCTCCAACTCTGTTCTCACTTAAAACCCCTCTTCCAAGATAGGGAGAGGGGTTGGAGGGCAGGGCTGAGGCCTTTGTGATCTACTAGCTTAGGCGGATTAAATCGCAGAAGAAGCCGTAGTCGCGAGTTCTTGACTACGGTCTTCAATGACCTTGTCGATCAAGCCGTAGGCCGCAGCTTCTTCGGCAGACATGAAGTAGTCGCGGTCGGTATCTTTTTCGATCTGCGCGATGGGTTTCCCGGTGTGGCGGGCCATCATTTCGTTGAGTTCCTGGCGCACCCGCAGAATTTCCTTGGCCTCAATGGCGATATCGCTAGCCTGGAGGCGTTGCCGTCCGGTGCCGCCCATGGGCTGGTGAATCATAATCCGCGAGTGGGGCAGGGCCAACCGCTTGCCGGGGCTACCCGCCGCCAGCAGGAATGCGCCCATGGATGCCGCTAGACCCAGGCAAATCGTCACCACGTCAGACTTGATGTACTGCATGGTGTCGTAGATGGCCATCCCCGCCGTGACCGATCCACCAGGGGAGTTGATATAGAGGTAGATGGGCTTGCTGTTGTCGTCGGAATCGAGGTACAGCATCGCCGCCACAATGGAGTTGGCCAGGGTATCGGTGACTTCCTGCCCTAGGAAGATGATGCGCTCCTGGTTGAGGCGGGTGTAGATGTCTACCCACTGGCTGTATTGGCTACCGGGCAGACGATAGGGAACCTTGGGAGTACCGATGGGCATAGCGTTTTTGCAACCTTAAAAATGAGAAACAACGTAGGTTTGAAAAAATCCTGCGGCAAAATTGAAATAACCTAGGTTAGGCACTGCCGACCATGCTAAGAGTCTTCCGTAACCATGGCTTCTATAGGACGGGTTAGCATGGCATAACCCATACTGAATCACCCTTTGATGCGTTACGGCGTGGCCTAACGCATCCTACATCAGCCAAGACTTAAGCGACTCCAGCGGGAATTTTGGGCAGCTCTTTACGACTTTCTAGAACTCGGTCGATGATGCCGTATTCCTTGGCTTCTTGGGGGTTCATGTAGAACATCCGATCTGAGTCGCGCATTACCTGTTCTAGGGGTTTACCTGTGCTGCGGGCCAAAATTCCCATCATGGATCGCTTGTTGTCGATCACTTCCTTGGCGCGAATTTCGATATCGGTGGCTTGGCCTTGGGCACCGCTGCGGGGTTGGTTCAGCACAATCCGCGCATGGGGCAGGCTGGCCCGATAGCCCTTAGTACCCGCCGCCAAAATCACCGCCGCCGAACCCATGGCCTGACCAATGCAGATGGTGTGGACAGGGGGCTTGATGTAGTTGATGGTGTCGCAGATGGCAAAGGCTTCGGTGTCGTAGCCGATCATGTTGCCGTCGTACCAAGACGTACCCGTGGAGTTGATGTAGAAAAAGATGGGCTTATCGGGGTCGTCAAATTGCAGGTAGAGCAACTGGGCGATGATCAGTTCGGTCACGTCAATGCCCACCTGTTGCTTGATGTCGTCGCCCGAAAACAGGGGCAGACCCAGGTACACAATCCGCTCCTTTAGCAACAGCGAGGGCAAATCTGGGGGCGGCGTGCGATACATGGCATCGCCATAGTAGGGGGCTTGCACAGCTTTAATTTCCATACTCATAGACCAAACCTGCCCAAATACGGGTTTTTAACAGTGTAACGCGCCAGTGAACTGGGTTCTACCTAGGGTTTGGCGGATATCCCTACTCACCTATCAGCGCTGCTCTTAGTCAGGGGATATAGCCCCACAATGCTTCAGGGAAGCGGCTTCGGAGTGGTGAGGGTTAGCTGCGTGGAGACACCCCGTGGTGGGGCTTTTGTCAGTTGTGGAGCCCCTTCGACAAATGTGCAAGGAGCCTGGTGTTCTGCAACACGCACCGCCGAAACTCAGTCTTGAGTATAGAACGCTACACCACCGTGACGGACAACGTAATCAAAGGGCTAGGGCTAGCGGGTAGATGAGGGGGGTAGGCAGAGCAGCACACATTTCCTGAATGAACCGAGGGTTCATTCAGGGCTGGGCTTCATTTAATGCATTATCAAAGCTGATCAACCAGCATTTTCTATTTTTGAAAGGTACTAATCACAGATACGCATTTCATTCAGCAATTCACCAATTTTAAACTATGGGCATATTTTTCACGGAAAAATTCGTCATAATATCTTGTCAGCTTACAACATAAAATTAGAGATATTCGATTTATAGAAACGAATCTGCATGGTCTTATTCGATGCAAAAACAAAAATAATTAACTGCCATGAAAGCTTTTGCGATCAGAATTTAAGAATCTCACTGGCCGTGCATCTCGTTAATCTCACTGATTGAGTATCTCCTTGGTGTAGATGATACCTCATAGAATCACGTACCGCAAAGCTGGCAATACTTACGTAAATTTTCTGTCGGATAATAATCAGTAATATTTTTACAGTAAAGGTAAGACCACGAAATCCTAACTTATTCTAGATTTTCTTGAGAAACGAGACGCTTCTTCTAGTCTTGTGCTTAAGGCTGTATAAAAAGATGCACTTTGCCACGTCATAAGGAACTAGAGTCCTTATCAGACTTGACATAAGCCTGATAATCACCAAATCTCCAGAAAAGCCAATGAATCTTGAGAAGACAAAGGAGATTAGATCAATCAGCAGAATTCCTGTAGATGAGTATCGTCAATCCTTATAACTGGTATTTCATGGTGATAGTTTCTCGGCGGTGCAAGTCGTATAAGTCAGCTTGCAAGTCAATTTATCAGTTGACTTACAAGACTTTTCAAACAGTACTTGAAATCTTTGCTAGTCTTCCAACCTTTCCGACAGTCTTCAAACAGACAATCATACTTATGGCACCTTTATCTAGGTGTGCCATTATGCCATTAAACGAAGAATAAATTTTATAGAAAGCATTCGATCACTGCGCTAGAATTGTATACTTTAAAGAGTATCAATTTTGAGTAACTGTGACCTCAATCTCGCATTAAATTGAGGTCGTCTACAGGTGCTTACCGTCAGAGGCCATCATCCTCTTGCATCGATTGCATCATATCTTCAGGGTTCATTTGTTTGCGTCGGAGTTCGTTGCATTATGTTCAGAATTAAGATTAATCATCAACAGCTAGCCAAGGTCATGAAGGTTAGCGACATTGACTTTCTGCTCATTGTGCTAGTGGTGAACTTGATTAAGAAATTAGGGCATCGCTATGGCCGCGTAATTGATGCCGTTTCTATGGCGGCCAAATTTACAGTTTATTTGACCTACTTAGAGGAAGGCAAAAATCTGAGGAGAACTGGATTCCTTCATCATGTTGAGCCACGTCGTGTCAAGGAAATCGTCAGTGAGTTTGAAGCCTTAGTTGAAAATGGAGAAACCTTACATTTACTTGGCAGCGTTGAGCCGTCTTACCTCATCGGTTTTTCCTATATTTGGGCTGAGCATTTTCCAATGAAACCAGGAGAATCTAGGCTTAAGCTCTTTAACTTGACGATGAGTGAGCGACTTATTGTAGAAGCTAGCATTAACACTGATATTCCTGAATGTCTAGCTATTCACGAGGAGGATTTACATTACCTCATCAAGGAGTTACACGAAAAATCTCAGGCCTCTTTACCCTTAGAGAAGCGGATTGCTTTTAGTGACGCATTGGGAGAACATGCTAAGTTTAGACTCTTAGAGTCTGGCACAGTAAAGGAAATTAAGCTGGCTCAAGGGCCATCTGCCTATATCTTGGCTAAAAAAGATTATTCTCCCCGTGATCGACAGGCTCGGATCCATGTGATGATTCAGGATTTGACCCGTTACTTTGAGGGGATGTATGCCTGGGTCGATGAAGAACCTGAGGTCATGCGAGGTATTGAGACGCTAGGTATTCTTCCTGAAGATAAAGATGCTGCATTTCAAGAACTGGATCAATTAGTGCGAGACTGGGCAGACAAATATCACTCGGAAAGTGCTACGAATCAAGTCGCTCTTCAATTTCTTCTGTCACGTCATATGGATATCCTGAAAATTTAAATAACAGTCAATCATCCAATATTTCCCTAACAAGATTACTAAGAATCTCTTTTTCAAAAGAAAAGGAGATTCTTAGTAGTTATACTAATCTAATAGCCAGATGAGCTGGTTGTCTGATCCATTGATCACTTAGGTTGAGTGCCGCAAAGAGGAACCCAACAATCGTCGAGAATTTAGGGTTTTTGGGGTTCTATTATCGTGCTACCAAACCTATGAGTTATCAAAGTCTTTCGATGTTGATACTGGTTTCTAGAAGTATGATCCTTGATTTCCCATCACCCAGAATTCTTTTTTAGCAAGGGTTCTACAAAGCATCCCACTTTAGCAGTCTAGCGCCAGAATTCCTTCCCAATAGCTAAGGAAGGAATTCTAAGGGTCTAACTTGACCTATTGCTACTCATGGAAGAATCTAAAAAATCATCAATCAACGGTAAGAAAAAGGAATATGAACACCACCTTGTCCACCCTGCTTCTGCATTTCAGCAATAGTTAGCATAGATGAGTATCCTGAAGATGAAAGATCTCTCGTAGCAAAAGGTGTGATAACTGTTAGCGTTCCTCTTCGTAAAGAAACACCTAGATAGGCTTCGCTCCACTCGCTAATTCGTGATAATTCTTGGTTCAAAGTTTCTACATTCATTTCTGTTTCAGTGTCGCAGAGACGATCCAATTTTTTCAGAGTCTCTTGTAGTAATTCAGCTAAAGCCTTGCCGGATAATCTAGAAGTCTTTTGGCTTCCATCATTGGTTAACCAAAGTAAGCGAGCATCTTCGTGCTGCAAAATCTCACTTCTAATGGTTTTCAGTCGCTCATAGAATGCATAGGGATCATAAAAAATCAATCCATCATTTTGATGATTTAAGGAACTCTCAGGATCAATAGGTACATCCAAATAAGGTTCTGATCGGTTTTGTGCTACAGCACCTAAGCACTGATGATGAACTACACCGTTAAAGGTATCCGTGGGGAGATCCTCTGAAAGGGTTTCTGCATAATCATCGATTATTTGGAGATTTTCAGGTTCAGACTGTAGAACACTCTCTTGTTTTACAGTGGTTGAGGTAGAGCCTTCCGTAAGATCACACTCCTGGTAGGCATCCGCAAGTTCGTTCAAAAAGTCCCATAAACTGACATCTGGATAATGAGTATTCAGCAAATGCAACACATCCTTAATTGCCGCAGAAAGGCGGGCAGATCGCTTATTCAAAATGATTTGGCTAATTCGACTTTTAATTTCCTCGAGTTGTTCAAAGCTCAACTGAAGCAAGTCATCTTCAATCATCTGAAAGTCTCCCAAAGGATATTGATCTAGCGACAAGTCAGGCGAATTAATATGGTTCATGATTTTTTCAGTTGATAATTGGTTATGAGTTGAGGGCTTAGAAAAACTTCACTCACTTCCTTAGACATTCGACCTGAGAGATAAAAAGCTTCCCTCATACAACAAAAGATCAAGCAAAGGCTCTGATAGTAAAGAAAAATTGATTGAAGCTCATCAACAGTAAAGTCTAAATCTTGGTCATCTATCTTTAATGCTCTAAGCCAAAGTCTGTAAAGGTTGTTTTCGCAAACTTTTCGATGATAGGAAGAGAGAGACTTATTCCTCAACTGTTTTTTCAATCGGTCTATCGTCGAGATTAGGGTTTTAGACTCTTGATTTCTAATTAGCCCATATTCTTCAGTTTTTTTAGCCAAGATAAGAGCCAGATCAAAAAGCCTATCTATAGGCAATCCTCTCAGAATTCTAGGATCGATGAGATACTTTTCGCCTAATGCAGGTCTATTATCAGGCGAAAACTTGGAGGATAAGAAAAATCGTGACTCTGGTTCAATAAGTTCGATAGTTCTTCTAACTTTTTTCAGAATTCTAGAGATCAATTTCTGTTCATATTGACGATGGCCAAACAGGAAAATAATATCCAATATCATGAAGGTGACATAACAACGATTAACGGCACTGTCGTGAGATAGTGTTACCTTAGTTGATAGTTTGGCAGTCAGTCTAACAAAGGAAGCTAACCTCACTGTACAGAGATGCCTGCTTAACTGCGGTTGTATGGCATCAATTAAGTAGCTGTCTCCTTGAATGCCCGACAGGAATATAAACACATCTTTCCAGTTCGAGTCATTGAAATATCGTTCAATAATCTCATCTTGAACCTTGAAATTTTCCATGAGATGATAAGCCACCAGCAGTTTTTGGATCATAGGATTTTTGAAGTGACAGAGTTCGCTATTAGAAACAGTTATAAAGTCAAACAATCTTTCTTCTTTAAAGTGATCAATGCTAGGCAAATTCTGTGGAAGGGAATACTTATCAAGAATTGCACTGTATAAGCGATAAATCTCCATTTTGTGAAACTTATTTCTACCACTTTTAAAGCAAATATACGCAATTTCAGCTAAAATTTTCAACCTTAATCCAAAGGATTCTTGCAGACTCTGACTATTATCAGAAGCTGATTCTGCAGATGAATCAGTCGCAATCAGTTTAGAGAGAATTTTTTCATACAAAAAAGTTTGGCCTAAAATTCGATGATCACTATGCTGACATAGAGACAATGCAATGCTTAAGCTAAAAGGGTTATGAATAATGTATCTTGTGGTTTTTCCTTCACCAGTCAGATGGCTCCATATGACTTTCTCATCTTGGAGGTTAGAATTCTCATTTGTTAGAGACTTGCGAATATATTCCTGAGCTTTTTTGTCGTCAAATCCCAAAATCAAGGCTTCATGAAAACGACTAAGAACTTGGGTTTTTTTGAAGGTTCGACAGGTCACAATAAACCGATTCAGTCCATAGCTATCGGAAAAGTCCTTGATTTTAAGCAAAAGCTTATCTTGTAGATTCAGGGGCACAGCATCTAGTTCATCCATGAGGATAAGGAGTTTGCCTTTTCTTAGGGCAGATTCAACAAATTCTTCGTACTCTGGAAAGCCACAAGATTTAAACTCCTGAGTAATCATCGACTTGATGTCAAGGTCTTCATTCAGTTGATTAGAAATCTGAATAAAGACTGGGATGTGGTGCTTGATTACCTTAGTAGCAGCCTGATCGCTTAATACCGATAAGCCAATCTTTTTTAAGAAGGTTGTTTTGCCGATTCCCTGCTCTCCTTTAACGATTAAATGAGAGTATTTCTGGCTTAGTTTAAAGCCATTGCAAACCAGATTCAGGTTATTTAGGTAATTAATCTCCTCGTAGGGAAGCATTGATTTTCGGGCTTGTCCAAATAATTGAAGTTGATCAATAAAATGAGGATTGACATAAATATCCTCAAGGGATACTGAGGGTCTAAATTCTTCCTGACGAATAAAGCCATGTCGGAGAAAAAAATTATCTCTATACTCCTCTGATGCGTAGAAAATGGCTTGGCTAAGTCTCTGACTAAACAGTTTATAGGCTTCATCCTTGGTCTCCCAAAGTGACTTGAAGATAATGAGCGAAATACCCTGAATAGCACCAGATGGGATCATGACGGTCACTTGAATAATAAACGAATTGGTTAGGAAGCCTGATAAGTGAAGGAATGATGATGCGTGCCGTTGGAGAAATTAGGCTGTCGATTGTGCATCTGTGATTCTTGATCTAAGTTAGGCGTTGCCTGAGTCTGACTTGCTTCTACTCGAATATTAGTGCTGTAGGGGGTGAGCAAGAAGATATTGACATCGATTTTCTCTAGAGATCCTTGGCACATATAGGCACTACCCGCTATAAAATCGATGGATCGCTGGGCTTCTGCGTTCGCCATATGGGCTAGGTTAAGTACCACCACTTTGTTGTTACGTAAAATCTGAACGGCTGATGGTACTTCAGAAAATGATTGGGGCTCAATAATGACAACTTCTGACGTGTGAATATAGCTTTCTGAGACAGGCATTGCTCTATGGGTATAGGCTTGATGCTGATCCCAATGCGCTACGGAGGAAAAGATGGGAGATGGAGGGTAATCAGTAGATGTATAGTGGCTGAAGGTTTGGGCTTGGAAGGTCATAGCAATACTTGCACTGAGGAAAGGTAAACAGAATAGATGAAGACAGAAATTGCATGAAAAAAGGTCATCAAGGGTGGAGAAAATAACCTGAAAATATTCTAGGCTGACAAATGAACAACCAGTCGCTCACACTGATCGATGTTGGTGTTGGCGTTATTAGTTACCGTTGCGGTATTTTTAGCCTTGGCACTAGATTGTGAGATCGAGAAATTGCCGGGGGCTAACACCGCAACGGGACGAGTATGGGCGGTGCTAGCTATTTTTTTATCCATCGTAAGGGCTCCTTGAAAGGTGGAAAGCGTCGTTTCGCTAACATCTAGCTCGATGAGTTTCTTACATACTACGTCGGCGAAGTCGTAGTCGAAGTGGTGTACTGGATACCCCCTGAGATTCCAGAATTCTAAGATTCTGGATACGGAATTGACCTTATATCGACCTTGATAAATGGCTTCTACGGTGGCTGTAATCACCCATTTACCAGGGTATAGATTCAACCAGGAATAAATCAGATCTACCAAGTTGGTTTTACCTAGTTCAAAGCTGTAGTTGATTAGCAAGGCAAAGGTAACAGCAGCCGGATTCTTTCGCATGATGTCTCTCGATAGCCTATTGAAATCAGACTTGATAGGTTTGATGTGGCGCATTGAACCCAGTCAATTTAGGGTTTTAGCATCGCGTTTGCTTAGCCAGCGTTAACAGAATCCAGTCCTATTTCAAGCAGCCGGAACAGGACATTGGGCAATACTCAGATTTTCTGCACCAAAATGCTAAGCACTTCCTTGCTATTGGGGCGGACTTGAAAGGGGCTCCAGTCTGCCGTGTTGGCATAGCCTGTTGCGTGGAAAGCAGAGATGGCTCTTTTGACGGCATCGCGGGTGCCGACCAGCAAAACCTTGAGGGTATCTGTTTTGGCGGGGGGCTGGCTGGTGGCGCTGGGGCTTAATCGACGTCTCGCGACGGTGGACTGGAGGGAGGTGTGGTTCAGTTCGGTGGCTAATCGCCCTGTACCTCGATCGTCGGAATCTTGGAAGTTATGACTGATGTTCATGGCCGTTAATTCTGAGTTTAGAGCTTGTCGAATTTCAGATTCGGTGTAGAAGCGGCTTTCTACACCACACACGGGTTTGCATTTGTAGTAGCTGGTGGCCCGTCCGTGGATATGGCCGTCCACCTCCCACCAGTGACCGCCCTGGAAGAAACGAGTCCCTAGGGCAAGACCTCCGGGCTTAGTCGGGCTGAGAGAGGTAACACTGGATCTACGAGAGTGGGGGCGTGGGGCGAGTTCATGATGGTTCATAGCTAATACCTGCCTGGAAGGTGAGATGTAGGGCGAGATGGAAACGGTGGAGCGGCACTACGATGTCCAACCTGACCTTACTCTACATGAGACGTAGATTTAAGTCAACATCTCAGCGCTATAAATCATCGTGACACGTAGATTTTTGATTTTGTGGTAAGACTATCTACGGTTCTATTCCTGAGAGTCATGCCTATCCGATGGAAGTTGCATGAGGTCATGTCTAGACGGCGTATTCGCAATAAAGATCTTGCGGAGGCGTTGGACATTACTGAGAATTCGGTCTACCGATTGCGGAAGGCGGAGGATATGCCTCGGCTCACGCCCCAGCGACTAGAGGGCATCTGTGCGGTGCTGAACTGTCAGCCAGGGGAACTGCTGGAATGGGTTGCGGAGGATAAGCCGCTGTATGCACATTTGCGCCGGCAAGAGTCTCTATCTAATGACGCTAGGGAAACGGCCTCGTCTAACGCGGTGATTTTGCAGCATACCCAGCCCAGTCCGAAGGCGGTTTCAACCGTAACGTTGCAGCGCTTAACCCAGTATTACCAGCCCATTCTGGCCTTGGCATGGCAGGGGTTTGTGGAATATGGCCCTGGGGCCGTCGTGTTTACAGACTTAGCGGCGGGGCCAAAACTGGCATTTGTCGAGAAGCAAAACCTGACGGATCCACACTGCATTGGTGCCATTGAGCAAAATAATCCAGAGGCTTCGGCGGTGGTGTTGTACTACAAGGATGCAGACTACTCAAGAACCGACTACGGGGTGTTGACGCTCATTGGCCCCAAGTCGCCACCGGAATGTTTTGCCCTGAGCTACAAAGCCTAGCTACCAAGTGCCCTGGGTTTGTAGGGTGAGGTAGCGGTTTTGGGAATAGGCAAACTTTGTGGCGTATTCCGCCAGCTTTTCCTGGGCCACCTCATAACGGGAGCTTTGGGCGGGCACCGACTCCATATGACTCAGCGCCTCCTGCCATTTGGCGGCCACTTCGGCCCAATCCTCCAGTGTCATGGCGTTAGCGGCCATCTGAGAGGCCGATTCTGCGGCCACCACTGCAATGCGGAAGGGGGCCATTTCGAGTTCGCCCTGGGCGTAGGTTAGGTTCTTTTGGTAAAGCTGGCGACGCTCCTGGGAGGCTTTAAAGAGATCACTCTGGGTGGGAATGGGCTGTAGTTCGTCTATCGCCCGCCGCCAAAACGTGATGACTTGCAGCCAGTCCTCATGGGTGGTGGCCGATTGGGTCAACTCTGCCGCTGTGTAGGCCAATTCCATAGACTGAGCCATGGCCGCTTGCTCATCGGTGTGGTTGGTCATTAGACCGACGGAGGGCATGGGCTTAGCCAAGTGAGCCTGGGTCTTGGCCCAAGTGCGTTGGCCCAGGGTTTGCGCCTGCGCCAGATGGGGGTGGAGTGGGTGGGGGCTGTGGGCGTAGAGGGCCATGGCCGCTACCGTGGTGCCCACAATCGCCACGAGGCTACCCCACCAGATGAGGGAGATCCCCTTTACCATGGCCACAGGCCGGGTGGTGAAAAACCTGGAGAAGGTTGAGCCCATTGGAGACACAGAGGATGCCTGCGCCAGCCATCGGTGCTGCGGGGTAACATCCCATGCACTGGGGGGAAAGACTTGGGCTTGAACTGAGGAATCGGGCTCACCAATGAGCTGACTTTTGATGCTAGAAACTGCACGATGGGCGGCCTCTAACTCGAAGGGACTCAGCAGCTTAGGCTCACTTAAAACACTGCTTTGGTGCTGGTAGGGCGCTAGAACGGGGGCCGCTTGCCCCACGTTGTCGGTAAAAATGGCCTTAAGCGGTTGGGAAACAAGGAAAACCGCCTCCATCGGCCAGTGTGACTCGACCGCTAGGGGGTCTTCCACATCCTCAAACCCATCAAAATACTCATCAATATTGACCCGCTGGCTCTTTTCATAGCGACGCATAGTGTGATCCTCGGTAATAGTGTGGAATCCCTCAAGGCAGACCCATAGAATCCGTGCTTCTGGCTTTGATGGATGTCCTAGGCTTATCTTTGCCGACGGCACGGGAAGCAGCAAGAGTGCCATAGAACACATCTCATTAGGTATCTCACCCTTCATAACCTTCGGTATCTCACCCCCTGTGGCATGGGGTATCTCACCCCCTATAGACACAGAAGGACGCCACCAATGGATGTGATCGTTCGATCAAGTCCTCACCCTAAAAGCCCCAGGGTGAGAGCATTTGAGGCCACAGTCAAGCACCGTCCTCTACCGCACCCGTTCGGCCATCTAGCTACGATCAGATGGGTTCCTAGGGTGAAGGTAGCGCTCAAGAAATGACGTTTTTGTCATACCTATCAACCTTTTGGGGCAAACTTTTGAGGCCAAATTCTTAAGGCCAAAAAAGCGAGGAATCCTCAGTAGATCACAAAGATGTCTCTTAGTATGGGCTTAGCCCTCACCCCCAGCCCCTCTCCCAGGAGGGAGAGGGGAGCCGAAAGTCCTTCAAAGTCCCTCTCCCAGCTTGGGAGAGGGATTTAGGGTGAGGGCCAAGCTTAGGGCAGTAAAGAGAGTTTGTGATCTACTGATCCTAGGAACGACTCCTCGCCCATGGGGAACGCAACTCTAGGGAGGGTTTCTCTGTGGTGGCCAGATCAGCGCACTGGCCCACCTCACAACGTCCCCACCTACTCCACCTCAGTTCGGGTTAGACCTAGTGACCCAATCCCCTGGTAGCCCACCCGGCGGGAAGCACGCTACACCCCCAGCCCCTCTCCTCGTGGGAGAGGGGAGCTAGAAAGGCTCCCAGTCCCTCTCCCTTGGGGAGAGGGATTTAGGGTGAGGGCTAAAGCGCAAGTCGAAAGCAGGTTTCTAAAGATGGCCGTCCTTGGCTTATCCCAAACTCCGGTTACTCAGTAACCGGATCAATGCGTCCACTACCGCGATTCGAGGCCACAATTGTGCCCAGCTCCTGCCCATTATGGGTATGGCCAGCGGTCGCCATGGCCCAGAGTTCCTGCATCGCTACTTCAATGGGATCGGCGGCGGAAGAGATAGCGGTTGGCACCCCAGGCTGCCCAATCACTTCAGGATGGAAGGGGGGTGGAGTAGGGGGCAACGCCACGGGGGCTGGCAACGGCATCATGCTGGCGGGCGACACAGGCTCTGCCCCACCCGGTGCGGGCAGCATCTCTCCCTGCGAGGCCTCGACTAAGGGCGGCAGCGAAGTCGTTTCATTCCCAGGAACCATCGCTGTGCCCTTGGGGAGGGGTTCCTGTTCCTGGGACAAGATCGTGGGTTCAGGGGCTTCAAAGGCAACGGATTCGGGCTGGGGTTGGTCATTGGCGGCAGGTTGGCTAGGGCTGGCCGTCAGGGGCTCGTTTGGCCTAGCCTGCTCAATGGAGTCGGTAGCCTGACGCTGTTGCCGCACGACATTCCTCGCCGCATTGACCAGGTTTTGGAAAAGCGTTTGATCCCCATTGTGGATTTTCATGTAGGCCAAACGGCTCCAGGCGTGGTAACTGAGCGTGACATCCTGACTAAACAGCTTGGATAGGTCGGATTCTTCCCAGTAAGCGCAGTTTGCCAAATAGCTTGCCAACCGCTGGCGATCTTGATCATCTGCCATGGCTTGAATCGTACTGAACACATCGGCATAGCTTTGCCCCAACAGACAAACCTCCTCGGAATAGTTTTTGCATTGGAAGCAGGATGATAGTGGCATAGAGAGTCCTCTCACTTGAATTAGTAGGCATCAACCCCCGTTTTGTGGGCTGAATGGGGAGGACTATACCGACGCTTCTCAAGCCCAGGGCCAAAAGTAGCTTATTTAGCAGAAAAGTCTTGACTTCTAGAAAAGTAGGATTAAAATTGTTAGCTTTTGCCCTCAGAAATCGGCCAATCTCTGGACTAGTTAAACCAAATCCCGGTTGTTTACCCCCGATTCAAACGCCGATCCCGCTCAAGCTGAGATGGTCGAAGCCTCCATTCGTGTAGGGGGTTTTCTATTCGGATTTGCTATTAGCCCACTACCGACTCCATAAACTCCATGCACCGATGAACTCGGCAGAGGGCGTGAACCCGTTGCCCCCTAGGACTTAAACTGAGAATAACGTTAAGAAGTGTAACGACTATGGCAAGCCCCACGGTGGCAGGTGGCAATCAATCGGCGAAGGGTAAGCGTGTCGCGGTGATTGGAGCCGGGATTGGCGGCCTCACGGCGGCGGCGCTTTTGGCTAAACAAGGCTATGCCGTGCGCGTGTTTGACCAAGCCCTAGTAGCGGGGGGCTGTGCCTCTACCTTTCGGCGGCGGGGCTTCACCTTTGATGTGGGGGCAACCCAAGTGGCGGGCCTAGAACCGGGGGGCATCCATCACCAAATTTTCGCTGAACTGGATATTCCCCTGCCGGAGGCCACCTTCTGCGATCCGGCCTGTGCGGTCTTTTTGCCGGGAGAAACCGAGCCCATTCAGGTATGGCGAGATCCCGCCGCATGGCAGACCGAACGGCAGCGGCAATTTCCTGGCAGCGAACCCCTATGGCAGTTGCTGCGGGATTTGTTTGCACCGAGCTGGCGGTTTCAAGGGCGAGATCCGGTGCTGCCCCCCCGCAACCTGTGGGATTTGGGCCGCTTAGTGCAAGCCCTGCGGCCCGATACCCTGCGCACCGTGCCCTACACCTTTACCACCGTGGGCCAAGTGCTCCAGTCCTTGGGGTTAGCCGCAGATCGCCGCCTCAAAACCTTTTTAGATTTGCAACTCAAGCTCTATTCCCAGGTCAACGCCGGCGAAACCGCCCTGCTCTACGCCGCTACGGCCCTCAGTGTCTCCCAAGCGCCCCAGGGGTTGTTTCACCTCAAGGGCAGTATGCAGGCGTTGAGCGATGCCCTGGAAAAATCCCTAGCGCGAGATGGCGGCCTGCTGCAACTGCGCCACACCGTTCAGCAGGTTCATACCCAAGGGGGACGGGTGACGGGGGTGACGGTGCAGGATCAAAAATCTGGCAACACCTGGGTGGAACCTGCCGATCACGTCGTCGCCAATGTCACGGTGCAAAATTTGGTGGAATTGCTGGGCGATCAAGCTCCCCAGGGCTACCGTCGCCGCGTAAAAAACCTGCCCCCCAGCAGCGGAGCCTTCGTGGTCTACCTGGGCGTAGAAGCCGAGGCCATCCCTCCCGACTGCCCGCCCCACCTGCAATTTCTCTACAACTACGATGGCCCCATCGGCGAAAACAATTCCCTGTTCGTCTCCGTCAGCCGTCCTGGCGATGGGCGGGCTCCAGCCGGACAGGCCACGATTATTGCCTCCACCTTCACCGAGGTTGGCCCCTGGTGGCAAACCTCGGACTACGCTGCGATGAAACAGGCGTATACCGATGGGGCCATCCGCCGCCTCTCCAGCTATTTTGATCTGGATCCCAAACACCTGATCCACGTAGAAGCCGCCACCCCACGCACCTTCGCCCACTTCACCGCCCGTCAGCAGGGTATCGTCGGTGGGTTGGGAATGCGCGTCAGCAGCTACGGCCCCTTCGGCTTTGCCAACCGTACCCCCATCCATGGCCTCTGGCTGGTGGGCGACTCCACCCATCCTGGCGAGGGCACCGCTGGGGTGAGTTACTCGGCCCGCACGGTGGTACAGCAAATTACTGACCAGAAATCTTAAGGAGGGGGGCGGATTTCCTGCCGTTACCAGTGCCTTTGCGATAGAGTTTGCCCAGGGAAATATCCCAACTTATCCATCAATCCAGGACGGTTATCTATGGGCAAGCAGGGCCAGGGGACGCCATTCTCCCCGTCACTCGTTCCTTCACCCTTTGCACAAAGGCGGCGGCTGTTTCACTGGGTGAAGGTCGCCCTAGGCGTAGGGATGATGGGCGGTTTGGGGGCGCAGGCCGCCCTAGCCCTATCAACCTCGGTGGGGCCAGAGGGGATTGATGCCCGTCGCCTCCATGGTGCCCCCTACGACCTCACCGGGGACAAAATTGCCATTGGCCAGGTAGAACTTGGCCGTCCGGGTCAGTATGGGCTGGATAAGGTGACGCCTTCCCCGGTGTCGGTGTGGCGGGTGTTGCAGTTGGATCGCTGGGCCACGGCCAACGAGTTGGTGGATGGCCATGCCGCCAATGTGGCCAGTGTGATGATCAGCCAAGACAAGACGCTCACCGGGGTGGCTCCCGAGGCGTTGCTCTATTCTGGGGCCGTGGGCGAGATGGATGGTAGCCGCAGCGCCCAGCCGGAGGAATGCCTCACCTCCCAGGCAGTGGCGATGCAGAACAGCGGTGATGTGCGGGCCTTGAACTTCAGCTTTGGCGAACCCCTTCAGCGCGACCCTCGGTCTAACCCGGTGCTGGATGGCAATGCTCTGTTAACCCAATGCATCGACTGGCTGTCGCGGGAATATGGGGCGCTCTACGTGATTGCGGGCAACCAAGGCCAGGGCGGCATTCCCATCCCCACCGACAACTTTAATGGTCTCAATGTGGCCTACTCCCGCCGCGATGCCGATGGCCACTTCACCCGGCTAGATCAAGCTAACCTAGGTAGCGAGCCCACGGTGCGATCCCCCCGTTCCCCCAACCCTGAAACCAATGTGGGGGCACGGCGATCCATCACCCTCGTTGCCCCCGGCAGCGAGATTGAAATGTTTGATCCCGATGGGCGGCGGCGCATCTCTAGCGGTACCAGTTTTGCCGCACCCCATGTAGTAGGCACCATTGCCCTGATGCAACAGTTAGTGGATCAGCAAATTCGGGCTGGCCTGAGCAACTGGTCTATTGCCGGACGGCACCCCATGGTGATGAAGGCAGTGCTGATGAACTCCGCTGACAAGTTGGAAGACAATGGCGATGGGCTACGCCTGGGCATGGCCCGTACCCTAGTAGATAGCAGCAACCGCCCCTGGACAGACTCCGACGCCTACCGCGACCGCAAAATTCCCCTCCACAGCGACCTCGGCACCGGACACCTGAATGCCTACCGCGCCTATCAGCAGCTTTTGCCCGGAGCTTTTGGCCCAGAGGGCAGCATCCCCGCCGTAGGCTGGAATTTTGCCGAGGTGGATCAGTCGGGCAACCCAGTGCAAGACTATATGTTTGCCGAACCGCTCCAGGGCGGCAGCTACCTCTCGGCCACCCTAGCCTGGGAGCGGGTGGTGGATCTGGTGGACAGCAACGGTAATGGCCTGTATGACATGGGCGAAAGCTTCCAAGATCAGGGCCTCAACGACCTCAACCTCTACCTCATGCCCGCCGACAGCGACGATCTCAGCAAAAGCCTCTGGTCTTCGGAGAGCGACGTGGACAGCGTAGAGCACATTTTTTATCAAATTCCAGAAACCGGGTACTACAAACTGAGGGTGATCTATCAGCGGCAGGTTCACGATCAGCCCACCCAGCCCTACGGCTTAGCCTGGTGGGCTGCGACGACCCCCTAGGGGCTGATCCGTAGCTGATCCATGGTTAATCGGCCCCTCTGGAGAACGGCTCTGTGGGGAGCGTGGCTGTCTTCATGGGGCTGACGCCTACCTGATACCCATCGTTTGATGATCTGGAATTTGTTTTGATGGGTCTATATTGCTCTTCGCTGGCATGAAGCCACCCTGCTTAACCTGAGTTCGGGATAAGCCAGCCGCTGCAAGCTTGAGAAACCTACTTCCAGCTTGCGCTTTAGACCTCACCCTAAATCCCTCTCCCCAAGGGAGAGGGACTTTGATCCTTTCTAGCTCCCCTCTCCTCGTGGGAGAGGGGCTGGGGGTGAGGTCTACCGGGGAATCTGGTCACTAGGTCTAACCCGAACTGAGGTTGCTTAGTTCACCTGGCTAGCGGGGGCATTTTCCAGTTCTTCTGCCAGTAGGTTGCGATAGATGCGAGGTAAGCGGGTGGTCATGCTGTTAGGCTCAATCCCGTAGCCTAGGCTCGTCCAGGTGCCAGAAAGGCGGCGCAATACGTCCTCTAATCGGTCTTCGCGCAGGGCGGTCGCAAGGTCAAACCCCCAGGCCTTTTCGTCCTTCAGCCAACGATAGACCACCAAATCCTGGGATTCGGGGTCAAAGCTATATTCACCCCACATGTCGTACCAGGCCGGGGGGCGAGGGTGATACTTCTCGGCCTTTTCCTCCCAGGTTTGGGTGAGAAACTGGTATCGTCCGGCAGCGGTCGTGCAGTTACCCACATTGGGGCCAGCGGTGATGGGCACACAGATGTTGGGATGACGGTTTCCTGGCGCAAAAGATTCGCCCCCATACAGCACGGTGTAGGGATAGCTCGTATTCGATTCGGCGGCGGAAATGGTACGCATCAGCGCTCGAATATAGGGGTCGCCTCCCTCCATGGCCAGCGGTTCAGGGTGGCTGACCCAGACCACCTCTTGAATCTTGCGCAGGGAGGGCGTGGGAATGGCCTGCAACCCCACCCAGCCCAGCAGGCCCAGCCCCAGCAACATCACCACGACTGATCCTGATTTCTGCTTCTTGCGCCGTCTCACTCGCCGACGGGAAGAGGGCGCTGGGGGAAGACCGTGGGAGGAAAGGGGAGTCACAGGGAAGGGGCCGCAGGAACGAAACACCGCTAATAGTAACGCATCGCTGAATGCTCGTGCGCTTTCCTAAGGCGTGTCATCAGAGTAAGCTCAAACCCTCATTTGCGGTCGCCATCCCGATGGAACAAGGGGCCTACCCCCCCTGCCTAGGGCGCTAAATCTGGGATGGGGCCACCTGGAACAGTTGACGGTCTCCGGAGGATAAAGGGGGAGCTGTCATCTTAGGCTAGAGAAGGGAAAACAGGGAAAACGCTGATCGGGCTTCATCACCCCCAGCCTTACCGACTCCCATCCCACCTTGCCCCTTACCTGCAAAAACTGTCAGACCATGGGTATATTGATGTCCCTCTCATCTCTGCTCCGATTCGCCCCGAGGCGGGTTGATCCTTTCGTCCAACGCATCCGACGGCTGGGGGTGTTGGGGGTGTTATGTGTAGTGTTGGGTACGATGCTGGGGGGATGCGGCTGGATTAATCCAGCCCCACCTCGGGCGGTGGTTGCGGAGGCCGTAGCTCAAAAGGTGGCCCAAACCCAAGTTGCCCTTCAGCAACAACTGGGCCAAAGCACCGAAGTCAGAGACTGGCCTCAGCCCAGCGGTATCCACATGACCGAACACCACTGGATGACCCTACAAAACCAGCCCACCCTAGCCGTCGGCGGCACCTATCACCTCAAAGGGGGTGGCCTTGGGTGGGGGCAGCAGCGTCAAACCCATCCCTTTCGTCTCTACCTTCGCCGATCTGGGGAGGATCAGTGGCAGGTGGTTGACCCGGCTAACTCGTCGGTTCTTCTCGAAAGATGACGAGGGCATCGCGCAACCGCATATAGGTGCGATAGCGGTGATAGATGTCGCGGTTGGAGAAGAAAAAAAGCGAGACGGCCTCCCACAAAAACACCCAGCCGCCAATGAATAACCCTTCGGTGAGTACAACAGTAATGGTATAGGCCTCGGCGGGGGTAGAGATGGCTTGGGCGGCCCAAAGGGTACCTAGCCCCATGAGCACGTATCGCAGGGTAAGAAGGTTAATGGTTTTGATTTCCTTACGGAGAAGATACAGCCTAAAGTTAAAGCTGTTTCTCAACCCCATCCGCACCTCCTGCTCAACGGATTCATCTCGTTTCGGGGCCGGGAGAGTAAAAATCAATTCAATCGGGTAGCGAAAGGAAATTTCTTCGGAACTGCCCTCTAAATAAACCTGAAGATCGGGATCAAGTTCGCGGCGTTTAAAAGGCGCTGGATCCCACTCATTAAAAATATCGGCATAGTCATCTAGGGCCGCTTCGATCATATAAGCATTCGTAGCCTTGTCGGTGCTGTAAATGGTGTTGAAAAACTGATCTTGGCGTTTCATAGAGGGAAGTGGGGGCGTGGGGGCTAGGGGTTAGCTAGGGTCGTCTTCAAAGCGGTAGCCCACCCCAGTCACAGTTTTGACATGGACGGGCTGAGAGGAATCCGGCTCGATTTTTTTGCGTAGACGGGCAATATGGGTATCCACCACTCGCTCATCGCCAAAGAAGTCGTCTCCCCAGAGTTTTTCAATCAGGTGTTGGCGGCTCCACACGCGGCCTGGGTAGCTCATGAAGGTGGCCAGTAGGTCAAACTCTAGGGGGGTGAGGTCGAGTACTTCGGGGGGGGCATCGGTGATCTGGCGCTGGGCGACGCGCTGGGTGAGATCGACGGCGAAGTGAGCGGTTTGGTAGGTTTGGGCGACTTGTTCAGATCCATGGCGCAAACTGCGCCGCAGCAAGGCCCGCACCCTGGCTACCAGTTCCCTAGGGCTGAAGGGCTTCACCATATAATCGTCGGCCCCGGTGGAGAGGCCAATGATGCGATCCAGTTCCTCGCCCCTGGCGGTCAACATGAGAATGTAGGGATCCTTCTCCCCTGGCCCCTGGCGAATGCGGGCGCACACCTCCAGACCATCCAGCTTGGGAAGCATCACGTCCAAGATAATCAGATCCGGCTGAAGGGTTTGCTGGTAGCGCAGGGCGGTTTCGCCGTCTTCGCACACTTCGCAGGTAAAGCCCTCTTTTTCTAAATACAGCCGAATGAGGCGAGCAATGTCGGCCTCATCCTCCACAATCAAAATCACCATGTCACCCTCCTCAACGTTAACCCCAGCGATTGCCTCATTAGGATGCTGCTGAGTGCCGTTTTGTGGCCAATCTTCAAGGACAGGAAAACGGCTGAAGTCCGTATCGTTCTGTCGATCTTGGCGAACTGAGCAGGCCTTGGCCTGGTTAACAACCGCTGAATTGATTGTCCCAGAATGGTGACCTTGCACTAGCATACTCTGAAGACTGATGCCGTCAATGGGGCCACGCGATGCTTGAAAGCCGCTTCCTCTGCACCCCTTTCTTTGGGCTGAGTTGGGATCGGTGCCGTTCGTAAACCCTTTGTACCTTTGGTGATGCTATGGTCTCTACCCCCATTTCTGACCTTGCCAGCTTGGCCAGCCTTAACCAGGCCATGGCCATCCAACTGCGTACCAGCCCACCCCACCCAGGGCTGAGCGTCAACGGATTGGAGCACCAAGGACGGCTGTTGGTGGTTGGGCAGCATCGTGCCCCAGAGGTAAAAGACCCCGCCGCTCTGTTCAAGGCGCTGGAAAAACATATCTACACCGCCCTCGCCACCATCAGCCTGGAGGGTTCCCCTTGGGAGGATCAGCCCCTTATTCCGGTGCGGCTCTACCTCAAGTTGAAGGCGGCGAATCGCCCCTACGCCATGCACACCTTTACCTGGCGCTTGGCCGATACCGCCGCCATACTCTTTCCCGCCACCTCTGAAGGGGCCGATTCCGAGAATTCTGATCTCCAAGATCCTTCGTATTCCCAGGCTCCCCTGTATTCCCAAGATCCTTCGTATTTTCAGGATTCCCCGTACGGGCGCACCGCAGTGAGCCCCAACCCAACTTCTGCCCCTGAAAACCTAAACCCTGATTCTGGCATTTCGGATTCCGAAACCGACAAAGACTCCGAAGCCGAAATGCTTGCCTCCGAAAATCCCCCGTACGGACGCACCGCAGTGAGCCCCAACCTCGGCCTCGCTGCCGCCGCCGATTCTGAAGATCCTCCCTCCCTGGCCCTGGCCCTGTGGGGCGATCCCAACGAGGCTCCCCCCGATGTCCCCGCTTCCCCCATGCCAGACGTTGTCGGGCCGCTAGCTAAATGGCTGCGCAACTATTGGAGCTACGGTGTAGCGGGGTTGATTCTGGTGGGCAGCGGGCTGTTTGCCTTGGCCCTGACTCGGCCCTGCGTGGTGGGGCAGTGCGAACGGCTGGAGGAGGCCCAGGCCCACTACGAACAGGCCGCAACCACCCTAGCCATTGACCCCAGCCTGACGGATTTGGAGGGGGCTCAGACCGATCTGAAGAATGCCATTGATCGCCTTGCGCCCATTCCTGCCTGGTCGGGGGCCTACGATGCGGCCCAGGCCGATCTCCAGCGCTACCGACAGGATCTGCGAGCGATTCAGGCGATTCTTCAGGCCCAGGCAACGGCCACCGAGGCAGCGAACCTCAGCCAAAATCCACCCCACACCGTGGAGCGCTGGGTCAACATTCATCTGCTCTGGCAGCGGGCCATTGACCAACTGGAAACGGTGCCCAACACCAGCCCCGCCTACGACTATGCCCAGAAAAAACACCGTGAATATCAGGCCAACCACAGCGCCATTGGCCGACGCATCACCGCCGAAGAGGAGGCTGAGGCCAACTTTAACACCGCCCTACAGACCGGGATGTTGGCCCAGCAGCGCATGGAAACCGCCAATTCCCTAGCGGGCTGGCAACTGGCGGCGAAGGAATGGCAGGCGGCGATTAAGGGGCTGTCCCTCATTCCCCAGGGCACGCTGATCTACGAGCAGGCCCAGGCCCAGATGCAGGAATATCAGCAATACCTGAACCGCACCACCAACCAAAGCCACCTAGAAGACGCCAGCGCCCACAACTACGACCAAGCCATCCGGGCTGCCAGGGCAGCGGCGGCCTACGAAGCCCAGGGCCAATGGTCTTTGGCGGTAAACCACTGGCAGCGGGCGGTGGCCAGTGCCCAGCAAATTCCGGCAGGTACCATCTTGGCGGAGGAAGGAGCGCTGCTGCTAGAAACCTACGAACCCGCCCTGCTCAATGCCCAAGGTCGGCTGCGCGGTGCCGTGGCCATCCAGAACCTCACCACCACCCTAGGCACCCTCTGTTCTGAGGTGGGTGGTGCCTGCACCGTACGCGAAGACCCTACTCAGGTACAAATTACCCTGGCCACACCCTACGCCGAATCCCTACGCCGTGCCATCACGCCCCCCGCCGCCGATGGCACCTTTGGCTTTACCCAAGCCCTCAGCCCCCAAACCCAGGCGTTGATCGAACAGGTGACCACCCTCAGCCACCAGGTCAACCAACAGGTGGCCATCTACGACAGCCAGGGCGGTTTTGTGGCTCGCTATCGGCCCGATGTGAGCGGTTTTGTCCGCAATTAAGGAAGGTTACCCCCCCTTACCCAGTCTTGGGCTACTACTTATATATAAGTCTCTACACTGCTTTGCCCCAAGTGTTGTTCCCCCTAGCCCCCCTTAAAAAGAGGGGGGAAATCGGATTCAAAGTCCCCCTTTCTAAGGGGGATCTCCCAGGCTCAGTAGATCACAAACTCATGTAGACATCGGGAGATAGACAGCTTGGGCGAGGGGGAAATGTCGTTCAATGACTTGGCGGATGAAGGAGAGCATGGTTTTGAGCGGGAAACGCTCTCGAAAGACCCG